>Ga0209277_10000115_pt1 | contig 40628 bp, 47 predicted proteins | sample JI81AbrownDNA_FD_187503 | JGI IMG/M metagenome (GOLD analysis project Ga0209277, IMG submission 187503) | Wastewater effluent complex algal communities from Wisconsin, to seasonally profile nutrient transformation and Carbon sequestration -... | ecosystem: Engineered > WWTP > Effluent > Algae... | reverse complement strand
GTCAACGCTATCGTTAGTTATAACCTGGCGCAGAATGCATTGGAACAGGCGACTAATGAAACACAAAGTATTATTGCAAAAAACCAATCTGCATATATGCTTAACTGGGCAAACGAACGGACTCAGGATATTGTGACGCTTTCCGGGATCGCAAGAATTTCGTCCATGAATCCTGAAACTGCGGATGCGGCGATCAAGCAATATTATGAATTATGGGGCGGATATGAAACAATCTTTCTGGCGGGAACAAATGGAGTATCCATTGTCTCTTCAAATGATACTGCGCTGAATGTGTTTGACCGCACATATTTCAAAGAAGCCTTGGCGGGCAAGGTCTCCATATCCGAACCAATTGAGTCGCGGGCAAGTGGAAGCCTTATTATTGTGTTTGCAGCGCCTGTCAGATCAAGTGAAGGAACTATTGTGGGCGTAATCGGCGAAACCGTTCCTGTAAGCTCGATCACTCAACTTCTCGTGAAAAATCAAATGGGTAAGACAGATGAGAGTTACCTGATCAACGCAGGGGGATTTTTCGTAACCACTCCCCGCTTCGTTGATGAGATGAAAGCTGCCGGGATGATTGATGATCATCCTGAGCTGACGTATCAACTACAAACAACTGCCAGCCAGGCATTGCAAACGGGTAAGTCTGGAAATGGAATATATACGAACTATCTCGGGGAAGAGGTCATCGGGCAATATACATGGCTGCCCGAAATAAAACTTGGGTTAATCACTGAAGAGCAAACGTCTGAAGCCTACGCAGCTACCAAACAGCTTTCGATGACAAGCATTTTGACAATATTTCTTTCCATTGTTTTAGTATCGGTTGCAGCCTTTATGATAGCCCGTGGAATCACCATGCCGGTGAAACTGATGGCGAATACTGCCAACCGCCTTGCACTGGGTGATATTGACCAGACGCTTGAGTACGTAAGCAAAGATGAATATGGGGTTCTGGCAGATTCCATCCGTTTGATGCTTGGTTATCAAAGTGAAATGGCTGCTGTAGCAATTTCCATTTCCAAGGGAAATCTCACTAAAAATATCCAGCCGAAATCTGACAAGGATAATTTGGGACATGCTTTCAAAGCTATGATCGAAAGTTTACAGACGGCTATTCGGCACGTGGCAGAAAGTGCGAACACATTGACATTCGCTTCTGAGCAATTGGCAATCTCAGCAGACCAGGCGGGGTTGGCAACTTCTCAAATTGCTACAACCGTTCAGCAGGTTGCCAAGGGCATCACAATGGAAACTGAATCGGTGACGCGTACGGCAACTTCGGTTGAGCAAATGTCACAGACTATTAATGCAGTGGCAAAAGGGACGCAGGAGCAAACCATCTCCGTTGCCAATGCCACAGCGATCACGAATCAAATCAATCAGACTATTCAACAGGTGGCGGGGAATGCCCAGGCTGTGACCCGTGTCTCAGCTGGTGCAGCAGATGCGGCACGGGCAGGATCGGGCACAGTGGAGGGAACGGTCAAAGATATGGAGTTGATCAAATCCAAGGTAAGCACATCTGCACAACGGGTGGCAGAAATGGGAACGCTATCGGATCAGATCAATGTGATTCTGGAGACCATCGAAGATATTGCCAATCAGACCAATCTGCTGGCATTGAATGCAGCGATCGAAGCCGCGCGGGCAGGGGAACACGGTAAAGGATTTGCGGTGGTGGCTGATGAAGTTCGCAAACTTGCCGAGCGGGCAGGTAAGGCAACCAAAGAGATTAGTGGATTAATCAAGAACATTCAACATACGGTTTCTGAAGCCGTCATCTCCATGGACGAGGGCGGGCAGGAAGTGGAAAGCGGCGTAAAAATGGCGAATGAAGCCGGAAAGGCGCTCGCAGAAATACTAAAGGCAGCAGAAGAAGTATACCGTCAGGCGGAAGAAGCAGATCGCGGCGCGGAAAAAATGAAGTCCGCATCCAGTCAATTGGTTTCATCTGTGGATGAGGTGAGCGTGGTCGTGGAAGGGAATATGGCTGCGATGGAAGTGATGACCACGGGAATGTCTGATGTGAGCCGCGCCATTGAGAATATCGCGGCGGTATCGGAAGAAAACAGTGCGGCCATTGAAGAGGTTAGCGCATCTGCGGAAGAGATGAGCGCGCAGGTTGAAGAAGTGACAGCCTCTGCTCAATCACTGATGGAGATGGCAAAATCACTACAAGAGATCGTACTGCAATTTGATTTTGGAAAATGATCTGCTGATAATATGCAATAAAAAGCGGGACAGGCGAATGCCTGTCCCGCTTAGATTAAAGGCGTTTGACGAAGATCGCGAGGTCGTCGCCTTCCACGTAGAAATCCTTGATAGTCGCTTCGGCAATATATCCCATTCCCAAGTAGAAATTACGAGTAGGCTCGTAGTGCGGCGTTCCAGAAGTTTCAGCAATGAGCATACGCCCGCCCGCTTCATGTGCGGCCTGTTCACTGGCGGTTATCAATCCGCGTCCCACTCCGCCGCGGCGGGCGTTCGGGTCAACGGCGATCCAGTACAAGTCATACACGCCATTGGTAAGATCGCGCGGACCATAGCAGGCAAAGCCGAGTACCTGATCTTCATCCCGATCAACGATGAAGTTGTAACCGCACTCTTTCGGGCCAAGGGTCAGGTAGTCACCCCAGAGTTCCGCCACACAGTCAACTTCCTCCTGATTGAAGACGCCTGCCCTTGCTGTGATGTCTTGAATTTGAGCGCCATCTGCTTCTGTTGCTGCGATGATCATGAGTTGCCTCCCGCTTTGCGTTTCAACATGCTGTTCAAAATATCGTACGAATACATAATTTTTGAAATGCCTTTCCTGCATGAGAATTACCAGTTATTCAAACTTACAAGTTTGAACCAGTTCCATGAGACCGATTGTCACTGGATTTCCCATTTTCGGCAAGACCTTACCGCTTTATAAATCTCTTCAATCTCTCCTTGCTTCACCACCCCACCCCCAAAGTGGAGCGCATTCGCTGCCCCTGCTGCTACACCATGCCGCAATGCGATTTCTGGCGAATAGTCTTTTTCCAATGCAAGCGCAAGCCCGCCTAAAAACGCATCGCCGCTGCCCACACTGCTGACTGTTTCAACCTGCGGCGGTTTGGCATACCAAACGCCAGCGCTTGAATTCCATAGCGCTCCATCCTTTCCCATTGTCACAACCACAGAAGCGACTCCCCTTCCACGCAGTTGGGCACCGACTTTCTGCACCTGTTCTGCATTGAATATTTCCATGCCCAACACTTCGCCCAATTCCCCTGCGTTTACTTTTATATTGATTCCATTCACGTTAAGAGCTGTGCTCAACGCCTGCCCGCTTGTATCCACCCAAACAGATTTTCTCCGCTTCACCAAGCCTGAAAGAAGAGACTGAAAAATTTCTGAAGAAAACCCAGGCGGCAGGCTTCCACTCACGCAAACAATATCAGCGCGGGCAGAAACTTCCCAGACATGCTCGCACAAGGACTGGCACTCAACTTCGCTCACATCTGCGCCACGTTCGTTGATCACGGTTGCATCTCTGCCATTTTCCACCACAATGATACAGGTGCGAGTCTCATTTTTTGCAGGTGTCCAATGCGCCGCCAAACCTTCTTCCTGTGCCAAATCAGCCAGCAGGTTTCCAGTATGCCCACCGATCAGCCCCATGCAAAACGGCTCGCCGCCCAACCCACGAATTGTCCGCGCCACGTTCAATCCTTTGCCGCCTGCCACCACCAACACATTGTCTGTGCGATGGACTTCGCCAACATGCAAAGAATTCACATGCAGCGTACGGTCAATGGCAGGGTTGGGTGTAACGCAAAGGATCATAGATAGTTCAATGCGTCTTCTAAAGTTGGCTGTCCGCTCGTGCCACCCGCCTGTTGTGTAGATAGCGCTCCGCACACGCACGCCAGCCGCAAAGATTTTTTCAACTCCCAGCCTTGCAAATAAGCATAGATGAATCCTGCATCAAATGAGTCACCTGCACCAACGGTGTCCACAACCTGTACTGGAATGCTTTCCACTTGGACTCTTTGACTCTTCGATATTCCCAACGCCCCATCTTTTCCCAACTTAATTGCCAACGCCTCCACCTTTAACCCAAGCCTGCCTGCTGCATCTTCAACATTCTCTGCCCCTGTGAGCGACTTCGCTTCCGCTTCGTTTGGCAGGAAGATATTCGTAACCTCAAGCAGTTCATCGAAACCAACCCACTTTTCGGATGGGTCGTAATTTGTATCCAACGAAGTGGTGAGGCCACGTTTCTGTGCCCGATGGAAAAGAGCAGGCAGGTCAGGCTGAAGTTTCGTTTGCAGGAAATAACTTGCCACATGCAAATGCTTCGCTTTGCACAACAAATCATCAGCGATGTCAGATGCTCGAAGCTCAGCTATCAAGCCTGGGTGAGTCAGAATCGCGCGGTCAACTCCGTTGTTAAGGATAACGCTGAGTCCAGTTTGCCCATCAGAACGAATAATCACATGGCTCACATCCACGCCGTGCCTGGACATTTCATCAAGCATGAATTTGCCAAAAACGTCATCGCTGCAAATGCCAATGAATGCGACACGCAGCCCAAGCTGCGCCGCGCCACATGCAAAAATCGCAGAGGATGAGCCGACAGTAAGCGCTGCATTCCCTATAATTTTTTCGACCTGCCCAAACTCAGGAATTACGTTGCCTGAAAGAATCAGGTCTGGATTGATTTCGCCTGCAACTAATAAGTCAAATAGTCTCATGGTTAAATGGTTGGATGGTCGAAAGTAAAAGGCTGAAGGTCAATAGGTTTTATGCCAATCGAAAGGCGCATCAGCAGAATAAAAATCGGTGTAGGGTTTGGCGAGGGCATGGCACAACGAAGTGAGGCGTGAAATGCGCTGGCGTCCAACAGAGCGCAGAAACTTGATGCGTTCATCGCCACTCATTGTCACGGCTTCCTTCCACACGGCGCGGCCCACAGCAATGCCGCTCGCGCCTGCATTACACGCAACTGTAACCTGCTCAAGGAAGGTTTCAAATTCGACTGCGGCGGATAGAAGAATCCACGGGATGTTTGCTGCGGCGGAAATTTCTTCGCACGCTTCTTTCCATAACGTTTGGTTTGATTCAGTCACATCGAGCGGGAACTCCGCTTTGAGAATATCTGCGCCCAGAGGCGTGAGACGTTTCGCGCTTTCGACGACGACATATCTTTTTTCTTCAGAGGAAAGTTTTTTGCTTTCATCAAGCGAATAAGATAACGGCTCAAGCATCAGCACCAGATCCTGTTTGGCGCATTCATCGGCGATGTTTTTTGTGAAGGCTTCTATCTCAGGCGCGGTGGGAGAATCGGGATGGTAATACACAAGCAGCTTGATTGCGCTTGCGCCCATGCGCTTGGCTTTTTCAACAGACCAGCCGGGGATGATCTGCGCCTGACGGGCGGTTGCATCGCCTGTGTACCCCGTCGATTCGACTGCCACAACCAGACCCACATTATTGGGAATGGCGCGATCTGCAATGGCTTGCGCAGCGGAGACTTCGGGGTCGAGCAGCACAGCCGTTGACCGTGATGCGAGCGTAGAAGTTACATCCAATTTGAAGCGGGAGAGTTGCTCGTCACTGGCGAGAGCGGGGTTCGCTTTGCGTAAATTCTGACGATGGTCAAGCGCAAGCGCAGTGAATGTGCCGCGCTGCGAGGAGATTTGTTGTAGTCCGCGTAGTTTTCCGATTGAGATAAGTGTCATGTGGTGAGGTTCCAGGTTGAAGGTTTGAAGGTTGGAAGGTTTGAACGTTGAAACGTTCGAACCTTCCAACTTTTTAACTGCTCTTACGGGCAGGTTTGTATCCACGCATCCAAGCCACGTTTTTTGAGGATGGTGCTGAAATTGAGTTGTTTGGATTTTTCACAGAACGCGGCGAAATCTCCGGGCAGGTCGGTGTATTCGGCGGCGAAGACTGGTTTGCCTGCTTTGATATAGGGAAGCATGGATTCGGCATCGTTGTAATAGAAATAATCTTCGGTGATGGCGAAGTCGTATATGTTCACGAGATCTGCGACTTGGTCGGAGGCGTTCTTCTGGCCGATGGCGAGACCGCGTTTGTGGGCTTCGTCGGCAAGCCAGAGGGCAAACTTCAACTGGTCTGCGTAGGTGAGCGGGAAGCCCGTGTCGTTGGTATAGATTTCCATGTTGTCGGGTTCGAGCGCATCGAAACCCTTTGCTTTGCACAGGTCGAGGCGGGCAAGCAGGATGGGCGCAAGCTTGTCAATTTGGCGGATGTCGAGCCAGCGTTCGCCAGGCCAGCCGTCGTAGTCATTGCCCAATACCTCAGCAGGGAATTGGTCTTTATCAGGGCGCCAATCTTCCCATGAGCCGACGCTGATGTAGCAGATGACCTTGCGTCCCTTGGCGTGGAGTTCACCGATGATGGTTTGGTCAACGTAGAGGTCAATGTCATAGACGTCGGCTTCGATGGAGGTGTCAATATCGAGGTCGCCGATTTGCCATTGCCAAGTGAGTCCTGCGGTGGGCTGCCACCAGGAAGGTGAAGGTTGAGTAGTGGAAGGCATTAGAGTTGATTCTTTCGTCGAAACAGAAACAGGCCCGGGTGAGTCGGAAGCGGGTTCACATCCTAGAAGGAAAGATGAAAGGAGAAAGATAGGGGTCAAAAGTCGAAGGTTGAATATCAATTTAGGCATACGGCTTTTGACCTCTGACTTTAGACCTTGTGTGTTTTGAATTGCGGCAGATAATCTTTGTGCTGGGCAAACATCTCGTTGGTCATCTGGCGGATTTCGACGAGGGATAAAACCGCCGAGGTCAGCGGGTCGTGCGCGATGGCGCGATAGACCATGGTGGGGTCGCCTGCGATGGATGCGGTGATAGCCATTTCTTCGATGCCGCTGGAGAGGCTGGTGAGCAGGGCGCATTCGGCGGGCAACGCGCCGACGTGAATGGGATGGAAGCCGGCCTTATCAACAACAACTGGAACTTCGACGCACGCGCCTTCGGGCAAATTGGTGATGAGATTGGTGTTGCGGACATTGCCATTGAACTTGAACATGTCGCCGCCTTTGAGCGCGTTGATGATGTATGCGGCGTATTCATGTTCGCGTTTCAAATCATCGAGTGTGAGCGGCTGCGCGAGTCTTTCCTTGACCTGTTCCTGCCAGGTGGCTTCGTTGTGTTGATATTCTTTGAGAATGTAAGCATACTCGCCAGGATTCCAGCCTGTGCCATCTTTGCAATATTTTTCAATCAGGTCGGGGCGTTTGCGGAACCACGGATTGTATTCAGAGTTATGCCCGCTGGATTCGGTAACAAATTTTCCAAGCGCGAGATACATTTCATTGCGAACTTGTTCGTGATTGTAAATTTCAGGCCGTTCAGTAACTGCCTTATGAATAAGCGGATATGCGTCTTTGCCATTCCATTTGTATTCGAGATACCAGGCTTGATGATTGATGCCCGCGCAGACGTAATCAATTTCGTTGAATGGCGCGCCAATCCATTCGGCGAGCATCATGGCGGTGCCTTGCACAGAGTGACATAAGCCCGTGACTGTAACGAAGGTTTGGCGTTGAATGGCTGCACACAACATGGCCATTGGGTTGGTGTAATTCAGCAACACCGCATTCGGGCAATATTTTTCCATATCGCGGACAATGTCCATCATTGGGTTGATGGTGCGTAGAAAACGGAAGATGCCGCTGGGTCCGCGCGTGTCGCCGACGTTAATATCCACGCCATATTTTTTGGGAATCTCAATATCATGCCGCCAGACTTCAGTGGAACCAGCCAGGATGGTGGTGAGGACAACGTCTGCGCCTTTGAGCGCTTCGGCTCGGTCGAGGGTCGCTTCCACTTTGGCGGGACGATTGCCAGCCGCGATGAGTTTTTCAACTCCCTTTTTCGCCCATGCGAGGCGCTCGGGGTGAATGTCCATCAATGAGATGGTGGCGTCTTCCAAAAGCGGGAAGGTGAGAATGTCGCGCACGAGTTCGCCAGTAAAGCCGAGGCTGCCTGCGCCGATGAATGTGATTTTGGTCATGTGGTCTCCTTTTATTAAGTTTCAAGTTTCATGTGTCAAGTTGGTGCGGGTTGTCTTTGATTACCAGGGTGCGCCGCACAGGTCAATTTCACCTGCGGGCCAAGCTTGATCCTTTAACTGCAAGATCATTACACTGGTGTGTAATATCTTTCGCTGGTCATCTTGATGATAGAAAAGCAAGTCTGCTGCAAATTGCCAGCGGGCGAGTTCATAAAATGGACGGGTCTCGTCTGCACAGATGAGCAAGCCAAACGGCACTTGCATTTCATTTCGCATGAAAGTCTCTGTTGCTGAAAGCAGCTTTGAGCCAAATCCCTTGTGCTGATGATTTGGATGTGTTGCCATGCCGCCGATACCCGCCACCCAAACTTTTTCAGAGCCGACAGAAATTTCTCGTTTGGGCAGGCACAATTGCGTAACCAATTCTTCGCCTAGAAAGCCAAGCGCCATCCAATCAGGTTCTGCCCAACGAATGCTGGAGAACTCAGGGTCAAGGTCAATGTCATCGCCGGCAAAGGCGAGTTTATCCAGCGCGTCAATTTCACTGTCAAGTTCGGGTGTGAGTTCCGCTTTAGGAAAAAAGCGGGCGCGTAATTCGGTCATTTGACAACCTCGAAATCTTCCCCGCGTTGATACTTTCCGCTGGCGGCTTTGTTTATAGAAACATTACCAAGTAGGTTGAAGCCTGTGACTTCATCGAAGATATTTTCGTTGGCGAATTGAATGGCGTAAAGCGGATTGCCTTGCAATGTCTCAGATGCATCGGGAAGCCAGAGCGCAAGTTGATAATTGCCTTCGTCTGCATTGGATGGAATGTGGAGTTGGATATTGAACGATGATGCGCCAGGCTGCCATGTGCGTGGGTCAATGGGAGTTTTGACTTCGTAACGCCTGTCATCGTTGAAGATCACAATATACAAAAATCTCTCGTTGATAATGGATGCAAAGCCTTTATTTTCCAAACTGACCGCGAGATTCAACACCCCGCCTGGGCGCACTTGTTCGTTGAAATCGGCAGAAATGAGCGAATGGCGGTAGCCCATGCGATCGGTGATCTCTTGCAAACAGCCGCCATCTTCCCAGCTTCGTAAAATTCCCTTGTGATAGGCTTCGTTGATGGCAGAGAAATGCAGCAATTCCATTTCTTGAATGGCATTCACACATTCAGAACGCGGCGGGAAGGGAGCACAGGTCTCGCCGCTCATGGGCGTGATGCGGGTCAACTCGGCGAGATATTTTTGATCGCGTTCAATGGTGATCGTGCCATCGCGTTCATACGTGCCCACATCTGTTGCGCTGGAAAGAAAACAATCGTTATGATGCGCCACTCGCGCCTTCGCGGCATCTTCTGGATTGGGATACATCTCGATGATGTTGGCGGGATAACGTACCTGCACATAACGATCTGGAATTGCGGCGAGGATGGCGTTGAGAATTTTCTGCTTGTCTTGAATATTATCCAATCCATTCGTGGAAGTGTGCCACTCACCCCACGCGCCGATGAATCCCGCCTCGACCCATGCGATGACATCCGTATTTTTTTGCAGGAGCGGAGTCAATTGCTCAATGTGTTTGAGGATTTGCGCTTTGGATGCATCAGGTTCAGAGTAAGGATATGGACCTGCATTATAGGCAAAGCGGATAATGACTTTCACACCCGCTTCGCGAATATCCTGAAAGTTGATCTGAAAGCCGTCAAGCAGTTCCTTCGGGAGGTCTGATTCGCGGTACTCGTCCAAACGGAAGTTGATGTGAGCAAGGGTGTTCCCTGTAATGCGCACAGAACTGAATCCCGCGGGGCTGGGCAATTCGTAGGGGGTGAAGAATCCACGCTCGGGGTTGAGGATGGATACTTCAGAGTAGGTGAATGTATGGGTCACAGTGGCAGGCTCGGGGGCGGAGGAAGCGGGTACACATCCAAAGAGGAATGAAGAAAGAAAAAAGAGCGCGAGAATGCGTTTCATAATTTATTTGAAGGCAGATGAAGTGGCTTGATCCACGATCCAGCGTTGCAGGAAGATGTAGACGACGAAGATGGGCAGCAGAGTCAAAATGGATGCGGCGAGGACAAGCCCTTGATTGGAAACGTGTTGAGTCTGAAACCAGACGACCAAAAGTGGAATGGTGCGCTTCTCCGGCGAGGTGAGAACAATGAGCGGCCAAAGATAATCATTCCAGGTGGACATGAACGTGAAGATGCCAAGCGAGGCGAGCGGCGGCCCCATTTGCGGGAGGATGATCTTGCTGTAGATGCCAAACTCGGAAGCGCCATCAATACGGGCGGCGTCCATGAGTTCGGAGGGCATGGCTTCGATGAATTGCTTCATCATGAAAATACCGTAGGCGTCGATGAAGGCGGGGATGATGAGCGCCCAGAGCGAATCGATTAAACCAAGTTTGACGACCAGCAAATAATTGGGGATCATGACCACTTGAAATGGAATCATGATCTGAATGAGGATCACTCCGAAGGCAAGGTTCTTGCCTTTGAAGTGGTATTTGGCAAAGATATAGCCCGCGAAGGAGCTGGTGAAGAGCGTGATAACGACGCGCATGAGCGAGACAAAAACACTGTTGAAAAGATTTTGCGCCAGCGGAATTTTTTCATCGGTGAGGATAGTGGTGTAATGTTCGAAGCTCGGGTGTTTGGGGAAGAAATCTGGCGGGGTCTGGCGCAGTTCAGCGGTGGTCTTGAGCGAGGAGACCATGATGTAAAAAAACGGCAATAATGTCCCGATCAGCCCCACAATGAGAATGGCGTATGCTCCAGATTTGCCGAGCACGAATCCGACAGATGGTTTTTTGGGAGAGGCTGTTGTCATCTTAATACTCCCACTCGGTACGCAAGATGCGGAATTGGGTAACCGTCAGGATCAAAATGATGATGAACAGGATCATGGACATGGCGGCAGATAGTCCGAGGTTGTTGGCAAATTTGAAGGCATTTTCGTAAATACTGAGCAGCATGGTTTGTGTCTGATTCTTTGGCCCGCCGCGTGTGAGCAGTTGAAAGATGACAAACACTTGCAGCGAAGAAATCACCGTCAGAACGCTGGTCAGTAACACGGTGCGGCTGAGAAGCGGGACGACGACAAGCCAGAATTCCTGCCATGTGTTGGCGCCATCCACGCGGGCGGCTTCGCGCAGCGTCTTCGGAATCGACTGCAATGCAGCCACGAAGATGACGAGGTTGTAGCCGAAATCCTGCCAGACGTGCGCAACGACAACACAAAGCATCGCCAGCGGAATACCGAAGTAGACTGTGTTCGGATCTTGCAGCCACGATTTCGGCGGGACGAGTCCCACGGCTTTGAATATGAGGCTGAGCATGCCCCAGCCTGGCGCGTACATGTATGACCAGATGATGACGAGCGCCACGGAAGATGAAATGGTGGGTAGAAAATAAATGGCGCGGAATAAAGTTTTAAAACGCTCGCCGATGGATTCGAGAATGACAGCGAGTGGGAGCGTAATAATGAGGTTGAGCGGCAGAACCAGCGCTGTGAAAAGAAAGGTGTTTTTTACGGCAAGGCGAAAGACCTCGGCAGGTTTGCTGGTGCCGGTGAACAGTTCAATGTAGTTGTCAATGCCAATAAATGGATTCGCTCCGCCGAGGCCGAGAAAACCGCTCCCCTCGCGAATGGGAGTGTAGCTGAAAAAACTCATCACCACCGCCCAGAAAATCGGAAACAACGTAAACAACCCCATGTAGAGAAGGATGGGCGCAAGGCTGGTGTAGGCAAAGCGACGCTGCTTTGCTGTCAGCTTGCCGCCTTCGCTAAGGGCATCTTTTTTGAAGAGCGAGTTAACTGCCATGGGCTTCTCCGATGGGGTTGAATAAAAGTGACCAGTAATCGGTGTGAAGTGATTACTCATTTACGAAAAACGTGAGGCGTATCTTTTTTGCAAGGCATACGCCTCACGTTTAGACTGACTATTATTTACTGTTCACTGACTACTGTTCACTGATTACTGACTCGCATCCACCATTGCGTTCGCCGCATCATTGATGCTGTTGGCAGCTTCTTCAGCGGTGAGGTTACCTTGAATCGCATCAAGAATGGTCGGGTAGACGATCTCATAAGCAAGTTGATCGGGATCGGTCAGGTTGCCTTGATACGCGCCCGCATCCAAAATTGGCAAGACAGCTTGCGCAAAAGGCACGGCTTCCACATAGGTTGCATCGGCAGCCACAGACTTCATGGCGGGGATGGTGGCAGATTTGGAGTTGAAAAACAACACATTCGCCTGATCAGCGCCGAGGAAGGCCGCAAGTTTCCATGCAATATCAGGGTGCTGTGTGCTCTTGCCAACCACATATCCCCACCCACCCACAGAGACGAATTTGTGGTCTGTGCCCATCATTGGCGGCAGAGGAACGTAATCGAACTTCAAGTCAGGATAGCCGATCTTCGCATCACCTGCATACCAGGAACCGAGCACACCAATCGCGTTGTGTCCCTGCGCGAAGGAATCGCCAACCCATTCACTCTCCGCATTGAAGATGATCGGATCAACCACGCCGTCAGTCTGAGTCATGTCCATCAATTTCTGAATGGTCGCAATGGCTTCGGGTGAATTGAAATTGAAATGCTTTCCATCTTCGGCGAAGTAATTGCCATTCTGTTCCAAAATACCAGCAAGGAAATAGGTGAACAACTGATCGCTGTTGGTGTAATGCATTCCAGCAACAGTCATCACACCATCTGAGCCAAGAACGGTCATCTTCTTCGCATCGGCAATGACCGCATCCCAATTTTCCCATTTGGGCGGGTAGGTCACACCAGCAGACTCAAACAAGGCAGGGTTTACATATGCGCCGCCATATTCAATATTGTATTCAGCGGGGAAACCATAAAGTTTTCCATCACAGGTCTGTCCACCAAGAGGAGCATCGTAGAATGCTTCCCTTGCGGCATCCAGTGTCATCACATCGGCGGGTACTTCAAGCAATTGTCCGCCGGATGCATAACGGCAGGTGTAACCGCCGGGGATAAGAATCACATCGGCAGTATTGCCAGCCGGAAGGGAGGTTTGAATCGTCTGAATGAAAACATCCCACGGAAAGGTCTCGTACTTGATGGTCACATTCGGATTCGCTTTCATGAAGTCATCAAACATTTTCTGGTTGGCTTCATTGAACGCGGGAGCCTGATGTCCCCACACGCGGATCTCAACTTTTTCGTTAACCGCAGCAGGCGCTTCGGTCGCACCGCCGCCGCAGGCTGCAAGCAACAGGCTTGCCATCACAAGAATAAAAAACAGTTTTTTCATGCTTCTCTCCTTTTGATTAAAAATCTAATTTCACGACCGCCGTCAAATTAGCAGGACAGTCGGGATTCAAACCTTTTTTGACCGAGCGATAGAACGCCATCAATTGCAGGATGGGCAGATACAAAACGCCGCGCACACTTTCTGGAATATTCGACTCGAAACAAACATCCGCCTCCGACTCAGCGAAAGCTGCCACTGTTCCCCCAAGCATTTTCATCTCTGACAGTACCTTCGCTTCGTGTGTACGATTTGCATCCGAGAGCATGCCCACCACCACAGCATTCTGCTTCACCATGCTCATCGGCCCATGGCGAAATTCCATAAAGTGGAAGGGTTCGCTATGCGTGAGAGTCATCTCTTTCATTTTGAGATTCACTTCACAGGCAAGGCCGTAACGAATCCCTGAACCGAGAAAATAGAAGCGGTCGAAATCTAAATTCTCGCCAATGGCTTTGGCGTATTCTTCATACCTGCCAATTACCGAATTACCAATACCAGGTAGTTCCTTCATCGCTTCAACTAACTCGTCCCGCCCCGCCATCTTTGCGCATAAAGCGGTAACGGCCACGAACATCGAAGCAAAAGAACGCGTCTGTGCCACAGATTCTTCCTGTCCCTTTTCAATGACAATGTTCACATCTGCCATGCGCGAAAGGACTTCGTCATAGTTGCTGATGACAACCACGTCCCCGCGTTTTTCACTTTTGAATTTCTCAACGGCTTTCACGGTTTCGGTGGTTGTCCCTGAGCGGCTGATGGCAACCAACAGCGTCTTTTGATCTGTCAGAACCGTTTGCGAATTCAACAGCAGCTCGCCGCCAGAGACGGCTCGCGCCGTGCGACCTGTCAGTTCCTGATACATTGCCGCAGCCGAGAGCGAAAGGTAATACGTCGAGCCGCAGCCTGTGAAAATGATTTGGGTGTAGTCACCAGCTTTCGGCAAGTGCGAAGCGTTCACTACATCCAATGCCTGCGCCCAGGCTTGAGTCTGGGATTTGATCTCTTTGTAGGTGTGATAGGTTTCAATGTTCATGTGATCTTCAAAACTTTCATCGCATTTTCGCGATATATTTTTTTCAACACATCATCCGGCAAATACATGCCATGCACATACCAGCGTCCCTGGCCGGGGACTTCGCTGGTGTTGTAGTTGAAGTATTCGTCATCTGTTTCGAGGAAGCGATAAAACAAACGATACGAATCCAGATCCGGGCTGGCATCGGTGCCAAATAAAATACGGTTTTGGTATTGAATAAAAAATTTCCGCGCAGTATAGGGCTGCCTGCCAAGCTCGCCCAATCGCGCAGAAAAATCAATGTAATAGTTTGGACAATCATCGAGCATCTGCCCAACCCAGCCGAGATTCTCACCGTAACAACCGACATGCGCCCCAATAAAAATAGTGGATGAGTGACGGGCAACCAGGTTCTTGAAAGAATTCATGATGTTCATAAACGACGGGAACGGCGGACTGGTAAACGCCCAATCAGGATTCGCGCCAATCTCCTCCCAGCGTTCGTTGGTTTCATCAATCGGGTCAAAGAATGCAACAGGGTCGGCAACGTGAATCAAAACGGGCAACCCCAACTCCCCCGCCGTTTCCCAAATGGGAATGAGTCTTTCATCATCCACATCCACCAATTTTCCAGCGTCATCTTTGACATGCAGACCAAGCGGCTTCCAGATTTTGAGTCCCTGCGTGCCGCGTTCTTTTTGCGCGATCAATCGCTTCGCTGCCCACTCTGGAAATTGATTCCCCAACCTTTGCCATTGACTCCAATCCACACCGCCGAAAATTTGAAAGCGTTCAGGCGCGCCTTCCTTGAAATGTTTCAAATGAGCATCGAGGATGTCTTCCCCCCAGCCGCCATCGAGATCAACATAATGCGTTATACCGGCTTCATCAAGCAGGTCAATTAACTCACTCAATGGTTTCTTATCCCAACCGCCACCGAATGGTTCTCCCAGATGATCATGCGCGTCAATGGCAGGAAATTTAGGCTTGTTCACCAAAGTTGTTTTGGTAACAAGCTTGGATTGCGGGCGAAAGTTTTCAAGCAGCATGGCTCTCCGTTATGCAATAACAACTTTGATGTTTTGCTTTTTCAACGCCTGAATGAATTTTTTATCTGCTTTTGAATCTGTTACAAAAGTATTAATGCTGCTCAAAGGAGCCAGCAAGGCAGTGGACACGCGGTTTACTTTTGAATGATCGGCCACAAGGATCACTTCACGGCCGATTTTCAAAATTGCGCGGTCTGTCAGAGTTTCCTGTAGATAGTCATTCGTCAGCCCATGCTCAAGGCTTAGTCCGCGCGCGCCCATGATGACCTTATCCACGCGCAATTCGGCCAGCGCCTGCTCGGCAATATGACCGATAAAAGAAAGCTCGCTTTCACGCAGCTGTCCACCCAATGAAACGATGGTGATTTCTTTGATACCCGCCAGCGCATTTAACACAGGCAGTGAGTTGGTGATAACCGTCAAATTCTTTCGCTCGCGCAAGTGTCTTGCCGTTTCAAGCACGGTCGTGCCTGAACCCAGGAAAACAGTTTCGCCATCGGCGATCAGTTCCGCGGCAGCCCGGCCAATGCTGGATTTTTCATCCGCTTGCTCGCCTTCGCGCTGAAGAATGGGTAATTCAGGCGGAGCCTGTTCCACGGCAATCACTCCGCCATGCACCCGCTGGGCTTTGCCTTGCGAGGCAAGCGATTCGAGATCGCGGCGTGCAGTCGCCTCGCTGATCGAAAACTGCTCCACGATTTCGGTAACGCTCAAACGTCCCTGCCGGGAAAGCAGGAAAAGGATTTGTTTTTGTCGTTCAGGGGTCGGAGTAAATTCGCTCATAATCGATCATCAATCAATCATAAACAATCATAGCAGGTTTTTCGGAAATTTCAAGAGGGAACTTCAAGTGTCGAAAGTAAAAACTAACTTCGCCGAGCATGTGCCGAAGAAACCTTTAAAAAAGATAAAAAAATAAGGCAGAGAAAACAATCTCTACCTTATTTCATACGAAGTATTGACTTTTGACTATCTAAATAACGCCTACGCGCTTTCTAAACTTATACCCATATACATGATATATGCCACGCAGGGCTGATCCGATTGCAGTTATAAGGCAGAAAATTGGCATTTTTGATTTCATCGGATCCAATTTTAGTAGGGTTGATACCTTGGTATTGCTACCCTGTCGGCAAGGAAGTCGTTCTAAACAAAGCAATGACCGCTTCCCTAGAAATAGTAGGACTGGTTTGGTTACCCCGTTTAGTGTTCGCTATATTGTCATAATGGAACACCGTATATGGTGACCGCTAGTCTGGTTTTGTCCAATTATGGACGTAGAGCTGGATTGAAAAGAACAGCGCCCCATGTCGGGGCGCTGTTCTTTTCAATCAAGGAAATTCAAATCCGACCCGTTTCAGATCAATAACTCGCCACTGGTAATTTCTTCAACCACTTCATTTCGATCAGTTCTTTCAAGACAAAGTCTGCACCGTCGGCACGGGAAAGTTGCGTACCCGAACTCTTGCTGACATACCCCACCTGATACTGACCCATGTGTTCGCCATCCATCAGGCGTGGATAACGCACAACCGTCCAATCTAATTCAGACTCCTGAATCACCTTCACATTTGCAGCCGAATCCAGCACCACATCTTTTGCCAATAGATTGAGCAGAAATCCGATGAAGTGATCAATGAATTTGGGTTGATCTTCGGGTTGGCGTACCCCTGCGCCCGTTGTTGAAACCAGACGGCGTATTCCGTGCTTTTTCATTCCTGCAACGATATTTTTTGCAGAAGTTTCCATCATGTGCGGAACCGGCGGTCGGGTCGGTCCCAAGGCGCTAATGACAGCATCCTGCCCGGCAATCGCCTTCTCGACAGCCTCAGCATCCATCGAGTCGCCCTTGAATACAGTCAGGTTGGTGTCTTTCAATAAAAACATCTCGGGAGAGCGTACAAAGGCTGTCACAGAATGTCCTGCTTTCAATGCCTGCTTAACCACTTCCAAACCAACCCCACGCGATGCACCAAATACTACGATCTTCATAAGACTCCTTTGAGTTATTTTTTTATTGATTGATGGTTATAAAGCCAATAAGGCTTTCAACTGTTTTGCTACGAGACGCAGCGGGTCGCCGGTATGCGATGTGCGACTCAGGATGATCCCGCCTTCGATGGCAGAAACAATGAAGGTTGCCAATTCATCGGCTTTCGTTTTTGAGCATCCGCATTCAATCAACTTGTCATGGAAGGCGGTTTTCAACATTTGATATGCTTCGTGGCATGCTTCATTAATCCGTGGTGAAGTGGTCGCAGTCTCCATCGCTACAGCCGTCAGCGGACTACCCGCCGCAAAACCAGATCGTTCGACGTGCTCTGCAATATTCAGAATGAAGTCAGAAACCGCTTTGGGGGCATTGGAACTTTCTGTTAATCCCTGGCGAATCCGCTCGGCAGTTTGTTTTCCGGATTGAAGCACCGCCTCTGCCGTAATCTGTTCCTTGCCCTCTGGAAAATAATAGTACAACGATCCTTTTGGGGAACCGCTTTCCTTGATGATCTCGTTCAATCCGGTGCCGTGATAGCCTTGTTTTTCCAGTAGGGCACAGGTGGTTTGCAGGATTTGTTCACGGGCATTGCTCATGTCAGTCTCCGTCCAGAAAATGTCTTTTGTCATCTATTCAAAAGACGATTGCTGGATTATTATAACGACTGGTCTATATATAGTCAAGTCAGGAGCAAAAGAATGTCATCCCCCATATTGGTAGTCGGCGCGCTTGGAAATGTCGGCGCGGAAGTCGTAAGGCAGTTGCTTGCCAGAGGCGGGAACGTGCGCGCGGCGGATATGGATGTGAATAAACTCAGAGAGCGCTTTGGCAATTCCGTGGAGGCGGTTCGCTTTGACTTCACCGACCCATCCACGTTTGCAGAAACATTTACAGATGTGACGCGCATGTTTTACATGCGTCCGCCGCACATCACGAACATCCAGCAGGATATGGTTCCTTCAATGGATGCAGCGAAAGTTGCTGGCGTGAAGCATGTAGTATTTCTTTCTTTGATTGGGATCGAGAACGCGAAATATGTCCCCCACTACAAGGTGGAAACCTACCTGAAAGAGATCAACATGCAAACGACCTTTCTGCGCTGTAGTTTCTTCATGCAGAACCTGAACACCACCCATCGCAGGGAGATCAAGGAACGAAATGAGATTTTTGTCCCAGTGGGAAAGGCAAAAACTGCCTTCATTGATGCGCGTGACATCGGGGCGGTTGCGGCGGTGGCTTTACTGGAGGATGGACATGCCGGCAGAAACTACGACCTGACCGGCAGCGAACGGCTGGATTATTGGGAAGTAGCCAGGATCATGAGCGAGGTGTTGGGACGCAGGATCACCTACCGCAACCCGAACCCGCTTTATTTCCTGATCGAGACGATGCGCAGGGGTACGCCTTTCATGTTCGCTTTGGTGATGACAGGGTTGTACACCTCCACCCGGCTTGGCATGGCAGAACCGATCACAAATGAAGTCGAGAGAATAACAGGAAGAAACCCCATTACATTCAGGCAATACGTGATGGATTATGAAGATGCCTGGAAGTAATCTCAGGTTACCGAGTTCAAAAAATTCAGCATGAACGCCCCTGCCTGTCCTTTCATGCTTCAGGCTAAAACTCTTTCTTTTCCACGCTCACCCTGGTTCCACCGGGCATCTCCACGGTAACATCCCCAGGGTCGTAAGATACAAGTGGTTGAGACCAGCGAAAGATCCATTTTGCATCCTCCGGGCTGGCGTTGACGCATCCTCGTGAAGAGGGTTCCCCATAATTGTTGTGCCAATAGGTGGAATGAATTGCCACACCGGAGCCGACGAACAAACTGACCCACCCAACAGCCGGCAGACTCCAACCTGCCGACGCGCTTCCGCCGCTCAATGGGAGAGAGATCGCTTTGCGCCAGATCGGAAATTCACCCACCGGAGTTGCCCATGCATCCACGGGATTTCCCCAGGCATCATACAGTGCGCCACTGGAAATACGCGCAAAATACACCTCATTCTTTCCCTCGAAGCACGATAAGGTTTGATAATCAATGTTGACCACGATCCTTTTTTCTTCTGCTTCCGGGTTGATGGGAGCGATTTCCTCCGCAGTTAGTGGACGAAACGCCTCCGCCGGACCCCAGAACAGGTCGCCCGACCCGAAGCGTTCGTTTAGCCGATACCAGACTCTGCCATCCGACTCGGTGCGAATCTGATCCACCCAGACCACCTGACTATAGACGAACCGCGCCGGCAGACCAATGGATTCCCGATATTGGAGCCAAGGCGCGCGCGATGGCGGGTTATCGAGAATCAAGTCTACATAAGGAACGGTGACTTCGACCCACATGCCAGGACCCAGACTTGTACTTGGCAGAGTGGACACTTGCGAATTCGGCAAGTTACGCACGGGTTGCAGGTTTCCGCCCCACACATAACCATAGGGAGTCTCGACCCAGCGTTGATTGATCCTGCCGGGCATGGTTCCAACCACTTCCCGAATCCAAGGGACGACTTGATCCTCATACAGAGCGCCCACGATCTGTTCATTCCCATCTGGGCGCGCATATACATCCACCTTGCCAACCGTGATACGCCCCAACAGTTCCAACTGTTGTAATTCTGAAATCCCCTGCCAGGTAAATGGTCGAAAGGCAAGTGCGCCGGCGCCCAATGCGGCGATCTTTAGAAAATCACGGCGAGTGAGTGGATGTCTTGTCATGGACGGAATGATCGTGATGCTGGTCCGGCTGGCTGTTGTGATTGTGCATGTTGCCCATCATGAAAAAATGCGCCAGCGGGCAAAGCAATGCCAACCCCACATAGACGACTGTATTGACGGGGACTTTCAAGAGCAGGACGGTTGCCAAACCCAGAATGGGAAGCAGGCAGCACAACAGCATGATCCAGATATGACGTTTATTCATGTGAACCTTCCTTTACCCTTTCCGCTTTACAGGCGGAAGGGAAACAATGAGATTGCCATTTTTTATTTCAGCAGTAAATTCATCCAGAGGACGCGGCGGCGGACCGCTGACTACGTTGCCAACCATATCAAAATGACCGTCATGGCAGGGACTGATGTAATGTCCCTGGTCAGGATGCCAGGTAACACGACAGCCAAGGTGGGTGCAAATGTCAGAGAATACCCTTACTTCACTTTCACTCTTACGCAGAACGAACAAGCCATAGTTGGTTGCCGTCCGTTCCCATCCGTTGACCCTGGTGCGGGTAAATTCAAACCGGGTTGGAATGCCAATCGGATATCTTTCAAGCGAGCCAAGATCGATGATTAAATCGTCTTGCGTTTTTTCAAGCGATGGCGAAAGAAGATACAAAATGGAGGGAAGACCGATCCCAATGCCGATGAGAGTTCCGACGAACCCGGCAACCGATTTGATGAAGTCACGACGGCTGATATCTGTTTTGTGCGCCATTTCTTCCTCTTGTTATTTCAACTCCCATTCAAAGATGCGGGTGGGGGCATCCACGTTGGTAATGGTGAGGGTGAGCTTTGTCGCTCCATCCAGAATGGATTTACCATCCTGCGCCGCTGGAAAAATCAATTTTCCTTCCACATGATGACCACCGCGCGGCGCATCCCAGAGGGTTGAATTCACGCTGACTCCTGTATCGGTTAAGAGCGTTGCAGTTGCGGCTAGATCCATGCTCAGGTCAATCGAATGGGTGGTTAAGACTATATTGAATACAAGGGACTCGGCAGTTTGGTTAAGATCGAGCGGAGTGACTTCAAAGATGATCGCTCCCTGGTCGTCCATGCGGGTGGCAGAGTCAAATTCGGGGGAGGCTGATACCGTCGAAACAGGATCAGATGGCGGCTGGGTTGGAAGCGGGGATAAAGTCGCTGAACAGGCTGTGATAACAAAAGTCAAAATAATAAGGGCGGGAAGTAAGAGTCGTTTCATTTTGTCTCCAGAAGTACAGGTTGAAGTTTTTGTCGTTCACGATAAAGCACGAAGAGCATGACGCCAATTCCGATGAGGTTCATGGCGAGTCCGATAAGCATGAAGGGGCGCTGATAGCGGGTGAGAAAACTTGCCGCCGCACTCAAACCAAGAATGGGTAAAACATCGGTGACATGATGAATGCAACACGCGACCATCGCAGTGGCGGATGTGCCTCCGCTCGCGCCTACCATTGAGCCGGCATGTCCCATAGATGCAATTGGAATGAACAGGCGGAATCGGAGGATGGAATAGAGCGCGGCTTGAATACCAAAGCCGAGGATGATCGGGATGACATACCAGCGGTCACGGATGAATTGAGAAGAGGCGTAGTCCCAGCCCTGCGCCCAGGTGAGGATGCCGATGTAGAACGAGGCGATCAGCGCCGAGCCGAGCAGGAATGCCGCAAATGGAATGAAGAATCGTTTCATCGAAAATATTCCTTTTGTGTCATCATAGCCCTTGCAGTGGGCGGCGTCTTGCGCCAAGTGGCTGAACAAAGCGTAGGCAAAACTGCCTATGCCCTTCTTCAACGAATCTTTATAGGTCCTTTATATTCTTCGGGTAGGATTTATTGTCAAAAAGGAGTTCCCATGTGTGGTAAAGGATTTGGCAGTCTACTGTTTCCGCTTGTCGCGGCAAGTGTCATGGTGAAAGGATCGGCTGACCCAGCCCCTATGAACGCCTCACGAGCGACCTGCCCGAAGTGCAAAATGCAGATTTTGTCCTCCTACGAGTGGTGTCCGCAGTGCGGGACGGGATTGAAAGCCCAGGTCTGCTCCTATTGCGGAACACAAAATGAATCAAATATTCGCTCATGTTCGTCATGTGGCGCGCCAACAGGAGTTTCAGGAAAATTATGAACAGCTTCAATATGCATAGATATTATCCGATCGGGCAGGAGTTTGAAATCGATCCTGTGTGTGAAATGAATGTCGATCCAAAGACCCCGCCCTTTCAGGTCGTTCACAAAGGGAGGACCTATTACTTTTGCTCCGAGGTCTGCAAACATCTTTTTGAACGTGTCCCGGATCAATATGTTCGAATTGAAGAAGATAAAGTTTGAAATCGAATTTTTGAGTAATTTGGACAAAGCATGACGTATTAGGCAAAAATGCGTATGTTCAACTTGAGGGTGGGTGCTGTATAAGTGCGAACGATATTCGATCCAACCAGAAGGAGTTGAACCATATGAATAAGTTTTTGATTTGGAAGATTATGCCAGCGCTGATCATCGCCACGGTTGTCTTGAGCGCATGTGGCGCGCCGGCGGAACCTGAAATGACCGAACAACCTGCCCAGACCCAACCGGACCAGCCTGTTGCAGGGTTGGAGGGAACAGTTTGGGTTGCAGACGAGGAGGGCAACAGCATTACCGTGATCAATGCGGCGACGAATCAAGTCCTGACCACGCTTACCGGAGTCGAGGGCGCCCACAACCTACAGGTTGCCCCGGATGGCAAAACCGTCTGGGCTGTAAGCGGGCACGACTCACTGGCGATCATGATCGATGCCGTCACTTTTGAGGTTCATGGTGTCGTGCCGACCGGGATGATGCCCGCACATATCGTGCTGACACCCGATGGCAAAAAAGCGTATGCCACGAACGGCGGGGATAATACGGTCACCGTGATTGATGTGGAAGCAATGTCTGCAATTGCCACGATCCCGGTCGGCGAGTATCCTCACGGTTTGCGCGTCAGCCCCGACGGGATGTGGGTTTACGTTGCCAATGCCAAATCCACCACCCTGAGCGTGATTGACACCGCGCAGGATGTGAAGGTCGCCGATATAGAAGTTGGCGAGCGTCCTGTTCAAGTGGGCTTTTCGCCCGACGGTGAGTTTGTTTACTTCTCCCTCAACGGTGAAAACGCCCTTGGCAAGGTGGACGTTGCTGCGCAGGAACTGGTCGGCAAGGTGGATGTGGGCGGAGGTCCAATCCAGGTTTTTGTTACACCGAACAATCAATATATTCTGGTCGCCAATCAGGGGACAAAGGATACCCCAAGCACCACTGTGTCGGTTGTGGATGTCGCCACCTTCCAGGTGATTGCAACCATTGAAACAGGGCAGGGCGCACACGGAGTCGTGATTGATCCATCGAGCCGATACGCCTACATATCAAATATCTATGAAGACACGGTATCGGTCATTGACCTGGAGAAAATGCAGGTTGTCGCTACTGTTCCCACGGGCATGGCGCCCAATGGCATTAGCTTCTCGCCGCTTCCCGCGCCGGGGAATGCCCCTGCGGAAATTCAACTTGAAATCCCGGAGGGTGGCATGAATATGCCCATGCCGTGAGAATCTGAAGTTTACAGCCCAAGAATTCCCCTGTCGGTACACAATGACAGGGGAATTCTTATAGGCAATATTGCCTAAGCCCGAATACGCCACGCGGCTCTCCTATTCGATTGGAAACATACCTAAAATGGAGAATATCCAAATGATCGAGGCGTTCCATGACCACACCTTCCTTCCTGATTGTTGATCTGCCCTGCGACATGGCTTTGCAGGCGGCGAAGAAAAAATTATCGCAAAGCGGCTTGCGGGCTTTGCAAACATTTGACTTGCACACGGCGCGGCTTACCCAGCAGGATTGTCCCTGCCCGCATCATGGCACCGAGGAATGCGATTGTCAGATGGTTGTGCTCATGGTCTATGGCGAGACCCCCGATGCTTCGACTTCGCTCAGCACAAGCCCTGTACCGCTGATCCTGCACGGAAGTGACGGACAGACGCGCTTCTCCATTGCCGATGATCCATCCCAACGGATAGATAAAAAGTTGGTCGCCTCCATCAAAGAGGCATTGGATATCAAGGCGGCAGTATCTGTTTGACAACAATCAGCATAGGCAATTATGCCTATGGATTCCTGCGTCAAATTGCGCTGGAATAACCGAGGGGAAATCCTTATATTCAACCCCTATTCCAACTTTGCAGAGGAACCATAATGAAGAAGATTTTATTTTTTACAATTACGAGTCTCGCTTTGATCTTGTCGGCTTGCGCGCCTGCCACAACCTCCAGTGAGGACATGCCAATGAATAATGGTAATTCAGGCATGGCGGATGGAACGCCCACCCCGGGCAGCATGATGATGGATAACCCCGAGGCTGCGCACATGATGGAGCCGATCACGGCTCCCAACGTGCAGCCAGCCACGGAATCCGAAGGAGGACAGCCGCTCGAATATCGCGAGGAGAATGGCGTCAAAGTTTTTGAATTGACTACGAAAGCGGTACAGTGGGAGATTTTGGATGGGGTGACTGTGACTGCCTTCACGTATAACGGAACCGTGCCCGGACCGATGATCCGCGTTACGGAAGGGGATCAGGTGCGGGTGATCGTAAAGAATGAATTGCCCGACCCCACCACGATCCACTGGCACGGCGTGGAAGTCCCCAATGCAATGGACGGCGTGCCGGGCGTCACGCAGGACCCGATCCAGCCGGGTGAGACGTTTACTTACGAGTTCACCGCCAAGCCTGCTGGGACGTTCATGTATCACTCGCATTATGAGGGCGATGTGCAGGTGGGCGCAGGGCTGTACGCGCCGTTCATCATTGACCCAAAGGAACCGGATGCCAATCCACCCGTGGTGGATAAAACCCTGATGATCTCGGAATGGCGTATGACCGATGGGACAACCTATGCTGCCATGCCCATGAGCGGGATGGAACCCAATTACTTCACGATCAACGGCAAGTCCTTCCCTGCCACCGAAACCATCACCGTCAAGAAAGGCGATCTGGTTCGGCTGCGCTTCATTGCCATTGGTCAGTTCATCCACCCGATGCATCTGCATGGAGTTCCTTTCAAAATTGTCGCAACCGATGGGCATCCGGTCCCAGAGGCGGCGCAGTTGACCAAGGACACAGTCAGCGTTGCCCCAGGCGAACGTTACGATATTGAATTCATCGCCACCGAAACCGGTCAATGGATGTTGCACTGTCACATCCTGCACCACACCACCAACGACAACGTCGAGCCGGGCGGCTTGATGTTGATGATCGAAGTCGTTGAATAAAATACTCAAGGAGAGAGTAAAAATGCGAAAGATGTTCTTTATCAGTATGTTGGTTTTGCTGGCAGGTGTATTGGCGGCTTGCGGCGGCTCCGCACAGCCTGCCGCCCCGGTCGAGTCAGGATCGTCGAGGCCGGTAAATATCCAGATTGAGACCAATCCAAGCCCTGCCATGATGGGCGACATGGAATTGATCCTGATCATCACAGATGGAGACGGCAAGCCCATCGAAGGCGCAACAGTGGATGTCTCCGCCGACCACACGGACATGACCGGCATGGGGATGAGCGGTCTTGCCACCGAGCAGGGCGGAGGGCGCTATTCGATCAATGCCAACTTCAGCATGAGCGGCAATTGGAAAATATCCGTGTATGTCCGCAAGGATGGTCTGGATTACAAGGAAGATATCGAGTTCAGGGTGCAATAATGAGCCGCCCGAAGCAGATGCCATTCGACGTGGCATCTGCTTCGGGCGGGCAGGGTTTATTCATGAATAACAAACAAAGACGACAACACATTCAACAAAGAAACAGAAAACAAAAACTGGTTTCAGGGATCATCTGGAGCGGAATTGGGCTCGCTGTACTGGCGATCCTTGGTGTCATGGTCTGGCAGGGAATCAGACCGGCGGCAGGCGAGGCTGTTCCGATCATGAAGAGCGATCCGCATCTTGCCACCGACTCTGACTCAGGACAATATAATTCCGACCCGCCAACATCCGGATTGCATTATGCAACCGAAGCCCAGGCGGGATTTTATGATGAGAATATCTATACCTATCCAGCCGCTTATCTTGTCCATAACCTGGAGCACGGGTATGTGATCATCTGGTACAACTGCAACCTGTTGGAAGAGACAGGATGCGCGGAGTTGAAATCACAGATCCGCACAGTCATGGATGACCTGGGCGGCGTGAAACTGATTGCGTATCCCTGGAATTCCATTGATGTTCCGGTGGCAATAACCTCCTGGGGGCGGACTCAAAGGTTCGAGATCTTCGACACGGAATTAGCCAAAGCCTTTTACCGCGCCAATCTCAATCGCGCCCCCGAACCCAACGCCCCATGAGGGAACGAAGTGTCGACAACCACCTTGAATGCCTCTAAAATAACGAATGTCTTCCAGTGGGTAAGCGCCCATTGGTTTGCCGTTTTTCTGACCATCTATGGTGTTTGGGTGTTTGTCCCCTTTCTTGCGCCTATCTTGATGCAGATCGGCTGGACGGGCGCAGGCAGGGCGGTCTATTTCATTTATTCGTTCTTCTGTCACCAACTCCCTGAACGCTCCTTCTTCTGGTTTGGCGAAAAGACCATGTATTCCCTGGGCGAAATCCAGGCGGTCTGGCAAAACACATCCAATCCCATGATCCTGCGTCAATTCATCGGCAACGAAACGATGGGCTGGAAGGTGGCGTGGTCGGACCGCATGATCTCGTTCTATACCAGCGTGTGGCTTTTTGCAACATTGTGGTATCCATTCCGTCACAGGATCAAGACTCTGAGTTGGTGGGGATTTATTCTGCTCCTACTACCGATGGCGCTGGATGGCGGGACGCACATGGTCAGCGACTTTGCAGGGATTGGAAACGGATTTCGTGATACAAATGCATGGCTGGCAGTGTTAACGAACAACGCCTTTCCCGCAACGTTTTACACAGGTGACGCGCTGGGATCGTTCAACTCACTCATGCGCTTCATCACCGGACTTTTGGCGGGCTGGGGTCTCGTCTGGCTTGCCTTCCCTTTTATTTTTCAGTCACAAGTTTATAATCAGCAATTGGATACATTAAGCCATGCCAAAATCATCGAGCAAATCAAAAACCAAAATACGCATTCTCCTGGCGGATGACCACCATATCGTCCGTGCGGGGGTGAGGCAACTGCTGGAGAGTGCGAAAGACCTTGAGGTGATTGCCGAGGCGGGGGACGGGGAGGAGGCGCAGGCTCTCATCCAAAAACATAAACCGGATGTCGCCGTGCTTGATATCCAAATGCCAAAAGCCAGCGGCATCGAAGTGACGCGTTGGGTGCGTGCCCATCTGCCCGAAGTGGGTGTGTTAATCCTGACCGCTTATAACGATGATCCCTACGTGATGGCGGTTTTGCAGGCAGGCGCCAATGGTTATGTTCTCAAAACAGGGCAGGCGGATGATCTGATCCAGGCGGTGCGTGATGTCTATGAAGGCAAGTCTGCACTCGATCCGTCCATCACCAGCAAGTTGATGTCCACCATTTTCAAAGGACCGGAAAAAAAGATCGTCGAACCACTGACCGACCGTGAACTGGATGTGCTGCGACTCGCGGCGAAGGGTTTCACCAACAAATCCATCGGTGTGCAACTCAATATCAGCGACCGCACGGTACAGGGACATCTTGCGCACATCTTCGCCAAACTGCAAGCCAATAGCCGCACCGAGGCGGTCATGCGCGGGGTGGCGCTGGGGTTGATTTCACAAAGTTCGGGCAATATTACAGAAGAATGAAACGACTCCTGCCGGGCTGGCGCGGTCTGACGCAACTCTTTGCGGTCACGGTTCTGCCGCTGACGCTTTTGTTATTGTTCATTGCGTTCGGCGGGGTTAATATGCACCAGCAGGACATGCGCACCCTGGTCGGAGAACGTGACGAACGTGCCGTGCAGTCCGCCGCCGCCGCCCTGCAATCCGAGCTTCATCATCGCATGGCGGCCGTTACGAGCATGGCGGTGCTGGCATCCGAGGATATTTCCTTCATGGATATATTCGCCACTACCAATGACCTGGCAAAAGACTTCAACGGGGGGATTGCCTTCCTGAATGCGGATGAACACTTAATCGAAACGACGGGGAATGACAGATTTTGGGGATGGGTATCTCAAAACTCCAGGTCGATCAAACTCGCGTCTTCATCCAGCCCTGAACTTGTTTTCTCCGACCCAATCCTGGATCCCAACTCCAGCCAACTCTTTGTCATCATCTCAGCCTATTCTGACTCCCGTGATGTGATTGTCGCAGGCGCGTTTTCCCCCGAGGCGCTTGCGTCCGAAACCCTGACGCCCACCTACCCAACGGGCAGTCACGTGACCATCTATTTGCTGGATGATTCCCGCCGTCTTTTGTTCGTCAGTGGCGCGCTCGAACAGGAAAGTCTGGAGGCGGATCACCCAGGTGTGAAGGAAGCACTAAGCGGGAAGAGCGGTGTTCTCTATGTAAAGAAGGAGGCAACCGAACATGTGGTTGCCTACAGCCCGATTGAAGCAACAGGCTGGGCATTGATCACAGAGGAGGAATGGGAAATGGTGGTCAGCCCTTCCCTGCAATTGACCCAGATGGCTCCGCTGGTGATGGTGCCAGCCTTCATCCTGGCGTTGATCGCCATCTGGTTCGGCGCCAAACAGATCGTCCAGCCCCTGCAAAAACTTGAGTCCAAAGCGGCGGCGCTGGCATGGGGAGACTTTGATGCCATCAAAGAATCTGTGGGCGGCATCTCCGAAGTACAGCATCTGCAAATGGAATTGACTGAAATGTCCCGCAAGGTGCAGGCGGCACAGGAGGGATTGCACGATTACATCGGCGCAATCACCTCTGCTCAGGAGGAGGAACGCGCCAGACTGGCTCGGGAATTGCACGACGACACCATTCAGGCGGTCATCGCCCTGAAACAGCGGGTGCAACTGGCACAAAAATTGGTCAAGGACCAAAATGGGAAACAATCCCTCAAGGAACTTGAAACACTGGCGGAGCAAACCATCGAAAATCTCCGCCGCCTGACGCGAGCATTGCGTCCCATTTATCTCGAAGACCTGGGACTGGTCACCGCGTTGGAAATGCTGGCGCGGGAGATCAGCCAGGGGGCTTCCCTGGTCGTGGAGTTTCAAAAGACCGGCAATGAACGCCGTCTCTCGCGCGAAGTGGAGTTATCGCTGTATCGCATCGCGCAGGAGGCGCTCAATAACGTGGTCAAACATTCCGGGGCGACCCGCGCCGATTTGTCCATTCGTTATACGGATTCAGAAATAACCTTGATAATCGCAGACAATGGCAATGGTTTCATCACGCCTGCCAGCCCGACGGAATTTGCTCCCAACGGGCATTTTGGACTGCTCGGTATTCACGAACGCGCGGACCTGATCGGGGCACGGCTGGGAATTGAGTCCATCCAAGGACAGGGAACCAGGGTCGAAATTCGCTTGTAAAGCGATAAAGGTCATAAGCCATTTTGCCTACCGATTTCCCCGCCATCCTGCGCTCATGCAGGGGCGGCGATTTGCGTATCATGGTGTCATATCCTTACCGAACAGGAAGACTCATGAGCACTGATACTGTCAGTCCCCCCTTTCCATCCCAAACAGAACGTTTGAAAATATTTTTACATGCCCTGCTATTTGTGATCGGCTTCTCACTGGTGTTTGTGATCGGCTGGGGCGGCTCGGTGACGGCGCTGGGTCAATTATTCGGCGCATACAAGCGGGTTATCGCGCAATTAGGCGGCGTGATCGTGATCATGTTCGGATTGGCGACTCTGGACGTGATTCGCCTCCCCTGGTTTTATTATGATACCCGGACGGAATACACGGGTCAGCGCGGAACCTATGGTGGGTCGGCGTTAATGGGCATTTTCTTTGCAGCAGGTTGGAGCCCATGCATTGGCGCCACACTGGGAGCGATCCTGACAATGGGGCTCAGCCAGCAAACGGTCGGACAGGCGATGTGGCTATCTTCAGGATACTCGCTGGGCTTGGGGATTCCCTTTCTGGCAATGGCGCTTGGTCTGGAGCGCGCATCGGGCTGGATCAAACGCATGCGACCCTACCAAAAGTATTTCAAGATTGCCAGTGGTGTTTTCATCATTGCCATTGGTGTTCTGCTTCTCACGAACACAATGAGTCTGATTGCGATCTGGGCATTCAAGAATGGTCTATATATCGAAAAGTTCACCCTGTTCTCCGCCGCGCCGACATACTTCACCGCCATCCTTGCCGGATTATTGTCATTTCTTTCGCCCTGCGTCCTGCCGCTCGTGCCTGCCTATCTTGGTTATCTAAGCGGGCACACAATACAAAGATCATAATATTTTTAGAGAAGATACCCTTATGGATTCCCCTATTAATTCGGAAGATACCATTACCTTTAAACGAACCCATTTTTATTCGGTCCTGGTGATACTGGCTTTCGCCATTGGCATATTGACGGGTTATGTTGTCTGGGGACTTGCGCCCCGCTCACAACAAGCGATGGTCAATAACCCACCTGTTGCCCAGGGACCCATTGTCGAAGCGCCGGCAGCAACACAGGCGCCGCAGTTCACCCGTTATGACATCCCATTCGAAGGCTTCCCCAGCCAGGGACCGGTGGATGCGCCAATCGTAATTGTCGAGTTCAGTGATTTTCAGTGTCCGTTCTGCAAACGCTTCCAAGACGAGACGGCTGCTCAATTGCTGGCGGCATATCCTGATCAAATCCGTTTTGTCTATCGTCATCTCCCCCTGACATCCATTCATCCCGAAGCCTTTCCATCGGCGGAAGCCTCGATGTGCGCCAACGAACAGGATGCCTTCTGGGATTTCCATGACAGGATTTTTGAGAATCAGGACAGGCTTGGGCGTGAGTTGTACCTACAGATTGCCGCTGATCTTAATTTGGATGCTGTCACTTTCGAGGAGTGTCTGAATTCGGGCAAATATAAGGATGCCATCCAGCAGGATATGGATTTTGCGCTCAACCTCGGGGTTCAATCCACCCCCACATTTTTCATCAACGGGCTGGCAATCGTTGGCGCACAACCCCTTGAAGCGTTCAAGCAGATCATCGATCTGGAGTTGGCTGGAAAAATTCCATGAAACAGGTCTTCCTCATATCATTGTTTCTGCTTGTGACACTGACCGCCTGCCAGAGCAGTGTCGAAGAGATTACGGGCAAAGAGGTTACAACCGCTGGCGGTTCCTATAAAAACATCACCCCTGCCGATTTGGACACGATGTTGAAGAACAAGGATCTTATCCTTGTCAATGTGCATATTCCTTTTGCAGGGAACCTTGCCGATACAGACCTGTCCATTCCCTACGACCAGATCAGTGCGCCAGAAAATCTGGCGCATTTGCCAGCGGATAAAAATGCAAAGATCGTGCTGTACTGCCGCAGTGGTCGCATGAGTGAAATTGCGGCGACGGAACTTGTTTCGCTGGGGTATACCAATATCTGGAATCTCGAAGGCGGCATGGTCGCATGGGAACAGACAGGACGCGAGATCGAAAAATAGGATAGGCAGAATTGCCTATAAGAGCCTCGGTAATATGGCTCTCGTTGAAGCCGTCTTTTAATTGCATAATACAAAGGAAAGGAGACCTGCTTATGACAACCACTATGCATGACCCCGTTTGCCACATGGATATCGATCCTGCCACTGCTGCCGGCACATCCGAATACAAGGGGCAGACGTATTATTTTTGTTCGCTTGGTTGCAAGAAGGCGTTTGACGCCGATCCCGAGAAGTATCTCGGCAAGACTGATGAACACGCGCATCATCATTAATTCCATTCTCTTCTCCTCAGGTAACCTGCCCGCCGGCAGGTTATTTTATTTTTGGACAATTTTCCGAAACAAAATCTTCAATCACTCTTTGCTTCACCTTTACAGAACCTTTATACACACCTGATATTCTTGGACCATCAAGAAAGGAGCAAATCATGTTTCTGATGTGGATCGTCCCCTTATTACTTGTCGGCTTGATCGTCTATGGCGTTTCTGGCAACAACCTGGTCAATGCGTTCAAGCCCGTTACAAGCCGTACCTGCCCCAAATGTGGACAGGCTGCGCAAAACGACTGGAAAAACTGCCCGCACTGCGGACAAACTTTATGAAAGGAAGTCAAAATGAAAAAAGTTAACTGGTGGATCGTTGGCATCGTGGCTGTCCTTGCCGCCGTGTTCCTCTTTGGAGGCGGCATGATGTACGGCAGCTGGGGTAACCGTGGATATGGCATGATGGGCGGTTATGGCATGATGGGCAACTGGGGTTTGTCTCCCTTCGGCTGGTTCGGCATGGGATTGGGTATGATCTTCATGTGGCTCATCCCCATCGGCATCCTCGCGCTCATTGTGTTTGGTGTGGCATCCCTGGTGCGAAATACAGGAAATCCTCCCCAAGCCACATCCCTGACGCCCTGCGTCAACTGCGGAAAAGGCGCCCAAGCCGATTGGCAGACTTGCCCCTACTGCGGCACTGCCTTGAAATAAAGTACCATCGCGCTCTCAAAATAGCCTGTCGGAAGATAGGCTATTTTGCTTATATGCCACTAGGCTGAAATCCGCTCCCTTAGGTCGTCCAATGGATATACACTATTGTCATCTTTATAAAAGGTAGGCAACCATGACTGTCCGTGACCCTGTATGTGAAATGGAAATCGAACCCCAAAGTGCCTTCGCCAATCGCGAACACATGGGGCAGACGTTTTATTTTTGTTCAAAATCCTGCGTGGATCAATTTGACAAGGATCCTCATCATTATGTGATGACATCCGCGACGACAGGCTTTAACCCCGAGCGGACTTTCACCCGCATCGAACTACCCGTCGCCGATCTGCCGTTTTACAAACCTGTCACCGGCCTGGAAACTGGTTTGCGCGCCTTGGAGGGCGTTCATCAAGTAACCACCAATGCAGGCGCAGGTGTGCTGCAGGTGGAATATGATCCAGGGTTGGTAAACATTCCGCAAATGGCGGCGGTGATCCGCTCGGCGGGATTCCAACCTGGTGGGTCGAACATCAAACTCGGAATCGAAAACCTGCGCTGCGCCTCCTGCGTGAAGTTCATCGAGGAGGAACTGAAATCCACTGATGGCGTTTTGAGTGCAACGGTCAACATCGCCACGCAGGAAGCGAGTGTGGATTATCTCCCCCAAAAGACGACCCTTGCACAATTGAATGCGGCTATCGAGGCTTGGGGATACAAACCACGTCAAGCCATTAGCGACGCACCAGTGGATAAACAGGAAGAGGCGCATGCTCGTGAATATCGCCGCTTGATGAGAATGTTCTGGTTCTCGGCAATTGTGTCTGTGCCAGTATTGCTGTTCGCATACCCGCAGTATGTCCCTCTAATCCGAGACCTGTCAATGGAGACCATCCGCTGGGCATGGATTCTTTCTGCCATAGCCACTCTCCCTGTGTTGTTCTATTCAGGCTATGACTTCTTCACGGGCGCATGGGCGGCGTTCAAGCATCGTTCTGCCAACATGAACACCTTGATTGCGCTGGGCACAGGGGCGGCTTGGTTGTATTCGACTTTTGCCATTGCCCTCCCAACTGTATTCCCCGAAGGTACATCCGAACCATTCTATGATGTTGTTGCGGTCGTAATTGCTTTGGTGGTTTTGGGTCAGGCTTTGGAGTTACGCGCCAAGGGACAATCCAGCGCAGCGATAAAAAAATTACTGGGATTGCAGGCAAAGACAGCGCGCGTAATCCGTGATGGCAAGGAAATGGATCTGCCTGTCGAAGAAGTTCTTGTTGGCGACGTGATCCAGGTGCGTCCTGGCGAGAAAGTACCCGTGGATGGCGTCATCGTCGAAGGCAGTTCTGCGGTGGACGAGTCCATGTTGACAGGCGAGTCACTGCCTGTTTCCAAAAAACAGGGCGATGAAGTCATCGGGGCGACCCTGAATAAAACAGGCGCGTTCAAATTCCGCGCCACGAAGGTTGGCAAGGATACGGCTCTCGCCCAAATCGTAAAAATGGTGCAGGACGCACAGAACTCCAAAGCGCCGATTGCCCGACTCGCCGACACCATCTCTGGTTACTTCGTTCCCATCGTGATGATTCTTGCCGTGTGGACGTTTGTCATTTGGTTTGTGATTGGACCTCAACCGCAATTGGTGTATGCACTCGTCACCAGTGTGACCGTGCTGATCATTGCCTGCCCCTGCGCGTTGGGTCTTGCCACGCCCATGAGTCTGATGGTCGGCATTGGCAAAGGCGCGGAGCATGGCATCCTGATCCGTTCGGGCGAAGCCCTGCAAACGGCGCGCGCCATTCAAACCGTGGTGCTGGACAAGACAGGCACGATTACAAAGGGAAAGCCTGAGTTAACGGATGTCATCCTTACCAATTCCATGAATGGTAACAGCCATCAGCTGTTGCGTCTGGTGGCATCCGTTGAGAAGGTCAGTGAACATCCCCTGGCGCAAGCCATCGTGGATGGAGCACAGTCCCGCAAGATTGAATTAACAGAGGTCAGGGAGTTTGAAGCCAATCCAGGTCACGGCGTTTCGGCTAAAGTCGAAGGAAGAAGCGTTCTGATCGGCAATCTCAAGCTGATGAATCGCGAAAAGATCGCATTGGGTGACTTGGAGGAAAAATCCAAATCACTTGCCGACGATGGCAAGACCCCCATGTTTGTTGCAGTGGATGGCAAAGCCGCTGGCATCGTTGCCGTGGCAGACACGGTCAAGGAAGATTCTGCGGAAGCGATCAAAGCCCTGCAAGGGTTGGGTATTGAAGTTGTGATGATCACAGGCGATAATCGCCGCACCGCTGAAGCGATTGCCCGCAAGGTCGGGGTCACGCGCGTGCTGGCGGAAGTATTGCCCGAAGATAAGGCAAACAACGTTCACCTGTTGCAAGCGGAAAACAAAAAAGTCGCGATGGTTGGTGATGGCATCAACGATGCCCCCGCTCTCGCGCAGGCGGATGTCGGTCTTGCCATCGGCACAGGCACGGATGTCGCCATCGAAGCCTCGGACATCACGTTGATCAAGGGCAGTCTCAAAGGCGTTGTGACCGCCATCGAAGTCAGCCGCGCCACGATGACGAATATCTATCAAAACCTGTTCGGCGCGTTCATCTACAACACGCTTGGCATTCCTGTCGCAATGGGGTTGTTATTCCCCTTCTTTGGTTTGTTGCTCAGTCCACTGATCGCGGGCGCGGCGATGGCGTTCTCCTCGGTGACCGTTGTTGGCAATGCCAATCGCCTGCGCGGGTTCAAGCCCAAGTTTAGCGTGCGGTGATTCGTGAAGATAGAACTGTTTTACTTTGATGGTTGTCCATCCTGGGAAATTGCCTTGAAGAATCTCGAAACCGCGCTGCAGAATGAAAATATTATCGCACATATCTTGACGATTAAAGTTGTGGACGATGAAGATGCGATTCGATTGAAGTTTCTCGGCTCACCGCATTTTCGGGTGAATGGAAAGGATTTATGGCATGAGGAACGCGAGTATTATTCGCTGAGTTGCCGCGTCTATTCCACCCCCGAAGGAATCAAAGGATTTCCCACTGTCCATATGCTACGGGAAAAACTCCGTTTACTATCTGGGTAGCCAAAATGAAAAACTCCCCCTTTATCACGTGGATGACCTGGGCTTTGATTCTCGGAATGTTCTGGACTGTGTTCTCGCGCGTCTCGCCCGACCAGCCTAAAGCGCAGCAGGATGCAGTTGCCAAGGAAGGCTTCACTGCCCCCAACTTCACCCTCGACCTACTGGACGGCGGTACAGTTGCGCTTTCCGATTTACGCAGCAAGGTGGTGCTGGTCAATTTCTGGACATCGTGGTGCCCACCCTGCCGTCTGGAGATGCCAGCCATCGAAAAGACGTACCGCAGTTACAAGGACATTGGCTTTGTGGTCATCGGCTTGAACCTCACCGCCCAGGATTCAGAACAAGCCGCGGCTGATTTTGCAAAAGAAATCGGTTTGACTTTTCCCATCGCGCTCGACCGCGATAATGCGATTGGGAACCTGTATCGCATCACTGCCCTGCCGACTTCGTACTTCATTGATCGCAAGGGTGTGATTCGTTCCGTTGTGGTTGGCGGACCCATGAGCGAGGCATTGATTCAATCCAAGTTGGAAGAGCTATTGCGGGAGGGCGAGTAATGTTCCCTTACCTTCGACTTGGACCCTTCCTGCTTCAAATGCCATTGTTGATGTTGTTCATTGGTTTTTGGATCGGCTCAACATTCACCGAGCGTGAAGCTGCCCGACTTGGTTTAAACAAGGAGAAAATCAACAGCCTGATCGGGTACGGATTGTTCGGCGGGATTCTCGGCGCAAGGCTTGTCTATGCTGCGCAATATGCCTCAGTTTATGTGGCAAACCCATTGGGCTTGTTCTCGCTGAGCACAAGCACGTTTTCTCCCATCGGAGGTTTTCTAATCGGTATGTCCACAGCCTTGATATATGGATATCGTCAGAAACTTCCGCTTCGCCGATCATTGGATGCGCTCACGCCTGGGTTGGCATTCTTCATGATCTCAATCGGTGTCTCCCACCTGCTCAGCGGAAATGCCTACGGCTCGCCGTCTCGTGTCCCTTGGGCAATGTACTTGTGGTCTGATTATCGTCACCCAGCGCAACTTTATGAAATCTTTCTTGCGCTGGCGATCTTTACACTCGTGCTTCCAAAAGTTCTTCCAGCCCGCGCGCCAGGAATTCGCTTTGCGCAATTCGTCTCTCTATCCGCGCTGGCGCGAGTCTTTCTCGAAGCCTTCCGCGGCGACAGTGTACTCTGGCTGGATGGCTATCGCGCCGCGCAAGTGATGGGGTTGCTTGTTCTTATTATTTGCATTGTCGTGTTGAACCAATGGGAAAGGATCGAACCACATGAGACAAGCATCTGATAAAAAACGTTACATCCCTGCCTTGAGCTTTCGCTGGCTCACGCCATTGTATGATCCTCTGCTCAAATGGATCATGCGCGAGGAAACTTTTAAACAAAGGTTGATCCAACACGCGAACATTCGTCCAGGCATGAAGGTTCTCGATCTCGGCTGCGGCACAGGTACGCTCACCATCATGCTCAAAAAAATCCATCCGAACGCGCAGGTTACAGGCGTGGATGGCGACCCTGATGTATTGACAATTGCGCTAGATAAATCTCGCGGTACGGATATTCAATGGGATGAAGGACTCGCCTCCGCCCTACCCTATCCTGATTCCACCTTCGACAGAGTAGTCACCAGCCTGGTCATTCACCACCTGAACACGGACGATAAACGGCTCGCATTCAAGGAAATCCATCGTGTGCTCAAACCAGATGGAGAATTGTATGTACTCGACTTTGGCGCGCCGCATTCTTCAACGACACGTTTCATGACGACCTACATGCGTCGTCTCGAAGAGACGGCTGATAACTTCGACGGGTTGATCCCGCGCTTCGTAGCCGAGGCAGGCTTCGGGTCTGTAAAAGAAGCGGAGAACTTCGTCACAGTGTTCGGTCCGTTATCCATCATCCAAGCAGTGAAAGGAACTTGATATGACTCAAATCCAAATTTTTGTGATTCTTTCGGGAATCGTGTTGACCGTATTGATCGCCTGGTATTTCTGGTTTGCCCCCAAGGCGCAGACCCGTGCGGCTGTTTCTGCTTCTGGCGCGCAGGAGGTGGCAATCACAGTGAAAGGCGGTTACACCCCCGACGTGATCGTGGTGCAAAAAGGTCGCCCCGTGCGGTTGACCTTCACGCGCCAGGAGAGTTCGGCGTGTTCGGAAAAAGTATTGTTTCCCGATTTCAATCAAAACGCACTATTACCCGAGGGCGAGCAAGTGACATTGGAATTCACCCCAGCCAAAGAAGGTGAATATGGTTTCCAGTGCCAGATGGGCATGTTGCGCGGCAAGCTGATTGTAGAGTAAAGTTGATTGGAAGATTCAAAACATGAAACACACAAATATCCACATGCCAAATCTTTCCTACATCGCGGCGTTTGTCATTGGCGTGATCTTTTTTGCCGTATTATGGAGGATGTTATTCGGCTCGGCATCCAGTCTGGTGGTTCTGGCTGGCATGATTGGAGCCGCCACCGCTGTGACTATCTTCTGGCTCAGGAATGAAAATCAACATCATGGAAAGGGAAAATAATGACGCTGGACCAAAACGAAATCATCCCTGCCCCTCCACAACCGGAATACAAAACGGCTTGTGGAGGAAAAATCAAGGATCCATCCAAATATCCCAGCGCAGAGTATCACGGCGAGAGGATATATTTCTGTACCCAGGCATGTTTGGATGTATTTCTTTTGAACCCCGACCCTTTTATGGCTGGTGAAATCGAACACCCTCTTGATTAATTCAATATGACAATCAGGAAATCATTTCTGATAAATATCATAAGCAAAACAGCGCATTTCGAAACAGGTCGAAATGCGCTGTTGATTATTTCATGGGGGTTGTAAGATGAGTTCAAAGCAAGACAAAATTCATCCTCAAAGGAGAAAAAATGACTACTCAAACCTTATCCCGGGAATATCAACTCGCTGATGTTCCCTTTACGAAAACCCTGTTCGAAGGCAAAGCGTTTGCCTGGCTCTGGCTTGCCATCCGTCTGTATTTGGGATACCAATGGATCGAATCGGGCTGGGGCAAGATCACCAACCCCGCCTGGATGCAGGGCGGCGAAGCATTGAAGGGCTTCTGGGAGCGCGCCATCGTTATTCCCGATGCGCCAGCCCGTCCTCTGATTGCCTTCGACTGGTATCGCAATTTCATCCAGTTTATGCTGGACAGCGGCAACTACGTCTGGTTCGCCAAACTCGTCGCAGTGGGCGAATTGCTGGTGGGCGCGGCATTGATCCTGGGAATATTCATCTGGTTCTCCGCTTTTATTGGCGGTTTTATGAACTGGAATTTCATGATGGCGGGCTCGGCTTCTGTCAATCCTGTATTCCTGATCCTCTCGATCCTGCTCGTCCTGTCCTGGAAAACCTCCGGCTGGCTTGGTCTGGATCGCTGGCTTCTGGTACAGGTGGGTACCCCCTGGCAGCCCGGTTTGTTATTCCAACGCAAGTAATCAATATACAAATATTTGAACAATCATCCCCTGAATAATCAGGGGATGATTGTTTTTTAGAAAGGTAATAAGTCGTAAGCCATAAGTCAAAAAACTGTCATACAAACATCATGATATTTGGCATAAGTCATTCAGCCTGCCATAAGTTGCGCCATTTCGCGCTCTTTTTATCAAGTTCAACACGATAAGATTTGGCAACTTTGTTCACATCAGGAGGCAGGTTTCGTATGAAGAAGACAACATTTCAAAGTCTGGCAGTGCTATGGCTCATCACCATTTTGTTGCTAACACCCGCCCTGGCATTGGCGGACAGCGGGGCTGGCGGGATAAAGGGTGAAGTGGACGGCTATCACGTTAAATTAGTTTTCACAGAGCCGGTAAAGGTCGGTGAAAATCAATTCCATATTCAGATCGCGGACGCAATGGGCATGCCCATTGCAAATGCAGTGGTGGAAGTCTCTGCCATGCCTGTCGAAGGGATGGAGGAAATGGATATGGCAACCGAAGCCCCCTCTGTTGGTGTGATGACCAGCAATAACAGCATGAGCGGAATGGACATGAACAGCGAGACTCCTGAAACGGGGGTGATGAAACCTGCTGAACCCGAAGCGGGACATGGCGAGGAAGTGACGTCGGTCACACTCGAACCTGCAGAAGAATCTGGCGAATACCAAGGCGAACTCCACCTCGACAAATCCGGCGAATGGATGTTCAACATTCATTTCACAGTCAATGGCGAGACGAAGACTGTTGAACTCCCCTTTGAAGTTGCGCGAAAACTTGGCATCAACTATACGGTATTGGCTGGCTTTTTTGGCATCAATGCCACGGTCGTTTCTGCGGCAGCCATATCCAAACGAAAATCAATTGCTCAAAAGGCTTAAGAGGTATTTCCATGACAACATCCCTTCCCAACCCCAACCCATCATTACTGAATGGTGGCAACCTGCTCAGCAACAAGTGGATCGACCGTTTCCTCCGCAGCCGCTGGTATCCCGGCATCATTCAATGGCCCACCCTGATGATTTTCATGGTCATCATGTTCGAACTCATTTTGGGACCCGAATCTGCACATGACAACTTCGGCACGGCTCTCACCTGGGTGTTGTGGTGGCCGCTCATCCCGATCATCTTCCTGTTTCTTGGGCGTTTCTGGTGCGCCATTTGTCCATTTGCGAAGATCAATGACCTTGTACAAAATTTTGTCGGCAACAACAAACCTGCGCCGCGTTTCCTGAAGAAATATGGCATTTGGATCATCGATGCGCTTTTCATCTTCATTACCTGGAGTGACCATGTCTTTGGCGTGGTGGAAAACCCGCTTGGCTCCGGCGTGTTGATGTTGACCCTCACCACGGGCGTGATCGTCTCCGGCGCTTTTTACGAACGCCGCACATTCTGCCGCTATGTTTGTTTTCTTGGCGGTCTTTCAGGCAACTATGCCCGCAATGGCATGTTGAGCCTGCGTGGAACGCCGGAGATATGTGCCACCTGTACCATCGCCGCCTGTTACAAAGGCACGGACAAGT
>Ga0209277_10000112_pt1 | contig 41055 bp, 32 predicted proteins | sample JI81AbrownDNA_FD_187503 | JGI IMG/M metagenome (GOLD analysis project Ga0209277, IMG submission 187503) | Wastewater effluent complex algal communities from Wisconsin, to seasonally profile nutrient transformation and Carbon sequestration -... | ecosystem: Engineered > WWTP > Effluent > Algae... | reverse complement strand
TGGACCAACAGCGACCTCATTCATCTCAACCGGAATACCAAAATTCTCAAGGGTGCGGCGAATCACTTCGCGATTATGCACAATATCACCTGCCTGTGGACGAGAATCGCGACGTTCAAGCAAGTCTACCGAAACATCGATGCGTGGTTGGCGGCGTCTCTTAGCGATGGGTTTTTGGATCACGTCTTCGCTGTCTTCTTCATCTTCAGACTCCTCTTCGTCTACCTCCTCATCACCTTCTACTTCTTCATCTTCTTCGATTACTTCGTCTTCTTCTAAATCGGTACTTGGCTCTTCTTCGAGAACATCCTCATTATCTTGCAAACTGTAGACGGTTTTATCGGCTTGTTCTTTTGCTTGGGATTTTTGTTGCATCCAGCGCATGATTGGCACAATCAGGGCACGGCAAAAGGCTGCTACCGATTTCCAAACGATATCAATGACAAAAAGAATCTGTCGCAGTGACGCATTGAACCCAAGCAAGCCCGCGAGGACGAGGAGAGCAATAAAGACGGTCACGGCACCTGCAAAGCCCAACATCGCGATAAACGGTTCAGCGAGCATCATGCCAAGCTTGCCGCCTGCCTTCATGAGAGCGCTGTCTGCGATCGGTAAGGCACCTTGGTCAGCAAAGGTGAATGCATGAACCAACGGATTAACCGACAAGAACAAAAAAAGAAATCCGATCACGTTACGAAAACGTAAAACCAAGCGATCAGGCGCTAAAACATGGTAGGCCCAAGCAAAGAGCAAAAACGGCACAACGAGACGGTCCCAGCCAAAGACATAGGCAAGCGCCTCATCAAGAGCGCGGCCAAAAGCGCCAGCTAAGTCAAAAAGCCCCAGCAACATCAAGGCGCCAAACACAAACAAAAACACGATCCCGACGGCTTTGCGGGTATCGGGGTCGAGCGACAAATCAAGCGCCGGCTTTCTTCTTCTGGCCATGGTTGGGGGCATCTTAACACAAAAGGTGTTCAGTGAAAAAGCGCTCGTTTACTTGTCTTTTATGCGTATAAACGGCAAGATACAACCCTATGAGAATTGCCGTCATTGGTACTGGATATGTGGGGTTGGTCTCTGGCACCTGCTTTGCCGAGATTGGTCACGATGTTGTTTGTGTCGATGTCCATCCAGAAAAAATTAAGAACCTTAAAAAAGGCATCATACCCATTCATGAGGATGGATTAGAAGACATGGTCAAACGCCACCACTCCCATGGCTCGCTCAGATTTACCACCGACTATGCAGACGCAATCCCTGGCGCTGAAGTCGTATTGATCGCGGTTGGGACGCCATCATCAGCTGATGGCGCGGCAGATCTTCGTTTTGTTTTTCAAGCCGCCGAAGAGATTGGTAAACATCTCACCGACTATACCGTTATCGTCAACAAATCGACGGTACCCATTGGCACCGCTGACCAAGTGACGAATTTTGTATCAAAACACGCGAACCACGCATTTGACGTTGTCTCGAATCCAGAAATATTGCGCGAAGGGATTGCGGTGAATGATTTTATGAATCCGTCACGCATTATCATCGGATCAGCGTCCTCCAAAGCAACAGAAAGAATGCTTGAACTCTATGCGCCTCTTGCCTGCCAAAAACTTATCATGTCGACACGCTCAGCAGAACTGACAAAATACGCAGCAAACTCATTTATCGCCACAAAAATCAGCTATATTAACGAGCTCGCGCGCTTTGCTGAAAAAATTGGCGCCTCGATCGAAGATGTCGCGCTCGGTATCGGCACCGATCCACGTATCGGGATGGGTTCATTGCGCCCAGGCCCAGGTTGGGGCGGATCCTGCTTTCCGAAAGATGTGAAGGCAATGATGCATATGGCACATGAACAAGACATGGACATGTCGATCATTGAAGCCGCGCACCATTCAAATATCGCTATGCGAGAGCATGTGGTGAAGCGTCTTGAAAACGCCCTAGGTGATTTATCGGGCAAAACCATTGGCGTTCTTGGTATCGCCTTTAAAAACAATACCGACGACATTCGTGAATCGCCGGCGATTGATATCATGAAACATCTCGCCTTTCGCGGCGCATCAATACAAGCCTATGACCCTTTGGCAGCACGCGGTGAAGATGAGCATATCGGTACGTTTAAGCGCGTAGCCTCATCCTTGGAGGCGGCAAACGATGCTGACGCCCTACTCATCGCTACTGAATGGGAAGAGTTCAAGCATATTGATCTCGCATCAATTTCAACCACTATGCGAGGCAATATCTTATTTGATGCGCGCAATATGCTGCAGGCTAGCGATAAACGTTTAGGGGCCTTCACCTATTTAAGAATCGGAAATTAGAGCTTCCAAAGATTCATCAACTCTTTTAACCCCAATTCAAAAGCAATGCTCGGCTCCCAGCCGAGTTTTTGTTTTGTTTCTGAAATATCTGCAAGCGAATCTGCTGGGTCGCCTTTTCCGCGCGGATTTTCAAGATAAGCGCGTTCGCCTCCCATAATATCGGCGACGTCATTTACTGAATACGACAATCCGGAACCAACATTCAACACATCTCCCCCATCGACGGCTGGCGAAAGCATTGCTTCAAGATTTGCTCGCGCAATATCTTTTACATGCACAAAATCACGCGTTTGTTTGCCATCGCCAAAAATCGTCATCGGCAAACCTTTGCGTTTTTGTTGAGCAAAAATTGAAATCACATTTAAATATGCACCGACATCCGCCATACGTGGACCATAGGCATTAAAATAACGCAGAGAGACGGTCTCGAGACCAAACAACAAAGAGAACTGTTTGCAGTACAATTCACCAACAAACTTTTGCAATGCGTACGGATTCAATGGATCCGCCTTCATATTCGTTGTCGCCGGCAAAATCGTCGGATTACCATAAGCTGCTGCTGACGCACTGTAGACGAGACGCTTCACCTTCGCGTCGCGTGCCGCCATCAAAACATTAAGCGTGCCATCAATATTCACGAGATGCGTTTTCATCGGGTCTTCAATAGACATCGTCACGCTCGGCATCGCCGCTAAATGAAAGACGCCATCAATATTTGTGAACGCAGGGCGGATTGCTTCAAGATCACAAATATCCGCCTCAAAAAGCTCGACACCTTCAGCGAGATTTTCGCTAATGCCGGTCGAAAGATTGTCCAAAACACGCACGCGATGACCTTGCGCCAAAAGTAGCTCGCAGACATGCGAACCAATGAAGCCGGCGCCGCCGGTGACGAGGTAGAAGGACATAATTCTAATGCCTATTGGTAGCAATCTCCTCCATCAAGGCATGATAACGGGCTTGGCCTTCTTCAATATCTGGCACAAGACGTCGCACAAAACGCGCATGCTCAAGCGCATCAAGATAGGCTTCATCGTCGGTACGCCAATTTGCCGCAATACGATTATAACGCGAAGGCTGGATCAATTGACGTGCGACACGCTCTTCCCAGGTGGATTTATCGCCTTCGACCGGCTCTACGTTTGGGAGGGTTAAAATCACCCCGGCTGTTTCTGCAAAATATTCTTGATAGCGTCGAGCGAGCTCAACCCGCTCGTTATCAAATTCAATCGATCGAGGATATTCAAATGGAAGCGCGCCTTCACCCGGGGCGGGCATAGCCTGTTCATCCCCCAAGAAACCGACAATGTTATTACGCAAACTCTGAAGAAAGATATCCGATGAAACTTCACTTGTTGCACCAAGCGTTCTAGACCGATCTGTCATCCAATCCATTGCCCAGAGACGTATTTCGGGTTTCAGTGTAGACGAAGTCATTGGTTCGTTCGCATGCGCTATTTCATGAACCAGAACTCGCATCAGGTAGGCCAATCGTTGGTCTCTTGGCCTGTCACTGATCGCTCTGCCTGAAAGCTCAATGCGCGCACCAACTCCAACTGTGCGAGACGATATACACCTGCCAGCAGCTCTCGATAATACACCTTCTCGAATGCCGTATGACCCAGGCAGCTCGCCTTCAGAGACAACGATATTCTCAACATTTCTAATAGAAAGCCATTCTTCTGGCAAAAGCTCAGTTGTTAGTTGTTGAATTTGCTCAGTGGAGTATCCAAGCTGTTCGAATCCCTCAAATACCGTGCGAGGATGCTCTCTATTTCGCAACTCTTCTCGATACTTTTGCAGATCTGTTTCGGCATCAATATACCGATCGATACGACCCAATGTACCAGAGCCTAATGCTTGCCTGATCCTTTCTCTGGACTCTTCCGTATCCGAGACGGGTGACTCAATAACAGGCGCTTCGGGCGAATGCGTGGCGGATTCTGCCGCAATACCCATGGCGCCTGCCAAAGCCACTTGCAACCATTTAGATTTGAATGATTTTGCACGCGAGACAAGAGACTGTTCTAAGACAGACTTCTTCTCCTTTGCATTCACCGGAGCTTTTTCTGGGGTAGGCGTGGGTATTTGTTCGCCCTGTATTTGTGTCTTCTCGTTCATAGTATTAAGTGAGTGACTTGGTGAAGGCGTCGAGCTCAGTCTCGGGCCAGAGACTCAATATCTTTGCGTATCGGTAGATTTCGGCATCATTCTCTGTTATTTGAAGCAGATTCTCCCAAACCCTGATCTTTTCACCGTCCATAGCAAGTATTTCACATCCAGAAAGTTCAGCATGACTCGTGAACGCTTTTATAAAGTCAGTGTCATTTAACGCAATGAATACTGACACCATAGCAAGCCCTTCTTCAAATCCCATCGGTCTCAAAAGCGGGGTGCCTACGTTCAGGCAATTACCCCAATCTAATCGTACTTTTGCGCTCTCGCTAAGTTGTTCTGCGTGAAACCTTCCGCCAACCGTCTTCACGGTGCCTTGATACAAGCCATCTTTTGTAAACACGCAGAGCATCATATAGAAGGAGCATAAGGTACGTGAGTCGATAAATCCAGCGCCGTCCGTTGACGCCTTTATCGGTTTCATGGAACGGGGTAGTTATGACCTTTGCCCGCTTCAGCGGCCATTTATTATTGGCCTTCATTCTTGGCGTCGCGCTCGCGAGCTTTAGTTGGTTTATTTGCGTATTAGGCGCCTGTCTTTGCTTGGCGCTTTATCTCAGTGTCTTTCATCTTGAACCTACGCATATCGCTGGTTTGCTTTTGTGTTTTTGTTTTGGTGTGTGGCGATTTGATGCAGCGTCAGTTGGCGCAAAAAATCTCGTCCCATTAAAAAATACTTCGCTCTCGACAAGTGCATGCCTCAAACCGGTAAGTGATATCCCCTTTCTTACAACAATACGTACCGGGCTCAGTGAACGCATCAAGCAACGATTGCCCGGCGACGAAGGCGCGTTGTTGGCGGGCACACTTTATGGCGAACGTGGTTTGAGTTCTGAAATGAAGCTGGCTTTTCGCAATTCAGGCATGACGCATCTTGTTGCCGTAAGCGGCTCAAACCTCTCGATCATTGCAACGGCGCTCTTTTCGCTTTTAGGTGGACTGCTGCTGCGCAAGCGCACCATGGTTAGCGTTTTACTTTTATCAATCGCTCTCTTTATTTTGTTTGTTGGTTTACAAGCACCCGTCGTGCGAGCTGGCATTATGGCCGTCTTGGCCGCATCCGCTCCGCTCGCGGGACGTATCCCTAATGGACCGCGCCTATTACTTGTTTCCTGCGCGCTCTTCACTTTCTTTCGTCCATGCGCATTGTTATTTGATCCGTCTTTTGCGCTGTCGTTTTTTGCGACGTGGGGATTGATGTCGTATGGATCCGCACTGAATGAAGCGCTGAAGAAATACATTAAACCCGATCTTATCCGCTCACTTTTAGCTGAGACTTGTGGCGCATCCCTCATGACCATGCCTTATGCCGCGTGGGCGTTTGGACAAGTGAGCTTGCTAGGTCTTGTGAGCAATCTTTTTGCTGTGCCGATTGTGCCGTGGGCGATGAGTCTTGGGAGTTTGTGTTTACTTTTGCCCGAGTGGACGCAGAGCTGCAAAGCCGCCGAAGGCACGTTAAGTGCGATGCTTTGGATCGCGAAGCTCGCGAATGCATTACCGTATGGCGTTTGGCAAAAAGTTCTGTTTACGTGGCCGAGCCTGCTCATCGCGATGAGTGTTTTGATCTATTACGCGCTTCAATTGCAGTATCGACATGTGGATAAGAGTGATGAAAAAACCTTTTTGTCACCACTCGCGTGACGGATTCTTTTCGCGCATAAAATGATTCTATGTAGCGATTGTCATTCGTCTATCGCGCCAGCTTTGTTGCAAAGAATGACTTCACTTATCGTTAATAGCGGTCGTGAGACCACGGTTCACACAACGGTTACTACTGTTTTTTTACTCGTTGTCGGTTGGGTGCAGACCGGGACATCACCGGACCGGTCATGCACGGCGCTCTGGAATTTTTCTGGAACGCATGTCGTTGCACAACGCGTAAAAACAAATGATGGAGTTCGCTTCTTTTCATAAACCACTCGATTGCTGATATCGCATTAGCAACGAAGCTTCTGAAACGTTTCTAACTGACTCACGTCTCTTCATTTGGTGTCCTGGTGCCAAAATCCGTGATAGAGGGTGGCGATCCTGACCCCGCCGCCCTCTGACACGTGAGGCGTTGGTGCCGAATTATTCGCCGCGATAGCGAATAGCTCGGCACTAATGCCCTAAGGAGAATACTCATGTCACGCTGTACCTCGATGGCTCTGCTCATTTGTCTCGGGTTCTTGTTTGGATGTGAAACCACATCCGACCCATCCTTTCGCACACCTTCACTCGGAGGCGACGCGGGCACAGATGAGCCTGCTTCGTGGGAAGGTGACTGGACCTGGGAAGAACCGGTCGAAACACCCGACGCTTCATGCGGATCGGTTGTCGAAACCGATGCCGGATCTCATGCAGAATGTCCCAACGGACAAAAACTGCAGGGGGATCTACGCATCAGCGTCTCGTATGGGTTGATCCCTGGCTGCGTTGCTGGCCATGTCATCCACCTCTGGGGCGGAGACGGCGAAGAATACACATCTTCACCCGACCAAGATTTGGTCGTACCGCTCGCTACTGCGTGGCGTGGGTGGCTCGCCTTCAATGTCACTTGCGGCAATAACTGGGACGAGCGCGTTGTGTGGTCGGCGACAACGCTTGATGATCTCGTCGAACACGGACGCATCACCGTAACAGGTAATGGATTCGATCTAAGTGAATCCATCAAGGCCTGCGCCTCAGTAACGGGCAGCACGACGTTGTTGCCATTTATCCCGCTCACGTGCGGCGATAATCCGTGCTAGGCGCCGTCACAACAACTGAATCCCCGCCGTTTACGCCTGTAACGGCGGGGATTTTCTTCATCCATCCACAGGCATTGCTTTACACTCCCTTTCATTCGTCCTATCGTATAGAACATAAACAGAACACTTAACCTTATGGCCAAAAAAACAACGGACGAAAACTCCGGCAAAAAAGCAGCGATCTCAGGAGCAATCGATCAAATTCGTGAAAAGTTTGGTGATGGGTCCATCATGAAAATGGGCGATGCCCGTAAAATGCAGATCGAGGCCATCCCAACCGGCTGTCTCTCAATTGATATGGCGCTTGGCGTCCTCGGTGTGCCTCGCGGCCGTATTATCGAAATTTACGGTCCAGAGTCGTCTGGTAAAACGACGCTCGCCCAACACATCATTGCCGAAGCACAAAAACGCGGAGGTGTTGCTGCCTTCGTTGATGCCGAGCATGCGCTCGACCCAGACTATGCGCGCAAGATCGGTGTTGATGTCGACAATCTTCTTATCTCTCAACCAGATAATGGTGAACAAGCGCTCGACATTGTTGAAACGCTCGTTCGCTCAAATGCGATTGATGTCATCGTGATCGATTCGGTAGCCGCTCTTACGCCAAAAGCTGAAATCGATGGTGAGATGGGTGACTCCCATATGGGCTTGCACGCTCGCTTGATGAGCCAAGCCCTTCGCAAACTCACCGCCATTATCTCGCGCTCAAATACGACGGTTATCTTCATTAACCAAATTCGTATGAAGATCGGTGTGATGTTTGGCAATCCAGAAACAACCACGGGTGGTAATGCGCTTAAGTTTTACTCATCGTTGCGTATCGAGATTCGCCGCGCTGCCCAGATCAAGCTTGGTGAAAAAATCATTGGTAACCACGTAAAAGTAAAGGTCGTAAAAAACAAAGTTGCCGCTCCGTTTAGAACGTGTGAATTCGACATTATGTACAATGAGGGTATCTCACTCGCTGGCGATATTCTTGATGTCGGTACTGAGCTAGGCGTCATTCAAAAATCAGGTCACTCCTACTCCTTCAATGGGGAAAAGTTGGGGATGGGACGTGAAAACGCTAAAGCCGGTCTCAAAGAACGCCCAACCATGATCGCCGAAATTCGCGAAAAAGCGATTGCCGCCTGGCAAGCCGCCGAAAACGCAGGCAATGTCGCAAAGCCTGATCCTGAAGGTGATTCTGATGAAGACGGCGAAGAACCGACTGAAGAATAGATCCACCCTGCCCTCCTTTCGCAAGGAGGGTTTTGGTTATAAAAGCCCCTTCCTTGCGAAAGGAAGGGGTTGGGGATGGATCTAGGCACCAACTCTGAAGTAACACACATCACCATCTTGCATCACATAGTCTTTGCCTTCGACACGCGTGAGGCCTTTAGCGCGACACGCCGCTTCACCACCTTCACGGACATAGTCTTCATAAGACGTAACTTCTACACGAATGAAATTCTTTTCAAAATCCGTGTGAATGACGCCGGCCGCTTGTGGAGCTTTGGTACCAACTTTTACCGTCCATGCACGCGTTTCAACTTCACCCGTTGTGAGATAGGTGATCAGACCAAGCAAGCGATAAGATTCTTTGATTAAGAGATCGAGACCTGACTGTGTTTGGCCGGCCATCTCTAGTAATTCTTTCTTCTCATCGCCTTCAACATTCATCAATTCGGATTCAAGCTTTACGCAAACAGGTACAAGTAAGCCTTTTAGATCTGTTGTGCGATCCTTCCAGCTACCGTCTTGCAACTGCTCTTCGCTCACGTTCACCACATAGAGCATGGGCTTTAAGGTGAGCAGATGAAGATGCTTCATGATGGCACGTTCTTCGTCGGACCATTCAAGATCGCGAAGCATGGTGCCGCCGTTCAATTCAACGATGGCTTTTTTCACGAGCGCGAGCTCAAGCTCCATGTCTTTAGTCTTGCCGCTCTTCATTTGCTTCTCAAGTGTTTGATCACGTTTGATGAGCTGCTCAAGATCAGCAAGAGCAAGTTCGGTATTAATCGTGTCTGCATCACGTGCAGGATTAATTGAGCCGTCGACGTGCAAAATATCGTTATTATCAAAAGCGCGTACCACCTGCGCGATCGCGTCCGTCTCACGGATATTCGCCAAAAACTTATTACCAAGGCCTTGGCCTTCGGCCGCACCTTTAACAAGACCGGCGATATCAACGAATTCGATAATGGTCGGGACAAGTTTTTTGCTGCCGCTCATTTTTGAAAGCACCGCGAGACGTTCGTCTGGTACCTCAACAACACCGACATTCGGGTCGATCGTACAGAATGGGTAGTTGGCGCAATCGACCTGCTTTTTGGTGATTGCACTAAACATGGTGGATTTGCCGACATTCGGGAGACCGACGATACCGATTTGGAGAGCCATAGATGGCGCGAGCGTAGCGGTTTTTTGGTGATAATACAAGCCTTTCGCTTTACATTGAGCTTTTATTATGCTGAGGTGTGGCCGGAGGTCTAGATGCCGTTTACATTTAGCACAGGAATGCCCTATAAGTGCCCAAGCGACGGACGCCTGGTGGTTATCATCCTCAACGATGAAAGCGTTATCAGGGTGAGATTTCTCTCGTACGCACCACCCGGCACTGATGAGTACCGCGGGCTCAAAAAGCTCTGCTATCTAACGGATTCTAAGGGATCCTATGCGGACAAAGGCCTGTCATTCGGTAGACAACCCCTCAATACCGCACCTTACGCTGAAGTTACGGATGGGATCTTGATGCTCATCATCAATGCAGGACGCTACGCCATCGATGAAGACTTCAAGCTCAGTCCCAACGACCCCGCCTTCGATGCGCTTTCAAAAGAGGCTCGAAAGAAGGATCGAGTTGTTACCATCCTCAAGCCCCTTGGCCCGCCGGCGAACTTCGCCCCACACTGACCCAGAACCCCCTACTTGCTGCCATATTCTCTAGGCTCGAGTACGGGGTTTTCTGATTGACGAAATACGCCATTTCGCCTAGTATCCGGCCATCTATGCCTACGTCCAAGACCACCCTCCTGCCAAAAGCGCAGGTCCAAATCACCTTTGAAGTTACTTGGGATGAAGCTCTTCCTTATCTCGAAGAGGCTGCTAAAGACATTTCGAAGGCAAAACCTTTGCCGGGCTTTCGTCCAGGCCATGCTACCTATGAAGATATTAAGCGCGCACATGGCGAAATGGCCATTCTTGAAACCGGTATCGAGCGCATCGTTCGTGCTGCCTATGTTAAAACCGTTCTTGCTGAAAAATTGAATACGGTCGGTTCACCAACGATTGCCGTTGACGCTTTAACACCTGGTCAAACGATTAAATTCACCACGACGGTCTCGATCGTCCCAACGATCAATAAGCTCGCTGACTATAAGGACGGCAAGGTTAAAAAGACTGCAAGCGAAGTAAACGAAGCGCAGGTAGAAGAAGCGATTGATCAGATGCGTAAAATGCGTGCCGAAGATATCAAGGTTGAACGCGCTGCCACACTCGAAGATATGGTGATGATCGATATGGAAATGTTGCACAACAACGTCACACTCGAAGGCGGCAAGGGTGCGGACTATCGCGTCTACTTGAACGAGCCTCACTATATCCCTGGCATGGCAGAACAGTTGGTTGGCCTCAAAGAAGGCGAAGAAAAAACCTTCGAATTGCCGTTTCCTGAAAACCACTATCAAAAGCACTTGGCTGGCAAAGAGATTAAATTCATTACCAAAACCAAGGGCGTCTTTGAACGCAAAATGCCAACGGCAAATGACGAATTTGCCAAAGCCTATGGCCTTGAGAGCATTACCGAGCTTCGCTCGAAGTTGAAAGAAAATCTCGTAAAAGAAACTGAATCGCGCGCTGCTGAAACCGCCGAGATCGCCATGTTAGAAAAACTCGTTGACGCATCTTCGTTTGGCGAAGTGCCTGATGTTCTCATCAATGAAGAAGTGAACCGCATGATGAAAGAACTCGAGCACGGTATCGAAGAACAGGGTATGACCATGGAGAACTATCTCTCGTCCATTAAGAAATCCAAAGACGATCTTAAGATGGATTTCATCCAGCAAGCCATTCGCCGCATTAACACCGCGATCTTGATCAAAGAAGTTTCGTTGAAAGAAGGTGTCGATGTTACCGAAGAAGAAATCGACGCTGAAGTTGATACCATTCTTGAATCTGTGCCTGCTGATGATGCTGCTACTCGTGAGCGTGTTATCTCTCCAGAGTACCGTGAATATGTTTCGATTCAAATGCGCAATCGCAAGACCATCGAAATTTTGAAAGCAAAGTGTATTGAGTAACAAAACACCCCCGAAGATGAGTTCATCTCGGGGGTTTTTGATTCAGGCTTCACCGATCTTTACGATGGCGCATGCTGCTTGCTCGATCTCATCGAGGTAGCGAGGCATGTCAATCGCTTCGATCTTTGGATTCGGGAGGAGCTTGTGACCGATCACGACCGATGCCACTGCCATGAGTTGGCGAGAGATCTTTTCATGCGCCTGCGTTTGCAGAAGTTGCGCGTGATCAATCGCGTCTTCACTCGCGTCCATTGAAGCATCGGCCTCTTTGATGAGCTCGATATCATGATAGATATCACCGACACTATCAACAAACACATGAAGCTTATTCAGCTCGGTCTGCGTCTTTTCGATGAGGTCGCTGATGGACTTAATCGCTGTATTTAAGCTGCGCTCCGTTGAGACGAGTCGCACCCTTGAGTTCTCTAACGCATCAAAGCGATCGTCATCACCGGCATTTTTTGCGTGCTGAATACGAGCAGTTATTCGTTCTTTGAGTTGCTTTGTCTTTTCGAGACGGGTTTTCAAATCAACAAGTGACCTGCTCCAGTCAGAGCCGGGGCCGATGAGTTCGGCTTCGACGCGTTTTAGACCATCGAGATAGTAGCCACGCAAATTCTTTATTGTGTTTTGAGCATTCTCTTCTTCGGCTTCTCTTCCGAAGATCAGAAGCCTGTGAACACGATCGTCCTTAATCCAGATGCGCCGCTTCTCCTCATCATCCCATCGCGTAGCCCCTCCGAGCCATGGGATAAGAAATATATCGAACGGCGAAAGAACGAGATTTCGAACATAAAACGCGGCATGACTCAGAAGAGACATCGAGTCTTTTTTTCGATTACGCTCTACAATAATCAATACATAGAAGAAGGTCACTATCATCGGCAGACCGACAAAACCATCTATTGAGAGTGTTGTAATGACCAGGCCAAGAATAAGACTTATCAGCCCCATGACAGTCGTTAACTTGGTTGCGAATAGGTCTCCGTCCAAAGCAAGGTTTTTTAACCGCATATGCGCGTAATGCTTCACACTACCATCCAACCACCGCCGAAGGCGCTTGATTGGGCCAGGTTGCTGCAAAGCAATGACCTCGCTCGGACTCTTATCGAGACCCGAAAGAACAATGAGCTGATCAGCTGTAAGCGTCTTCTGTTCGGACATACTGCCTCCGTTGTGAAAGACCGAAACCAACGGAGTTGTTATAACGAAATACCTATTTTGTCAACGAGTCCCACTGCTTTTTGATCCCCTCCTTCAAACTTGTCGTTGGTTTATAACCAAGCTCTTTTTCAGAACGTGTAAGATCAGCGAAGGTGCGTTCTACGTCGCCTGGTTGCATGGGTTTTTTATCTAGGATGGGTTCTTTGCCAACGACTTCGCCGATAGTTGTGACCATTTCTGAAAGCGAAACAGGCGATGAGCCGCCGAGATTCCAAATACGATATCCATGTTCTTCGATACGGTCTGCGGCAGATAAAATACCTGCGACAATATCATCGATAAATGTGTAGTCACGGCTTGTCGATCCGTCGCCAAAAAATGGAATAGGTTTTTCTTCTGAGACAAGTTTTAAAAATTTCTGAATCGCAAGATCAGGGCGCTGGCGTGGGCCAAAGACCGTAAAGAAACGCAAGTTCGCAATCGGTAGCTTTGTGAGGTGGTGATGTGCGTACGCGATAAGCTCACCTGCGCGCTTTGTCGCCGCATATGGAGAAATTTGCTGATTTACATCATGCGTTTCAGAAAAAGGAACCACCGGTGAATTGCCGTAGACCGAACTACTCGAAGCCATCACAAAACGCTTTACACGAGACTTCGTCGCTTGGTTCAAAAGAATTTGCGATGCCAAAATATTTGCTCTCACATACCCAGCAGGATCTTCAATACTCGGACGAACACCTGCTTTTGCTGCAAGATGGATCACCGTCTCTGGACGCTCTTTTTCAAAAAGTATTTTGACGAATTCAGCATCAGCGAGATCACCTTCGTAAAAGGTAAACTCATCCCCTGCATTACGAATAGCAGCAAGATTTGCTTCTTTTAGTTCACGCGAATAGTAGGGGTCAAAATTATCGACCCCAACTACACGATGACCTTTTTTCAATAGTGCTTCGCAGGTATGTGAAGCGATGAAGCCAGCGGCGCCGGTGACGAAGTAGATGCTCATATAATCAACAAAAGACGTTCTTTGTTTTCGTTAAAATAGTCCTTGAGATTCTGGTAGCTCAAGCGTTCAACCACCTGGTCAAAATCTACCCATTCAGGAAATTCTTTTGCTTCTGTCTTTTCTGAAAAGTCTCCGCCATTTGCGAAACCAGCAAACATGACGATATTCGCCCAAGTCTCTTCTTTAACCCAATCACCCTTTACTTCGTACACCATATCAGGAAGTTTGGTTTTGATTTCGAAATCAATCCCCGTTTCTTCTTTACACTCTCGAATGGTTGCTTGTTCACCCGTTTCTCCAGGTTCGATATGACCCTTTGGAAAACTCCAATCATTAAACTTTTGGCGAAAAATCAATAAAACCTGGAGTTTGTTATTCTGTTTCTGCAACACGATGCAACCGGCTTTCTGAATGGGTGCCTTCATAAATCTATCTGATTTCACCAGAGAAACAACCAGCCGTCGAGCTTCGTCGAACAACGCGAGGCAATTACGTATAGTCAACGCTTGACAAATCCAGCTCTTTTTGTTAGCGTAACTCAGCACTTTCGTCGACTTTGTCGACGGCAACTCAAGTCCCAGGCCGGCCGCCTAACCTCACCCACAGGGTCAGGAAGGTTTGGATCCGTGCGCTTGGTTCACACCAGCGCATATCCACTGAACACAGGGCACAGCAGCGACGATTCGATGATTTTATCGAACGTCGCTGTTTTTATTTAGCGAGAAATGATAACCGTCTTCAATCTTCCACTCATCCCTTTTTTGATCTCAATCTGTGACTTCGCGCAATCAAAAAACTCCGCCAGCACTCGAATGAGTTCAGTATTCGCTTCACCATCTACTGGTGCAGATTTTAACTTCACAATCAGTATTCCATCTTTTTCACCCATCACTTCTGACTTGCTGCTGCGCGGGGTGACTTTTACTTTTATCTGCATAACTTATGGTACTGGGTCGTATCCCCCATCATTCCATGGATGGCATCGGCTGATGCGTTTTGCGCCGAGCCATACGCCTTTGAAGAATCCGTATTTGCGAATGGCTTGTTCAGTATATTCTGAGCACGTTGGATGAAAGCGGCAGACACGATTTCTTACGATATAACGAAGAGGACCGTGGTCTGGCGACAACGTCATCTGATAAACGCGGATCAATCCAATACCTAACCAAGCGAGCGGGCTCATGCGTCTTTTTTAAATACGACCGAGGTTTTGCGTTTTGCTTTGAGATTTTTACGCGGTGCCGGAGGCAATAAAAGCGTTGCCGGAATTTTTTCAAACGCGTGCAAGATCGATTCTTTGAGCACGGCAAAATCGACATCAAGAACATTTGCCTTGATCATAAACATCAGATCGAGTTTTTCTGGCCACTGTGTTTTGATCTCACGTAATGCAGCACGCATGCGGCGTTTTACGAGATTGCGTTTATTGGCGCGCTTAAACACTTTTGTTGAAGCGACAAAACCAATCTTTGTTTCTTCAGATGGGCGAAGACGCAAAGTGAATTCTTGCGCATAGATAACACGGCCCTTTTGTGACAAGAGGGCAAAATCGCGTTTGCGGCGCAAGCGGTCTGGTTTAGCCAACATACCTAGAGAATATCAGATTTTACGAAAACCGCCCCGACGATTGTCGGGGCGGTTTAGCGATTAGCGGCGCGAGCGGACAACCTGTGAGGTTTTAATCGCGATCGTTTTGCGGCCCTTGGCGCGGCGGCGGCTCAAGACAGCAACACCATCTTTGGTGCTCATGCGGGCAAGAAAGCCGTGGACGCGGGCGCGACGTTTGGTGCGCGGCTGATAGGTTCGTTTTGTAGCCATAGGGTTAATGTATGGACGGGATCATAGGTCAAAATGATTTTTTTGGCAATAGTTAGGGATGAAAAAAGCCCAGTGGTAACAAAATAGTCATTTGTTGGTCCACTGGGCCTCATTTCAGAGGGTTTTGACGAGCTGGCGGATGCCGGCGTCGACCGCGGCAGAGACTTCGGGCCAAGTACCGCTCTCACCGATGACGAGACACCTGGGGTGACCACCCCACGAACCCTTGATCCGGTGCGAGAGGGCGCAGGCAGCGTCATAATCTTCTGAGCGAGCGACATTGTTGCCCCGTATCTGCTCATAAATCTCGCGACTGGGCTGCGAGAGGCAGATCACGCCTTGGTAGCGCGCATACTCTGCATCGACCGTCGTTAGGAGAACTTGAGAAAGTGCCGCCACACCTCCTTCGAGGTAGGCGGCATTGTCCATGGTGCCTCGATCGAGGATGATAGCCTTTTTGCCTTCGCGGATCGCCTGATCTTGAGCCGCATGTTCGAAGGCTCTTTGGATGCTGTAGATAAGGCGTTGAAACTTCACCATCCCAACCGTATCGTCGTGAGGCGGCGGCTTGATACCCACGTGAGCGATGACGAGGGTTGCCACCTCAGGAACAAAGGCGAGTTCAGGATATCGATCTCGAAGCTCACCTATAGAAGTGCTTTTACCCGAACCAGGACCTCCCGTTATCACGATCATCTGCAGCGGAGCTGCCGACATCATACTTAGTAGTTGAGTAGGGTCAGCTCCTTCGGTGAGCAAGGTGCTCGCCTCGGCAAGCGCAAGATTATTGAGCGACTCCGTCACTTCACGATCGACCCTGAGAAAGGCCGGAAACGGTGGTAGAGCCTCGTCTTCGTGTGCTAGCTCACGTTCGAGCAGGACCAACCCCTTGAGCGGGCCCTCGAAGATATCGAGCTCCCAGCCTTCGAAAGTGTAGCGGGTCTTTTGAAGTATGAAGGTGCAGGCATCGAGTGCTGCCATACCCATCTCGAGATCGACGGCGTCGGTCTCGTACTCTTTGCGGCAAATACCCGAACCGTTTTTGACGGTGAGAATCGCTTGTTCGTTGTTTTTGATACGTACACGCATGGTTTTACCAGGCGTGGTACCGAGATATCCTTGCACGATGGTGTCTTTGCGCAATCCTGAGAGTGTCTCAGGACTGGTGATTTTCTCGACGAGAAAACGCCGTTCGATTTCGAGTCCGGGTGTAGCTTTGGTCACGATCTGCCTCTTTGTGAAAGAACGATTTCATCGTATCCGCACAATTCACGAACGTCAAAAAGCTTAAGGAAAATCATTTTTGTCTTTTGTTATGCACATTCCTTCCACATCAAAGTGTAAAAGTTGACATGGTTATACACAGGTGAAATTATCCACAACATCTATGGATCTCCAAGCGTTGTGGCAAGCCTCTTTAGGCGAGCTTGAGCTCTCGCTCACCAAAGCCAACTTCACGACGTGGTTTAAAAGCACGTACCTTGCACAAGCCGAAGGCACAAAAGCGATTGTCTGCGTCCCGAACACGTTTACACAGGCGTGGTTACAAAAAAAATATAATGATCAGATCATCCGCGCGCTACGCAATGCTTCAAATCTACCGATTCGCGAGATCGCTTATCGCGTTGAGGTAAAGAACACCACACAAATCGCTATTGATGCGGCCAACGCACCTTCTTCTAGCGGGATGTATAGCGAATCCTCGCAGGCTTTTGCTGCAGAACAACCTACGTCAGCTGCCACAAACACCCATTCAAATAGCGATATCGGATTGAATCCTCGCTATGTCTTTAATTCGTTTATTGTCGGCAAAGGCAATGAGCTTGCACACGCAGCCTGTCAGGCGGTAGCCGGCAAAGCAGGCGAGGTCTATAACCCACTTTTTATTCATGGGGACGCGGGTATGGGCAAGACCCATCTCGTTCAGGCGATTGGTCACCATGTTTTACAGACCAATCCGAATGCGAAGGTGCGCTATGTCTCTTGTGAGCGTTTTGCGAATGAATTCATTCAATCGGTACGCAGCGGGCGCATGAATGAGTTTAAAGACCGTTATCGTTTGGTCGACGTGCTCTTAATCGACGATATTCAGTTCTTGCAGGGCAAAGAAGGTACCCAAGAAGAATTCTTTCATACGTTTAATGCGCTACACCAAGCCAATAAACAGATCGTTATTACGTCGGATCGTCCGCCAAAAGACATTCAAACCCTCGAGAGTCGTCTTCAGTCTCGTTTTGAGTGGGGCATGATGGCCGATATCTCCAAACCGGACTTTGAAACACGTGTCGCGATCTTGCAGGCCAAGACGCGCGAAAAGAATTATCCGCTCTCGATTGATCTTTTACATACGATTGCTGGCTCGATTCAATCCAATATCCGCGAACTTGAGGGGGCTTTGAACAAAATCATTGCCTATCATCAGTTCAAAAATATCCCACCAACGCTTGAATCTATTCAGCCGCTCTTGCAAAGCTTTACGCCGACGATCACGAAGCGATCGATTACACCAAAGCTTTTACTTGAGACAGTGAATACCTATTTTGACATCACCATGGACGAGATGGTCGGCAAGAGTCGCGAAAAACGCCTCGCCCATCCGCGCCAGATTGCGATGTATATGTTGCGCGAAGAGATTAAGTGTTCGTATCCCGCCATTGGCGACCAGGTTGGTGGACGCGATCACACCACCGCGATGCATGCCTGTGAAAAAATCACGAACCTCATCAAAACCGACGAACAGCTCAAACAGGACATCACCCTCTTGAGAGAAAAGATCTATAACCAGAGTCATTAACAGGTTGATCAGAAGATGAACCCAGGTTATCCCCAATTACTGTGGATAACCTGGGTTCTTTTCATTCTTTTTGAGGATATCTCACTCGCTTCACCCTATGAGGATAAAGCTGTGTGTTTAGGTGTTTTTACCTGTGTACGAATAGCGCGTAAGTCTGGGCGCTATAGAAGCTGTAGCGAGGTGTACACAGCGAACCTGCATTGAACGCACAGAGCATGTGGACAGAACAAGGTCATTACTTCGCTCTCTATAGCGAAATCCTCGGGTATCCACACTGTCCACACCCCTTACTATTACTATTAGCTTTTATCTTTACTTGATTCTTATAACCCGGGATGAAAAGATCCACTTATCGATATGCATATAGCCTGTACCCAAGAGAATCTTTTACAAGGTCTCTCACTCGTGAGTCATATCACGGCCAAGCAAACCAACCTCCCTATTCTTGGAAATGTCTTATTGAAGACCGAAGGGGGCGGACTCAAGCTCTTCTCAACGAATCTTGAGATGGCTATCAGCGCCCAGGTTCGTGGCGTTGTAGAAGCGCCAGGAGAGTTCACGGTGCCAGCAAAACTTTTACAGGACTATATTTCCCTTCTCCCTTCAGGAAAGGTTGAATTGATTTTAAAGGATGACGTTCTTGAAGTGCGTGCTCATGGTTCGTCGACGACCATGCGTGGAATGCCGAGTTCAGAGTTTCCTCTTATCCCGAAACTCGCATTAGAGGCTGGCTACCAGATCAAGGCCGAAGCGCTGAAGCTCGCGATCGCTCAAACGGTTTTTGCGGTGTCTGCGTCCGAGGCTCGCCCAGAGCTTGGTGGTGTCGCGTGCTTCTTTCATAATCCAGACGAAGAAGGAAAACTCGTCTTTGCCGCAACGGATTCATATCGTCTCTCAGAACGTGTTCTCGAGATTGATGGTGGAAGCAAGGTCTCGCAACACTGCATTGTCCCATCGCGAGCGATGCAAGAGATGGGTCGTATTATCTCGTCCTACAAAGATGATGTGGACATGCCTGAGACGATCGAGTGGTCGGTGACCGAGAGTCAGATGGTGATGACCTATGGCAAGGTTGAATTAATCTCACGCCTCATCGAAGGGAGTTTTCCTCCGTATCGTCAGATTATGCCGTCTGAAAGCAAGACAAAGTGCATTGTAGCAAAGTCTGAGCTTCAAAAAGCGATTAAAGCGGCTTCATTGTTTGCTCGCCAAGGTGTCTTTGATATTCATGTTGAGATCGATGCGACCAAAGGGATGACGGTGTCATCGTCTGATACAGGCACGGGTGCCCATAGCTCGACCCTCAAGGCCGATATAAGCGGTGAATCAGTGAACAAGGTCATCCTGAACTATAAGTACTTCTCGGATGGTCTGAGCGCCCTCTCAGGGGACCAGGTTGAATTTCAGTGTATTGATGGGATGAACCCCGTCACGCTCTCAAGTAAAGGCACCGAAGGATTCAAATACATCATCATGCCTATTCGTTCATAAGTTATCCACTTATACACAAAACGATCCACAGCCTGTGAAAAGGTGTGGATCGTTTTTATTTAAACTAGTCTGTAATTCTAAGGTTTTCTGTCACTTTATCGATAGTAACGTCGTCTTTCTGTGTTGCTTCTGCTTCAACGATATAGTTACCAGCGCTTGGACCCGCCGAGAGCGAGAATCCGGTTTGTTCTTCGGTTGGTAGTTGGATAGATCCGACAAGAATCCGTTCACTTGTTTCTTTATTCACGAGGGTTACGGTAATGCGTAGATATCTCGTTGGTTCATCCGTATGAACGATAAAGGTTCGTGGAAAGGTTGATCGCGACCAAGATTCATTCTTTTGCGGAGAAAGGAGGTTGAATCCAGAAAGCGATTGATCTTGGCTAGCGGTGATATTGATTTGAACGGTTTGTTCGGCGATAGCACCTAGTTCATCCACAGCTCTTACCTTAAGCGTTCGGTAACCTGGTTCAATACTGTTTGGGATAGTGGCAAAGATCGTCCAAGGATAATTATTTGCCGTACCAACCAAGGTCTCGTCGATATAGGCCGAAACGGTTTTAATCGCGCGCTGTGATTCAACGCTAGGCTGGATATTGAGTGATCTTGAGCTGATCGATTCATTCGTGGTTGGGGATTGAATGGTGACGGTAGCTTTGTTTTCTGGAGTGACGAGATCATCTAATTCGGTTGGCATGGTCGACGTTGCCATCCACTGGGTGCGTTGAATATAGGATTGAACGCCCGACTCCCAATTCACAAATTGCGGATCTGCGGCCGGATTCACCGGTACTGCGCCCGTTGGGTCGTCTTTGTCTACGTAGTAAAGAATAGTATGTCCCTCGTGGACGACACGTTCTTCAACGAGATCTGGTGGCGTTAGATCGGTGGCGAGTTTGCCATTCAGCTTATTTACTTTTACTTTTTTCTCAATGACCTGACCGAGAATCGCAGGCTTGGTGACCGAAGTTCCTTCAGGTTTGGTAAAGGATTCTTTCTCCATGCCTTGTGTGGCACGGCGCATATAGTTTTGCCAGATAGGAGCGGCGATGATTGAGCCATCAGCACCGCGCTTCATTTCTTTCCCATCCGTATTACCTACCCAGACAACACTGACGAGATTCGGCGTGAAGCCAGCCGTCCATGCATCTTTATTGTTGTTTGTTGTACCGGTTTTTGCGGCGACTTGGCGATCAGGTAAGGTGAGATAATTTTTACTGCCGAAGATAAAGCTGCGGGCATTATTATCAGACATGACATCGGTAAGAAGTCTGGCCGTTTGAGGTTCGATGACTTGCTTTGCATCCTCACTCTTCCATTCTTCAAGGATAGAGCCATCTGGTTTTTCGACTTTCAAGATGGCTGCAACCGGCATCTGTTTACCATCCTGGGCAAAGGCGCTAAAGGCATTTGCGTGCTCGAGTGCGGTAACCGTACCTCCACCAAGACCAATAGAGAGGCCAAAGTTGGCGCGATTTTCAAAGGTTGTATAACCAAGGCGTTCGGCAAAATCGATCACACCACCAACGCCTACGAGGTAAGTGGCTTTAACCGCCGGGATGTTTAATGAGCCCGCCAATGCTGAGCGCATACTAACCGGACCATGCTCACGAAAATCGTAGTTCTTCGGCTCATAGTTACCGATATCCGTTTTGAAGGTTGTTAACACATCCCAAAGTTGGGTTTGCGGTAAATATCCTTTATCAAAAGCCGCTGCATAAATGATTGGCTTGAAGCTTGAGCCAGGTTGGCGATTACGACTAACCGTAACATTAACTTCTCCCTGAATCGTTTTATCGAAATAGTCTTTTGAACCAATCATGCTCAAAATTTGACCTGTCTTAGGATCAAGAGCGATAAGAGCAGCATTATTAAAGGTATATTTAGAACCGCGGTCAGCAACGCCTTTTTTCACTTCTTCATCAGCGATTTTTTGTTTGTCATAATCAAGGGTCGTGATGACCTTGAGGCCACCGCGTTCGACCGTACTTTGGCCATAGCGTTCGACGAGTTCACCTTTTACATACATTACGAAGTGCGGAGCATCGATATTGCCGACATTACGTGGTTTGATTTTTGCCAAGGTATCTACCGCAAGACTTTGATCACGCTCTTCTTCAGTGATGTACCCCTGATCGTGCATATTATTCAGCACGATGTGTTGGCGGTTTTTTAATTTATCGCGTTGGTCGCCAAAGTAGCCGTTGCCGTACGGGTTGAAATATTCAGGACGCTGGATGATTGCCGCCATCAAAGCCGACTCATCAAGGGTAAGGTCTTTTGCGGATTTACCAAAGTATGACTGTGCGGCAGATTCAATACCATAAAGGTTTGAACCAAACGGAATTTCGTTCAAGTAGAGCTGAATGATTTGTTCTTTGCTGAGTTTACGTTCGATTTGCAAAGAGATGATGACTTCTTTGATTTTGCGAATCCATGAACGTTCGGTTGTTAAGATCGCGTTGCGAACGAGTTGTTGGGTGAGAGTTGAGGTACCAGAAATGCGCTGGCCTTTGAGAGTGTTCACAACAACCGCGCGAACCATGCCATACCAATAGATACCACCGTGTTCATAGAAGCCACGATCTTCAATCGCGATCACGGCCTGGTACATCGACTTCGGGATATCTTCATATTTGATCAAGGTGCGCTTTTCGTCACCATGAATCTCGTAAAGAAGGTGGGTACCGGTGCGATCATAGATCTGAGTGGACTGCGCAACCTCGCGAGTAATCAACGAATTCGGGTCCGGGAGGTCACGACTGACCCAAGCGGCAAAAACCGTGAAAACAAAGAGGATAAGGGCAAAAAGACCTAGGGCTAAAAGGCTTAAAGGTCGGGCAATACGCCAAAACCGCGCCCAAGGGCGTTCTGAGGGTCTTTTGGTGGTCGTCTCATTTGGCATATTTGGCTAATATTAGCTAAAAAATAGTGTTTTAACCTTGACTTTTTCTGTCAAAAATAGTATAATGATTGTCCCAAATTGGGAAACCCTATGTTTAAGCCTACAAACCAAGTGTATCAAACTCCTGTGAAAAAAGCGCTCGTTACCGTTGTTTTGACCGCGCTTTTCGCTACTGAAGTCCGCATTCCGGTTGCTCAGGCGGCTTCCCCACTCCCTAACACTCAAGTTGCAACGCAGAAGCAAGCTTCAAATGACACGGTTGATAAACCGATTCTTCTTCCGAGCCAAATGAAGGCTCTTGAGAATGAAGCTTCGTTGTACCACGCAACCTCGACTCACGGTACTACCGATGAGCAGACAGATGAGTCACAAGAAGTCCTCAAAACCATGTATATGGATATGACGGCTTATACGTCGGCCGTTAATGAAACGGATGGTTCGCCATTTATCACGGCTGATGGTTCAGTTGTGCGTGACGGTATCGTTGCGACCAATGCCTTGCCGTTTGGTTCTAAAATTCGTATTCCTTCATTGTTTGGTGATAAGGTGTTTACCGTTCATGACCGCATGAATCAACGCTATTATTACCGTACCGATGTTTGGATGACGACCAAAAAAGAAGCGTTCGCCTTTGGTGTAAAACGCAAAATCCCTATCGAAGTCATCGAAATCGGTGATGGTAAAAAGAATTGGGAACAATGGAAAGGCAAATCTGCCGAATTGAATCGTGTTGGTAAGTACGGCCCTAAACCAGAAGAAGCTGGTAAGTGGCTTTAAACAAAACATCCTCCATTTGGAGGATGTTTTGTTTGGAGGCGTGAGCGAGAATCGAACTCGCGAATAGAGGTTTTGCAGACCCCTGCCTTACCACTTGGCTATCACGCCACGTCGCTCGCGAGCGACGTGGCACGCCCGCGCTCTAAGCTCGCTCTTTATAACGGTTTTTCGACCGGCTCGCAAGATACAAAAACGGCGCAACTGGGTTTAACCCCGGGTGCGCCGTTTAAGGCTCGATTCCACAAGCGAAGTAAGTATATCAAAATCCCTTAGAAGCATGCAAGTCTTTGGGTCTGTAATGTGGATAACTAAATATAAACATTGGTTTTTATTATTATCGATGGTTTGCCCGTTTCTTTTTTTCTCCCGAAACGGCACACTACCACTATGAGACCAAAGCTGTTTTTATTGGATGCAAACGCCCTTTTACACCGTTCCTGGCATGCGATCCGCCCACTCACGAGCCCGGATGGCCGTGTAGTGAACTGCGTTTACGGTATGACGATGAGTGTGATGAAGCTCGTCGAGCAGTATAAGCCGGATGCCTTTGCTGCTTGTTGGGATACCGAGGCGCCAACCTTTCGCCACGAAGCTTATAAAGAATACAAAGGCCATCGCAAAGAAAAAGAACAAGACCTCTATGACCAAATCCCTTGGGTTCAAGAGGGTTTTGAAGCTTTGGGTATCCCGTCATTGTTTTTAGATGGGTATGAAGCAGATGATTTGCTCGGCACGATCGGTACCCGCGCTGTCAAAGAAGGTTGGGATGTCACGATTATCACCGGCGACCGCGATGCCCTTCAGCTTGTTCGTCCTCACCTTGAGGTGATGCTCTTTGTAAAAGGAGTCACCGAAGTAAAGATCGTGGACGAAAAGGTCTTGCTCGAAGAGTATGGTTTTACCCCAGAACAATTTATCGACTTCAAAGCAATCCAGGGCGACACGTCAGATAATATTCCGGGTATTCGTGGTATCGGTGAAGTCGGTGCAAAATCGCTTTTGAAACATTTCGGATCATTAAAGGGCATCATGAAAGCCGCTCACGATCCTAAATCTGAAATGCGTGCAAAGATGCGCGAGACATTGCTCGCGTCAGAAGATATTGTTCCGGCGCAATTAGATTTGGTTACGATTCGTCTTGATGTTCCGTTGAAATGGAAAATTGAAAAACTTCCGGTGCCGGCGAATGAAGAAGAAGCGAGAATGTTTTTATTGAACATGGGTTTTGTTTCATTGTTAAAACGTTTAGACACGATCATGGGAAAAAAATCTTCGCCATCAACAGGTGAAGAAAAAGATCCAAAGAAAAAAACGTCAAAATCCGTCGCGAAATACGATGCGATGAATAGCGAAGAATCCCAAGGAGATTTATTTAAAGCTACAACGAAAGGTGGACTCTCGATTGAAGAAATTAAATCACGCTTAGAGATGGCTGACCGTGTGGCTTTAGGGATTATTTGGGAGGATCCAAAACAGCCACCCGTGAAGGCAAAAGCCATGGCTCTTGTTTGTACGGATGGTGAAGGTGTCTATCTTGTTCAGGCGGCGGAGTTGAAGAAAGATCCAGAAATTGTGGCATTTTTGGGCAAGAAGGTGGTTGCTCATGATGTTAAAGCGGTTATGCACGGGTTGCATCAGTTCGGTGTTCAAGACCCAACTTGGGACTTTGACACCATGCTAGCCGCTTACGTTTTGAACGCCGGAGAGCGCTCGCACGACTTACGCACGGTCGCCCTCATGTATGCGGATATCACACTCGCAACCGAACCAACGGTTCCTGAACAAGTTCTCGCAAGCTGGAACTGTATTGAGCCACTAAAGAAAGCGCTAAAAGAAGAAAAACTCACCGAGGTTTTTGAACGCTTCGAATTACCGCTCGCCGCCGTACTCGGTCGTATGGAGAGTGCCGGTATCGAAATCGACACAGATTATTTACACGAGCTCGCAAAAGAATTAAAAAAAGAACAAGATCGTTTATTGCGCGTGATGCAAAAAACCGCTGGTGCAGATTTGAACCCAGCATCCCCCGCCCAACTCTCGCATGTTTTGTTTGATAAACTTCAGCTACCTACAAAAGGAATTAAAAAAGGTAAGACGGGTTTCTCGACGGCAGCGAGTGAATTAGAAAAACTGCGTGGCTCGCATGAGATCATCGAGCAGATCGAAGATTATCGCGAAGTCTCAAAACTTCTCTCGACTTATGTAGAGGTTATCCCCTCTCTTGTTGATAAAAACCGCCGTTTACACACAACGTTTCAACAGGCTGTGGCTGCCACCGGTCGTCTTTCATCGGCTGATCCAAACGTCCAAAATATCCCAATCCGTACTGAACTCGGTCGTCGTGTGCGCACGGCTTTTGTGGCGAAGCGCGGTTATGAACTTGTCTCGTGTGATTATTCTCAAATCGAATTGCGTTTGATTGCCGCGCTCGCACAAGACGCGCGGATGATCGAAGCGTTTGAAAAAGGTTTAGACATTCACCAAGCAACCGCTTCGCGTATTTGGAATATTCCACTTGAAGAAGTTACCAAAGAACAACGTCGTGCCGCAAAGGCGATTAACTTCGGCATTATCTACGGACAAGGTCCGGTCGGTCTCTCACAAACAGCAGGAATTTCTTTTGCAGATGCAAAGCTCTTCATCGCAAACTATTTCAAAGCGTATCCAGGAATTAAAACGTATCTCGATGAGACAAAAGTCCTCGCCAAAAAGCAGGGGTATATCGAAACGATTTTTGGCCGTCGCCGTCCCCTGCCTGAATTAAATTCGGAGCTACCGATGCTTCGTGCTTCGGGCGAACGTATGGCGATCAATATGCCGGTTCAGGGTACGGCCGCCGACATGATCAAGCTTGCCATGATGGAGATTGACCGTGGTTTAGCCAGTGTTTCTGAGGATTCTCGCATGTTATTGCAGGTACATGATGAATTGGTCTTTGAGGTGCCTACCAAAGATGTTCAGCAGGTTGCTGCCTATGCGAAGCGTGTGATGGAGGGTGTCGCCGATGTCGGTGTGCCTATCCAAGTCGATTCGAAGCATGGCAAAAATTGGGAGGAGATGAAATCGCTCTAAATCATCCCCTGCCCCTTCTTTGTGAAAGAAGGGATTATGAGGTTGCAGGATATCTACGCATCAAGCATTCTTTATCTATGCTAATCATCTGCTCGGGCGCTGACAGTTATAAAGCGTTACAAAAAGCCAAAGAGCTCGAAGCAGCGTATAAAGCAAAACACGACCAGAGTGGGCTCTCGATTGAGAGTTGCGAACCAGATCAGTCCCCTGTTCAATTTTTGCAGGAGCGACTTGGTGTCGGTTCGCTTTTTGCGAAACGTTCTTTTTTGCGCGTTTCAGGATTGCTACGCGTGAAGGCGGCGGACAAAAAAGTTTTGAAAAAACTTTTTGATCATCCAGATGAGATGACGATCGTGGTGGATGTTGAAGAAGGTTCATTAAAAATGTCTGACCTCGATAGTTTTTCTGAAGCATCTGGAATCGTGCGTTATGATTTTCCTGAAACGAAAGGCGCGGCGTTTGAAAAATGGTTAAGTGATCACGCGGCCTTTCTTGGCATCACGGACGGAAAACTCATTCGTGAAATTGCCCAAATGTATGATGGTGATTCGTGGGGTGCGATCAGCGGTTTGATCCAGGTTTCATGCGGGTATCCTATCGCTCTTCTCAAACGAGAGGCAGATACAACGTATCAGTACATTGATAGCGTTTTACAACAGCAAAAGAGCCGTTTTCAGTATGATGCTTATCGACAATTTGATAGTTCGACGCTCGCTTTAATCATGCAACAGGCTTCGCAGGCAGAACGCGTAAAGAATAATGATACAGCTGGCATTCATCCGTTTGTCGCAAATAAGCTTAAGAAAATCGGCGACTCCTCTACTCGCGTTTTGCTTACAGCGATCGAGGCGCATGCACTCGTTCGCTCCGGATTTGCTGTAGATACAGAGGTAAACGTACTTTTCTAAGAAATAAAAACACCTCGTTGTTACGAGGTGTTTTTATTTAGCTGATTATTTCTTCGAAACGGATTTCATGGCAGCGCTGATAACGCGACGTGCCTTGTTCTTATGAAGAACGAAGTTCTTGCTAGCCTTAGCAGTAGCGCTCTGTAATTTTACAGAGATTTCTTTTGCTTCGGACTTGCCTTCTTTAACAGCTTCTTTGAGCTGTTTCGTGAGGCTTTTTACGTGGGTCTTCATGCGTGCGTTGCGTACGGCGCGACGTGCGTTCTTGCGAAGATCCTTAATGGCTGCATGCTTTTGTGGCATAATGTTAGCGCTAAGATATGCGAAATCAGAATGAGTGTCAAGCCGTTGACCGAATATTTGGCTAACCGTACACTCCGATTCACGAATGACGCGTTTAAATCGCCTAGAAATGATTTCAAGGTAGTTAAGGTCGTGATAAAAGCTGGTTCGATTCACCTACGCTATAGCAGAAGCGAATCATTTTAATCATTAAATTATCTATTTATATATTTTGCGACACATGAGGAGTTTTAGTGCAGTATTGTAAAATAATGTTTCTGTAGTTCAATGGATAGAACAAGGGACTCCTAAGCCCTAGATCGTGGTTCGACTCCACGCGGAGACACCATGTCTCGCTTTGCTCGACATGACAAAGTGAAACTAGACCAAAGTAAAATCCCCTAGCGGGGATTTTATGATACTTGATTTTTGCCTTAAAATATGCTATAGTATATTCATTGCTAAAAACTAAATAGCAAATACCAAATACTAATTGTTCTATGGAGAAGATGTCGCGCCCTCGTATTATCAATACAGAAGGTTATAAATCAAGCTCATCAACCGGTGATCATCGAGAACGCATTGCCGCTGATGAGCGTGCAATAGAGAACTCTATTGGTAATGATGAATTCTCGGATTTAGAAGATTCACTACTTAACGAGTCTGATACGAATAAGGTCTACGGTCACCGAATGGGTCAATCGCATCTACCTAAGCGCGAAAAACCAGAAAGAGACACAATTAGATATAAAGAAGCTGCTTAGCTCTACAACAAATAGCCGACATGCTTGTCCGGCTATTTTTGTTTGACGATTGTTTCACATGAAACAATCCACAGGCTAAGGATGTTTTGATTGAAAGATGATGAAAGTTATTAACAGCATGTGTGCAACTCTGCTTCTTTAACGATTTTATCGAAGCGATACTGTGAATAACACCTCAAAAGTTAAACACATGTTTATAACTTGGCTGTGTGTAACTTGTTTTTGATACAAAAAATGTACCTTGGTATGTTGGTAAGTAACAAATAAGTGCATAAACCTGTTGATAAGTGTTTCACATGAAACATTCGATATGGATTTCATAAATATACATGTGAAAGTTATCCACTTTGTTTGTGGATAGAAAACAGTCACTGAATATTTCTGTCTGGGCTGGTCTCAAATAGACCATAAAGAATATTGCCCTCGGTGAGATTCCCTACGGGCGATATTCTTTATGGTCTATTTGAGATGGGAGCAAATATACTAAATAAAATTCCGACTATGGTGATTCAAAAAAACAAATAGAAACCGCCAGACGTCTCTTCATCCACTTGGATGCATGTTTGAAGAGAGAGGTCTGGCGGCAGGTCAGGAGCGTATCACGTGAGTGAATGGCTCAACGAGTGGTCGCGGGTCGTACGCTACTGATTGGGCAGTTGCAGTGTTGCAAACCACTTTGTCAGATTTGGCAGGCGGGGACAAGCCAACTGATGCGCGGAGTATAGGAGAGATAAGGGCATGGTGTCAATAATATGAGGTTGAATTTACGTATAACGTTTTGCGACCCTATATTATTTGGCTGTATTAAGAGTAATTTTTCTGAACGTGTATTTTTTGCTATAATCTATCTATATGTGTTCTTTGCGTACGCTCTTTAGCGTTGTGATGAGTTTGCTCTTGGTAGCATCGCCGGCCATGGCGATGACGAGCACGAATTTTCAAATTAATTGGGACACGGTCTCGGCCGGTGGTGCTGATTTTGGGACGAGTGCGAACTTTGTCACTCACGATACGATTGGGGGTGAAGCAGCGGGTCAAGGTTCAAGCGCGAACTATCGTTTATCTGCCGGTTACCGTTTGCCAGAGACGGCAAACCTTCTTGGCTACGAAGTAAGAGCAAATGCCGCGAGTCCAACACCAACATGGACAGTGTTTGATGGTGTTGATGAGGTAACGGTCTCATCGGTTGCAGGTTTTGCTATCGGTGATCTGATTGCGATGGTTGAAAATGTCGGACTGACACAAGAAGTAGCAGTGGGTAGAATCACAGCAATCAATGCACTCGTTATCACCGTCGATGACTTTCAGGGTGATACGGCTGGCATCTCGCTTATTGCTGCCGGCGGGGATGATCGCGTTTATCGTCTCTCATCCGCAACCTTGGCTCTTGGTAATGTGAGTGGTGCAACGGTTGCCACGGGTATTGTTGGGACAAATGTCATCACGAGTGTACCAACCGGCTATTCGCTTTATGTGCATGGCAATCATTTGATGCAAAGCGGTTTGAATACGATCCCAGAAGTGCTTGATGGTTCGGTGACGCTAGGGTCTGAAGAGTTTGGCGCAAGTATTACTGGTCCTGGGGCGGTTAATCCGGGTACTGATCTCGGTGTGACAACAACGATGCGACTTGTTCAAACAAATGGTGCGGCAACAGGCGGTATTGGTGATAGACTTGGTTTTTCTTATAAGCTCTCGGTAGCAACATCAACGGCAAGTGGTGCGTATTCGCAAGATACGTACTATACCCTCGTCGCTAACTACTAATTATGTTTTGTTCTCGCTCATTCATTGGATTGCTTACCGCCCTTATGGCGGTATTGTTGTTTCCATCTGAGGTGCGAGCGCTTACGGCCGGGCCGGCTTTGGTTGATATCGCTTTAGAGGCGAATTCAGCCACAACCGTGCAGATTATGGTTGGTAATAATGCGGCGATGTATCAAACGTTTGATCTCGCGACTGAATCTTTTATTTCAAGCGGCGAACAAGGTCAGCCACAGTTTATTGGCAAAGAAGGTGCGGCTGAATGGTTTATCACCGATGCATCGATCACGTTGCAGCCTGGAGAAAACCGTCGTTTACCGGTTTCTGTGCGCGTGCCAGAGAATGTGGCTCCAGGTAGTTATCATGTCGCCTTGTTTGTGAGTGAACGGGCTTCGGCTGAATCCGGTGTGACGAATAGACAAAGAATCGGCGTGCTCTTTTTTATCAATGTGTTAGGTGATTCGCGAGTAGAGTGGACGAATGTTTCTTTTACCCCGGTCTTTTCAACGGTTTCAACTCTGGGTAATGCCTTTGATATTCGTGTAGAAAATCAGGGGACCGCCTTCGGGAGTCCGAGCGGTACCGTTGAAGTACATTCGGTTTTTGGTGTCACAAAAACCGTGCCGCTTAATCCTCAGGCAGTGCGCATCCTCCCAAAAAGCGCCCGATCATATACGATTGGGTTTGGAGATTTGCGTCCAACAAAAAATATCATTGAACAGTTGAAGCAAGAGTGGAGCGGTCTCGCGATTGGTCCTTATAAAGCAGTGATGCGTTTAGAGGGTTATGATAAGCCGATCGAGGCATCGTTTACCGTGGTGCCAAAAGTTACCTTGGTTTTAGTTGGTATTGTCCTATCAGTATTGTTACTGATGGGTTGGTGGACGAAGCGGCTTCAGCGCGCTGTGTGATCTGGTGACGATCAGTGTGGATTCTCGAGAGTCCTTACTGATGGTTATCCGATATGAAATACACCTTCTTTCGCTCTTTTTTGAGCGCCCTTCTGTTATTGGTGGTGACGGCAACGGCCGCATCGCCCGCTTTTGCTGCTCCGCTCACGGGTCGAAGCGATATCATGACGCGCCAGGCGCCAAATGTTGGCTCAGATCATGAGATTCGCTTTGTTACGCCGAGCGGTGTGGACGCGCCAACCGATACCATCACGCTTCAATTTGCGTCTGACTTTGATGTATCGCTCATCACCCCTGCTGATATCGATCTCTTTCATGGTGCGATTACGGGGTTAGAAAATAGTGAAGTGATTGGTGCTGCTGCCGCTGCTGGCACCTGGGGCGCATCCGTCTCTGGGCAAACGATCACTCTCACCGCCCCAACGGATGCCGTTCTCGGTGAGATCGCTGCGACGGACATTGTGATTATTCGTATCGGGTTAAACGCAGGTGGCGCCAACCAAATCATCAATCCGGGCCCTGGCACGGGTGGCGACCCGCGCAATCTTTGGATCGCAGGCACCTTTGGTGATACCGGCGTCATTGAAATTCCTTTTGGCGACCCAACCAATAACGATGTTATTGGTGTTACCGCTACGGTGAACAATTCAACGCCAGGCGGCGGAGGTGGTGGTGGAGGCGGATGTGTGGGTCTCGCTTGTGGCGATGTTTTGGGTCCGGTGATCACAAATATTCGCGTCGTTAATATCACGACCTCAACGGCGATGGTGATGTGGGATACGAATGAGCCATCAACAACCGCACTCTACCACGGACTCGATACCAGCTACGCACTCGGATTTAATGGTAATGGAGCTTTTGTTACTTCGCATTCGGTATTGCTCACAGGTTTGACGCAAGACACGATCTATCATTTTCGCATCAATGCCGCTGATGGGTTAGGTAATACGTCGGTATCGGGTGATAATACCTTTGAAACCCTCGCTCCAGGTGAGCCGGTAGAAAATCTCATCATCTCAAATGTTCAAGCGATCTTGATTACAGATTCGACGGCTGCCATTATCTGGGACACAAATCTCCCATCAAATAGCCGTGTTGATTATGGGATCTCGGATGCCTACGGTGATATCTCGGTTGTAGGCACGTTCGTAACGGGACATTTAGTGAACTTGAGTAATTTGAATCCAGATACGATCTATCATTTTCGTGTGATGTCCGAGACGGCATCAACGACGGCGATGTCAGGTGATTTTACCTTTAGAACGACCGTCGATGTTATTGCTCCGTCGAATCCGTTGAACTTTACGGCGGTACCTGGCCAGTATCTTAATTTGCTTTCATGGAACAATCCTCTTGATGCGGATTTTTCACATGTACGTATTCTCGCAAGAACGGATCGCTATCCAAATAACCCAAATGATGGTGTCCTCGTCTACCAGGGTAACGGACAAAGTGCTACGCATAGCGGTTTAACGCCGGGTCAGATCTATTACTATACGAACTTCGCGTACGATGGTCGCGGTAATCGCTCTTCAGGGGCACTCGCCCAAGCGACACCATTTGGAGAAGAGATTGAAACACCGACCTCTACGCCTCCGGTCTTGCCGCCCGTTGTAACGCCTCCAGCAACGACAACGCCTCCGGTGATTGAGCCTCCAACATCCACGCAACCAACAACAACCACTCCACCGGTTGTACCAACAAGTACTGAGCCGGGTACGGTGACAACGACCACCCCTCCTGTTCAGCCACCGATTCGTAATGTTGTTATCACGCCAGAATATACGGTAGGCAATGGCACGGTTTCACTTATCCCAGACGAGAACAATCAGATTAATACGGTACCAGGCCCAACGGTGACCGTGCGTGTGCCGGCATCCCAAGTGCCAGGTACTCCAGATACGGCGGTGATTCGTGTCGGTGATGACCGTTACTTGCTCACAAGACAGCCGAATGGTGATTGGATCGCGAGCTTTGTGCCAGATCGTTCAGGTGAAATGCCTGCTGAAGTGACTTTTGGTTATGGGGACGGGTCTATCGCGCGCGCGACAACGACGGTTTCTGTCGGTATCCCAGGTCAGATTATCGTTCGAGATATCCCGTTTATTGGTCAAGCGCGTCCCGTTGAGAATGCGACGGTAACGGTTTATGAAAAGGTAAATGGCGCTTGGCGCATCTGGTCAGGTACTGCGACAAACCAGGTGAATCCACGTATTACGACATCGGATGGTGTCTGGGGATTCGTTGTCCCAAATGGCGAATATCGCGTAACCATTGAAAAAGAAGGGTTTGATACTGAAGAGCGTGTCGTTACCGTGACGAATAATTTGCTCGGGAGCCAAATTGAACTTAGACAGCCGCTCCCGGTTGATCTCACTACGGTGGGTTTGATCGCTACGGCGGTCACGATCGCCAATATCGCGACACTCGCTAGTGTCTTGAACTATCTCTGGTACTTGTTGACTCAGCCGTTCATGATCATCGGCGCACGTAAGCGCAAAAAGTGGGGCGTTGCCTATAATGCCATCACGAAACAGGGGATTGATCTTGTTGCGGTGCGTTTAATTCATGTTCAGACGGGTCTCGTGATTCAGACACGTATCACGGATGACAAAGGTAGATTCTTCTTTCATGTAAAAAAAGGCCAATATCGAATTGAGGCGGTAAAGGCTGGATACCTGTTTCCAAGTGAAACAACCAAGGGCAAAAAAGAGGATGATGACTATCTTGATGTCTATCACGGGCAACCGATCGATGTTGAGGCGGAGTCTGATTTAACGCCAAACATCCCACTTGATCCAAACAATAATGAGATACCGCCGAAAAAAGTCCTCTTTAAAGACTTCTTGCGCAAGGTTCAAAATCTCATTGGCGCCCTGTCACTCATTATTACCGTTGTTGCTTTTGCCCTTCAGCCAGGTTGGATCTTGTTTGGTCTTTGTCTCTTTCAGCTCGCAACCTTCTTAATCTTCCGTCGCCTCATCGCAAACAGAAAACCAAAGAATTGGGGTATTGTCTCAGAGGTAGATTCAAAGAAGCCGCTTGAAAGAGTTGTCGTCCGTATCTTTGATAAGAAGTACAATAAGCTTCTTGAGACCCAAGTTACCGACAGTCGTGGTCGCTACGGTTTCTTGGCAAGCAAGAATGAATACTTTGTCACCGCTGATAAGGTCGGTTATGAGCGATTCAAATCTGAAGATATCGACCTCACAAAGACAAAAGAACAGGCGATCGAACGACCAATTAAGCTCGTTAAAAGCAAATAGTTTTCCACTCGACATCACAGATTATCCACAGCTGGTACACAGCAGGGTAAAAATAGTAAAACCGCTCAACAGAGCGGTTTTATCTTATAGTAGGACGAATATGATCAATAAGAATAGAATAACTACATATAGATATGCACATCGCACCATCGCACCTTTCTCGTGCACTCAAATCCATTTTTGCTGCCGTCTTTGCGTTCTTTGCATTGATTGCGGTGAGTACACCGATGACGCACGCCGCCCCTGGCGTCCGTGCCAATGTCACCTATCAGGCTCGTCTGATGGATGCTTCAGGATATCCTGTCGCTGACGGTGTCTACCAAGTTGAGTTCAGTCTCTATGACGCCCCCGTTGCCGGCAACCGTCTTTGGACCGCAGACGGTACCGTTGGTGCTCCATTGCCAGTGAACGTTACCGTTCAAGACGGTCTTTTCACCGTTCTTCTCGGTGACGGTGTCACCCAACTCCCATTCGGGGATATTGATTGGAACTCAGACAGTCTTTACCTCGGTGTCACCATCGGTGCTGATGGTGAAATGAGTCCACGTAGACCCATCACTGCCGTCCCTCAAGCCATTAATTCGGCTCAACTCGGCGGAATGAGCGCTTCATCGAGTGATACCTATGGCGGTGAATCCCAATTCACCATACTTCAAGCCTCAACCACGGCAGCAACCTCAACCCGTTCTGCGCTTGATGTGAGATCGAATGGTACGAGTGTGGCGAATGATTTTATCTTCCGCGCCATTAGCTCAACGGGTTTGCCACTTTTCACGATTAATTCACAAGGTACCGTATCGACAACCGACTTATTGGTGGACGGCATCGCCGTTTGTCGTGCTGATGGTACGGATTGTTTGCCGGTGGCCTCAGGTACATCGACTCTTCAAGAGGTTTATGATGAGGGTAATGCGATCACCTTGGGTAACAATGCGTTTGAGCTAACAGCAATCGCTTCTGGCACGAATTTGCTTCCGTTCTTTGGTGTTGAAGGGTATGCGTCATTTGTTGCTAAAGGCTTTGGTGAAGGCGGGCTTGCTCTCGTACATGCTTCGTCATCGGTTGGTCCAACAACGACCTATATGTACTTCACGTCTGACGTGAATGACCCTATTAATGGTACGTCTTCATATATTGCTTCGCAGATGCAGACGGGTATCTTGCGGATTGCAGCAAATAGCGAGCTGGGTTTAACGGCTGAGAACCAAGGAAATATCTCACTTCAAACCGTTGGCGGTAACATTATTCTCAATTCTGCGACAACGACACTCCAATCAAATGTCATTTTTAGCGACGAAGTTGCAAGTGATTTTAATCCGTTTTTGGACGATACTTATTCTCTTGGTACGCCGCTATTGCGATGGAATGGCCAATTTAATCTCGTTACTTCGACCTACGTACATATTGCTGCGGCTCCAGGAGCTGTGCCTCCTTATGACGGAGCTATGCTCATCAACTCTGCTTCACAAGGTGATGCGAGTGGTCTTGATTTTGTGAGTATCGCTGATGGCTCAAATGATGGAATGTTGCTGCTTTATCGTGAAGATCGTACTACAAATGATGGTTATGCTGAGATATTGATGAATCAAGCATCAGCTGACGGTTTTCATCGTATGTTGTTTGAAGTGAAAGAAGGCATTGAAGAAAACGATATTGAAATGACCCCGACGAGTACATGGTCGGGTGGAGATATTATCCCAAAAAATGATAATACGTTTTCACTTGGTCTCTCGAATTATCGCTGGAATGGTGAATTTAGTAATGCTACGTCAGCAAATCTGATTGTAACAAGCTCATTGACCGTGGGTGGACAAAGCGTTTGTTTGCAGAATGGCGTGAATTGTCCTGTCGCTGGTAGTGCAACCTTGCAGACAGCTTATGACGGCACTGGTATCGGTGAAGGAAGAACCATTAATCTTGAGGGCGGGCCGGTAACATTGCAATGGTATGCTTCTGGGACGGATTTGATCGGATCGCCTACCACCGATGGGTATGGGTCTCTCGTATCTAAGGGCTTTGGTGATGAGGGCTTTGTTCTTGGGCATACCTCTTCATCAGTTGATACTACGTCGACATTCATGTTTTTCACATCAGATGTAAACGATCCATTTAATGCGACCACATCGTATATCTCGTCAGAAGTGGCGACGGGTGATTTCATCATCGCCTCTCAAGGTAATCTTGGTTTATTTGCTCCAAATCAAGGAGTCATCAACCTGCAATCTTCAGGAGGTGAGATTCTTCTTGACGCTCCAACGACGACGCTGCTAACGACTCTCATTATGATGGGTGAGGTCGCAAGTCAACTTGTTCCTGACTTGGATGATACCTATTTACTTGGTACATCGGCTTTGCGATGGAACGGTTTCTTTTCTAATGTGACAACAACGAATCTCACCGTTGGTGGGCAGAGTGTTTGTCTTGAAAACGGTGTGAATTGTCCGGTTACTGGTAGCGCAACCTTACAGACAGCGTATGACGGTACCGGAATTGGTGAAGGACGCATTATTGATGTTGAGGGTGGTGCGATTACCTTGCAGGGATTTGCCTCAGGCACAAATGTCCTCTCAGGATTCCCAGGTCACGAGGCATATAACCATTTTGAAATCCTTCACGCCTCAAACTCTCAAGAGGGTATTGCCTTCGGCTCATGGCGTGCAGCGGGTTTTGCTACGGGTACTTACATGTCGTTCGCGTCCAATATGAGTGACCTTACAGATGGCGGCACAGCATTTCGTTGGGATCAAAGTGGGACGTTCGTTATCGAACAAACCACAACAACTGGTGGAATTAGCTTGATAATGAATGATCTAGGCTTTGATTTTAATGGCACGACAACGTATAGCGATCAATCATTTTTTAATGATACGGTGAACGTTGCCGGAAGTATTCTTGTTGGTGGTCTCGACGTGTGTTTGATCGATGGTACGAATTGTCCTGCTGGCAGCGGTACTCTGCAAACAGCTTATGACGGCACTGGTATCGGTGAAGGTAGAACGATTGAGGTAGAGGGTGGCCCAGTAATACTCCAGGGGTATGCCTCTGGTACAAACACGCTCGCGCCACTTTTTCCAACGTATGAAGGATATAACCATTTTGTAATGCTTGGGGCATCGAGCTCTCAAAGCGGTCTTGCTATGGGTTCGATGAGACTTGGCGGAGTTGCAACCGGTACCTATATCGCATTTGCCAACGATGTTGATGACCTTAGTGCTGACGGTGTATTCATGTACGGTACGCAAGACGGAGATTTTTCACTCTTAAGTCAAAATGGATCGAGCTCAACATCACTCAACGTAACCCCAGACGGATTTCTTATTAACGGCACCTCTACATTCAATGGATTGGTGAGTATAACCGACGGTCTGACGGTAGGTGGTGTAAATGTTTGTTTGCAAAACGGTACCAATTGTCCGGCTGGAGGTGGGGATCTTCAGGACGCCTATGATGCAGGTCGTTTTATCACTTTAGATGATGGACGTATTGATCTTACGGCTGCATTCGGTACACCCGATGATTTTACTTTTAGTGTGCGAGGGAGTCCGATAGATCATACGAAGGTTTTTGGCGCGGGTAGCGCTTATGATGCAAACGTCGGTTTTGATATCTCTATCACCCAAGACGGTAACACCACAGGTACGCTATTTACCTTTACGAATGATCGAAATAACCCTGAGAGCTCTTTATCGTCCGCATACCTTTCGCACGAAGTCTTTGACACAGGTTCTTCGCTTACTATTGGTAATGCGACGGTCACGATCGCCCTCTCTGAGGACTCTGTTTCAATGAGTGCAGCATCAGCGACACTCGGTCTCTTCGATTCGCTTACCGTCGAGACGTATCCGTTTGGCAACGATGCGGCATTTAAGTTGTTTAATCTAACGCCAGCAGCGACTGAGATGATTCGTTTAGATAACACCCTTTCTCAAAACGTTATACATCTGCTAGACGATAATGATCCAAATGGTCTGATTACACCTTCTCAATCCGGTGATTTATTGATCCGCAGTCTATCAACGGGCGGTCCAAATACGAATCTTTATATTAATACCGATGGTACGGATTCAGGTTGGGTTGGAGTTGTTACTGAAGATAGCTTGAATAGCCACTCTCTTCAGGAGGCATATGATATCGGTACGTCGATTGATACAGGCTTTGGACCGTTTACCCTTTTTACTTCTACAACGGCACCTGATCTTTTTCCTGCGTTCCCGTGGGTAGATGCCTATCGTACTTTGGTTTCAGAAGGATTTACGAATGATGGTATTGGGTTTACGCATGGTTCTGGTACTTGGGATAATCAGCACTTTATTGAATTCTTTGCCAATGAATCGTTACCGCCGGGGTCAACTTCGAGCTCCTATATCATGGGTGATACGGTGTCCGGTACGCTTAATATCATTTCAACAAATGACTTATTTCTAGAGGCTGTGCTTGATGAGATTGTTCTCACGAGTGCAACGACGACGTTTAACTCAAATATCGTTTTGTCTGGTAGTAACTACGTTGGTAGTGATCTTGTACCGTTCACTACGGATCTCTATGATCTCGGCTCATCAAGCCGTCGTTGGAATGAGGTGTATGCTCAAGGCGTCAGTTCAACGGTATTGAGTTTGGTCACGGGTACCCTTGGTCATGACTACTCAGTAGGTCCAATCAGTGCTCGATCGGTATTGGAGACTTCGCATGTACCGGGAGGGGTAGAAGGTTTTGATATCGCGAACTTTACCTTAGGCGGTACGGTCACAGGTACGGCATTATTCACGACAGCAAATCGTAATGCGGGAGCACCATTTAGTGCTGTTGGTTTAAGCGGTGTGACCTCTACCGGTTTATATAGCTATCACTCACCCTCAGAAGCAAGTGATATGTTTATCTTCAGTCAAGGGAACAATAAAGGGACGTTTATTCGTATGACGGATGAAGATGTTACTGTCAGAGGTGGTCAAGGAGCCTCTAGTACCGGTGGCAGAGTTGAATTGCAGGGCGTATCAACGACCGCCCCAGCAGTAACCTTTAGAAACGCAACATCAAGTTTAACCGGTAATAATTGGGATATGTATGCAAGACATGTTCTTATTGGTGCAAGCTCAACACTCACTGGTGTAGGGGATTTCAACATGGTTATTGGGTATGATGTAGGCGGTCTATGTTTGGACGATGTAAATAACGGTACCCCATGTCCTGCAGCGGTCTCTGGTTCGATCTTTGCCGATGGTACTATTACAGCAGACGCATTCGATCTTGCCGAAACCTATGAGTCGCCAGATATGCTTGAGCCTGGCGATATCGTTGTCGCGAGTACGGTACAAGACATGCAGGTGATTCGTTCATCGAATACTTCAACATTGCCGATGGGTATTATCTCCTCTGATCCGGGTCTCTTGCTTGGCCGTCAGGCTACAGGGTCTCACCCTGTTGCTCTCGCGGGTCGCGTGCCAACTAAGGTATCGACGATTAATGGTGAGATTAAAACGGGTGATTTACTTGCTCCGACAAGTATTCCTGGTGTTGCTGGTAAGGCGATTGAGGATGGACCTATCGTAGGCATCGCCCTTCAATCCTATAACGGCGCAGATGTCGGTAAGATCGAGGTCTTTGTGAAGACATCCTGGTACTCGAAGCCAAATAACATTGATCAAGTTGTTGAGAATAATACCTATATCACCAATGTCGTTGCTTCAGAGCCTGACGTCGTGCGTCGCGGTCTTGCGAAAATTGAGACGGGTGCGGTGAAAGTACGTATCACGTTTGAAACGTTGAACGGCTATCCATTCGTCCAGACGACACCTCGTGGTTTGATTGTGGGAGCATGGTCAACCGATAACTACACGGATACGGGCTTCGACATTATCTTAGAGCAACCGCAGACCTTTGATGTGGTCTTTGGTTGGGAGGCCCGTGCTCTCGATGGTTCGACTATGATGATCATGTCTGATGGTACGTCATTGCTGGTGGACCCGACTTCAGGACAGGTTGTCGTTCAAGAAGCAGAACCAGATATTGAGGAGGTTGTTGAACCTTCGGTAGAGCCTGAGCCAGAACCAGCGCCGGAGCCTACTCCTGAGCCAGAGCCAACGCCTGAACCCGCTCCAGAACCGGCCCCTAGCCCTGAACCAAGTAATCCATAGTTTATACACAGGTTAACCACATACCCCGTATCATGCTGAAAATGCATGATACGGGGCTTTGTTAAGCGAAATAGTATCCATTGCCCCTGGTAGGGGTCTTGGAAAGGTAAAATAGAAGTAACCATTTGCCTTGTCTCGAGTCTTCGTTGGGGAATGAAGATGTTCGTGGCACTGATGGCCCGTTTGAAGGCGTTATCTCGTGGGGTCCCGATGAATATCGGGATAGATGGTCTACCCAGGAGTGCGCACCCGTCGTCCACCAAACCTCGTATTTGGTCGGGCTATCCTTTGAATTGGTCATGCAAGTTGAGAGCGTCTCTCTATGAACTTTTTGCTTCGCGCCTCGCGCATTCTTCTTCTCGCCGTAGCCATCATTGGTTGTACGGTATTTGTGGCACCTACCCACGCCGCCCCTGGCGTCCGTGCCAATGTTACCTATCAGGCTCGTCTGATGGATGCTTCAGGATATCCTGAAGCATCCATCAGACGAGCCT
>Ga0209277_10000109_pt1 | contig 41662 bp, 43 predicted proteins | sample JI81AbrownDNA_FD_187503 | JGI IMG/M metagenome (GOLD analysis project Ga0209277, IMG submission 187503) | Wastewater effluent complex algal communities from Wisconsin, to seasonally profile nutrient transformation and Carbon sequestration -... | ecosystem: Engineered > WWTP > Effluent > Algae... | reverse complement strand
GGCCGCACTTTAGCAGCGATGATTGAAAACTATCAATTAGAAGATGGATCCTTCCAAATCCCAGATGCTCTAAAAACGTATCTTAGATAAGAAAACTGAGCAGAAGGAAAGACCTAATGCTCAAATACGTACTTTCATTTCTAGTTTGTCCAATTTTTTTATGGGCGCAAGAAGTAAGTAAAATTCAAGTTGAACCCATTCGCGGAAAGGTGAATACTTCCTTCCAAGAATTCGGACCAAGCCTTTCTCCGGATGCAAAAACGCTTTATTTCTATTCAAAAAGGTCTTCTCAAGGTTACACGGAGATATTTAAAAGCACCTTAGAAACAAACGGAGAATGGTCCTTTCCCGAGGAAGTTTCCGAAGTGAATTCAGATTATGACGACCAAAGCCCCTTTATTTCTAGAGATGGAAAGACGATGTTGCTTTCATCTAATCGAGATGGATCTGTTGAAGTAAAATTGGAAAATGGAAAAGTTGGAATATCTCGAGATCTATATTATTCGAATTTTGAAGCAGGAAAATGGACTACACCAATTGCTTTAGCTAACACCATCAATACGGAAAATATCGAAGAGAATCCTCATCTCCTTGGAGATACATTATTGTTTACTAGATATCCTTTTGGTAAACCAAATCTCGCGAAAATTTACTACTCTCAAAAAAAAGGAGATGGCTGGTCTGATCCAGTACAACTTCCCTCTCCAATCAACGACGAAAATGCCACGATAGCTGCAGCTTTTAATGATGAGGGTACAATACTATTTTTTGCTTCCAATCGAGCGGGTGGCTTTGGAGGATTTGACCTTTATATGATGAAAAGTGAGAATGGCAAATTTTCAGAATTAGAAAATTTAGGTAATGAAATCAATTCGGAATCTGACGAAGGTTATATTATTTACCAACAGGTTAAGAAAACTTTTTTATTTTGCAGAAGAATCGAAAATCGATCTTTTGATATCTATACAGCGTCGATTCCGAGAAAACCAAATGCAATCGAAGAAACACTAACAGATAAAAAGAAGATCTCCGTCGACACCATATATTTTGAGCGAGCTTCCTCGAAATTAAAATTAGAATCTACGGCATCTTTAGATGAGATCGTTGATTTTTTACATGAGAATCCCAAAGTAAGAATGAAAATTTACGGACACACTGATTTAATCGGTAATCTGGAAGATAATATGGTCTTGTCACGGGAAAGAGCAATGTCGGTGAAAGAATACCTCAGTCGTAAAGGGATTGATGAGAAACGCTTAGAAACCGGCGGGAAAGGACCAACCGAACCAATGATTGCGAAAACAGATGAAGAATCATCGAAGAAAAATCGCCGAACTGAATTTGTCTTGATAGAAAAGTAATTTTAACTTGATTTCGCTTTCAAAAGGAACCGAAATCAAAAAATATTATGATATTTTATACAGGGTTCCTATTTTTATTTTTTGCGGTACTAACTCCTGTCTATTCTCAGACTAGCCAAACGCTAGATAAGATTAAGAAAACTAAAGTCTTAACTGTTTCGGTAAATGAATTTTATGATCCTTTTTATATTGAGAATTCTAAGGAAGAATATCCAGGATTAGACGTTGATCTAGCCCAGGCGTATGCGAGTTTTTGGGATGTAGAATTAAAAGTAATTCCTCTCCGTACTTTCGACCAACATGCGCGAATGTTGGAAAAGGGGGAAACTCAGATTGCAATAGCGGGTATATCGAGTTCGCTATTAAGACTAAAGGATGTTTACTTTACCGATCCATACTTAATCTCTACTCCTTCTGCTCTTGTTAGCCGATCCATACTTCCACCTGAACCTGAAGGTCAGATAGTTACTGTTCAATTATTTAGAACGATAATGGATTTACAGAGTGTATCTGGCATTTCTTATTCCGTGCTTTCTAATAGTTCGAATCATCAATTCTTAAAAGAAACATTTCCGAAAGCACAGATTTTTTCATATTTCACTAGTGAAGCCGCCTTTAATGAATTAAAGAAGAATAATGTGAATTGTTTTGTGGCGGATTCTTACTACATAATGGCTCTATTACAAAAAAATCCGTCTCTCCGAGCCTCTTATCTTCCTATTATGGGCACCGTGCAAGAAGAACATATCAGTATGGCTGTAGCAAAACGTGATATTGAATTTCTTTATCATTTGAATTTTTTTATAAAGGAATTCAAACGTACGGGAAAGATGCAAATTCTAGTTAATAAATATTTTAAATCCGATAAATGGGTCAAAAAAGAAACTGAAAAATGAAGCCGTTTCTCTTTTTCTTATTTTTTTTGATGGTAATTCCCCTTTTCGGTGAAGATGAGGAATCACAAAGAACAAATATAAATTTTAGCGGATCCTTTCGAGTTCGAGGAACGAATGTTGGTCGCGATGTTCTTTTGACGCGACAAACACCCGTTACTCCTATTAGTGATCCATTAGCAGAATACAATGCCAATTTGTTAAAACAAGGAGAATTAATTAATCAAGACTTGGAGAGAAGAAAGGTAGGTTTACCCTCTCAATTGACTCCTCGGAAAGAAGATGTTAATTATTATGATTCCAGATTCTTGTATAACATGAGTTTTTCTACGGGAAAATATGTAGAAGGTGTTTGGGGTATGCAGGTAGGAGATATCCCTTTTGGTGGGAAAGGATTAAAAGCGACGGGGCCTGATGGTTTTGACCCTGGTATCATTGGACCAGGAGCTGGCGGAGAAAGAGGAAGAACTTCTGCGGTGAATGTTCAAACCAACTTTTTGTATTTGAACTTTAGAATTCCAGAGTCTGCATTGTTTATCAAAGTAGGCCAACAATTATTTTCCTCCCCGCAAGGACGGGTCTTGTTTTCAACGGGAACGGGTGTTAGTATTTTAAAGAGTTTTCAATTTTTAAGACTCTCTTGGGAAGGTGGGATTCTTCGTGCTAGAGATCAGAGCTTTCTCGACGTGGATAAAAATGGATTTGCGGATAAAAATTATCAAAATTCGAATATTTTTTATAATCGAGTAAAGATTGAATACTTTAGAAACATACGTAATGAAGCTTATGCTTATTGGTTAGATGACAATGATAAGACTGACAATGAAACCTCTAGATTAGGTTGGTATGGATTGTTTAATGAATTTAATTTTCAAACATTTTCGTTTTCAATCCACGGGATTCTAAATTCCGGTGTCGTAAAAAGAGTTAAAACAATAAAAGATCCGACGGATATTACAATATACAATTCTACGAATCGACATTTCATTAAAGGTGCTATGTATGATTTCCAGTTTACCTATCGGTGGAGTGATTCGTTAAACTTAAATTTGATAGCGCTCGGAACAACGGGAAGACCGGGATATGACGCTAATGGAGAGGAAGCGAATCTGAAAGGGAATGGATATCGTACTCTGGCACCAGGTTTTTCCATTTCCAATATTGCAACAGACTTTACTGGAGGTTATGCGATGTTTAACGGGTCCAGTTTTTCTGGTCTTAATGAATATGGAACTTTTACGAATATTATCGCATTTGGGCCTTATCAATTTACGCTTGGTTATTACCAGCTATGGGCAACTAGATCTCCTGAAATAAAAATAAATCGAGAATTTTCAGAATGGGCAGGTTATAAAACATCAGCATATCTTGGTATGGAATATAATTTTAATATTAGATATAACGTCACATCGGACTTTCAGATCGTATTTAGGTCTGGTTATTTTGTAGCAGGGGATGCGTTATTTGTGCTATTAGATTCGAGGTATGGAAGAGTACTGCGAGAGGCTTTTGTGACCTTTGAACATCGTTTTTAAAGAGTCAGTCTCGTTTTAATTGCCTTACCAAGGGTATATTGGTCAGCATATTCTATGGTTCCGCCTATTGTAATTCCGTGAGCTATCCTTGATACTTTAATCCCACTACTTTTAATCAGGTTGGATAAATACGAGGCCGTGGCATCGCCTTCCAGGGTTGGATTTGTGGCGACGAGCACTTCTTGAATTTCATTAGATGCTAATCGTTCTAATAATTGATTGATTCTCAATTGGTCAGGTCCAATTCCATCTAACGGGGAAATAGATCCATTTAACACATGATATTTTCCAAAGTATTCTTTTGTGTTTTCTATAAAAAAAATATCTTCAGGCTGTTCGACGACACATACAATGGATGAATCTCTTTTAGCAGATTCACAAATGTTACAAATAACCTCTTCTGTCAATCCTCCACAAATTTGACAAAAATGTAGCTCTTCTTTTGCCCCTTTGATGCCATTGATCCAAGTTTCGAAACTACTCGAATCCATTCTTAGGACATGAAATGCAATTCTTGTAGCGCTTTTTTTTCCGATGCCAGGTAAAAGCGAAAAAGAGGATACTAGTTTTTGAAACTGACTTTCAGACAGAAGGATTACCGCCCTGGTTCATTTGATTCATTAAACCTTCAATGTCTTTCGGATTGAATCCCAGAATATTTTTAACTTCGTGAGCCATTGTTTCTTTAGATTTTCTAAGCGCTTCATTCGTAGCCGATAAAATCAGATCTTCCAACATTTTGGTATCCTCAGCTTTAAACATGACACGATTGATTTTTATATCTGTAATATTCCCCTCGCCTGAGGCAGTGACTTCCACCATCCCCGCTCCGGCTGAGCCAATGACATGCAATTGAGCGAGTCTTTTCTGTAGTTCTAATTGTTTTTCCTGCATATTTCCTAACTGAGAAAATGCATCTTTCATTTGGCGAACCTGATCAAATAGTCCCATATCTTTATCCTTATAAATTCTTAAATTGATTCGGATCAACCTCGATACCTGAAAATTTTTCTTTTAAAAATTTTTCATTCTCTAGGTGTACTTTCGTAGGGTTAGACTCCAAAATCATCGAAGCTTTCGAAGAGTCTAATTTTTCCGGCTTAGATTTTTCGATTTGAACGGGTGTAGCTTGCTCTTGAATGTTATCGATGTCTGCTTGAATTAATTTAGTTAGTTCTGAAATTTTTGAAAGAAGACCAGATACTGTCGGTTTTTCTCTCTCGAGAATCAATTTTCTAAATTGTATTTCAAGATATACCTTCACTTCATAGGAACTTCTTAATTTCATCAGATTTAATTTTTCGTGAATTAGGAATACTTTTTCTGAAAGTAGAATTAGTAATTCTTTATCTATGCTTCGAAATTCTGCTTTTAATTTTTGAATGTCCTCTTGTGGAATATTAATGGATTCTCTTTCGGCAAGATTGTCTTGAATTAAAAGAAGAGAATTAAGGAATTCAACAAAATCCCAAATAAATTTTATTAAATCAACTCCCTCTTGAAAATAATGTTCGAGTTTTTCAAACAGATTTCCGGCTTTCGAAGGTTCGACTATATAATTCAAAAATTCAATGAATGTATCAATACCATGATAACCAATCATTTTTCTTAACTTAGCACCCGTTAAATTTCCATCTGTGAAGACAACAGCTTGCTCCATAAATGAAAGTGTATCGCGTACCGATCCGTCGCCTTTTTTTGCGATCCAGAATAATCCTTCAGGGTCGTATTTAAGATTTTCTTTTTTGGCTATGGTCTCTATGTATTGTTGGAGAACGGCAACAGGAACTTTTCTAAATGTAAAATCTTGACATCGAGAGAGAATTGTTTCTGGTATTTTATGGTATTCGGTAGTTGCTAAAATAAAAACCACATGTTGAGGAGGTTCTTCTAAAGTTTTAAGAAGTGCATTGAAAGCAGCACCACTTAACATGTGTACCTCGTCTAGAATATAAACTCTGTACTTTCCTCCCATCGCATTAAATTTTACATTTTCACGCAATTCGCGAACATTATCAACGCCGCTATTGGAGGCGGCATCTATCTCCATTACGTCGTTCGAATTTCCTTTAGTAATTTCCGTACATGAGTTACATTCATTACACGGTTCTACTCCGTCGGGTCTCTCACAATTGAGCCGTTTGGCCAGTATCCGAGCAATTGTAGTTTTTCCAACACCGCGAGGACCGATAAATATATATGCATGTCCTATTTTTTTGTTTTTAAATGCATTCGTTAATGAATTGACTGCGAGATCTTGGTAGATGACGTCCTTAAAAAACTGAGGACGGTATTTTCGGAATAAAACTTGGTGAATTTCGTTCATTTAGAAACCTTCGGAGAAGCCGGGATTCGAACCCGGGGTGCTTTTGGCACACATGCTTTCCAAGCATGCACAATAGACCACTCTGACACTTCTCCAATGAGTTCTACGAACATCCATAAAAAGAAATGGTCAATAGAATTCTACCTTTTCTCTCTGAAAAACGCCTTAAAATCTGCTTCAATAGAAGAATTTTTGATCCATACAATTTTTGGAAAATGATTCAAGAGATAAATGTTTTCCAAAGAATAGGAAGAAATTCCTTCTCCCTTTTTAGCGGGAAGAAAATAGATAACTTCAGGAATTTTTACGCGAATAATGGAACCAGAACACTGCAGGCACGGTTCTAATGTTGTAATGAGTTTGCACTCGACGAGATACTTTTGACCAATGTTTGTCAGTGCAGAATCAATTGCATTGATTTCACTATGCAAGGTGGCATTTAACTTCGATTCGACGGTATTTAGATTTTGAGCTAACAAATCACCTTTTAAATTGTAAATCTGAGTAAAAGACGGAATTTCGTGAGGAGAAGAGAATTTCGTGGCATAGTAAGAAGAAAGGAACTTCTCAATTAAATCCAAGCGCGCCCAAGAGGATTTGAACCTCTAACCTTCTGATCCGTAGTCAGATACTCTATCCAGTTGAGCTATGGGCGCAAGATTGCTTTCTAATTTACTTTCCCATTCTGAAAGAATGGGTATTTCAATGGTTTTTTTGAATCGAACAGAGTAAATCAAAAATCCCGCAAACCCAAGATAAAATACAATCGCAATGAGATGGATGAGATTAGATAAAACATTACCGATAAAAGGTACAATAGAGAAAAGTTGTGCGAAAAACAGGCCAATAAAGAATAAACCAGTGTTAATCGCCGAGTACAAACAAATTTTACGTATGAGAGCAGTCTGATTGTACCAGGTAAGGATGGGAACCCAAACAAAGTAGAAAGGCATTGCTGCCAAAATACTATATGTCTCTTCGGGGGTGAAGGACTTCCCATAAATCTTAGCTTTTTCGATGAATATCGCGAATTTTGACATACACTTTCGGAGACGCAGGGATTCGAACCCTGGGTACGCTTTAACACGTACGACGGTTTAGCAAACCGCTCCTTTCGGCCACTCAGGCACGTCTCCATAAAATACTTCGGAGGAGGTAGGATTCGAACCCACGGTGGGATTACCACGACGGTTTTCAAGACCGCTGCTTTAGACCACTCAGCCACTCCTCCAGGAGTACCTATCCGTTATCGGAAATACAAGTGCAGTGTCAAATGAATATTCAATGAATGGCTGTACAGAATGGAAAAGCTTAGGATTAAACTGGAAAAATGGGTGAATGGCGGATTTACAATCGGTCACCACGATGGTCATGCCGTGTTCGTAAATGGTGGGATTCCGGGCGAAATGGTTGAGATTCTATTAGAAAAACAGGGCGCAAAAGAATGGTTCGGAACAGTATCAGAAGTTATAGAGAGTTCTTCTGATCGAATTGTAAGCGATTGTGAGGTCTACCAATCCTGTGGTGGCTGTAGCTTTCGACATATAACTTATGCTAAAGAGATAGAAATCAAGCAGACCTTGTTATCCGAAATGTTTCCGAATGAAGCTAAATGGCTTGAAGTTGTGATTGGACCTGAAACAGAATATCGAAATAATGTGCAATGGCAAAACGACAACAAGAAGGTTGGATTCTATTCCAAGCAGACCCATTCTGTTGTAGAAAAAGCCCAATCAATATGTAAGAATTTAGATTCTAAACTTTTATGGTCGAATATTGATCCAAAATTAAAACCAAAATTATTAAAACAGAAATCTATACAACTTCGACTCTCTGAAGAAGGAGTCGTTAATTATGAAAAGGATATTACTCAAATCAAGCTGGCAGGTATTGAGTTAAATGTTCCTGAAAAAGGATTCTTTCAGATAAATAAATTTTTAATCGCACCTTGGCTTGATAAAATTTCTTCCTGGCTTACTGATCGTGAAAGAGTTTTAGAATTGTTTTGCGGAAGCGGTGTTATAGGGATCTCACTAAACAAAAAAATTGAGGAACTGTTGGGAGTTGAATTGCAACAGAAAAGTATAGAATTCGCGAAATTGAATGCAAAACGCAATGGAATCAAAAACTTTAATTATGAAGCTGTTGATTTATACCAAAGGCCTATTCCTAAATCGGCTGAGAAATTAAATACTTGGATCGTGAATCCACCGCGAGCGGGATTAACTCCCTCCATCATAGATATGATGATAAAATTCAGACCGAACAAGATTATTTACTCGAGCTGCAATCCAAGCACACTCAAAAGAGATATTGTCGAGTTAAAGAAGAGGAATTACAAAATTACCAAATTAGTATTGTTTGATTTTTTTCCACGAACACCTCATTACGAGGTGTTAACATGTTTAGAAAGAACTTAAATCTTTTTTAATTTCTACGGTTTCGGTTTTGTCGTAAATTTGAATGGTAGATAAGCAGGACAGAACCCGACCGCAGAAGTTCCAATCAATACTAGAGCCACAACTGCTAAAACGATGGCCACTGTGCCTTGTAAAACTCCCGTGAAATACAAACCAGCAATTACTAATCCGGCGGCAACACGCGCAATGCGATCATACAAACCCATATTTTGAAACATTGAATCTACCTCTTTGAAAAGAATATGACGTTAAATTCTGTTTTTATCTAGCCAAAAATTAATATTTTGAATGACTGCTTCTGGTTTTTCCCAATGCAAAAAATGACCTGCGTGGTCAAATCCAACTTTTTTGAGCCCTCTTGAGAAATCCGTTTCTTTCATTATTTGTTCAAACATATTTCTGTGAAAGCAACCGTCATTGAGTCCATAGAGAACCTGTGTGGGGGATCCAACAACCGCATCGATAATTCCTAAAAGACTTTCTCTTCCAGAATCTGTGAGTAGATCATTCAGATTTCTGTAATAAGCTAACGCAGAAGTCAAAACACCCGGATTCTGGAAAGTTGATTTGATTTCATTTAAATGTTCTTTATTGATTTTTAAATCCGGTGACCAATCTTTCCATAGGAAATCGATGAGTGCGAAATCATTTGATCGCAGTGTAAGTTCAGCAAGATAAGGGATTTGAAAGAGTAATAGATACCACGTGTTTAAAGACTGTTGCGGTGCCCAGAGAATTGTTTCCTGATAGTTCTTGAGTAAAGGGACTCCGATAGATGTTATGGAGGAGATTCTCATCGGATAATAAATTCCGCATGCATAGGCGATAACAGACCCCCAATTGTGACCGACAAGATGCACATGGTCCCAACCACGATCGTCCATCCAACCCAATATATCCAAGACTAAATCATTTATGTGAAGTTTTGACCAGTTCGAGATCGTATTCGGTTCATATCCACGCATCACAGGTGCAATACAATGAAATCCGTTTCGCGAGATCGGCTCCATAATTTGTTCAAATGTTTTATTGTTATCCGGGAAACCGTGTAAGAATAAAACCGGTTCACCCGAACCGACTTCAATGGTGGAGAATACCGTTTGTTTGTTTCGAATTTCTGAGAAAAACATCAGTTAACTCCAATTATTGTTTTCGGGGTACGCTTAAAAAAATCAATTATGATATTAGACGCATCAAGGTCATGGGTAAGGTAGCCATACCTCTTATTATTTTCATAGAAAAAGCCATGAGGCCAAAAGTGACCACCAGATTCAATGAGATATCCATCTAACATAACATTGTTTAAACAATTTTTATAAGAATACTTTAAGATATCTTTGGGATATTTCTTTTTTATGCTATCAATATATTTCTTTTCTTCTAATTCACATTTCAATCGATTTTTCCAAATGTCCAAGGAATCTAAAAACGATAGGCTTTCTCCAGCGGGGACTTTCGCGGAGTTTGGTTCCGGAGAGGAAGGAATTAGAATTGTTCCACCGTTATAAGGGATAATATCATCTCGCTTTCCAAAAATAAATCCGAGGGAAACTGGCTCATTGAGAACACATTCCTTAGAAAGAAACTGAGAGGTAGTAGCGGCAACAGAAAAACCGGAAGCAAATAAATCAGAGGCTTCGCACAGTAGTCTTTGTGCCATGAAACCACCGTTGGAGAGTCCAACGACGTGTATTCGTTGTAGATCTATTTTCTGAGTTGCTTGAAAATAGGTTACCAGAAGACGAAAAAATTTAACATCGTTGGTATTTTGTTTATCGGTTGTGTACCGTAAAATTCCTCTTCCATCATTCCATCTATTCTCAATGCCGTTCGGAAAAACGACAATGAAACCATCCTTTTCTGCCAATTCGGAGATTCTCGTTAAATAAATCATTCCTTCGCCGGAACCGCCTCCACCATGAAGAACAAATACGATCGGCTTTGGTTTTTCTATGAATTTTTTCGGCACATAGTAAGTGAAGGTTCGTTCTATCTCATCGCTGAGAATTTTGCCATTCTTATGTTCGGAAACAGGAATGAACTTTGGGACCGACTTACAAAACGAAAATGAGATCATTGTTATTAGGAAAAGAAGGGTTCTCACGCGAAGAGAGATTTCCATTTTAATAATTGTGAATCACATGCGGAGTCACCTTCATTCGGATAGGCGCTATGAAATTCTTTGTCAGTTGTCTCCAGGTAGGGTCCAGATTTTCCCTCAAAACAAACGGCTATATCGCTGAGACAAACTAAATTGTGCCAAACACCCGGTTGGATATCGATTCCAACGACGGGACCTTCCGAAGCAAGAACGTGCCTTTCTTTGAGAGTGCCATCCTCATTGAAAATTAGAAAACCGATTTTTCCTTTCAACACGACAAAAGTCTCTGGTTTGGGATCGTTCCAATGTCTATGAACGGAAATATACGTAGAAGATGTTAAAACATTTAGGAAACGTTGGTAAACTTCTGTCAGTTGATGAAAATTAAAATTTTTTCTCTTTCGGGGTGAGGATTTCGCTTCTGAAATGATTCTTTCAAAAAGTTTATGATCGATAAGTTGTATTTCCTGCAAGTGTGAGACCTTCTATTTCATTTTGAATGAATGATAGCATATCAGATACGCACCCCGTGCAGGTATCTGCTGCTCCCAACTCTTTCGCCACATCTAGTATAGGTCGTTTGGTTTCTTTGACAATCTTTAAGATTTCGTCGAAATAAACTTCTGCACAATGACATTTATACATACTGGTTCTGAGAATCAGTCTCTGCGAAAAAGCGAATTCAGGCAACAAAAATTTATGCCAAAATGGATTGATAAAATACTTTTAGGCGTCGAATTTGCTCTCTCCAGTGAAATCTTTTTGAATTTTTCTGACCCACTGCTGCTAAACGGAGGAGAAGAGAAGGATCGGAAAGTGTAGCGAGTAATTTTTTTTGAAAGTCTGCGCTATTACGTCCATCAAAGAGAATGGCACTGTCTCGTAATATTTCAGGAAGTACTGTAGCATCGGATGATATCACGGGCGTGCCCATGGCCTGGGCCTCCAGAACGGGAAATCCAAAACCTTCAAAAAGGGACGGAAATAAAAAAACTTTCGCCATCTTATAAATTTTTGGCAGGTCGTGATAGGGTAGATGGTTTAAGAAATAAATTTGATTGGGAAAATGAATTTTAAAATCTGTTAACTCTTTTGGAATTTCATTGCCCAATCCACCAATGACCAGTGGAATTTTTAATTTTCCGCTTCGCCAAAGTTCTGTTAAATTTTCAAAAAGAAAGTCAAAATTTTTATGTTTTTTACCAATGCCAATCGTGAGTAAAAAATTTTGTGGTAAATTCTGTGCATGACGGAATGATCTCATATTTTTCAAAACATCTGAACTGAATACCTCTGGATCAATGCCATTATAAATGACTGTAATGCTTTCGCCATCAGAATGGAAATGGTTTAAAAAGTCATCTCGAGTATAATTAGAAACAGCAATGATTCTGTGTGCGAAAAGAGAAATGATTCTCAAAGTGAGTTGTAAGTAGATTCTTTTTAAAAAGGAAGAATGAGCGGATTTAAAATGATAAGGAATTAAATCATGAATGGTAACAATGCATTTTTTAATAAAAAGAAGCGGCACATTGAAGTGAGGAATATCTAAGAAATCCATCTTTCGCATTTGAGAATGTCCAAACCATTCTCTGATAGAATAAATTCCAGCGGTATAGGGAATGATTTTGGCATGAGAGGGCAAGCTGTGTTTTTTTAAAAGCATTTCATCACCAAACACAAATAGCTCTGCTTCTTCCTTCTCCAGAGGCCAATATTTCAAAATATGTTGGATTCGAACCCCGATTCCCGAATGTTCGATCATTCGAGCATCATACCCGATTTTTCTTCTCATTGTATTTTCCATGCTTGCTAATAATCTCGATAAAAACGAGTAGAATCTAAGATTTTAGATTCTGGAATAAGTCAAATTATCAATGGAAGATCTAGTAGAAGAAATACTCAGACAAGTCGGGGAAGATCCATCTCGGGAGGGGCTTGTCAAAACGCCGAATCGAGTTAAAAAAGCTTATGAATTTTTGACGAGCGGGTACACAGCTGATATTGGTAAAATCGTGAATGGAGCCATTTTCGAAGAAAAGACCACAGGAATGGTTTTAGTGAGAGACATAGAACTGTATTCTCTTTGTGAACATCACCTACTCCCTTTTTTCGGACGTGCGCATGTTGCTTATATACCAAACAAAAAAATAATTGGAATTAGCAAAATTCCCAGGATCGTAGACGTCTTTGCAAGAAGACTCCAAGTACAAGAGCGACTCACAGATCAAATTGCCCAGGCGATCCAAGAAACTTTAGATCCCCTCGGTGTAGGGGTCGTTATCAAAGCAAAACATCTTTGTATGATGATGCGCGGTGTGGAAAAACAGAATTCGGAATTGTTCACTTCTAGCCTAATTGGTTTGTTTAAATCTGATGCTACAACTCGAAGTGAATTTTTAGATCTAATTCGAACAGGTTCCCATTAATTGCTAGAGAAACAAGACTTGGGCTGAATCAAGCTAGACAGACTATGCGCTCTTTGTCAGAATTTTCACCAAGAGGCATGGTATGGCAAAAGAGAGAATCGTCCCACCCAACGCAGAATTTGCGAAAGCTGCAAATATTGATTTAAAGACCTATAAAACGCGATACAAACTATCGATCGAAAAACCTGAAAAATTTTGGGCAGAAGAAGCTGGCAGGTTAACTTGGATCAAGAAGTGGTCGAAAGTTTTGTCACATGATTTTGCTAAGGCGAAAGTAAAATGGTTTGAAGGCGGAAAGATCAATGTGTCTCAAAACTGCCTGGATCGACATCTTACATCTCCGATTCGAAATAAGGCCGCTATCATATGGGAAGGAGATAATCCTGACGAAAGTCGTGTACTAACTTATCATGATTTATACCGAGAGGTAAATAAATTTGCTAACGTTCTTAAAAATTTAAAAGTTAAAAAAGGCGACAGGGTATTGATCTATTTACCGATGATACCCGAACTCGCCATAGCCACATTAGCTTGCACACGCATTGGAGCTGTTCATTCCGTTGTATTTGGCGGTTTTTCTCCAGAGGCTCTACATGGAAGGATTGAAGATTGCAAACCCACTCTTGTGATTACCGCCGATGGTGGATACAGAGGTGGAAAACAAATTCCTTTAAAAACAAATGTTGATAAAGCATTAGAAGAATCTAAAGTTAAGATCAATAATGTAGTAGTTGTTAAACGAACTGGAGAGGAAGGAACACTTTATTGGAAAGAAGGGAGAGATCATTGGTATCATTTTTTAATGAGAGATCTCAGTTTAAAAACAGAATGCCCTCCTGTTGCAATGGATTCAGAAGATCCGCTTTTCATACTTTATACATCGGGCTCGACTGGAAAACCAAAGGGTGTCCTCCATACTACAGCAGGATACTTGTTAGGTGCGAATTTAACTTTCCATTCTATTTTTGATTATAAGGAGACCGATACTTTTTGGTGTACGGCAGATATCGGTTGGATTACTGGACATAGTTATATTCTGTACGGTCCGTTGTCCAATGGAGCAACCTCAGTTATGTTCGAAGGAGTTCCGAGTTATCCTGACCATGGGAGATTTTGGGACGTAATTGATAAATACGGAGTTACAGTTTTTTATACAGCTCCGACAGCGATTCGCGCACTGATGAGAGAAAGCTTAAGTTTCATTGAAAAAAGATCATTAAAAACACTGAGACTACTTGGATCTGTAGGTGAACCAATTAACCCTGAGGCGTGGGAGTGGTATTATAAGAATATCGGAAAGTCAAAATGTCCAATTGTGGATACTTGGTGGCAAACAGAAACGGGTTCGATTATGATTTCCGGTATTCCTGGCGCGATACCTCAGAAACCGGGACTGGCGAGTTTCCCATTTTATGGAATTAAACCAGTATTAGTTGATAATGAAGGTGTTGAACTAAAAGTAAAAGGTACTGTTTCTGGGAATTTATGTATCTCGTCGCCTTGGCCTTCAATGATGCGAGGTGTATATGGTGACTCAAAACGTTTTTTTGATACCTACTTCTCCCAATTCAAGGGATATTATTTTACGGGTGATGGTGCCACGCGCGATGAAGATGGCTACTACCAAATTACGGGACGTGTTGATGACGTTTTAAATGTTTCCGGACACAGAATCGGTTCTGCAGAAGTAGAAAGTGCCATTGTGGAACACAAATCAATTGCGGAGGCCGCTGTTGTAGGTTTTCCACATGACATCAAAGGCCAAGGAATATACGCATATGTTACGGTAAAACACGGTGTAGCTACAAACGATAACTTAAAAAAAGAACTCATAGCAAGTGTAGAAAAGATGATAGGAAAAATTGCTAGGCCAGATGTAATTCATTGGGCGCCAGGTCTTCCGAAAACTCGCTCAGGCAAAATAATGAGAAGAATATTAAGGAAAGTCGCTTGTAACGAATTTGATACGTTAGGTGATATATCAACTTTAGCCGATCCAAGTGTAGTTCAGACTCTAATTGATGATAAGAAGAAATATCATAGCAATTAGAATTCTAATTTTTCTAATGCAAAGGGACCAATGACGAATAGAAATTCTTTTTCAGCGTTTTCTTGGTCCCTTTCGTTTAACAGATACCGGTAATAGTCCGATCTCTTTGAATCTTTGTCTTTGAACCAAAAGACTCCAAACAACAGATATTCTCGATTCTTTCGATAAGATTGAATGTGATTAATCACTTCCTCATCTCTTAATCTATCTTTGATTTTAATATCTTGGACGAGAGAATCGATAGCTAGTGTATCGTTCTCACGTCCCAAATTCGCATAACTTTGTCTTAGTAAAAATAAAAGTTCTCCCCAATCACTTTTGACATTGTATTTAAAGGCATTAAAAAGTGCCCGTCGAAACATCGATAACGATTCCAGATACCTTTCGTTCTCTTGAAGAAAGACACCAAATCTAACATGATACCTGGTCTCTTCTTTAAAAGTAACGCATGCCATTATGTAGGCATCTTCTATCAGAGGTGATTTCCTCCCACGTCTTGCTAGGATAAGAGTTTCATACATACCTTCCACTTTTGGGAAAAAAGGAAGGTATCTTAAAGACAATTCCTCTGCTTCTTTCCATTTTCGAAGACGAATGTTCCTCGAGAGAGATGCTTGCAAGGATTCTTCCTCAGATGAAAAAGATTTATCAGATTCTAATATTTGAATGTATTTTTGGTAATTGGCCTCACTTCCTATCCTTCGTGCAAGAATAGCAGTTCTTAGAGTTCTATTTTTATCGGTCGGATTCGACACTAAATATCTTTCATTGAATTTAAATGCTATGTCAGGCTTTCTTTCCCCTTCGTAAAAATCAGCCAAACGGAGGATGAGTGGCCATTGCACTGGATTCAGTTCGACCGACTTCTCAAAAGCAGTCATTGCCTGGTGAGAATTGCCCAGCTTCCAAAATGCTTCGCCCGTGAGATTGTAAAAACGGAACTCTGGTTCAGGACGGATTTCCTTGGCTTTGGCTAAAAACGAAAAGGCTTGGTTTGGGCTGTCTGTTTCGATCTTTTCTGCCGCGATTTTTAGAAGATGCTCATAAGTGAACATAACTTTTACGGGATTAATCGATTCTGCATAAATTCCAAGAGCAAATGGAAATAGACTTGTTAACAGAAGCCATGATTGCCATTTTCTCCTTGACCGAGGTACCATATATGGTTTCTCATCGGTCATCTTCTAATATTTCTTAGAAAATCAAAAAATTACATTCTAAAAGAGGATCTTCATGAATGCAGAGCTGATCATAATCGTCATGGCCTTACTATCCCTTGTCACGGCGATATTCTACGCTAGCCGAGTCGTTCGTATAAAAGTTGGCGCAGAAGGCGGCAATATAGAACAGAATAAACGCCTGATTGAGATTGCGGCAGCGATTTCCGAAGGGGCAATGGCGTTTTTGTTACGAGAATACCGTGTCATCTTACTTTTTATTAGTTTTATGACAGTTTTAATTTTCCTATTACTGGATAATCCAAGTACGGCGTTCAATGAGGGTGTTTATACCTCCGTCGCTTTTATCAGCGGCGCTCTTATCTCTTGTTTGTCCGGCTTCATCGGCATGAAAATTGCGACTGCTGGAAACGTAAGAACTGCACAAGCCGCTAAAACATCTTTATCTGCTGCCTTTCGAGTCGCCTTTGATTCTGGAGCTGTGATGGGTTTCGGTTTGATAGGTTTGGCCGTCCTTGGGCTCATCGGGCTTTTTATGCTTTTCACAGGTTTGAACAAGGAAGTTCCAGTTCATATCCTTATGGAATCGTTAGCTGGTTTCGGTCTTGGAGGATCCTCTGTTGCTCTTTTTGGTCGCGTGGGTGGTGGAATCTATACGAAAGCCGCTGACGTTGGAGCGGACTTAGTTGGAAAAGTGGAAAAAGGTATACCAGAAGATGATCCTCGTAACCCTGCAACCATTGCTGATAACGTAGGAGATAACGTTGGTGACATCGCTGGTATGGGCGCCGATTTATTCGGATCTGCCGCAGAGGCAACTTGCGCTGCGCTCGTCATTGGTGCGACAGCTTCTGCTTTAGCTGACGGAGATAATTTTGCAGCTCTTCTTTACCCTTTATTAATTTCTGCGATTGGAATTCCTGCCTCGTTGATCACTTCCTTCTTTGCTCGAGTGAAAGAAAACGGGAATGTAGAAAGAGCACTTAAATTTCAACTCTGGATCTCGACATTCTTAGTGGCGGGAGGGTTGTATTTCGTTACTGATATTTTTATGATTGATAGCTTCCAGATAGGAGAGCAAACGATCACAAAATGGAATGTTTACACATCTGTTTTACTTGGTTTGTTCGCAGGTATGTTCATCGGATGGGTAACTGAAATTTTTACTTCCCATTCCTACAAACCCGTTCGTGAAGTAGCAGATGCATGTGAAACAGGTGCTGCAACGAACATCATTTATGGTTTGGCCCTCGGTTATAAATCATCGGTGATTCCGGTCGTTTTACTGGTAATCGTTATTGTTGTTTCTAATATTATCGCAGGTATGTATGGGATTGCAGTTGCTGCAATTGGTATGATCTCTACGATCGCGATCGGTCTTACGATCGATGCTTACGGTCCAGTATCTGACAATGCTGGTGGAATTGCGGAAATGGCTGAACTCGGTAAAGAAGTTCGAGATAGAACCGACAATCTCGATGCAGCAGGAAATACCACTGCAGCGGTTGGAAAAGGATTTGCCATCGGATCAGCGGCTTTAACTTCCCTGGCATTATTTGCTGCTTTCATTACAAGGACACAAGCTACTTCGAAAGCTATGGGAGAGGGTGCAGTTGATTTAACCTCGATTGAATTGCTGGATCCATGGGTATTTGGTGGTCTTCTTTTTGGAGCAATGTTACCATTTATTTTTTCCGCAATGACTATGAAATCGGTCGGTAAAGCGGCATTAGATATGGTAAAGGAAGTTAGACGACAATTCAAAGAGATACCTGGCCTTATGGAAGGAACTGCCAAACCAGAATACGCAAAATGCGTAGATATTTCCACTTCGGCGGCTCTGAGAGAAATGATACCACCAGGGATGCTTGTTTTACTCAGTCCCATCGTTGTAGGTTACTTGTTTGGTGTTAAATCTCTAGCTGGTATGTTAGCTGGTGCACTTGTTTCGGGTGTCGTCATGGCAATTTCTATGGCTAATTCTGGCGGTGCTTGGGACAATGCTAAGAAATACATTGAGAAATCTGCGGGCGGAAAAGGTTCAGACAAACACAAAGCGGCTGTTGTAGGAGATACTGTTGGTGATCCGTTCAAAGATACATCTGGTCCATCTATCAACATCTTAATAAAACTGATGGCAATTACATCCTTAGTATTTGCTGAGTTTTTTGTTCTGAAAGGTGGGATATTGCTTCCTTTCTTCAAATAAATAAACAAATTGATTCCTTTTTCTGAATCGGGTCGAACATTATGTTCGGCCCTTTCTATTTTACCTACTGCGTTGTAAAAGTTAAAATAAAATCTGATCCTAAAGTTTCTCCAGTCGTTGCTTTAATTGTCGATTTGAGAGTAAAAGCATAATTACTCGTGGAAAGAAAGAAGGAGCTCGGTTTAAGAGTAACGGTTTTACCGGAAGTGTTGGCGGAAAGACTCGAGATAGAATTCAAAGCAGGCTGGGTTAAAGAAACATTTCCAGTGATAGAAGTTGAATCGACATTTTTATTAAATGTAATCATGACTGATGTTGTGGTACTGACATCTACTTGATTCGCAGCTGGTGAGGTTGATAAAACTTGAAAGGCTGCATTTTCATTTCCGAGAGGTAGGGCTAGCAGACCTAATAAGAAGGGTTCTGGTTTTGGAGTACAGGCGAGTCCAAAAAATAAAAACGGATAAAATAATTGAAAGCTAGCGCGTTTCCAATAAAAATTCATGTCATCCGTCTCATATAGAATTAGTTTCCCTTCACAATCGTACAAAGTTTCGCATACGAACCGAGAAAACTAAAGGACCTTTGATCGATGGATCTGATCTTAGTTACATACGCATTTTTTTGACTTGTTTGTGAGCTTGCATCACCCCAGGCAATGAGTCCTAATACGGAGTAAGCGCATGATTCCCCTTGTTTTTTTGAACTTTCGCCATCTGAATAAATTGCCAGTGTATGATCTGTAAATAATAAAGACTGAGGTCCCGAGCCGGTAGTGGCACAGGAAAATAATAAGACAGTGCAAAATGTAATAATATTTCTAATCATTAAGTTCTTTATCGAGTATTTTAGAAAGTTGATTTTGAAGAAAAATAATTTCACCAAGTAGTTTTTGGATTTGTTCTTCTTTATGGGAGATGTCTTCTTGAATGGATTCAATTGTGTTAACTTTTTTTTTATTTTTTTGTTTTTGATAGCTGAGTAGTTTTGACTGTAAAGAATTATGTAACTCACCCGTTTTTATTTGTTTTGTAAACTCAATTAGGTTATCGAAATCATCTTTCATTTCCCATATACTACGGTGCAATATTCTTGTAAGAAAAAATATTGGGTTTTCACAGAATAATCGATCGAATAAACTTCCGACATATGATTTTGATTCTGAGCAACCTCTGCACTCGCATCTCCTAAACTAAACAATCCGAAATAACTCCGAATGCAACTTTCTCCTTGCCGAAATTGTTTTTTTGGAGAGGCAGATCTTCCATAAATTCCTAATTCTCCGTGATTCTTGAATAGAGTTAAACTTGGATTTCCAAACTGAATCGAAATACAAGATTCACATACGAACAAAAGGAATAACAGAAGAAAGATGTTTTTAAATTCTCTGCTCATAAAAACCAAGTGCTGAGTTATTCCTTTCCTTGATCCCTAGTTGTGTCGAAAAAATAAAAATAAGAGAATCTAATCCCTCGATCTATCGAATTTTCTTCCTTTGAAAGTAATCTCACTTGAAGTGATAAATTAAATGTACCAAAATTATCAGTGTTATATGAAATGCCTGGGTAAAAATTAAAAAATCTTGTTTTCGTATCTATGATCTTGTCATAAGGTTCTCTGTATTCGAATTCAAGAAAACCTCGTAAATTAGGAGTGATGGAATAAGAAGGTGCAATTCCAAATTGATAAAACCTGCGGAATTCTTCTAAAGTGCCTTCCTTAAATTTACGATTTGTTTCCGTTTGGAACCGAAATTCGGTCATGATTTCAAATTTACCCGACTTGAAGCCTAAGCCAAAATTAGGAGAGACTAGATAATACTCGGGATTTTCTCTTTCTTGTAATGGAGCCCCTCTTTTCCGATCATAAAATTTTACACCAGCACCAATGAGTAAATCTGATTTACCAATCTCAAAGATTTTTCCATATTTTATTCCAAGATTCCATCGATCGTAGGTAGTTAAAGGCTCAGAATCGGTTAGTATGTAATTCGTTCGACCGATAGAACTTGTAATCGAAAACTGATTCCAAAAATTATACTCACCTTCTAGTCTTATATTTCGATTTTGCTCATATGTTTTTTTATCTCGGTTGTCCCAATACGAAGCATCGATCCGAATCTTATTATAAATGGCGACGGGCTCAATCTGAAGTGGATGTGCAAAACGAACCGTCGACTGTGCATTTAGATATTCTATGTTCGATAAAAAATGAAGTAGAGAGAGGATTAAAAGTATTCTAAATCTCATGGTTTTAATCCTGTAATGGGCGAGATGAGGGTACTCAAACGATTACCTAAAAGTTGAAATCCCAAGTTATTAGGATGGATACAATCAAACATCAAATCAGCTTGAGAGATGGGAGGTCCTCCAAGAGTTTGACGTAAATCTACATAATATAACGAAGGTTCTTCGGATAAGATACTGCGCAATAATTCGTTATACGCATTCAATTGTGTGGATGAAAATTCTATCACTGATGAGGAATTAAAACCTGCGGAAATAAATCTAGCGTTGCAACCTTCATTGGAAACTGATTCTACTGCGGGCATGTTTGGATTGGAATAATCATAGCCATGAATAATCCATTTGAGAGGTTCACCTCCAAATTTAGCCGTTTTGTATGCATTACCTGTTTGTATTAATCTTTTTAAATTTATTTTGATCGAATTAAAACGAGCTGATCTAGTAGACTCCAGATTTGTAGTGTAATCTTTCAAATTTGCTTGAATGTCATTGCCACCGAGGGATAAGATGATCACCCGTAAATTGGCACCTGCTTGATCTATCACTTGGTATTGTAAACCTGTTGTCAAAGCGGCTTCTAAAGTTTGCCCTGCCAATGTCGCACCTGTTATTTGGTAACCATGATTTTTCTCTAACTGAATACGAAGTGTTTCTATTAAAGGATAACCTACGATAATATCTTTCCAACTATCTCCGATCATACCAATTTGGCTAGGCTGTGAATTGTTACACATTGATAATGTATAACATGTAAGATTTAGAAACACATCATCGGAATACCTTTTTTTGGTATCGCAATTGGCGAATACAATTAGTTGAAAAAGTATCATTGAATAATGAAAATAAGTTTTCATAATTTTATTATTTGATCCAGCGATCCATAATACTCGCTGTAACTAAATCCCCGCTTAAATTGATAGAAGTTCGACACATATCTAAAAACCGATCTACTCCAAATATAATCGCAATGCCTTCTATCGGAATATGAAAAGTATGTAAAATAGACCCTAGAATGACGATACCTACACCCGGTGTCGCTGCTGTTCCGATTGAAGCACCTGTTACAGTGATTACTAATAGAAGATATTGAAAAAATGTAAATTCTATTTGGTAAACTTGGCTGATGAAAATAGTTGCGACAGCTTGGTACAGTGCTGTTCCATCCATATTAATCGTTGCACCAAGAGGTAATACAAAATCAGCTATTTTATCCTTAATATGTAATTTTTCTTTAGCCAATTTTAATGAAATAGGTAAGACAGAACTGGAGCTTGATGTAGAAAAACCTAACAACTGTACCTCCCTAATAGATTTTAAAAACAAAAATGGATTTTTTTTGGCAAAAGAAAAAACAAGCAATAAATAGAAAAGTAATAGAATCAATAAGCCTAAAAGAACAGTGAGAACGTAATAGAATAAACCAGCAATTAAACTGATACCGATCTGCGTGATCGCAAAAGCCATGAGTCCAAATACTGCAATAGGAGCAATTTTCATCGCTACGTTGACGAACCAAATGGAAAAAGATTCGACAGAGGTAAGAAATAACTTTAACGGTTCGCTTTTGGTTTTGTCACCAGATAAAAAGAATATCCCTAGAATCACGCCTAACAAAACTAGAGACAACATCTTTTGTTCATAAATTGATTTGATTATATTCTTAGGAATAATATTTGCGATCGTTAAGGGTAACGGATCTACGTTAGTTGCCCCAGAATCTGTTTGTTGGAAGCTTGATAACCTGCTCTCTGATTTGATTTTTTTCCCTGGTTCGATGATAGTAGCAAGCGAAATACCAATGATGATAGCGATCGTCGTCGTAAATACAAAATATACCATTGTTTTCGATCCGAGGTTTAATAATTCAGATACACTTGTTAGGCTAGAAACTCCTAAGGCAACACTGGCTATTACCAAGGGAATCATAATCATTTGTAATAAGTTTAAAAAAATGTCTCCCGGAAATTTTAGCCAGGGGATGATCATCGAAGTTATTTCGGAAGAAACTAAATTTGATTCCTGATGAAAACAGATCCCTACAACAGAACCAAGCAGGAAAGAGATTAAAATGACAAACCAAAAAGGTGGCCGTTTGAAAAACATAATCTATTTATAAAAAATCGGTTTTAGATTGCAATATAGAGTTGAAATAAGTCAATTTTTTGTAAAATTTTAGCTCCATTTTTAATCTTTCTGACTTCAATTTCGTAAGATTCGCGCGCCTTCTGAATTTCCTTCATAGTTCTATGTAGTGCGGCCTTTTTTTCTGGACGATTGTCCCATTTGTATGCAGCTTCCTGGCGCATCAATTTTTCATCTAATTGTCGAATCATTTTTTGTTGCGATAATTCAAGTTTGTATTCTTCTTTTTGGAAAATAGAAAGAGTCTCTTTGCGAAGGACTTCTTTTCTTGATTCGACTTGTTGCATTATGACAGGATAACTTTCAATGAATGCGGTCTCTATTTTTGATAAGGATAATTCCTTCTCTGGAACATACGTTTTTGCCGATTCCCAAGGTTTTCCTAATTCGTTAACGACTTTCATAACATGGTTTGACAAATCATATTCTAAAAAAAATAACTCTCTTCTTTTTAATGAAAATTGAAATTCAATCAGATAAACAAATAGAATTCTATTTTTTATTTCATCAGAAATAACATACTTTTTTTTATTACCAATGTTAGATGATGTGAGTAGTTCAGTTACTTTTTCGACGTAAGGATGACCGAAGGCTAAAAATTCTAGAGTATCATTCGTTAAAGCTAAATCGGAATCAAAAGTCGCAGGTTTTATTTTGCCTTCCAAATTTGTATATTGATAGAGACCATTTGATTTCGAACTTAATTTTCCTGGCAGTTGATCAAGGAAATATTTTGAACCTGTGGTTACGATTTCCTCTAAGTGTTGATTGTTCCATTCTCTTTCATCAAGAGTATGATCATAATAATCCTTTAAATTAAAATCTAAGAGTTTAGGGGTAACGAGTGAGTTCAATTTCTCGAATCCTTTTTGTGCCACCTGAATTCTTAAATCCAATTCTGTATCCATTTCTTCTTTTGTTTTTGTTCCAGTGATAAAATGCATGAAACTTGAATTGAAATCTAACTCTTCCTCAATGGTTCCTAATAATTCGTCTGAAGCTCCTATAGATTCTTCAAATAGTTTGATTTTATTTGTTAAAACTTCTAATATTCTTTCTGCGACAGTGTCTTTGGAAGCAAAATTGAATATATAAACATTGTCCTTTTGTCCAAATCTATGAATCCTTCCGATTCTTTGTTCTATTTTTAGAGGACTCCAAGGAAGGTCATAATTGAAAAGTATATTCGCAAATTGTAGATTCCTCCCCTCACCACCGGCTTCCGTACAAATAAGAATTTCACAATCTTCTTTGAATCTTTGAATTGCTCTTTCTTTATCGTCCATACTGAGGGATCCGTGAAAAGATGAGATCTTAAATTCAGATTCCAAAAGAGATTGGATATGGTCTTGAGTCGTTCTGAACTGTGTGAAAATAATAAATTTTTTGTGACCTTCTTTTTTTAACTTTGCTAAAGTTTCTTTTAACTTTTGAGATTTACGATCCTCTTTAATTTGTTTTCCGATATGAATGAGTCGATTTAAGGTAAAAAGCTCACGTTTAATTCTCTGGAAATTGGACATTTCTGATTCGTCAAGTTCGGTTAGAAAATCTTCTACGCCTTCTGTTTCATCCATATCCCAATCATCTACATTCACTTCATTTTCTTTCATATAGTGAAACTTTGTTTCTAACATGAATTTTCTTTTTTGAAGGGCAGATAACAATGCTACCACGGATGAATCTAAAAGTTTCTGGAAAACGATCATTACAAACCCAACAGCACGATTTTTTGTTCCCATTGCTAAGTTGTATTCCCGTCTTACATACTCGGTAGTTTCATCATAAAATTGGCGTTCGATGGGGGATAGATCGATCCTTACTGTTTTCGCGAATCGTTTCGTAAATCCACCAACTTCGACTTTTCTTCTCCGTAAAAGTACTTTTGAAATTTTTTCCTTAAGGTCTGATTTAGCACCTAGAATATAATCATTTACGAAAGTATGATAAGGTCCCAAAATATTCGGATCAACAAGATGAAGTAAATAAAATAGTTCCTCTAATTTTCCTCTAAAAGGTGTAGCTGTTAGTAATAATAGACATTCAGTTTTGCGAGAAATTTTTTCTGCGAAAAGATAGCTGCGAGTGATTTTAGAATAATCTCTTCGAAGTCTATGCGCCTCATCGAAAACCACAATATCCCATTTAACTTTTAAAATTTCTTCTGAGTATTTCGGATTTTTAATAAAATCTATGGAAGTAATTACTTTGTTAAAATTTTTCCAATGATCTGCACCGTTCGTTATGAAATTTCGTCTACGAATGATTTCAAAATCTTCGTTAAATTTATTTTTCATCTCCTGTTGCCACTGGACAAGAAGTGGTGACGGTGTTACCACCAATACCTTTTTTAACCCTCGTCTGAAGATTAATTCTTTGACTGCTAATCCCGCTTCTATTGTTTTTCCTAAGCCCACTTCGTCAGCCAAAATGAATCTAGGCTTTAAGCTGTTGGCGACAATGAAAGTGGATTCGATTTGGTGAGGAAGTAGTCGCGTGCGAGAATTGGAGAGGGAAGATAGTTTATTAAAATTATGAGTACGTTTTAGCTGATGGGCAATAAGAGAGATTTCCATCGCACGATGAAATTCTTCCCAATCTTTTAATGCATTCGGATACGAAGTTAATAATTGGAGTTTAACATTTGATTTATTTACTGTTTTAAACAATTCTCTTGATGGAAAATAGAGATCATAACTGTTGTTTGTTTCTTTAATTATTTTTCCGAAGCCTAAGTCTGGTTCACTAGTGAGAAAAGCATATTCGTTTGAAGATGTTGAGACAGCGGTAGTTTCAAAATCTAAACTCAGTTGCGTCGGGATTTCCATCAAACTCCTTTTTTATCACCCCAGAGAAATTTATGTATTTGCAATGACAAACGCGACTTAGGTGGATTTTCCACTTTTAGCCATTCCACTAATTCCTTTGCATCCAAATCGGAATGAACAGGTGAAAATAATACGTTTGTGTCGGGTTTTTTCTCGTGAAGAATTTCCAAACTTCTTTGAAAATCGATTCTATCTCGAATTACGAACTTGATTTCGTCAAGAGAATTATGTCTCTTTTTTAGAATCTCGAAATTATTAAGATTCATCATGGATTCCATGCCAGAACCGGGCAGTTTGTAGTCCATGGTGTAAACTTTATTGTTTTGTTCCTCGATGGCTTCTTTCCCGTTCGTTTCAATTCGAGGAGCAGGATATGCATTTTTTTGTGAAATTCGGAAATTAAAAATTTGTTCACAGAGAAGATTCGTCTTCGTTCCGTTTTGGCCTTCTAATGGCTCGCCACCGGTAATGAGGATTTGTTTGTTGTGGTTAGGGTCGAAAAAAGATATTTTTTTAAGTATTTCTTCAATGAAAATTTCTTCCCCTTGTTCGGGACCAAGAGCATAGGCAGTGTCGCACCATAATTTTTTTTCAGCTACCTTTCCACACCGTAGGGAACATCCAGCGAAACGTACAAAGACAGTGGGAATGCCTTGAGAAATTCCCTCACCAGAGATTGATTCATAAATTTCGTGTATCTTGCCTAACATGGAGTGGACCTCTCAATGACAGGAATTCAGAAATTGTTCTTGCGAAAAGTGAAATTATGATTAATTTCTGGAAGTCATGCATGTTGAAGGAAAACTAGAATATCCTCATATAGTTCAAGGTGAAAAACAAGAAAATCACCTATTATTACGATTTAGGACACCACCTAATCCAGCATTAACGGAAAGGCAACCAATTGTGATCGGATTAGCCATTGACAAGAGTTGGTCGATGAAGGGTGAAAAAATTGAATCCGTAATCAATGCATCATGTGCACTCGTTAATTGGTTAACTAGACATGACTCTCTTTCCATTGTAGCATACTCTGCCGATGTCCAGGTGATTCAGCCACTCACGCACCTAACCGAAAAAGTTTCCGTCACCGATCGTATCAAAAACATTCAAGTAGCTACGTCTACAAATTTAAGCGGAGGTTGGTTATCTGCTTTAAGAGCTGTTGAAACAGCTAACATCCCCAATGCATATAAAAGAGTTATCTTACTGACAGACGGAAATCCTACATCTGGAATTAAGGAACCGGAAGACTTAATTCAAATTGCAAAAGATCACTTTAGCCGAGGAATCTCAACGACAGCCATTGGAGTCGGAGATGACTTTAATGAGGCTATCTTGATGGAGATCGCTAAAGCCGGTGGTGGAAATTTCTATTTTGTGGATAATCCAGAAATGGCATCCGATATTTTCTTTAGAGAATTTGGGGATATTGGTGCGCTTTATGCCCAAGCAATTGACGTGAATTTGGAATTTGCTCCTGGTGTTCAATTCAAGGCATTGCTTAACGATTTGTCCTATCACGTGAGCGAAGAAATTGATGAATTCCAAGGAGACGCTAAAAATCTCTCAAGACAAAAAGTAAACATTCAATTGGGGGATTTACGTTCAGATGATTTAAGGAGTTTGGTCATAAAATTAGAAATTGATGAGTCCTTAAAAAAAATTGAAGGTCCTCTTTATAATGCCAAGATAAGCTATTATAATCTTCTCAATAAAATGAAACTTGAGAGTATTGAATCCAATATTCCTATCTCCTATTCAAATCAGAAAGGCAAACAAGATCCAGATGTCCTCGTAGAAATTGTGATCGGAAATGCAGCACGTGGTATTTCGACAATTTCTGAAGAGGTTAAAATTGGAAATTTAGATCATGCTCGAAGTTTACTAACCGGTCTAATGCAGGACGTTGAAGCCAATAAACATTATTCGCCGAATGCACTTGGATCTCTTTTGACAAGACTTGTTGCTATGGACTCAAAGATCCAAGAGAAGGTTAACAATTTAACCAAACATATTTTTGCCGGGTCATCCTTTATCGCAAGGGGTCCTGAAAAAATAGATTTAAAGGGCGTGAAGTCACATGATGAGATCTTTGAGTATCGGACGCTCGGAGACATTGACCTTTATAAATGCCCTGAAATTAAGGCAATTGTTGAGAAGAAAATGGAAGAAGGATATCGCTATCTGATTTTTGATATGGCTGAAACAGCTCATATTGATTCTTCTGCTATCGGAACGTTAATTCAAGTAGTTGGTTGGTTGAGAAGACGTGGCGGCGAATTTATAACATGTAATATTCGAGATTCTGTAAGAAAAGTTTTTGAGATCACTCGCCTCTACAACCACATACGCGTTGCAGAGTCCTTACTGGATGCTCGAGAATCGCTTCAAAGGATCATTTTTGCGAAAGAAGGTGAAGAAAATAAATAGAGCTACGCTAACCAACGTTCTGCTTCTTCGATAGCTTCTTTCAATTCCCCAATGATCGTTGGTGAAAGTGCAATCCCTTTTTGCGTAGGTTTGTATTCTCCATTTGCATCCGTATACCATACCCGTATATTAAAAAGAGTTTGTCCCTTAAACTCTGAAATCTCGACTCTGATGATTTCTCCCCGACCTTTATCGATGTCCTTGATGATTCCTGTTTTTGCCATTTTAATATGTCTCCACGAACAGCTGTTCTTTCGTTTCTAATTCTTTTTTAAATTCTTCGTAAGACAAGGTAGATTTCATAGCCATCATCAATTCTTCAATGACTCCTTTTTCCATACCCTTTGGTCCGCCACAGATATAAACTTTTCCATTTTGTGAAAGTGAGGTAGATAAAACTGAATTCAATTCTCTGAGTCGATGTGAGATGTACATTTTACCACCATCAAAAGAATTCTTTTCTTCTCGGCTAATAGCTGTAATAAACTTAAAATTATTATATTTGTCAGCTAACTTTTCAAAATACTCTCTTAAGACTATTTCGTCCGAGTACGGAGCACCGTAGATTAAATATACATTCCCTGTAAATTGAATGAGTTTGTGTTCAAACAATTCCTCAACCATACCGAAAAAAGGAGCAACTCCCGTTCCCGTGGCACAAAAGAAAAAATCACCCGTAAAATCACTCTGAGGTAACAAAAACTTTTTGCCTGCAGGCCCTGTTAATACTACTTCCTCACCAGCTTTTAAATCGCACATATAATTGGAACAAACACCTGAATGCAGAATATTTCCCTCGGAATCGTAAGCATTGTCTCTTTTGATCACAAACTCAATTTTGTCTTTTGTTTGGCCAAAACTATAGGAGGGCGAGGCGATTGAGTATAATCTTATCGTATAAGTTGTGTCTGGTGAGCCCTTTTTGACTTTTTCAGGATCGTTTCCTGGTGGGATCACGCCAGCACTCTGTCCAATGAGGTAGGGATATTTCTGATGATCTAAGGAAATCGTGATTCGATGGATTGCAGAGTCGCCCTCTGCTTGGGGTCGCTTCGCTTTTCCCTTTTCAGGAGTCAGTCTGACATTAGAAATGACTTTTCCTAAGATGGGATTCGATTTTTTGAACAAATTGATCTGTGGTGTAAGCAATGTCTACCTCTGAGGTAAGCGTTCAAAGTCAAGCTTGGTGAGTCAATGAAAGCAAAAAAGTTGCCTTCCGAAACCTTCCCTTTTGAGAAAAAATTATGTCTCTTGATTGACTGAAAAAACCTATTTTTTACGCTTTAGCCAATGCTGTAGAGAAGCCGATTTCTATAGCATCACTTACCAGGGAAGAATGCATGCTTTCAATCGAACAAACTAGTTTAACCTCCGAATCTGCCGTACTCTCTTCCAAATTCCTGAACCAAAAACTAGAACAGCATGCCAATAGTTTACTCGCTGGCCTAAAAAAGCGCAATCCAACAGAAGACTCCCACTGGATTGTTTTTGATCTAAAGGGCGAAGTGCTCGCTGCCGGTGCGACCCCAACTAGAAATGAGAGATCTGAATTTCTTTTTTAAACGAAAAATGTCGAACTCACTCAAAATATTCTGTTTTTCTTTCTCGTTGCTGTTCGTCTGTTTTTCGATGCAGGCCAAAGGTTACGGTATGGCTGGATGTGGGCTTGGGTCCATGATTCCAGCTTGGCGAAATGACATTTCACAAGTGTTAGCAGCAACGACGAACGCTTCCTCTTCGAACCAAACACTCGGCATTACTTCAGGGACATTGAATTGCACTGATGATGGCATTGTCAAATTAGAGAAAGCTCAGGAAGTTTTTGTCTATTACAATCAAATTGGATTGGAAAGTGAGTTTGCAAAAGGGAGTGGTGAAAGAATCGAGGCAATTGCGACTTTGCTAGGTTGTCCGACACATGCACTTCAAATTGGAAAATTATCTAAAAAGAACTTTGATAAAATTGTAACAGTCGATTCGAAAAAAAATTCAAATCTTTTGCTTATCGCGCTAAAAAAAGAAATTGGTAATGATCCTGAGTTAAGTCTCGCCTGCAATTATTGAGTTTAAGTGCCCAGCCTTTTCGTTTATCGATCATTTGGCTTTTTTTTCTTTATTCACCCAGCGTTTTCACCCAAACTATAGATTCTGTTGATCCTCATCCACCTAGCCGCGTAAATGCGGGATTAGGCAATTCCATCTTTGGAAATTTTTTAGAATTTCAATATAGACCATATTCCCACGATCTTCTAAATTCTGACAAAGGTTATGTTCCATTTTCCGAATCAGGTAAATTTAACACGACAGTAAGGTACTACCAAGAAACCCAAAGATTAGAAATCTCCAAGTTTAGTGTCATTAAATTAATGTCTTTGACACCGTATAATAGCTTAACAGACACCAAAAGTTATGGTTTAGATTTAGGTCTAGAAAGCGTAACTGTAAAAGACAAACGAAAATTGTACGATTCAGATAAAGACGATAAAAAAAGAATCACGCCAATTAATGGCGATCTTCTTGCTGGTTACACATTTGAAAATTATTTTGGATCAAACAGAAATCCATTAATTATCTCTCTTTTAGGAGGTATGAAGACTCAGATTCATCCTCATTTTAATGAATTCTTACGAGTAGGACCGCAAGCGGTATTGAACGTTTTATATGACCTGGGAATAATAAAAGTTCAATTTATTTCTTCATACCAATATTATACAATATTGAAGAACGCCAATGATTTTTCGAATTCCTTAAAATTTAGATTTAGCATTGATTTGAAGCAAGAAATAAGACTGGAATTAAACAAATCTAGATTTGATCAGGAATTAAATTTAAGTTATCTTTTTATGTTTTAGACTTATTCTTCTGAAACGATTCTGGATATTTCAGAATTATACCGATATGCTGTATCTGCTAATGTCAGATAACCATACGCACCTATTTCAAAAATTACCGACGCGGAAACTCCATAACTTCCATCCCATTTGTCATCGCATGCTTTTTTATGGGCGGGAATAATACGCAGATCTCGCGGATTTAAATATGCAAAGTTTTCGGGACAATTTACATGCGAGAATTCTTTGCCATCGGCATGTCTGGCCTCATGCAAAATTGTTAGAAATCGATCCAATTTATTTAGATTAAAAAACTGTTTTCCTAATACCACTTCCCCATTTTGGAAATAAGCAATGTAATCTCCGGTAGCACCACTTGAGTAAATTTTAATTCTCGAATGTATCCAATTTACGACCCGTTTACCAGAAAAATTAAATTTGAAAATAGACTCAAAATTGGAATAGCGGAGGTAGGTTTTTTTATCTATTTTGAGTTTTTTTGGTTCAAATGATTCGGCATACTTAAACGTTTCTCTTAGAATTTTTGATTCTTTGGGAGTGAGCTTTAGTTCCTCCGCTAGCAAGGAATTGGTGGATAATAAACAAATTAGTTTAAGTACTAATATAGAGTATGTTGTTTTAAAACTGAGCTTGAATTCCTCCATAGTAAAATCTTGGCCTTATCGGATTGTAAGTAAGCTCATACCTATCAAGTAGGTTGTCCACTCCGAAAAACAATGACATGCGACCTTCGAAGAATTTTTTTTCAAGTCGTAAGTTTACTAAAGCGAACTCCTTTCCATATGTAACAGAGCTTTGACTCTCAATCAGTGTCGTGCTCGATCCTGCAAAATCATTGGTGCTTGAATAGTAAGGTCTTTTTCCAATCCATTTCGTCCGAATAGCCAATTCCCATCCCATCGGTGCGTTGATAAAGAGGTTCGTCGTAGCTTGGTGCATTGCCCTACCTTCCAAGGGTCGATCGGATGTTAAATCACGAGTTTCAGTATAGTTCAATCCCAATTCAAATGCTGTATATTTAAATGGTCTTGAACGCAGTCCAAATTCACCACCACGAGTATATGCCTCTTTGATATTTGTCAGTTGAAAGGTGGCAAATTCCGATACGGATGTGCCATAATTATATTGGATCAAATCTGTAATCACGTTGCGAAAGACGCTAAAGGATAAGCTTAGGTTTTTTAATGGACTGTATTCGAGATCTGCATTGACAGTTCTAGATTTTTCGGGACGGAGTCTTGGATTTCCATCTACAACATAACCAACCCCCGGATTTTCGAATCGAAGATACAATTCTTGAAAAGTCGGTGGTCGAAAGCCAAATCCATAACTAGCCCGGACTACAATTTGGGAAGTAAGATCAATTCTTGTTGCTAATTTTGGAGTGGATTGCCCGCCGAATTGTGAATCGACATCATGTCGGATGCCAGGAATGATTCGCCAAATGATTCCATTTTTCCAGGCAGTCCATTCATCTTGGAAAAAAACGGCTTTACGAGTCCGGAAAGCAAATCTTTGCGTTAGTCGATCAGATTCCAGTTCATTCGCATAGGATTCTATTCCCATTGTTAACATATGTTTTTCTGTTAACTCATGATCCAGTTGTATCGTTCCTTGAGAAGATCTATCATTTGTTAACTCTTTAGCATCCAACTCGTCGGAGCCTCTCTGGTCCAATTTGTATTTGTTTTCCCAACGAGCATAATTTCCCCTAAAGGATATGAGATTTTTTTTACCATAAGAGTATTCTATGGATCCGAGACCAAGGAAATCATTTGTAGAATTGGAACGATCGAATAGCCCGCCTGATTTTTGTGAAATAATTCCCTGTTGGAAACGACTTAGATAAAAAATTCCTGTTTTCACTTTGAGCTGACCATCAGGATTAAAGGTCATATTCCCACCTAAGTTGGAATCTTGAAATGCATTTCCAGTAGTAGACTTAGTTGTAGGATCAAGGTCATAACCTGCAGATTGGTTATAACCACCGTTAAAGTTAGCTGCAACAAAGTCATTTTTGAAACCTACATCGGCGATCATGTTTTTTTCACCTTGTGTTCCGTAGTTCAATTGCCTTCCATTGCCATATGTTGCACGAAATTGATAATGTTCCGGCTTTTCAGATTGCCGTGTAATGATATTAATAACTCCACCTATGGCGTCTGCACCGTAAAGGGCAGAAGAAGACCCTTTAACGATTTCAATTCGCTCAATATTCTGAACTTTGAATCTGGATAAATCTACAGTATTATTTAATCTGCCTGCAATGCGCTGGCCATCAACGAGGAAGAGAACGTACTTTGAATCAAGTCCTAACATTTGAACTTGAGAGCCGCCTAACGCATTCGGTGTTACATTTAATCCTAATTGTGTTTCGAGTACTTCTCCAAGGTTTCTTGCACCTGTTTGTTCTATTCTTTTTCTGGAAATAACCTCAGTCGCGACCGTTGAATCTTTCAGCCGGCGTTCCCCCCGCGAACCTGTTACCACGATTGCGTTTTGGTTATCGATGTCCTTAAAGCGATCTTCCTCTGGAGGTTTTTCTACGGGTTTGGTTTCTTCCTTCCGTTCGACCTGTGTGACGTCGTCTTTTTTTAAAGGTTCAGTATTCGTGGGACTTGTCGGATTGGGTTTAGTTTTGGGTTGGGAGAGAAGGGAAAAAGAAATTGGAATATAAAGGAATAGAACGAGAGATAAAAAGAATTTCATTTTAGCAGCGTTAAGGAAGCTTTTTCCAACGGAAAGTTGGATACCCAGATGTACCAGCATCACTATAATAACTTTCGATTTTTACTGCAAAGTAATTTGAGCCATTTCCACCCTTCACGATGTAAATTTTACCTTTTGTGGTCAGATTCCCAATTTCATAATTGTACCAATCCGTGAGTAAAGCATTACCGATAAATTCCCCCACACTTCCACCAACACCCTGGGTACTAGATTTTCCATCGATAGTGAACTTATCATCTGAACAATTTTGACTGGTTCTGTCTGTAGCCGCGGCAACGGAAACGCTTGTTAAATTAGAGAGACATACTCCTCCTAAGCCTGCAGAATTCGTATTGCCGCTATTAGAAGAAATTTTATATCGATTAAACGCAATGTCCCAACCACTACTCGACGCTAAGGACGCGGGTATTTGCGCGTTGTTTTGCATGCTAAAATAGATAAAAAAATCTAAGTTAGTAGCATTGATGCGCGTAACCGTTGTTCCTTCTGTGTCTGCCCTTGAGTATATCACTTTATCGAGAGAATTCGGATCGGATGCTCTGAGCGTTTGAATTAAAAATTGATTCATAAATTGAGTTTGCTCGGAAACACTTTCATGTTGCCGAGCGCACCCAATTGCCGTGATCATTAGAAAAATTATAGAAAATTTCACTAAGGATAGTTTTCCTATGGAGAAATAACGTAACCTAAAGTCGCAGCCTGTTGTCTTGACGGGATCCCATAAAAGAAATAGTAATACGTTCCAGGGACAGCAATCGTTGTTGTAGCCGCACTGACAACTTTATGTGAAGTTGTAAATTCCGAAGACGAATCGGCTGCAGTCGTTGAAAAACCCGAGTTGTAGCTCAATGCTGATGCCGCAGGCAATGGGCAGGAGTCTGATTTATACAGAATGGCGAAGGCATTGCCAGTCAGGACGACAGTCGAAGTCGCAGTAATTGTGAATTTCAATGCTGCGGTTTGGTGCGCCACAATTGGTACTGTCCCCACCTTCGAAATCGTTCCTGTTTTCGAAACACCCGAGACAGTTAAATCAGTCACATACGTGTTGATTGCGCCCTTACCAGTGGTATTTACGACACAATCTCCCGCAGAAGACGTCGCCGCTAAAAGAAGAGCAATTGTCGTAGAATTATCATCTTTTTCCTCTTTTTTACAGCCGAAGAATGCGACACTCGCGAGGAGCAGAAAAACAGTAAAATTTGTTTTGTTCATAGAAAGTCCTTTCATACCGTCCAATATTATTAAATGATAATGAGAATCAATATCATTTTTCACACCTTTTGTTTTTTTACTCCATGCAGACATTACCGTGACAAACAAAGAAATTGTTATTTTAATTTGGTCATTTAACATTTGGTAGACTACATTGAGCACAAAATCTGTAACTAAGTCGGACAATAAAAAAAATCTATTGTAAAGGAAAGGATTTTTCGTCTTTTAATCCTAACGTATGTCCTTCCAAGAACTCACAGTATATTTAGAATCAAATGAAAGTGAGTTATTTCATAAGATTGAACGCGACATAACCAATCTTTCAAAAACAAAATTAGTACAACTCACGAAATTAGATGAATCATTTTGTATCGATAATAAGACATCCTCCATTGTTTTATTTTGGTTTGATGAATCGATCAGGAAGAAACAGAAATTTTTATTCGAGAACTATCCCGAAGTACCCTATATCTTATTATCTGAAAGAAATCTAACAGAACAAGAATTAGCTGATTGTACCCATCCGACAAAGATGTTTATCAGCTCAGAACAGTATTCTATATTCTTATTACAATTGATGTTAGATTTTTCAGAAAGATTTATTTCTGATATGAATCGTTCATTTGAATTCGATAGAATGAAAGAAAGAATTGCCGTTTTGGAAAATGTTTTTGAAGAATCATTAGACATTCTAATTCAGATTGATCCTTCTTCGAAAGAGATTATCGGAATTAACAAACAAGCGTTAAGTGTGTTGGAATACAAAAAAGAAGATTTGATGGGAAAAGATTTTTCAATTTTGTTACCGACTGTGATTTCGGAAGTTGATGCCGAATTTGAAGGTAGTTTGATCGCAGGTGGTGCTATCAAAACAAATTCTGGAAACGTTATACCTACGGAATCATCGTTTAGATTATTTCCGGCCAATGGTAAAATGGCCATTTGGGCAACCTTCAGAGATATCACTGAACGTAAGATGGCTCAAGAAGCAGTAAAATCTCAAAAAGCATTTTACGAATTTATTTTAGATAATATCGATTCAGATATATCTGTACTCGATAACCAATTTCGATACGAATACTCGAATCCTAAGTTAGTAACTAGTCAAGAAATAAGGAAATGGCTGATTAAAAAGACTGATTTTGATTTCGCGTTGAGGATGAATTATTCTTCGGATTTTGCTGAAATTAGAAAACGTTATTTGGAACAAGCGAGTAAAGAAAACGGTATTGTCGAATTTGAGGAGATGATTGTCGATTCCCATGATGAAAAGAAATATATTTTAAGAAAATACATTCCTATTTCTGAAGCTGAAACGAATAAAAGACGGTTTATTAGTTATGGCATCGATATTACAGATCGGAAACTGGCCGAGGAGCGGATATCTTACCTTGCCTATTATGATGCGTTGACTGGTTTATCAAATCGGACTCTCTTTATTGATCATGCGAATCAAGCCTTAAAAAATCCAAATAAACAAAATGATATATTTGCGTTCTATTTCCTTGATATAGATAATTTTAAATTTATAAATGACAGTCTTGGTCATGCCAAAGGAGATATGCTCCTACAAATGGTAGGCGCAAGGTTAAAAAGAATCATGCCTGAAGTAGATACAGTCGCTAGATTTGGTGGAGATGAGTTTGCGATTCTGAAATTGGATGTTGAGAACAAGGGGAAAGCAGCTGAGTTTGGTCAAAGAATCTTAGATATTTTAAGTCAACCTTTTCATATTACCGGGAGAGACCTTTATGTAACAATAAGCATGGGAATTGCGCTTTCACCTGGCGATGGTTCAGCGACACAGGTGCTCCTTAAAAATGCAGACATGGCTATGTACAAAGCTAAGGATCTCGGGAGAAATAATTTCAGATTTTATACTCCGGAGTTAATCGAAAGATCAGAGAAGAGACTATATATTGAAAACTCTTTAAGAAAGGCAATTCTGAACAAAGAGCTTTCTCTCTTCTTTCAACCACAAATTTCCATGAAAACAGGTCAGGTTTGTGGTGCGGAAGCATTGATTCGATGGAGACATCCTGAAAGAGGTTGGGTTCCACCTGGAGAATTTATACCTGTCGCGGAAGACTCGGGGATGATCGAACGTATAGGTGATTGGGTTTTAGAAGAGGCGTGTAGAAACAAAAAAATCTGGAATGAACAAAAGTTAAACGGTTTTAATGTAAGCATCAACGTAAGTGGAAAACAGTTAAAAAGGAATAACTGGGCACAAAAAGTTCAGGCAACACTTGCAGCATTTAAAATAAATCCTGATGAGATTGAACTCGAACTTACAGAAAGTTCTATCATGGAGAATCCAGAAAAAAGCATTGAAGCCTTCCGTTATTTATCCAATTTAGGAGTTAAAGTTTCTATTGATGATTTTGGAACTGGTTACTCTTCCTTATCTTACTTAAAAAAAATTGATGCGGATAATCTGAAAATTGATAGATCCTTTGTCATTGATTTAGAAACAAACGAAGATGACCAAGCAATCTGTCGAGCCATCATCAATATGGCTGTTTCCTTAGGAATGGAAGTCATAGCCGAAGGCGTAGAGACCGAAGTTCAAAGAGATCTACTTAAAAGTTTTGGCTGTCATCTCATTCAAGGCTATTTCTATAGTAAACCTCTACCGATTCCAGAATTTGTTGAATTTGTAAAAAAAATAAATACCTAATTTTTAAATTCTCAGCCGATTTTATAAATAATGAAATCGGTATTTATAAGTTTACTCATTCTCTTTAGTTCTCATCTCCTAAGTGCCGATGCAAAGAAGGCAAAATTTAATAAAGTAAAAATAAAAGAAAAAGTTTCGAATTACTTTGTTAAAAAAGAAGAAAAAAATTTCTCTCTCTTACTGGAAGCGCGAAGATTCGCAAGAGGGGAGGCTATATTCTTTCGTCTAACACCAAAAGATCGAAAATGGATTAATGAAACATTTAAAGTTGTCTGGATGGGAAAAGATGTGATTTTAACAAAACAAGGTCATAGTTTTATCGCTTTTTTTGCCATATCTCCCGATTTCGCTGGTGGTCCGATGACGCTCGATATTCATTCAAAAATATTATTTGTGAAACGAGGTACGAAAACGTATCAAATAGACTTAGAACCAACTAAGTTTCAAATCATTAAAAAACATACGATAACTGTGGATAACAAATTTGTAACCGATGAACTTTCTCCAGAAACTTTAGAATTCATAAAAGAATGTAAGAAAGTCAAGGAAGTGGCTTTTTCAAACGACACCAAACTTCAGTTTAACGATAGATTTCGAAATCCACTTGAGAGTATTCATATTACTAGCAGGTTTTATGTTCGGCGAGACTATAACAACAAAAAAGGTCGCCCGCATGGTGGTGTCGATTTCCGAGGGAAAATCGGAACTCCGATATTGGCAATTCAGGAAGGCACTGTCGTATTAGCACAAAAGATGTACTATGAAGGGAACTTTACCATCATCGATCATGGTCATAAAATTTTTTCATTTTATATGCATCAGGATGAAATTAAAGTTAAAGTGGGGGAAAGAGTAAAAAAAGGACAGGTAGTCGGTACAATTGGATCAACTGGAATGTCTACCGGACCACATCTTCATTTAGGCGCAAAAATCGCGGATACACTTGTGGACCCACTTTCAGTGATCGCCATCCAGAGTATTGCTGAAAATAAATGATTTTAAAATGTTGGCTACGCCGATTTCATGCTCTTGCCCTTTTTCTAGATTTTCTGTAATATGAAGTAAAATTTTATCATGTGATAAATTTTCGATTAAAATAAATCCTGTTTTCGCATAACGCGGTCTTAGTGAATCATAGAAAGTCCAGAATTTACTTCCGAGGTTTTGTATTGATTTTTCTTCTGTAATAATTTCTTGTAAGTCCTCTATTTCTTGTTTACTCACTTGCATTTTTAAAAGTAAGGAAATATCTTGAATGGCCTGGTCTAATTCAAAAGGTACGTATGAGGGAAAGTAAAAAATTCTAATATAAGGGTAACGATTCGGATCGTTATCACTTGATCCAATGATACCTGCGATCTGCCCTGCGCCTGTTTTATTTTCTAATTCCAAATCTTTAGGTAAATAAAACATAAATTCTTCTGTTAGCGAAAATCCAAATTTAATTTCTTCATTCCAATAACCCGTTTCAGTTTTTTCCCATTTGTTCAAATCTACTTCGTCAAACTTGTATTTATTCTTAAAGAGTAAATACGAGGAAGCGATTTCTACGCCTTGTAAACCACGAAATGAAATCAGACCATTACCGATTAAGAGAATAGATGCCAATAGAATTTTTACAAAAAATTCTAATTTGAGAAGACGAACGAGAATTAGGAGGCTCATGAACATAAAAAAGAAAACTTTCCCAGCTCTAAAAACAAATATATCAGACCACCATAAAGCAAAAATGAAAACGAGAATGGATCCGAGTTCGATTAGGGGATGATAAGGTTCGTTCCAATATGTTTTGATTAAAAACAGAGTTCCATAAATTAGAATTCCGCCTAAGATGACTGCAAATAAAGTTAAGAATGTAATATAATGCCAAGGCAGATGCCATTCATGTAAAATAAAAAAAGGCATGCTCGTGAAAACGTAAGCGAGAATCACAAGGAAAGTGGTAGAATGATTCGTTATTTTTAGTAAGAAATCTCTTGCCTGAATTAATAAATCGTCTATAAATTGGAACATGTCAGGTGTATATGCGTTCTTTGAAAAAATCCAAAAGCAAATTTTAGATTTGCAAAATTCCATCAATCAATTCCAGCAGAGCTGGGAAAAGGTCCAGAAATTTTGGGATCTATTCTTTACAATTGTACCTTGGGAAGTTCTCCTCTTACTAGTCTTTTCTGTCATCTTCCTTTCTATCTTCAATTCAGTTTCTCCATCCACGCCGAAATCGAATTTAACAATTGTAGTTTTGCTTTTGGCAGGAGTTTGGGCTTATTTTTGGGGTCTTTTTTCAGAGGACGTGAGCTATCTAAAAATTATTTTCACGTCACTCTATATACTTTTACCAGTGCACATATTTGGAATTGGTAACTTTGGTTATAAGTACATCCAAAAGTGGAATTTAACGAAAAAAAGAATCCGGCCTAGAACCTGGGAAGAGAGCTTGGATCAAATTTCCCGAGACTATAACCAGATGATGTCTAGCGCTTACGGGAAAACAGAATCCGTAGTTGAAAATGCGGCCGAGTTAAAAACAAAAATCGCTAATCTCGAGGCCTCCCTTTCTGGATTGAAAGGGTTATTTCCGAAGTGATTTGCAGATTTTTTACTTTTTTTAATCTTGTTGTTTTTAGCTAATCTCGCCGATAAAATTAGTAATCAGGATTTCAGAAAGATTCCATGCTCAATAAGAAACCCTCACTTACTGGAAGGCAGAAAGCCGCGATTTTTCTCGTGGCTGTGGGAAATGATGTAGCCTCAGAAATATTCAAACACCTGAGAGAGGATGAGATTGAACAAATCACATTCGAGATTGCTCGATTAGACAAGATTACTCCAGAAGATAAAGAGAAAGTCTTAGTTGAGTTCAATGAACTCATGATGGCCCAGGAGTTCATTACCAATGGTGGTATTGATTTTGCGAGAGGTCTTCTCGAGAAAGCGCTCGGAAATCAGAAAGCGATTGATATCATCAATCGGTTAACATCTTCCTTACAGGTTAGGCCATTTGACTTTATTCGAAGAACTGATCCTGCTCACTTATTAAACTTTATCCAAGGGGAGCATCCGCAAACCATAGCCTTAATTCTTTCCTATTTAGATCCGCAAAAAGCATCTAATATTTTGTCCAATTTACCTCATCAAATCCAAGCAGAAGTCGCAAAACGAATTGCAACGATGGACCGAGTATCACCAGATGTGTTACGCGAAGTTGAACGCGTACTGGAAAGAAAACTTTCAACCTTGGCTTCAGAAGATTATACCTCCGCTGGTGGTATCGATTCAGTTGTAGAAATATTAAACCTTGTAGATAGAGGAACAGAAAAAACGATTATTGAAGCGCTCGAAGAAGAGGATCCTGAACTCGCTGAAGAGATCAAAAAACGAATGTTCGTATTCGAGGATATTGTTCTCCTTGACGATAGAGCGATTCAGAAAGTTATGCGGGAAGTCGATAACACTGACTTGGCTAAGGCTTTAAAATCTGTGGATTCAGAAGTACAAGATAAAATTTTCAAAAATATGTCCAAACGAGCAGCCAATCTCTTGCGTGAAGATATGGATTTTATGGGTCCGGTCCGATTAAAGGACGTGGAAGATGCCCAACAAAAAATCGTAAATATCATACGTAAACTAGAAGAAGCCGGAGAGATCGTAGTTGCTCGGGCCGGAGAAGACGAGCTAGTAGTATAAAAATGTCTTTCCAAAATTAAATTAATTCTCTAGAATTCTATGAGTTTTGGAGATGAAATGAAAAAAGTATTTTTCGTAATCACGTCAACGTTCGTAATTCCTTTCTTGCTGAATTGTTCTACCGCGAACGTTAAAAACCAACCGATTCGCGAGGGACTAGACCTACAAGGCCACAGAGGTGCGCGGGGACTGAAACCCGAGAATACATGGCCGGCATTCGAAGAAGCGATCAATTTTAGAATGGTTACGTTGGAATTAGACACAGTCCTCACAAAGGATAAAAAAATCGTGATTCATCATGATTCGGAGACAAATCCTGTTATCTGTCAAAATAGCGATGGAACTCC
>Ga0209277_10000105_pt1 | contig 41891 bp, 42 predicted proteins | sample JI81AbrownDNA_FD_187503 | JGI IMG/M metagenome (GOLD analysis project Ga0209277, IMG submission 187503) | Wastewater effluent complex algal communities from Wisconsin, to seasonally profile nutrient transformation and Carbon sequestration -... | ecosystem: Engineered > WWTP > Effluent > Algae... | reverse complement strand
CGACATCTACATCCGCGAAGGCTGCTACAACTGCCATTCGCAGATGATTCGTACGCTGCGCTTCGAAACCGAACGCTATGGCCATTATTCCCTGGCCGGCGAATCGGTCTATGACCGTCCGTTCCAATGGGGCAGCAAACGTACCGGTCCGGATCTGGCCCGCGTCGGTGGCCGTTATTCGGACGACTGGCATCGCGTGCATTTGAACAATCCGCGCGACGTCGTTCCGGAATCGAATATGCCGGGCTATCCATGGCTGTCGAAAAACACGGTAAACGCCGAAGAAATCATCGGCCGCATGCACGCGCTCAAAACGCTCGGCGACCCCTACACCGATGCCGATTTCGCAGGTGCCGCCGCACAAGTATCGAATAAAACCGAGCAGGACGCTGTCATTGCCTACCTGCAAGCCCTTGGCAAACATGCGCCTAAAGGAGAATAACCATGATTTCCGGAATCATCAGCCTGGTCTTGCTGCTTGCATTTATTGCAGGCACGGCATGGGCCTATAGCAGCAAGCGCAAAAAAGAATTCAGTGCCGCCGCCAATATCCCGCTTGAAGAAAATGAAGAGGTAACGCCATGAGTTTTACCTGGTCAACCTATATCATTTTTTTCGTGGTGTTCAATATCGTTGCCTGCGTCTGGCTGCTGTGGTGGACCGCACAGCGCAAGAAAGGCGATACCGTGGATACCCAAACCACCGGCCATGTCTGGGACGGTGACCTGACCGAATACAATAATCCGCTGCCACGCTGGTGGATCAATCTGTTCTATCTGACGATCGTATTCGGTATCGCCTATCTGATCTGGTTTCCTGGTCTTGGTGCGTTCAAGGGCGAAGGCAACTGGAGCTCGAAAGCCCAGCATGATCTGGAGAAAAAAGCGGGCGACGAGAAATTGGCGAAAAGTTTTGCCAAATTCCACAACCAGCCGATCGACGTGATTGCGCAGGATGCAAAAGCACTCACCACCGGCAAGCGCATCTTCATCAACAATTGCGCGATGTGCCACGGTTCGGATGCACGCGGTGCCCGCGGCTTCCCCAACCTGACCAACAGCGATTGGCAATGGCCGAATTCACCGGAAGACATCCTGACCACCATCCGTGAAGGCAGACAGGCAGCCATGCCCGCGCTCGCCGGACCGATGGAAAGCGAAGCCGGTATTTCGCAAGTCGTGGTCTATGTGCAAAGCCTGTCGGGCATGCAGGTGGATCCAAGCCTGGCGGCCGACGGCAAGAAACGTTTCGAAGGTATTTGTGCCGCCTGTCATGGCATCGACGGCAAGGGCAACCAGGCACTTGGCGCACCCAACCTGACCGATGACGTCTGGCTCTACGGCAATGAATTCGAAACCATGAAGCAAACCGTCCGCGCGGGCCGCAATGGGCAGATGCCGGCGCATGGCGCTATTCTGTCGGACACCCAAATCCGCCTGGTCGGCGCCTATGTCTGGTCGCTGTCGCACGGCAAGAAAGCGAAAACGGAATAATCATGACGATACCCGACGCATTCGATCACCCGCCACGCCCGATGATCCAGCGGGTGGGTGCCATTCTTTGGCCGTCTTTCTTTGCGGCGGGTGTCGCTACCATGGTGTTCTTCGCGTTTGTCGATCCGTTGCAATTGCGCGATATCACGTTCAGCCACATCCATATCAATCGTGAAGCCGGTTATACGATCGGCTTCTTCATGTTTTGGCTGGCCACTGCCAGTTCCAGTTTGTTTACCTGGATACTGCTCAGGCCTGCGAGCCGATTCAACAAGCCGCTGTCAAAGGAAGCGCAGTGAACAAGAACATTGCGGCACAGCTGGTTGATGACGGTCCCTTGTATGTGTCGGAAAAGAAAATTTATCCGCGCGAAATAAAGGGCCGCTACCAGCGTTTGCAAAGATTGGCCTTGTTGGTATTGCTTGGCCTTTATTACGGCGTTGCCTGGCTGAACTGGGACGGACGCCAGGCGGTGCTCTGGGATTTGCCGGCCCGCAAGTTTTACATCTTCAATCTGGTTTTCTGGCCGCAGGATTTTATTTTCCTTGCCCTGCTGCTGATCATGGCGGGTTTGTCTCTGTTCTTCTTTACCGCGCTTGCCGGACGACTCTGGTGTGGTTACGCCTGTCCGCAAACGGTGTGGACCGAAGCTTTTTTATGGGTCGAACAAAAGCTGGAAGGCGACCGCAACCAGCGCATGAAACTCGATGCCAGCCCCTGGAACGGCAACAAGATTCTGCGCAAATTCGGCAAGCACAGTCTGTGGCTGATATTGGCGCTATGGACCGGCTTTACCTTCGTCGGTTATTTCACGCCGATCAAGGAATTGGCCGATCGCTTCTTGCCCTTCAGCTGGAGCGGCTGGGAAACTTTCTGGGTACTGTTCTATTCGTTCGCGACCTGGGGCAACGCCGGCTTCATGCGCGAACAGGTATGCAAATACATGTGCCCCTATGCCCGCTTCCAGAGCGCGATGTTTGATCGCAACACGCTGATCATCGCTTATGACAGCCTGCGTGGCGAAACCCGTGGCTCGCGCCGGAAAGGCAGTCTGCCCAGCGTGCTGGAACGTGCCCGCGGCCTGCTGCCGCTGAGCAAATTGAATGATCACGGCTTCGTGCCGTTTGAAGTGTCCGATACAAAACCGGCACCCGAAGAACTTGGCGATTGCATTGATTGCACGCTCTGCGTGCAGGTGTGCCCGACCGGCATCGACATCCGCAATGGCCTGCAATACGAATGCATCGCCTGTGGTGCCTGCATTGACGCCTGCAATTCGATCATGGACAAACTCGAGTATCCGCACGGCCTGATCCGCTACACCACCCAGCATCAGCTTGAGGCAAAAGCCAGCCACGTGCTGCGTCCGCGCATCATCGTGTATGGCGTGCTATTGCTGGGTTTGTTCGCCGTCTTCGCGGTGGGCATCGCAAAGCGCAGCCCGCTGATCGTCGACGTGATGCGCGACAAACAGCTTTATCATTTGAATGATGACGGCAATATCGAAAATGCCTACACCTTACGCGTGATCAACAAGGATAATCATGCCCACACATACAAAGTGAGTGTCGATAGCCACGCCGATATCGAAATCGAACATTTCGCCGGAAACATTTCGCTGGACCCCGAAGAAGTGCAAACTTTGCCGATTACCCTGGTCGCGAAACCCGGTAAGGTGAAAGGCGTGGCCGAAGTGAAATTCATCCTGGAACAAACCGATGGTGATGCCAAGGTGACCGAGGAAAGCCGCTTTATCGCGCCGCTGGAAAACGACGAACACGATGATGCCGACGATGAAAAAAATTAGTGCCGTAAAAGAACCGATGGTATGGCTGATGTTCGGCATTCCGCTGCTGACCGCCGTTGCCGGTTTTTACACGCTGCATGTCGCCGGCCTGGCCAAGGCGACCGACGAAGTGAACATGCCGGTCACCCGTGTTGCGCAGATCCAGCAATCCGATTTGAGCGCCGATACCCTGGCTGCAAAAGAAAATATAACCGCCAGGCTGGACGTATCGAACGGGCAATGGACAGTGTCAAGCCCGAACCCTCTGGCCGGCAAACAATTGATGCTTGACCTGCAACATCCGATCGACAAGACACAGGACATCCAGCTTGTGCTCGAACGGCAAGGCAGCCTGTTTGTGAGCAAGCAGCCCGTCACGAAAAACCATGACTGGCTTTTGCAATTGTCCGACATGGATTCGCAATGGCGGGTGGTCGGCCGTCTGCACAAACAATCCAGCACGGCTGATCTGAAGGCGTCGGTACGTTTGCCGTGAACGCTGCAGTGAATGATGTCGGCATCAAGGCGCGCGAAACGGAAAACTGCCTCTGCTTCCATTGCGGCCAGACGATAGCGGATCAAGCGGTTCTCGAAAACATCCACGGCAAGCTGCAATCCTTTTGCTGCACAGGTTGCAGCGCAGCGACCCTATGGATTGATGATGCCGGCCTTTCCGATTATTACAAGCTGCGCACCGAACAGGCGCCCCAGGCTGATGCCGCCAAGGTCGATTTAAGTGCCTGGGATCACCCGGACACCCTGACGCAACACTCGCGTTTTCGCGATGGCTACGACGACATCATCATCTCGGTGCAGGGCATGCATTGCGCTGCCTGTGCCTGGTTGATCGATCGCGCACTGAGCAAACAGAAAGGCGTCAGCGAAGTCAGCGTGAATGCCGTCACCGGTCGTCTTCACCTGCGCTGGCAACAATCCGCAACGCCGCTGTCGCAGTTGATTTCCTGTCTGCAACGCCTGGGTTACCGAGCTTTTTTGACGCAGGGCAGCCAACTCGAAAAATCGCGTGCGCAGGAAAAGAGAACCCTGCTGCTGCGAATCGGCTTGGCCGCACTGGTCGCCATGCAGACCATGATGTTTGCCGAAGCGCTATATCTCGACACGACGAACGAGATGTCGGTCTGGACCCGCGACATGTTCCGCTGGCTCTGCTTCGTTACCGCGACGCCGGTGGTGTTTTACAGCGGCATGCCATTCATCCGCGGCATGCTGCGCGAGCTGAAACAGAAAGCACTGGGGATGGATGTACTCGCCGCCAGTTCAATCCTGCTGGCGTATTTCGGCAGCTTTTATCAAACCTTGGTCGGCGGCCAGCACGTCTGGTACGACGCCGCCGTGATGTTCGTGCTGTTTTTGCTGGTCGCGCGTTATCTCGAATATCAAACACGGCAAGCGGCTTACGAACAGTCCGATGCACTTGCGCGCGCGCAGCCTTACCTGGCACAGGTAATTCGCGCCGACCAACAAATGGCAATTCCGGTCGCCGAACTCAAACCCGGCGACACCCTTTGCATCAATCCGGGCGAGACCGTTTCCGCCGACGGAATTTTATTGAACGATGCGGCCTCTTTCGACGAATCCCTGTTGACCGGCGAAGCCAGACCCGTCACGAAGAGCAAGGGCGATTTCATTCTTGCCGGCAGTATCGGCAGTCTGCATTCGGCCAGACTGGAGGTAACGCAGACCGGACGCGACACCCAACTTTCGCAATTGCTGTATCGCGTTGAATTGGCGCAATTGAAAAAATCCGGCGTACTGCATTATGCGGAACGCATCGCGCGTTATTTTGTGGTCGGGATTCTACTGACCACCATCCTGGTCTATGGCTTCTGGTCATTGATGGGTTCGACACATGCTTTCGAAATCGCGCTTGCGGTGCTCGTGGTCAGCTGCCCCTGTGCATTGGCACTCGCCCTGCCCGCGGCTTTCGCGAGTGCGCAAAGTGCCTTGGCAAAAATCGGCGTTCTGAGTTTCAGTAATGACAATCTGGTGAAGCTCGCGAAAGTCGATACCTTTATTTTCGACAAGACCGGCACACTGACGCAGGGGAAAATTACCCGCACGGATGATCATTATTTCACCGAAGATAAAAACCACGCGCTTGCCATTGCCTGCGCGCTGGAAAAAAACAGTTTGCACCCGCTGGCATCGGCATTTCCGGAAGCAACCAATTTACAGGCGAACAACGTCCGCCTGATTCCGGGCAAGGGTATTTGCGGCTTCGTTGATCAAAAGGAATATCGAATCGGCAGCGCCGATTTCGCCGCGAATGCTGTAGACGACGGTCGCTTATGGCTCGGAGATGGCGAACGGGCACTGGCCAGTTTTTCCTTGAACGACAATATGCGTGCCGATGCAAAAACTACCGTCTCGGCCTTGCAGGATGCCGGCCTGCAAATCCATTTATTGAGCGGCGATGCCGCCGTTACCGTTGATGCCTTTGCCAATGACGTCGGCATATCGCATTCGGCTGCACGACAAAACCCGGATCAGAAACAGGCCTATCTGAAAGCCCTGCAATCGGAAGGACATTCGATAGCGATGATCGGCGACGGCATCAATGACGCACTGGTACTCGCCAGTGCCGATGTCTCGATTGCAATGGGCAGCGGCGCCGCCATTGCGCAACGTTCGGCCGACATGATCATCTGCGGTGAAAAACTGGATCGCCTGTTGGCAGCCCGAGCCATCGCGATCAAGACACAGGCCATCATCAGACAGAATCTGGGCTGGGCATTGCTGTATAACCTTGTCGGTATTCCAGTCACGGCGATGGGCTTCATCCATCCCGGCTTTGCCGCCCTCGGCATGGTAACTTCGTCCTTATTGGTGTCGGTAAACGCACTCAGGCTAAGGAAAGTCTCCGTTTCACAATGAATATCCTGCTCGTGCTGATTCCCGTGTCATTGGTCTTCCTGCTGATTGCGATCGGCATTTTCATCTGGGCCCTTCGCAACAAACAATTCGAGAATCTGGAATCGGCGGCACTGGACATTCTCGCCTCGGAAACCGAAGCAGGCGACGAAACAAAAAACGACGGCAACAAAAACGATGCCGGTTGATATTATTCTATTGGGCGCCGCGTTCCTGAGCGGCATACTGGGCAGCACGCACTGCGTCTTGATGTGCGGCGGCATCGCCACCGCGATTCCGGCGCAGGTATCGACCTCGCCTTTCAGGAATGCCTTGTTGCTGAATACAGCCCGCGTGCTTGCCTATACCCTTGCAGGCGTGGTGGTCGGCAGCATCAGCACAGGCTTTATCCGGCTGATCCCGATTGAAACCCTGAGTATCATGGCGCGCGCGGCGGTCGGTGTCGTGCTGCTGTTGGTTGCGGTTCGTCTACTCGATACCAAGGCAAGATTTTCCTGGTTGAACAAACCCAATCAATGGCTGTGGAGCCTCCTGCAACCATTGCAAAAACGATTGCCGAAAAATCCCGGCCTGCGAATGCTTGCACAGGGATTTCTCTGGGGATTTTTGCCCTGTGGTCTCAGCGGAACGATGTTGATTGCCGCCTGGCTGAGTGCCAGTCCGCTGCAAGCCGGCTTGATCATGATGAGTTTTGGTCTTGGCACCTTGCCGGCGATGACGGCATTGAGCTGGAGCGGCGTGCGACTCGGCGGATTGCTCACGAAACCGAAAAATCGCGTGATCGGAAGTATCGTGATTGTGCTTGCCGGACTAATCACCGTTCTCGCACCTTGGCTGAGCAGCATACCGGCTCTGCATCACGGACTCGAAGCCCTGGGTTGCAGTTCCCTCCTCCCGTAGGAGCGTCCTTTAGGCGCGACAGATCCGGCGGGAATTGTCGCGCCTAAAGGCGCTCCTACGAAATCAACTCTGCTTGATTCATGTCATGGCACGAATTTTCAATGCGCCCAAACTTCCTTTAGTCCTTGCGGGAGTTTGAAATGAACAGGAAATTACAGATCGTCAATGGCTTGAGCCTCGCATTGATGGCCTTGCCGATATTCGCCGCCGAACCCGTCTTGACGAAAGACGCAGAAGGAAAGCTGCTATTCGACGCGCGCTGGCGCATGGAACAGGTGGACGACGATGCCTTCGCGAAAGACGCGAATGCCGACACACTACGACTTCGACTCGGTTACCGCACGCCAGTACGCAGCGGCTGGAGCGGCGTGGTAGAGCTTGAGCATACTTCACATTTGTTCAACGAAGACTTCAACAGCACGGCCAATAATCAAACCGCGTATCCGGTCGTCGTGGATCCGGACAATACCGAACTCAACCAGGCTTACCTGCAATACGCGCCTACTGATGCGACCAAATTCATGCTCGGTCGTCAGCGCGTCATTTACGATAACCAGCGATTTTTCGGCAATGTTGGTTGGCGCCAGAACGAACAGACTTTCGATGCCCTCAACATCGAGCATCGTTTCGGCAATGGCTTGAATTTTCGCTACACCTATCTTGATCGTGCATTGCGGATTTATGGCGATGACCATCCCAATAAAGATTTCGCACGCTGGCAACTCGATGCTCACCTGTTGAACCTGAGCCATAAACTCGGGCCTGGCTCGTTGACCGCTTACGCACATTTCATCGAAAACCAGACCTTGCCGCTGAGCTCGCATCAAAATATCGGCCTGCGCTATGTCGCCAAACACGACAACAAGGATGGTATCGGCTGGCTGGCAAGCGCCGAATATGCGAAACAGAATCATTACGCCAACGGCAGTAATACGATCGATGCCGATTATGTTTTGCTCGAAGGCGGCATGGTCTGGAAAACCAATACCTTCAAGGCTGGCTGGGAGCGCTTGGGTGGCAATGGCAGCTACGGTTTTGCCACGCCATTTGCGACCTTGCATGCATTCAACGGCTGGGCCGATCGTTTTCTGACAACACCGGTGAATGGTCTGGAAGATTCCTACCTGGGCTGGAATAGAAAATGGGGCAAGGTTACTGCCAATGTCGCCTGGCATGATTTTCATTCCGACCGCATGAATATCCATTACGGCAGCGAGTGGGACGCCTCTCTGGCCTGGGCCTTCGCACCAAAATGGAATGCCTTGCTGAAGCATGCCAACTACCAGGCCAATGATGTCGGTTTTGATGTCGCCAAAACCTGGCTTAGCGTGGAGTACATTTATTGAAAAATTTCCATTGACGAATACACGAATGGTTTGGCACTGAGCAATGGATTGGCGGTATGATTAACTGAAGCCATTTCACGGGATAAAGAATCATCATGAACAGATACAGCACCGCACAACGTAATCTCCATTGGCTAATGTTTGTGATGTTGGTACTGGCCTATATCACGATCGAATTCCGCAGTGAATTCCCGCGTGGAAGCAGCGGCCGCGTGTTCATGGTGCAATCGCATTTCTGGCTCGGTATCTCGATTTTCGCGCTGTTCATTCCACGTCTTCTGCTCCGCTTCAAACGCGGCATGCCGCCAATCGAACCGGCGCTGCCATCCTGGCAAAACAACCTCGGCAAACTGGTACATGTCGCCATCTATGTATTCCTGTTTGCCCAGCCCTTGCTGGGCCTCGCCACCGTATGGACCGACGGCAAAGTCATCATGATTCCCTTCACCGGCATCGAATTACCGGCCTTGCTGGCTGAAAATGAAGGGCTTGCACATCAACTCGAAGATCTGCACAAATTGTTTGCGAACATCTTTTATTTTCTGGTCGGCTTCCATGTATTGGCTGCGCTTTTCCATCATTTCATCCGCAAGGACGACACACTCAAGCGCATGACCTGATCGCTTCAACCCGACCTGCGGCTTGATTGAGATCAAGCTGCCAAGTTAGGCACGCTGTAAGGTGTCGTCATGACGGCGCTTACGCTTCTAGGCTACATTTCTGCCGCACTGCTGCTTCAGCTTGCCGTGGCGATTGCCGTTGCGGTTCGCCGATACCGTCTCAATCCCGATCGTGCCGCCTCTAGCGCAAACGATCAGCGACCCGCCGCCCTTGCGGCTGCATGGCAGGGGCTGCGCGAGTTCAAGATTGCCAGTCGCCAATACGAGGACAGCGCGCAAACCGTGTGCTCGTTTTATCTGGAACCGCTGGACACTTTGTCACTACCCGATTTCCTGGCAGGGCAATTTCTGACGGTTTCCCTGCAAATTCAGGATTTGAAAAAGCAGACAAAAATAGTCACCCGCTGCTATTCGCTTTCCGACGCACCCGGCGCAAAAAACTATCGCATCAGCATCAAGCGCGCCTTGGCGCCCGCGAATCTGCCGGATTCCTTGCCGGGCATTGTTTCCAACTACTTTCACGACTACATTCAGGAAGGCGATGTCATTGGCCTACGGGCACCCTCCGGCCAATTTCATATCGATTCCGGATCGAATGCGCCGGCGGTATTGATTGCCGGCGGCATCGGAATCACGCCCTTGCTGAGCATGCTGTTGTGGTGTGTCGAGCATCAACCGAAACGGGTGATTCATTTCTACTACGGCGTCAGGAATAGCGGCGAACAGGCATTCAAGGCCTTGCTGGAGAATCTGGCCAGGCAACACGCAAATCTGCATTTGAATGTCGTCTATAGCTGTCCTGTCCCGGGCGACGAAATGGGCACCGACCATCAACACATTGGCTATGTCGACACGGACCTGTTGCGTCGTACCTTGCCTTACGGCGAGCAGCAGTTTTATATCTGCGGTCCTGCGCCAATGATGGAATCGCTGGTTCCAGGGCTGATTGAATGGGGAGTGAGCCGACACAACATTCATTACGAAGCCTTCGGACCTGCTTCGATTCATGCTACGCCAATCACGGTGGAAGCGGCTGAAAATATATCCGTTGAAGTGAAATTCCAGAAATCGGAACGCACGCTGGTCTGGGATGGGCGCGATCAAAACCTGCTCGATTTTGCCGAACGCAACAATATTGCGGTGGAAGCAGGCTGCCGAGCCGGCAGCTGCGGCAGTTGTGAAACGAAAGTGGTTTCGGGATCGGTTAACTATCGCGATAAACCCGAGTACGACATTAGCCCCGGCCACTGTCTACTATGCGTTGGCCGTCCCGAATCGGCATTGGTGATACAGGCATGAACAATATCAAGGCCACATTGCTGAGCCGCGAAGTGCTGCCGTTTTATGTTTCTCTGACGGCGCTCGCCTTGGTCTCGCTGTCCTTGGATGCACTGCTGCACGTGTTTGATCTTGTCTGGATCGGCCGCTATCTCGGCATCCCGGGCACCTTGCTGATCGTGTTCTCGTTTGGCTATTCGCTGCGCAAACGGCAACTCATCAAATCCGGCACCACGGTTCGCTGGCTGCGCCTGCATGAGCGTATGGCCTGGACAGGTTCCTTGCTGATACTGGTGCATGCCGGCATTCACTTCAACGCCATTCTGGGATGGCTGGCCGTCTGGGCAATGCTGATCAATGTCGGCAGCGGATTGACCGGAAAATATTTACTCGAGCGTTCAAGAAAAAGACTCGAAGCGGAAAGACAAATGCTTCGCGACGAGGGCCTCACTCCCGAACAACTGGAGGAGCGTCTGCATATTGACAGTCTCACTTTCGATGTCGTCAAACAGTGGCGTTCCGTACACTTCCCGATCACGCTGGCCTTTGCCGTACTTGCTCTTGCCCACATCATCAGCGTGTTTATTTTCTGGGGCTGGAAATGAAACGGCCCTGGGTTTTCTCGATCATCGCGGTCAACCTGACGATACTGATCGCGCTCGTATTCTTGTTTCCGCATTTGATGATCAGCCCGGGTCCGGTGATACCTGCACATGCCGGGATTGCGACCGACTGTTTCGCCTGCCATAGCGCCCTGCGCGGTGCATCGCCGGAACACTGCCAGAGCTGCCATGTCATTGCAGACATCGGCATACGCACAACCGAAGGCAAGGCGTTGCCAAAAGGAAAATCAAAGGTCGCGTTTCACCAGCAATTACTCGTACAAGATTGTGTTGCCTGTCATAGCGACCATGTCGGACCAAAGTTGACGCGCCACAGTCGCAAGCCGTTTTCGCATTCGCTTATCAAACCGGATGTCAGGACGAAATGCGATAGTTGCCATGCCAGGCCCGACAATAATCTTCACAAAAACATGCAATCGACCGTGGCCTGCAACCAGTGCCACACTACCGACGCCTGGAAGAGCGCGACTTTCAACCATGATCTGCTGGCAAACAATACGAGCTTGCAATGTGATGGCTGCCATCGAAAACCGAAAGATAACTTCCATCGTCAAATACAGGGCAACTGCCAGCAATGCCATAGTGTGAAACAGTGGAAACCCTCGACATTCAATCATGACCGGTTTTTCGTGCTGGATCGTAACCACAACGCCTCCTGTTCAACCTGCCACGTCAATAACGACTTAAGCCGTTACACCTGCTATGGCTGCCACGAACATACTCCCGCCAGAATCCGTGCGGAACATGTCGAGGAAGGCATCCGCAATTTCGACAATTGCGTCAAATGCCATCGCAGCGCCGACGGAGAGGGCGGTGAAGGCCGCGAAGGCGATAGCGGCGGAGACGACGACTAGTCGCTCAGCCATGGGTCTGCCGCTGCTTCGGCGATACACTTGCGTAAATTCATGAATGCCAGCCAACGCACATATATTAGCTATTGCTTATATTAGATTATTCTAATATAGTGGCACCAGTTCATCATTTCTGGTCCGCCACATGTCCAAAAGAACACTTGCCGCCAAAGCCTCGCTCGCCGATATGCAGGCCCATGCCTGCGAAGCTTCCTCGCTGATGAAAGCGATGGGTAACGAGCAAAGACTGCTGATCCTCTGCCTTCTGGTGGATGGCGAACTCAGCGTAGGCGAGCTTCAGGCGCAGCTTGAGCTGAGCCAATCGGCGTTGTCCCAGCATCTGGCGGTGTTGCGTGAAGCCGGTTTCGTCGAAACCCGACGCGAAGCGCAGACAGTGTTTTATTCGCTGCCAAACGGCCCGGTCAAGAAAGTGATGCAGACCCTCCACAAAATCTATTGCGAGTAATCCCCCCATGAAAACCGATGTCTCCCATTTAATCCCGAATTTCAGGCAGCCACGCCCCCAACTCATCACCGGCGGACAACCGGAAGCAAATGCCTGGAAACCACTTGCCGAAGCCGGCATCAAGACCGTGATCAATCTGCGCCCCGAAAACGAATTGCCGGGCAGAAACGAAGCACAGGAAGTTAAAGACGCCAATTTGACTTACATCAATCTGCCGGTTGAAGGACCTGCTAGTTTGAACAAGGCGCTTACCGATCAACTCTGGCAAGTGCTGAACGGCGCCGAAGGTGGCGTGCTGGTGCATTGCGGTACCGGCAATCGTTGCGGCGCCATGCTGGCACTGACCGAAGCCTGGTTTCGCCAACACAATACCGAAGACGCGATCGCCTTCGGCAAGCAGGCAGGTTTGACCGGAATGGAACCCGTCGTTCGCGATCTGCTCGGCAAATAAAAAATATTGGCCGTCATCCGCGCTACATCTATTGGAGTAAGACGTCATGGCACATATCGTTGTTATCGGAGCAGGACTTGGCGGCATGAGTGCCGCCTATGAATTGCGTGAAACACTTGGCTCCACCCATCGCATCACGGTCATCGGCGAGGGCGAGAAATTCAGTTTCACGCCATCGAATCCCTGGGTCGCCGTTGGCTGGCGCAAGCCCGACGAGATTTGCCTGCAGGCCGGCGAATATCTGGCAAAGAAAGACATCACCTTTATTCCGCGTGCCGTGACGCAAATCCTCGCCGACAAGAAATGCGTGATCACCGATGCCGGACAGAACATCGAATACGATTATCTGATCATCTGCACCGGGCCCAAACTCGCGTTCGAGGAAATCAAGGGCGCGGGGCCGGACTCCGGTTTTACCCAATCCATCTGCACCACGCCGCATGCTACAAAAGCCTGGGCGGCCTATGAAGAATTCCTGAAGAATCCCGGGCCGATCGTGATCGGTGCCGTGCAAATGGCAAGCTGTTTCGGCCCAGCCTATGAATTCGCGATGATCATCGATGCGGATTTACGCAAACGAAAATTGCGTGATCGCGTACCGATGACCTTCGTCACCAGCGAGCCTTACATCGGACATATGGGTCTGGGTGGCGTCGGCGATTCGAAAGGGCTGATGGAATCGGAATTCCGGCAACGCCATATCAAATGGCTGACCAATGCAAAGATCGATGAAGTCACCGATGGCACGATCAATGCCAGCGAATATGACAACAAGGGCCTGATGCAAATGGAATACAAATTGCCCTTCCATTTCGCGATGTTGCTGCCCGCCTTCAAGGGCGTTCCTGCGGTCGCAAATGTCGAAGGCCTCTGCAATCCCCGGGGATTCGTGCTGGTCGATAAGCACCAGCGCAGCGTCAAGTATCCAAACATTTTTGCGGCGGGTGTTTGCGTCGCGATTCCTCCGGTGGAAGTCACGCCTATTCCTACCGGCGCGCCGAAAACCGGTTTCATGATCGAATCGATGGTCACGACCATCGTGAAAAATATCGAAGCCGAACTTGCCGGAAAACCCGCCGATGTAGAAGGCACCTGGAATGCCGTTTGTCTGGCCGATATGGGCGATGACGGCGTTGCGTTTGTCGCCTTGCCGCAGTTTCCACCGCGCAATGTCACCTGGGCCAAGAAAGGCCGCTGGGTACATCTGGCCAAAATCGCGTTCGAAAAATACTTCCTGTTCAAGATGCGCCACGGCACATCCGAGCCGATCTATGAAAAATACGTGATGAAAGCGCTGGGCATCGAACGTTTGAAATCCGACACAAAGTAATTTATTGGAGAAACCACCATGAATATTGATAAAGCCGTCATGGCATTCGCCGGCGCAATGATTCTGCTCAGCGTCGCCATCGTCTATTTCATTTCGCCCTGGGGCCTGGCACTGACCACATTCGTCGGCCTGAACTTGTTGCAGGCATCGTTCACCGGTTTTTGCCCGGCCGCGAAAATTTTCGGCAAGCTCGGCTTCCAGCCCGGCAATGCCTTCAAGTGAGCAAAGCCATGTCCTTCTACCCTTATCTTGCCATCGCAATACTGGCTGCCGGCTTGTCGGCTTGCGGTAATACGCCCGAGCCTGCCGATAAAAGTGCGATCAATATCGAAGGACTGGCACTCATTAAAACGGCAAGTACCACGACGGGAAATTTGCGGCAGTGGGACGGTGTGGTCGAAGCCGTCAATCAAGCAACCCTCTCTGCACAAACCTCGGGCCGTGTTGGGTCGCTGATGGTGGATGTCAACGATGCAGTGAAAGCGGGCGATGTCCTCGCCCGCTTCAGTAATGTCGAGCAAATGTCGGGGCAGAACCGTGCGCTGGCAGCATTGAGCGCGGCTCAGGCACAAGCTACCGAAGCCGAAGCCGATTACAAGCGCATGAATGAAATTTATGCCAAGCGCCTGATTTCGAAAGCACAATACGAGCAATCGATTGCCCGGCGCGATGCAGCGCGTGCACAGCTGGCATCGGCACGCGCGCAACTCAGCGAATCTTCGCAACAACTCGACTACACCGTGATACGTGCGCCGTTCAATGGCGTGATCGGGCAGCGTTTCGTGCAAGTCGGCGAAACCGTTTCGCCGGGGCAAGCCATCTTCGGCATGAACTCGCCGGAAAAATTGCGGGTTAGGGTCACCTTGCCGCAATCCGAAGCCGCCTTGCTCGAAAATAACAAGATGGCAAAAATCATTCTGGATGACGGGAAGGAAATGACGGTTGAAAACATCACGGTATTTCCCGATGCCGACCCCGACACGCATACCGTTACGGTTCGTTTGTCATTACCGGTCAACACGACGAACCTGAAACCCGGCATCACCGTCAAGGCCTTGCTGCCCACGTCGGGCAATCAGGGCTTGCTGATTCCCGCCAACAGCCTGGTCATGCGCAGCGAAGTCACATCGGTTTACGTGATCGGCGAAAACAGCATTCGCCTTCGGCAGATCCGTCTCGGCCATCGCGTCGGCGATCAGGTGCAGGTGCTTTCCGGCTTGAATCCCGGTGAAAGTATTGCCGCCGATCCGTTGGCCGCAAGTTTGCGGCTATCGGAAAAGCAGGCGGAGCGATAAATCATGTCCAATTCGCCTCGGCTCGGATTTTCCGGCTGGATCGCGAAAGCGTTCCAGAATAATCCGCTCACGCCCATCCTCGCGATTGCCGGACTATTGCTCGGTCTGGTCGCGGTCTTGATTACGCCGCGCGAAGAAGAGCCGCAAATCGATGTCACGATGGCCAATGTGTTCGTGCCGTTTCCCGGCGCAAGTTCGCGCGATGTCGAAAACATGGTCGCGTTTCCCTACGAGCAGATGTTGTCGGAAGTCGAAGGCGTCAAACACGTCTATTCGATTTCACGTCCGGGCATGGCGATATTCACGGTTGAATTCGTGGTCGGTGTTCCGCGTCAGGAAGCCATCGTCAGGCTTTATAACCAGGTCTATTCCAATGCCGATTGGGCGCCGGCGAATCTCGGCGTTGGCCAGCCGCTGGTTCGGCCGATGGGAATCGATGATGTGCCGGTGATGAGCGTGACCTTGTGGACCGATGATCCACAACGCGGTGCCGTCGAACTCGCACAAACCGCGCATATGCTCGAAGCCGAATTGAAACGCGTTCCCGGCACTCGCGACATCTACACCATTGGCGCACCGGATCGTGCAGTGCTGGTTGAAGTCGATGCCACACGCCTGGCGGAATATGGCTTTACCTTGCAGGACATGAGCCAATCTTTATTGGCCGCCAATCTTGTCAGGCAAGCTGGCGAGCGCGTGATCAGCCAGCAAGCCATACCGGTCACCATCGGCAGCTTTCTGGCTGACAGAGAGCAGATTGCCGGTGTCATCATCGGAATGCATAAAGGCATGCCGGTGTATTTATCGGATGTCGCGAAAATTTCCGACGCTGCCGATTCGCCAATTCGTTATGCCTGGCACGGCGCACCGATTGGCAGCGCCGAGCGGCCGAAAGCGGGCATTGCGCCCGCCGTGACACTCGCGATTGCGAAGAAGCCCGGAGCGAACGCGGCCGATATCACGACCGCGATCAGCGAACGTTTGCAGGCATTGAAAGGTCGCGTGATTCCGGAAGGCATCAAGGTATCGATAACCCGCGACTACGGAAAAACCGCTACCGACAAGGCCGAGAAACTGATTCACAAACTTGCCTTCGTCACCATGTCGGTGGTGCTTCTGGTCTTGTTTGCACTGGGATGGCGTGAAGCAATCGTAGTCGGTGCCGCCGTCATCGTGACACTGGCGCTGACGTTATTTGCTTCCTGGGCGATGGGTTTCACCTTGAATCGTGTTTCATTGTTCGCCCTGATTTTCTCGATCGGCATTCTGGTCGATGACGCGATTGTTGTGGTCGAAAATATTCATCGCCATATGCAAGTCGGCGGCAAGAAACTGCTCGATGCGATTCCACCCGCTGTTGATGAAGTCGGCGGCCCGACGATACTCGCGACATTCGCGGTGATTGCCGCCTTGATGCCGATGGCCTTCGTCAGCGGCCTGATGGGCCCGTACATGCGACCGATTCCGATCAATGCCAGCGTTGGCATGCTGCTCTCGCTCGGCGTCGCATTGATCGTGACGCCGTGGTTGTCTTACAAACTGCTGGCGAAGCATCTGGAAAAACATGCCGATGCTTCTGAACTGGCGCATTCAACGGAAACCAACACACGCACTGCCCGCATTTTCCAGCGCGTGATGAGCCCGTTTTTATTCGGCGAAAAAGCGGGCCGCCATCGTCGCAACCTGCTCGTCGGTATCTTGATTGCATTGGCACTCTCGGCCAGTCTTGCCGCCGTGAAACTGGTGGTGTTGAAGATGCTTCCGTTCGACAATAAATCCGAATTCCAGGTCGTGGTGGATCTGCCGGAAGGTCGAACACTCGAAGATACCCAACGTGTTTTGATTGAGCTCGCCGGCGAACTGGAGAATGTCCCGGAAGTGCTGGATTACCAGGGTTATGCCGGTACCTCGGCACCGGTCAATTTCAATGGGCTGGTGCGGCAATATTATTTGCGCAGCGGCGCCAATGTCGGCGATCTGCAAGTGAATCTCGTCGACAAACACGAGCGTGACCGCGCCAGTCACGATATTGCAGCAGCGCTACGACCAAAGCTCAATGCGATAGGCGAGCGATTGGGAGCATCCATAAAAGTGGTGGAAGTACCACCGGGTCCGCCGGTACTCGCGCCGCTGGTCGCCGAAATCTACGGGCCGGACTACGCAAAAAGTCGCTTGATCGCCAGCGACCTGGAAACGCGATTCAGGAAAACACCCGGCATTGTCGATATCGACACCACGGTCGAAGCCGATTCGCCGCGTGACATCATCAGCATCGATCGTGATCGCGCCGCAAGACTCGGCATCTCGCAAGCGAGCATCAGCGAAGCCATCACCGCCGGTCTGTCGGGCAATAACGTGACCTATCTGCGTGATGACGCCTCGAAATATCCGGTGCCGATTCGTCTGCGCTTGCCTGCTGGCGACCAGGCCTCGCTGGCTTCCTTGCTGGCCATCCGCGTTCGTGCGGACAGTGGAAAACTCGTACCGATATCGGAGCTGGTGAACACGAAACAGGCGACTTGGGACGGCAGCATCTACCACAAGGATCTATTGCCAGTGGTCTATGTGACCGGCGATGAATCCAGCAAAATTGATAGTCCGCTGTACGGCATGTTCAATGTCGTCGGTCAGGTATCTGACAACAAGATCGCCGGTTTTTCGATCCGGCAATTTTTCTTCAAGCAGCCCATCGATACCGGCTTGTTCGCGATCAAGTGGGACGGCGAATGGCAAATTACTTTCGAAACTTTCCGCGACATGGGCTTGGCCTATTCCGCCGGTTTGGTATTGATATACCTGCTGGTGCTGGGCCAGTTCCGCAGCTATCTGGTGCCGCTGATCATCATGGCGCCGATTCCGCTGACGGTAATCGGGGTGATGCCCGGCCATGCCCTGCTCGGTGCGCAATTCACCGCGACCTCGATGATCGGCATGATTGCACTGGCGGGCATCATCGTACGAAATTCGATTCTGCTGGTGGACTTTATCCAGCAGGCGGTCGAACAAGGCATGGCGCTGGAAAAAGCGGTGATCGACGCCTGCGCAGTACGCGCACAACCGATTTTATTGACCGGTGTGGCGGCGATGCTCGGTGCCTTCTTCATTCTGGACGATCCGATTTTCAACGGACTCGCGGTCTCGCTGATCTTCGGCATCCTGGTATCGACCGTGCTGACACTGGTGGTGATTCCGCTGCTGTATTACGTCGTGCTGAAGCGGGCTCGCGACAAGGCAGTTAGTCGGGCGTAGAAATTCGTGCAAAAAAAAGAAAACTTGAACATCGTCTTCCCGACGAAAGTCGGGATCCAGAAACCTCTACGAAGTGATATCAAAACGCTGCTTCGGCCTCGGCTTCTGGGCCCCGACTTTCGTCGGGGAGACGAGATAGAGTATGTTGCGGAACTACTGAAAGCCTGATACAGCAAACGCATCAATGCGCGGTATAACCGCCATCAATCACCAGCTCACTGCCGGTCACGAATTTCGATTCCTCCGACGCCAGATACACCACGCCCCAGGCGATATCATCCGGCTCGCCGATATGGCCAAGCGGATGCAGCTTTCCGACTTCCGCGCGAGCCGCTTCGATATCGGTGGCGCCACTATCCTGCAAATGTTTTTCGACCATCGGTGTCCAGATAAACCCCGGGTGGATCGAATTCACTCGAATCCGGTCGGCTGCATAAATCAGCGCATCGGTTTTACTCATCAATCGAACCGCGCCTTTGGAGGCGTGATACGGCGGCACATCGGGCGCACCGACCAAGCCGTAGATGGATGAAAGATTGATGATGCTGCCCTTACCGGCTTTTTTCATGAAAGGTATCGCGTGCTTGGTGCAGAAAAAAACGCCTTTCACATTCACCGATTGCACCAGATCCCATTCCGCTTCGGTCACTTCATGCGTGGGTTTATTGACGCCGGCGATACCCGCGTTATTCACCAAAACCTCAATGCCTCCGAAATGTTCCGCCGTTTCCGCCATGGCGACCTGCACGTTTTTTTCACTTGTCACGTCTACATGCCAATAACGCGCGTTGACGCCGCGAGCTTGCAGCTCTTTCACCAATGTATTGCCAGCCTCGTCCAGCCGGTCAAAGACGGCGATGTTGGCGCCTTCATCGGCGAGACGCAATGCACAAGCCCTGCCGATACCCAGTGCGGCACCGGTGATGACACAGGTTTTTTGCTTGACTCGATTCATGTCCCAGTCTCCGGTTTCCGGAAATTTCCGGATGCTTGATATTTACATTTATTGAAGCTGCATTCTTGATCGAAATCAAAGTCGTGGGATTGATCAGGGTCGACTATTGGACGCAATAGGTGGCTCGAAAAATTTCGACCTACGGCAGTAACAAGCAATATGCGAATGCCTATATACCTTTCGTACTTTATGGCGCTAAATAAACCTTGTTTCCTGAAATACCCATGCCTGTGGATGCCAAACCATGCTGCTGAAAACCCTGATCGCCGCACAAGACCTCGGGCGCCTGCACGATATCGCGTCCGTTTTCATTCGCTACGGCTTCGGCGATGTGGTGCAACGGCTCGGCATGGCCAATATCCTGGAACGCGCCGGCAAGGTATTGCATCTGCAAAGCGTCGAGGACACAGCACACTTAAGTTCGGCCGAACGACTGCGTTGTGCGATGGAAGATCTGGGGCCGACTTTCGTCAAGCTGGGGCAAATCCTGGCTACCCGCGTTGACCTGTTTCCACCGGACTGGATTGCCGAATTCGAAAAGCTGCAGGATCACGCACCGCTGGTCGCCTTCGCCGACATACAGGCGCAATTGCTCGATAGCCTGCCGGATTCGCCGGAAGCGCTTTTCTCCGAACTGGACCACGAACCACTTGCAGCAGGCTCGATTGCACAGGTTCATCGTGCCGTTTTGCGTGATGGCCGTTTGGTGATCATCAAAATACGTCGGCCGGGAATTCGCGACATCATCGATGCGGATATGCGCCTGCTGCAACGTTTTGCGAAAATGATCGAAACCGAATTGCCCGAATGGCGCTGCTATCGTCCGCTCGATGTGGTTGGTCGTTTCAAAAGCTCGCTTTATCGCGAACTCGATCTTGCCGCCGAATGCCATAACGCGGAACGCATTGCCGATGCCTTTCGCGACGATCCGGATATTGTCGTGCCGGGCGTCATTTGGCCGCTGACCAGCGAATGCGTGAACGTGCAGGAGTATGTTTCCGGCATTCCCGCCAATGATCTGGATGCCGTTGCGGCAGCCGGGCTCGATCAGAAAAAACTGGCCTTGATCGGTGCCAGAACCGCCTTGAAAATGATGCTGGAAGACGGATTCTTCCATGCCGATCCGCATCCGGGAAATCTTTTTTACCTGTCGGGAAATCGTGTTGCGCTGATTGACTTCGGCATGGTCGGACACCTGTCCGACAAACGTCGCGACCAAGTGCTCGATTTGCTGCAAGGCTTGGTCCAGCGCGATCCGCAGCAAATCATCGATGTGCTTTTCGAGTGGACCCAGGATTCCGATTTCGATGCGGAAAAACTGACGCAGGAAGTCGACGGTTTCATCGACCAATACCACGGCATTCCCTTGAAGCAACTGGACCTCGGCGCGATGCTGGGCAACGTGACCTTGATCCTGCGCGACAACAAGCTTGCCTTGCCATCCGATCTTGCGATGCTGATAAAAGTCTTCGTGACGCTGGAAGGCATTGGCCGGAAACTCGATCCCGATTTCGACATGGTGTCGGTCGCGATGCCGATCGTGCGGAAGGCGATGCGGAATCGTTACAGCGCATCATCGGTCGCCAAGCGCGGCCAGCGCGTCGTGAAGCTGGGCATGCACGTACTTTCTTCCTTACCGGAAAGCATTCGCGAAATTCTGCAACACGCCAGAGCCGGAAAGATAAAGGTCAGTATCGACATCGAACGACTGCAACACCTCGGCGAACAGCTCGATCATTCCGCAAATCGCCTGACCGTCGGTATCGTGATTGCGGCGCTAATCATCGGCTCATCAATCGTGATGACGGTAAAAGGCGGACCCACCCTGCTCGGTTTGCCGATCTTTGGCCTGCTTGGTTTTCTCGGCGCGGTATTCGGCAGCCTGTGGTTACTCTATTCGGTGTGGCGCAGCGGTGGCGGCCGCTAGAGAATCACGCCGCCACGCCGAACAATGCGCCAACACCGGTCGTCAATCCCATCGCCAATGCACCCCAGAAAGTGACGCGAATGGCGGATGTCATTACTGATGCACCGCCAGCCTGCGCCGCCAACGAGCCCAATATCGCAAGAAATAAAAGCGAGCTTGCCGCCACGATCCACATCAGCATTGACTGTGGTACCAGCAGCACCACCAATAAGGGCATTGCCGCACCCACTGCAAAGGTGCCAGCCGAAGCGAACGCAGCCTGGATCGGTTTTGCACTCAACATATCTGAAATACCCAATTCATCGCGTGCGTGTGCGGCGAGTGCGTCATGTGCCGTCAGTTGGGTTGCGACCTGGCGTGCGAGGTTCTTGTCGAGCCCACGACCGACGTAGATCATCGTCAGTTCTTCGAGTTCGTGTACCGGATCGGTCGCGAGTTCGTTGCGTTCTTTTTCGATATCGGCGTTTTCGGTGTCGGATTGCGAACTGACCGACACATATTCACCGGCGGCCATCGACATCGAGCCCGCCATCAAACCGGCGACGCCTGCGACAAGAATGCTGTTGGTCGTGGCGCCGGCGGCGGCAACGCCAAGTACCAGACTGGCCGTCGAAACGATGCCGTCATTGGCACCGAGAACGGCGGCGCGCAGCCAGCCGATGCGATGGGTTTTATGGCGCTCGATATGTCTGATCATTTTTCGCATTCCGGTTCGGTTATTGCATTGTAGCCATTTGAATGTCGCCAAACGATCAAACTACCGTGCAATCAGGATTTTCGCGTACTGAAATTGAAAAGGACGTACAGCGGGCAGAACGCGATGCTGGACGTAATCAGGAACACCGCAGCAAATACCATCAACAGGATTCCCAGCGCCCCGGCAACGATGCCACTGAAATAGAGATACGCAAATACCGCTGCAACGACGACGCGGATGCCGCGATCGATGGACGACATGTTCTTGATCATGATGATGACTCCGTGAGTAAAAAGGACCGGTTAGCGGGAACTGCCTTGACCCACTATGCGCGGCCTACCACGAATGGCTTTGATCTGGGTCAAATCGACAGGCGGCCGGCCACATCTACTCACTTTACGGCCAGGGTTTTCCTGACCGCCGCCAGAAAAACCGGATCCGGCTTCGACCCCAGGGTTTCGGTGCGTGCGACGACACGGCCTTCGGCATCCAGCAGGATCAATGCGCTGGTATGGTTGAACTCGCCATCGGCGAGCACCCGGTAGCGCACCCCCAGCAAGGCAGCAAGCGTGCGGACGCCCTTCTCGTCGGTACGCGAAAGCGTCCATCGCGTGGTATCGAGCTTGCGCTTGTTCACGATATACATCAGCGCTTCGGGTGTATCACGTGCGGGATCAATGCTGACCAGCAGGATCGAAAGATTTTTTCGCTCGGCCGGTGTCAGCGAATTATCCACGCCCTTGCCGCTGTCGATGATCAGCGGACAAATATACTTGCATGAGGTGTAAAACATCGCGACCAGTTGCGGCTTGCCGCGTCGCTCGGCCAGCTTGAAATTGCGGCCGTCCTGATTGGTGAACACGTTGTCGATTTGCAATACCGAATCGCCGGGCAATGCTGCCGGCTTTGGCGATGCAGCGTTACCGATCAACGCGAATGAAAAAAGAAAAGCGAACAGGATTTTATTCATGGCGATCTCGTCTGTGTGCGTGGCAGGGATTTCGCGCAGCGGAATCCCAGATTGGAAGTACTGTTCACTGCATCCAGCGAAGACAGCATCGCGACGCGCATCATCACGGCATAGCTTTCCTTGTCTTCCATCGACAATGCGCTGGCACCGCAGAATTTTGATTTGTCCGGATCGGATTGGTTGCGATTATCGGCCGATACCAGCATTGCCGAATAATCCTCGGTCCATTCCCAGATCAAGCCGTTCAAGTCCTGGATGCCGTAGATATTGGCCGGCTTCTTTCCAACATCGGCGATCGTCGTGCTGGCCGGTTTTGCATACCAGCCGAGAATGCTTTCACGCCAGGCCGGGTCGTTGCGCGCATCGCGACGTTTCGGGTCGGCAGCCGCGGTGTATTCCCATTCATTCCAGGTCGGCAACCGTGCGCCTTGGGCTTCGCAATAGGCCGATGCCGCGAACCAACTGACCTGCGTCACCGGTTGTTGCGGTTTTACATTGGTGCCCAGAACCAAAGGCGCTTGCCAGTGCGAGAGATAATGTTTTTGTTCGGCAAATACCACCGGCGTCTTGCCGCGTTGCCATTGCGGATGTGTGCGCACGAATTCAAGAAACTGCGCATTGGTCACCGGCTGTTTCATCATGTCGAAGGCGGCGACTTTCTGCTTTCCCTTGTTGTCTTCGTATTTCAACACCGACTGGAATTCGCCGGCGGGCACTCGTACATAAGCACCACCAGCAAGGCTGGCGGTGCTTATCAGACAGCTGAGCAGGATCAGTCTGCGCATGACGGATTAATGTGCCGCACCCTGTGGTCGCGGTGTTTCCTTGCGAACCTTCGCCACTTCCGCTGCCGTCACCGTGCCACCCTTGTTGCCCCAACTATTGAGTACGAAGGTCACGATATTGGCGACTTCGTCGTCGTTGAGTTGGCTCATTGGCGGCATCACCGAATCAAACTTGTTGCCATTCACGGTGACCGGACCATTCAAGCCATTGAGCACGATATGGATGGCGCGGTTCTTGTCGGCGTTGAGGAAATCGGATTTCGCCAATGGCGGAAACACGTTCGGAATACCAGCACCGCTGCTTTGATGGCAGACCGAACAGGTACCGTTGAACAGTGCTTCACCGGCCTTGATTTGTTGGTCGAGTGTGAGCACACCACCCGCCGTTGCCGTTGCGGCAGCCGACACAGGTGCAGAACTGACTGCCTTGTCGCCAAGATAAACGCTGTCCACTTCCTTGCCCGAATAGATCGCCTTGTTTTCAGGGCCTTCGGTTTTCACCATGCCGAGCGCACCCTTGTTGAAAGCGCGGAAGATGGAGTGATCCACAATCACGCCGGTGCCGGGAACTTCGGCCTTGTACTCGACGATGCTCGAACCGCCGGCGGGAATCAGGGTCGTCTGCACGTTTTCCTGATAATGCGTGCCGCCTTCGGTATACACCTTGTCGAAAATCTCGCCGATGATATGGAAACTCGATACCAGATTCGGGCCACCGTTACCGACGTACAAGCGAACCGTTTCGCCGACATTGAGTTTCAATGCCTTGTCGCCGAGCAAAGCGCCTTCGGAACCGTTGAATAAAACATAGGTCGGATTTTCATCGATCGCTTTTTGCATGTCGAAAGCCTGCATGCCTTTTTCACGATACTTGCCAACGGTGTAGAAATCGCCCTGCATCACGTAATACTCGCGGTCCACTTTCGGCATGCCTTGCGGCGGTTCGACCAGAATCAAACCGTACATGCCGTTCGCGACATGCATGCCGACCGGTGCGGTAGCGCAGTGATAAACGAACAAGCCGGCATTGAGTGCCTTGAAAGTAAATTGCGATTGATGACCCGGTGCGGTGAAGCTCGATGCTGCACCACCACCGGGACCGGTCACGGCATGCAGATCGATGTTATGCGGCATCTTGTTGTCGGGATGATTCTTCAGATGGAATTCCACCGTGTCGCCCTGGCGAACGCGAATGAAGCTACCCGGCACCGTTCCACCGAAAGTCCAGAAGGTGTACTTCACGCCTTCGGAAATTTCCATTTCCACTTCTTTCACTTCCAGCTCGACAATCACTTTTGCCGGCGCGGTGCGACCCGTTGCTGGCGGCACCAAAGGCGGACTGGTAAGAACGGCATTCACGGGTTCGCCCTGCGGCGGACCGAAATCACCGGCAGCGGAACCGCCGGTATCGGTTTTGACCGGAGCGGTATCGGCTGCCACATCCTGCTTACCCGGTTTGCAGCCAGGCAAGCTGAACAGAACTGCTGCGACGATGAGCGGAAAGACTGAACGTTTCATAGGGCCCCCATTGGAAAATTCCATGGAGCCACAGTGCGCCTTAAATTCCGTTCCCGCCATGACTTAGATCAATGAATCCGGAAATATCGAATGCCGGCATTTAGCTGATCAACAAGGAATTCAGGCATCAGCATGACGAAAAAAATTCGCCAAAATTTCCTTGCATACACCACCGCATCGCTACGCATGCGTACGGAAAATGCCTGAAATAAATCGACATTGCCTTGCTAAAACATAGTTAGAATGCGGCTTTCCGCAATGACATTCACAATGACCGCTTCGAATAATTTCAATCGCGAACAACTGCTCGCCTGCGCACGCGGCGACATGTTTGGAAAAGAAAACGCTCATCTTCCTTCCGATCCGATGCTGATGTTTGATCGCATCACCCATATCTCGACCGAAGGCGGCAAATATGGCAAAGGCGTGATCACCGCCGAACTCGATATCCGTCCCGACCTCTGGTTCTTCCAATGCCATTTCACCGATGATCCCGTCATGCCCGGCTGTCTTGGTCTGGATGCGATGTGGCAATTGGCCGGTTTTTTCCTGCCCTGGCTCGGTGAATTGGGACGTGGCCGTGCGCTCGGTGCCGGCGAAATCAAATTCACCGGACAGGTATTGCCGACCGCAAAACTGGTCAGCTACACGATCGATATTGCCCGCGTGATTCGCGGAAAACTGAAACTCGTGATTGCCGATGCCTGCATGTCGGTTGATGGTCGCGAAATATACGTCGCAAAAGATTTGCGCGTCGGATTGTTCACCTCGACGGAGAATTTTTAATGCGCCGCGTCGTCGTCACCGGCATGGGCATCGTGTCCTGTCTTGGCAATGATCTTGATGGCGTTTCGCATTCGCTACGCAGTGGAAAATCCGGAATCAGCTTTCGTCCCGACTATGCTGAAATGGGATTGCGCAGCCATGTAGCTGGCGTCCCGCACATTGATCTCGATGCCGAAATCGATCGCAAACAAAAACGCTTCATGGGCGATGCCGCGGCTTACACCTGCGTCGCGATGCGCAACGCGATTGCCGATGCCGGATTGACACCGGAATGGGTCAGCCAGGTTCGTACCGGCGTGATTGCCGGTTCCGGCGGTGCCTCGGCGCAATGGCAGGTGGAAACCGGCGATTTGATGCGCAATCGCGGCGTTCGGAAAATCGGACCCTACATGGTGCCGCGCACGATGTGTTCGACGGTTTCCGCCGCGCTCGCGACGGCTTACGCAATCAAGGGTGTCAGCTATTCGCTCGGCGCAGCTTGTGCGACATCGGCGCATTGCATCGGTGCCTCCGCCGATTTAATTCGCCATGGCCAGCAAGACATCATGTTTGCCGGTGGCGGCGAAGAAATTCATTGGGCGATGACCTGCCAGTTCGATGCAATGGGCGCGCTGTCCACCAAGTTCAACGAAACCCCGCAATCGGCATCACGTCCTTACGATGCCGATCGCGACGGTTTCGTAATCGCCGGTGGCGGCGGCATTCTCGTATTGGAAGAATACGAACATGCGAAAGCACGCGGCGCGAAAATCTACGCCGAGTTGATTGGTTATGGCGTCACTTCCGACGGTGCCGACATGGTCGCGCCGTCCGGCGAAGGCGCCGTTCGCTGCATGCAAATGGCGATGAACAATATCAACAAGCCTATCGATTATCTGAATACCCACGGCACTTCGACACCATTGGGTGATGTAACCGAACTGGAAGCCGTCCGTTCGGTGTTCGGCAACAACATTCCTCCGCTGTCATCCACCAAAGGCCTGTCGGGCCATTCACTCGGTGCGGCCAGCGTGCATGAGGCAATTTACTGCTTGCTAATGATGCGTGATGGCTTTATCGCAGGCTCGGCCAATATCGCTGCGCTGGATGAACGTGCACAAGGCTTTCCGATTGTGCGCGAAACCCACGAAGCAAAAATCGATACCGTGATGTCGAACAGTTTCGGCTTCGGCGGCACGAATGGTGCGTTGGTTTTCGGCAGGATCTGATTTACGCATTGCACTATCTTGTTCGCCGCGCTCAACCCTGTGCGCGGCGACTCATCGCGAGTATCTGGCGAAACACCGCCTGCACCACATCCGCCGGCAAACCGCCCTGTTCCGCCCAGCGTCCGCGTTTTTCGATCAGTTCTGCTTCGCGCCCCGGATCCAGCACCGGCGCACCGACCGCACGCTTGGCATGGCCGGCACGCGCACTCAGTTCGCAACGGCGTTGCAACAAAGCGATCAATTCGCGATCGAGTTCATCGATATGCTCGCGCACTTCCTGCAAGGCCGGCGGCGGTTGGCCCAGATCGGGAAGGCTCATATCGGAAACAGGCAAGCCGGGCATTGGCGCTTCCAGCAACCTCTGATCAATCATAGTCAAGGCTTCGATGAACCGCTGCCGTGTGGACGCGGCATAGGGATTTTCACTCTGGATTGCATTAAACAGATGACCGGCGTCGGAACGAACCGCCGCCATCGAGGCAGCCAGCGCGGCAAAGCTTGGTGGTGCCCAATGCAGATCCCGGTCGACGCCCAGATCGAGCAAGCCGCGTGCGATGAAAAAAGCCATCGCATGCGTCAATGCCATATAACGATCATGCGCGGCAGGCTCCTGTTCATTGACTTCGCATCCCAGCGATTCGAACAGGCTACGCACCTCTTTTGCAAAATCGGGATGCTGCGAACTCGGACACAACACGGCTCGCAAAGGCTCTGCACGCGCGATGCTGAGCGGACCAAACAGCGGATGGCAGCCGGCATGCGGAATGTCTTTGCCCAGAATGTCATCCATCCATCGGCACGGGCCCTGCTTCACGCTGCAGACATCCATCACGCGATGTGATCGATTCAGTCTTGGCCGCAAATCGTGCAGTACTTTTTCAAAAGCATTCACCGGCACCGCCAAAATTATCAGCTCGGAATTCGCAAGCAGCTGATCAAGATTTTCAACTGCATGCCCGGGTGGCAATTCAGCGGAGGGGTCCCAGCAACGCCATGCGTATCCACGCTCTTCGATTAATTCCGATAGTGCAGCGCCGAAACGGCCATAGCCGACAAATCCGATTTTTGTATTCGTACTGATATTCATGGATGACGTTCTTTCACGATGATTTCAAATCTGGCGATTCAATGCGGCGCCGCAGTTGCTCTAGCGACGGCTCCAGTCCAATGCCATGTTTGGCAAGCCATTGACGATCAAACAGGGTTTGCTCGTATCGCTCGCCCCGATCACAGAGCAGGCTGACGATGCTGCCGGTTTCGCCGCGATCACGCATGGCTTCGGCAAGCTGGATGCAAGCCATCAGGTTGGTACCGGAGGATCCGCCATAACGACAGCCCAATAACCGTTCAAGCAACCACGCAGCAGCACAGGAATCGGCATCGCCGACTTCGATGACCTTGTCGACGACATCGAACATGAAACCCGGTTCGACATGGCTGCGACCAATACCTTCGATCAAGGTATTGCAGGGTTTTGTTTCGGTGATGTTGCGTGTTTGCCAGGCTTGTGCAAATGCGCCATCCAGCGGCTCGGCGACGCAGAGTCGCGTAGGTAATCTCCGATAACGAAGATAGCGTCCGATGGTGGCTGACGTTCCGCCAGTACCGGCACCGCAGACAATCCATGCCGGTACCGGATTCGATTCCTTTTGCATCTGGCTCAATATCGACTCGGCAATATTGTTATTGCCGCGCCAGTCGGTCGCGCGTTCTGCCAGCCCGAACTGGTCCAGATAACAGGCGCCTTCAGCAAGAGCGCAATCGCGCGCGTGTTGGCTGGCATCGGTTCCCGCCGGCACCAAATCGCATTCGGCACCAAGCGCCTGCAAGACGCTGATCTTGCGCGGTGTGGTGCAGTCGGGCATCACGGCGGTAAATTTCAAGCCCAACAGACGCGCGAACCAGGCTTCCGATATCGCGGTGCTGCCGGACGACGCGTCAATCACCGATTGACCTTCCTGCAATCGTCCATTGCATAGCGCATAGAGAAAAAGCGAACGTGCCAGCCGGTGCTTCAGACTGCCGGTCGGATGCGAGGATTCGTCCTTGAAATAAAAATCGATACCGGGAAATCCCGCCAGATCCAGTTTCAGCAAATGGGTATCGGCCGAACGCGCAGCCTCCTGTTCGAGACGGGTGATGGCATCGTGTACCCAAATCCTGGCTGTATCGTTTGGCCGCATAAAGTCTCCGTTTTCGGCAGAGTAATCCGTAGGTGCGGCCCGGGTTTTGACTTCGATCATGTCGGCGGCTTTATCCGCACACAAGAACCCGCTTTTCAGGCATCTACCGCAATCAATTGAGCAGCAGGAAAAATATGCCGGCCGGATGATGCGCCCGCGCCACACTGATCATGAATGCGAACACCGATAGGGCAGCGATAAAAAACAGGGCGCGGCTTTTCCGGCTGCGTCCGCGTTTCAAGGCAAAACTGCCTAGCACGATGTACACCACCAGCAGGATAATTTTTTCCAGCAGCCAGCCATTGGCGAACATCGCCGATGGCAGCATCGTGGCCAGCATCAGCGCGGCTGTCAGCAAGACCGTATCAATCCCGTAACTCAGGTAGCGCACTATCGGTGTCATCGCGATTTTCATATTGTTCAGTAGCATCAAACCGCGCACAAAAAACAGGCTGCCGCTGCAAAGCACGGCAATAATGTGAACCCATTTAATCTGAGGATAAAATTCGATCACGATCAGCCTGCCTGTCCATCAACTCTTGGCGTCAGGTAAATCCAGCTCGAACGAAACACCCAGGGCACGAATGCGAGTAACCAGAGAATGCCGGCCACGCCCTGCCACAACAAGGCATCCGGCAAAACTTCGGCAACGACACGCAATACCGCCGTTATCTGGATCACGATAAAAGCGAATGCCGCCACCCGACCCAATTCAAGCGGCCGCCCCGAATGGCCCCGGGTAACGCGCGTTACCATCGCGACCAGCAGGCTGCCGAAAAATCCGACAAACAAGGCATGCGCCGGAGCGCGAGCCAGAATGAATTCGCCGGTGCCGATAAACCACGCGCTCTGGATCGCATACAGCGACATCGCTATCGGCAACCAGGCGAAACCGACCATCAACACTTTTAGCAATGCCGGCGCTTCCGCTTTTTGCAGGCGCCATTGCCAAAGCAGATACGAAGTAAGCACGACAAGCGCAATATCGGGCAGCCATAACCACGCGTAGCCATGCATTAATTCCAGCGAAAGATGCAGCAGTATCAAACACCAGAACAATGCCAACGCCCAAAGCGGTCGTACCATCTTGTAGCCCGGAATCACCACACTGGCGAAGAACGGCAACATGCGGTGGCAGACGGTGAAATACATCGGCAGCAACAAACCGAAACTGCCGAACTTGATCGCGGCAAACATCAATCGCGCATTTCCGGTATACGAATACGCAAGCACCAGCAGCAAACCCGTCAAGCCAAGGCTTAATGCGGTGGCACAACTAATGGCATGCCAGGTCGTTTGTTTTTCTTTCCAGAGCAGCGTCAGCAGAAATATCAATCCGGCAATCCAGCCTGCCGTCGTTTGCATAAGACCGATATGCAGCAAATGCGGAAACCCGAACAAACCGATCAAGGTCAGTAATTGTCCGCCAAACAAGCCGACACCTACCGGCACGTAATGCCAGCGGCTCAGTGCCGGCAGGTTCATCCATTTCGGGAAAACCGTTAACAGAAACCCAAACATGAAGGGGGGCAGCACCTGGTACTGCATGATGATCGCATGCATCCAGCCCGCTGGAATCGCCGGCTGCGGCATCGCGAACCACTGGAAGCGTGCATCCAGCAACCAGACCGTCCACCACAACATCGCCATCAACACATTGCTGGCACCAACGAAAAACATGAAGCGATGCGGCGCGGCGGCCAGCAGGCGGATATCGGGAAGTGAAACATTTTCGGTAACGGCGGCCATGGGTTTCTCCTAGCCTCCACTATAGATCGCGACTGTTTTCCTCTACTTGATTTATGTCAGCTCACTGGCTGATTCCGGCGATTCCGATGAAAGCGAAACATGAATCTTGTCTGCTTTCGGCCAAGAGTGGACATATGCCCGTTGAGAAGCGGAAATATTTTCATACGATGTCCATTTTTGGACTTCGTATGTTATATTGCGCGGCATGATAAGCCAGACATCCGATCGCCGTAGGCGCAAGCGCGAACGCACAGCCTCACACCTGAGCGAGACTGCCTTCAAGCTTTTTGAGTCCCGCGGCTACGAGGCCGTGTCGATGGAACAAATCGCCGACGAAGCCGATGTGGCGAGAGCCACGCTTTACAACTATTTCCCCGTCAAGGAAGCGCTCCTCGCACATCGCTTTTGGGAGGACATCGCCGCCGGCATGGTCGAAAGAACGACCGCACTCAAAGCGCATAAGACCTTCGAAGCACGCATGCGCTATCTGTTGCGCGAGTCTGCCGAGTGGCATACGGCGCGAAAAACGTATCTCCCTCACTACCTCCGGTATCTGACTAGTCAAGCCCGCTATGGCGACGAGACAAGACACGAGGGGGCTTCTGACAGCGGTAGCCGGCAGATCCTCACCCTGATGTTTCAGGCCGCCCAAGATTCGGGTGAAGTTGATACCCGACAGACGGCAGCGCAGATCGCCGGAAGCTTTGAGTACCTGCTCTTCGGAGCGGTCGCCGCCTGGCTCGCTGACCCAAGCACGGATCTGACGAAGCGATTTCTCGCCGCTTTTGACCTGACCATGCACGGCATGGCGATCACCACAAAAACGAAACTGTCCAAATCACGTACGGCAGGAACCAAGTAATGAACTTTGACAAGAGTAGCGCGCCGATCAAGACAACTCTTCTTGGCCTGCCACTACTCAACTACATCCAAAAAGATCCGTTAGGCGCTGCCAGTCGCTTCCAGAGCAGCTTTGGCGATATTGCGCGACTGAACATTCTATTTCGCCGCATTTACTACTTCTTCAGCCCGGAAGCCGCCCGCCAGATTCTGGTAGACCATCAGGCAGATTTCACCCGCGAAGCTCGCCTGCTGAAAATCTTCGAGTCCTTTCAGGGCAAGAACGTTCTGACCACCGAAGGCCCGGACTGGGAGCGCCAACGACGCATCCTGACACCCGGTTTTTCACCAAAACGCATCTCCGGCTACATGGATTTGATGCGTGCTGCCATCGACGATAGCGTCGGCGAAGAACTCCCTGCCGAGCCAGGGCACAGTGCAACGGTTGACGTTGATTTCCTGACCGCGCGCATCACGATGGATGTCATCCTGCGAACGCTTTTCTCCCACGCAACGACACAAGCCGAGGCGAACAGCGTTTCAAAAGCGATTCGTGGACTGACCCGACAAAGTATGCGTGAAGTGTACTGGGCCTTTATCCCACCTAATTGGCTGCCTTACCCCGGACGTGCTGCCAAGCTCGAGCATCTGCAAACCATCAACAGAATGATTGCCACGCACATCAAGGCGCGAACAAGCGGAGCCAAGGGTGGCAACACCCATAACGATGTGCTCGACATGCTGCTGGCGGCCCGTGACGATGCTCCAACGACTGGCAGTGCATCGCTCACATCCCAGGAAATTCACGACAACTGCATCCTGCTCTTTACCGCAGGTTTCGATACCGCTTCTTCTGCGCTGACCTGGTGGGTCGGTTTGATGGCGACGCACCCGGATGTCGTGGAAAAATTGCGCCTCGAAATAGATGGCGCAAGCATCAGCACCTCGCCGATGGAAAGCATCGCGCGCCTGCCTTATCTGAACGCGACGATCAAAGAGGCCATGCGCCTCTACTCGCCGTCTACAGCACTATTTACCCGCGTCGCACTTCGCGACCTTGTGATCGGCGGAACGCCTGTTTCAAAAGGTACGCTGGTCGTGGTCCCGATCTGGCACTTGCACCATGATGCGCGATCTTTTGCCGAACCCGATATTTTCCGTCCGGAGCGCTTTATGCCCAACGCGCCACCCATCCCGCGCAGCGCCTACATGCCCTTTGGGGCGGGGCCCCATTTCTGCCTCGGCCAACATTTCGCCAGCATGGAAATGGCATTGATTGCCGCTCATCTCGTACAGAATTTTGACCTCGACATGGAAGAAGGTGCAGTTCTGCCCGAACCGGTTGTGGATGTTGCGCTAAAGCCAAAGTCGACCATGCGCGTGCGGTTTACGCGGCGCCCTTCTCGCACGAAGCCGATGCCATGAGTGATCCCTTGCTTTCGAATCAAGCATTTTTAGGAAATAGCATGAAGCGTCTGTTCGTATTATCCGTTTTAGCACTGTCGACTGTCGTGCACGCTGAAGACAAACACCAATACAGCTTCGTGATGATTGATGGCAACAAGCTGGCCTATTCCTGCAGTGGCAAGGGCAATAAAACGGTGTTGCTGATCGAGGGGATGGGCCTGGATGCACACAAGTCGTTCAAGAACATCTATCACAATTATCAAGCCGACGGTTACCAGATCTGCATGTATGACCGCGCCGGTGTCGGTGCCAGCAGCATTGCCAAGCCGCGCGTTCGCTCGGTGAAAGAGCTAGCCGATGAATTGAATGCAGTGGTGGAGGCAAATAAATGGAGCCACTTGATATTGGTTGCCCACTCGTTTGGCGGCTTCGTGGCGCGAGCCTACACCCATCAGTACCCTGCCAAAGTTGACGGTATTCTGTTTGCCGATAGTGCGCATGAATCCTGGTACTACGACATGAAGCTGTCGATGTCCGTCGCCGGTTGGAAAATCATGGAAAACATTATCGAATGGGAAAAGCAGGAACACTCCCATGAAGATTTAGTGGAAGCTGTTATTGCAGCACCAAGTTTTACTGTCCCCGACAAGCTGCCCATTACCGTGATGAGTCGCGGTCTGCCTCACAATACTCTGCGCCAGGCCAAGATGAGTTACGCCGATGTGGATGCCTACAATGCTGCCTGGAACAGCTCCCAATACAAACTGTTAAAACTTTCCTCGAATGCCGAACACGTGACCATGCATTACTCCTCTCACTTCGTGGATGAGAACGATCCGTGGCTGGTGCTGGACGAGCTCTACAAACTTCAGCAGCGCGTGGAAGCAAGCTCTCTTCTCCCCTGAACGTCTACTTTGGGTCGTATGCTGCCACCCACACTAAAACTTTCTACCTGCACTGTTCATTGCGAAAGCCTGCTCCTCACCACTTCCTCGGCAGCTTCTTCAACACCACCAATTGCCGATCCTGGTCTCTTCTCAGAAATCCGCCTTGCACCAGATCACGTATGACGTGATTGACCATTTCGCGGGTGGCACCGACTCGATCGGCAATTTCTTGCTGGGTGATGGTGATGGGAGTGCTGTGGGCAGTGTGCTCGAATGGCACGATCTCGTTGAACAAGGTGACGATGCGTTCGTAAACACCATCGAGTGCCAGGCTTCGCACTTGCTGGGTGGCGTGGCGCACGCGTGCGATCAGTTTCAGAATCAGGCTTTCGGCGAACTCCGGGTAGTCGCACAGGAATTGCCGTATCTCGTTTTCATGCACCACGATGCATTGGCTATCCAGCATCGCTTTCACCGAGGCGGAACGCACACCGCCATCGAGCAATAATTCGCCGAAAAATTCGCCGGGTTCCAATACGTTGTAAACCAGCTCGCGGCCCTTGTCGTCGCGGGTAAACACCTTCAAGCGACCTGCCACCAGAATGTAGAGTGCGTCGGAGGCATCGCCCTCTTCGATCAGCAATTGCCCGCGCTTGAACGATTGAACATTACCGCGCGTGCCAAGCAAGGCCAACAGCTCAGGCGACAGACGATCCGACTCGCGTTTAGTGGCCTCCGCTTTCATTTTGCCCCCCGGCGAATGCGCGTGATTCTTGTGTACTTTTAACGCGACATCGCGATGCAGACAAGCGTTTTCGTGCAGGTGAAATATTTATGTTGTTTTGCAAACGCACCGATGGGAAGTCGTTTTGAACCAAACACCATTGCCAACGATAATCGTAAGGAAATTGTAAGGATTAAATTACGTAGCCCGGGTCACGCTTCACCGACCCGGATGCCGGATTCCGAAGGGGCGACTTTCCAAAATACATTTTACGAAATAGACGATTCGAATGCGTTGCGTCGAAAGTTTGAGAACCCGGGTCGGTGAAGCGTGACCCGGGCTACGATGCTTGGGCGCAGCAAGCAGGCGCCCCTACGATGCTCAGGTTTCACTCGGAATGGCGGCGGGCACCTTGGCTGTTTTCGTCTTTGGTGAAATCCAGACGCGAAAGACAAACCAAGCCAAAAACAAGGCGCCAATCGAGAAGATGGTATCGCCGGGAACCCGCATCCATACCAGCAAATCGATGATCGGCTTACCCATGAAATCGGCCGAGCGCGCATACCAGTAACCATTTTCCAGCACCGCGTTGAGTTGCAATAAGCCCAATGGCAACAAGGTCAGCAAAGCCATCATGGTCAGGCCGATGTTCAGGGTCCAGAAACTGTTGCGCAGCAATTTTTCATTCCAGACGGCGTCCGGTTTCAAACCGCGTACGCAAAACAGCAACAGGCCGATGCCGAGCATGCCGTACACGCCAAACAATGCCGTGTGACCATGCAATGCGGTCAGGTTCAAACCTTGCATGTAGTACAGCGCGAGCGGCGTGTTGATCAGGAAGCCGAACAAGCCGGCGCCGATCAGATTCCAGAACGAGACCGAGATGAAGAACATCAAGGGCCATTTATAACGCGCCATCCACGGCGTTGCCTTGCTATGCGACCAGGTTTCATAGGCTTCGATACCGATCAATGCCAGTGGCACCACTTCGAGCGCCGAGAACGAGGCACCGAGAGCGATCACGGCAGTGGTCGTACCTGTGAAGTACAGATGGTGAAAGGTGCCGAGAATGCCGCCGGCCATGAAAACAATTGTGGCAAACAATACATTCACGGTTGCGGATTTTCCGCGCACCAGACCCAGCTTCACGAACAGGAAGGACATCACGGCAACCGCGAAGACTTCAAAGAATCCTTCGACCCACAGATGCACTACCCACCAACGCCAGTATTCGACCATCGACAAATGCGTGTGCTCGCCCCACATCAAACCGGCCGCATAAAACATGCCGATCGCGACGGTGGATAAAAACAGCAAACCGACAATCGACGACATCTCATCCTTGCGACGCAATGCCGGCCACAAGCCGCGGCCCATCAAGATGAGCCAGACCATCAAACCGACAAACAGGAAGGCCTGCCAGAAACGGCCGATATCCACGTATTCCCAACCCTGATGACCGAACCAGAAATTATTGGCCAGACCGAGTTTTTGCATCACCGCAAACCATTGCCCGGTGAACGCGCCGACGACAATGATCAGCAAACAGGTAAACAGAAAATTCACGCCGAGACGCTGGAATTTCGGTTCATGCCCGGAGATGGCCGGTGCGATATACAAACCGGTCGCCAACCACGCGGTCGCAATCCACAAGACCGCGAGTTGTGTATGCCAACTGCGAGTTAGTGAATACGGCAAAATCTCCGCCAATTTGAATCCGTAGAAATACTGACCCTCAACCTGGAAATGCGCGGTCGTTGCACCGAGCAGAATTTGCACAAGAAACAAGGCGAGTACCAGCCAAAAATATTTTGCGGTCGCTTTCATCGACGGCGTAACCACGATACCGCGCAATGGGTCTGTGGCCGGCGGAGTGACCGGGCCTTCCTTGCCGTGATAGACCGCATAATGCCAGGCCAGCAAACCGATGCCGGCAATCATGAACAGCACGCTGAAAACGGTCCACAAGAACGTACTGGACGATGCCTGGTTGCCGACGGTCGGATCGTACGGCCAGTTATTCGTGTAGCTCACGCTGGCATTCGGACGATTGGTCACGGCGGCCCAGGAAGTCCAGAAGAAAAACGCTGACATCTGGCGACGGTGTTCCATCGTGTCGACGGTGCCGTCTTTCATCGCATAGGTTTCGCGCAGTTTTTGCGTGGCCGGATCATTGCTAAACAGGCTTTCATAATGGGCGGCCACTTCCGAGATGGCTTGCGCGCGTTCATCGGTAATCGTCAGCGTGTCCGTGGCTGGATCATAAGTATTGGCACGAATATCCGGCTGCAATTCCGCACGCAGTTTTGCCTGATCGCCGGCTGGCAGGAATTTATATGCCTTGCCGTATTGCCCACTGGCACGAAGGGACAACCAGGCTTCCGATTCGCGATGCAACCAATCGGCACTCCAGTCCGGCGCCACCAAGGCACCATGGCCCCAGATGGAACCCAATTGCTGTCCGCCGATGCTTTGCCAGACGGTACGTCCGGTTTCGATATCGTCGCGGGTAAAGAGCACCTGACCGCTTTGCGTGGCGATCGTGCCGGGAATTGGCGGTTGCTGGCGATGGATTTCACCACCCATCCAGAGCAACACGCCAAAACCGGCAATCAGCAAGGCCGTCAGTCCAATCCAGAGGCGTCTGGTCGTATTCATCGCACATCTCCACTTTTTTTGGATGTGCCATGTTTATCGATATTGCCGCGATGCCTCATGACTTACATCAAGCAGCGGTCACTTTTCCCTCAGTCGCGCAGCACCGGTCTTGCCAGTTGTTCCAGTTGCTTGAGCTGGGTGAGTTCGATTTCGCGGCGTTCGACCTGGACCAGGCCTTCGGTCTGGAAACGGCGCAGGACGCGGCTCACCGTTTCCGGTGCCAGCCGTAAATAATTGGCCATGTCGGTACGGCTCATGGTGAGATGGAATCGGGTCGCGGAAAAACCGCGCGCCGCATAGCGCCGCGATAACGCAATGAGAAACGCGGCCATGCGCTGGTCGGCGGAATAGTCGCCGGCGAGTAACGCGGCCTTGCCGATATCCTGCGAAAGCAAACGAAACAATTGCGTCTGCAGCCCCGGCATCCTGGTTGCCAGCAAGGCCATTTTCGGAAACGAAAAACGGCATAGCATCACGGTATCCAGCGCCACTGCATTGCAGGGATATTTGGCGTGATGGATTGCATTCAAGCCGATCACTTCGCCCGGCAGGAAAAACCCCTGCACCTGCTCGTTGCCGTCGGTATCGACGACATAGGTTTTGACGGTGCCGCCACGTACGGCGGCAATGGCGTTGAAATCATCGCCTTCGCGAAATATGTGGTCGCCTTCGTGGAACGGCCCGATGTGTTCGACCAACACATGCAAATCCTGCAAGGCGTTCTTGCTGAACCCTTCCGACAGGCAGGCGCTTGAAAAGGCGCAGGTACTGCAAAAACGAATTTCATCGCCGTCGTCGGCGATGGGCGATATCCGTCGTTTTACGCTCATCGCGAAAGCCCCGCCGCAGTCTTCAGATGGTCTTTGAAAACTGTAGCACGGTAGCGGATGGATTGAGGTAGGCATCGAAGCATGCGGCAATGATACGCAGAAGCAGACGACCACGCGAGGTAGCTTTCAGATGCGTCGGCGATATGGTGACCAGCCCGTCTTCCGCAAGGCTTTGCAGTTTTTTCAGGTCAGTGTCGAAGTATTCGTTAAAATAGATATCGTGCCGTTCCTCGAATTTGGCGATGTCGATTTCGCCCTGACACATCCAGCGTTGAATCAGGTCGGCGCGAATCACATCGTCTTCGCTCAGGTTCATGCCGCGCCATATCGGCAAATGGTCTGCTTCGACCGCAGCCTCCCAACTCGGCAGATCGCGCGGATTCTGGCTGAAGCTTTCGCCAATATGACTGATCGAACTCACGCCCAAACCAATCAAGTCGCTGTCGGCATGCGTGGTATAGCCCATGAAGTTGCGATGCAAATCGCCGCGTTCCTGCGCAATGGCGAGTTCGTCTTCGGGCAGGGCGAAATGATCCATGCCGATATAGCAGTAACCGGCCTGCGACAATTTTTCGATTGCCAATTGCAGCAATGACAATTTGGTCTCGGCGCTCGGCAATTGAGTTTCATCCAGTTGCCGCTGCGGTTTGAACAGTTGCGGCATATGGGCATAGCTATAAACCGCGATGCGGTCCGGTCGCGCTTCGATCACGGTATCCAGTGTTTTACCGAAACCGGCCAGCGTCTGTTTCGGCAAGCCGTAAATCAGATCCACGTTTACGGATTTGAAACCGCTATCGCGACAGGCCTTGATCACGGCCAGTGTTTCTTCGACCGATTGGATGCGGTTGACCGCTTCCTGCACTTCGGGATCGAAATCCTGCACGCCGAGACTGGCGCGGTTGAAACCCATTGAAGCGAGCGCAGCGATGTCATCGGGCTTCACGCAACGCGGATCTATTTCGATGGAAATGTCGCGGTTCTCCGACTGGCTGAAATGGAAATGCTGCCACAGGAATTGCATGAACTCGCCCAATTGTGCGGGGCTCAGAAAATTCGGCGTGCCGCCGCCGAAATGCAATTGCATCACTTCGCGGTCGCTTTCAAATAGCGGCGCGACCATCGCGACTTCCTTGCGCAAATCTTCCAGATATTTTTCGCCGCGTTTCTCATCGCGCGTGATGATGCGATTGCAGCCACAATAAAAACACGGGCTGGCACAGAACGGAACATGCACGTAAATGGAGAGCGGGCGCGGAATCGGGTCTTCGTTGCTGCGCTTGATCACTTCCAGCAAATTCGTTTCGCTGAATTGACCGGAAAACTGCGGCGCAGTCGGATAGGAGGTATAGCGCGGGCCCGGACGGTCGTAGCGTCGCAGCAGATCGGCGTCAAATGGCGGCGGTGTAATCATGGCCAGATCATATTGGCCCGTACTGAAAAACGCTTTGACTTGAGTCAAACGCCGGTCCGGTTTTTGCTGAATACGCCGAATTTCTCAAGCCATGGCAAAACCCGTAAACTAAACGGCACTGCCTGTCCCTAACGAGAGCCCCATGCCTGTCCTGCGTTTTGATGCCGTCAGCAAAACCTATGCGGGGCCGCACAATGCGTTGAACGACATCAGTTTTGCGGTCGAGGCCGGCGAGATGCTGTTCGTTACCGGCCATTCCGGTGCCGGCAAAAGCACGCTGTTGAAATTGATCCATCTCAGCGAGCGAGCCACCCGCGGCACGGTGCTGGTGAATGACCGGAATCTGGCAAAAGTCCGTGGCCGCCAAGTCGCTTTTCACCGCCGGCAAGTAGGCGTGGTGCATCAGGACCACCATTTGTTGATGGACCGCAGCGTATTCGACAACGTGGCACTGCCTTTATTGATTGAAGGCGTACCCTCGAAGGAAATCGGCAAGCGCGTTCGCGTAACGCTGGAAAAAGTCAGCTTGGCATCGAAGGAAAAGACCCGTCCGAGCGAATTGTCTTCCGGCGAGCAGCAACGTGTCGGCATTGCACGTGCATTGATTTCCCAGCCGCTGTTGTTATTGGCCGATGAACCGACCGGGAATCTCGATCCTTCGCTGGCAGCCGAGATCATGGGGTTGCTGGCCAGCCTGTCTGCCCAGGGCAGCAGCGTGATTATCGCCAGCCACGATCTGGCCCTGGTCAAGCGCATGCGCAAACGCGTGCTGGTATTAAGCCAAGGCAAGCTAATGGACGATATCGCGCCAGAGGAGCTGGCCCCATGAGCACCACACGCACCAACAACTCCGGTTTCGGCGCCCGCTTTGGCGCCTGGCGCGATCAACATGTGTATTCCCTGCTGTCGAGTCTTGGCCGGATTGCCTCGAAACCTTTTTCCACCTTCCTGATCGTCGGGGTGATGGCGATCGCCATGGCGATGCCCTTGGCGCTGGGCATGGTGCTGCTGAACGTGCAACGGGTTTCCGGCACAGTGCAGGCGGCACGCGAAATGAGCGTATTCCTGAAGCCCGAAGTGACGCTGGATCAGGCTAATGCGCTGGCCAAAAAGCTGGAGCAACGCGGTGATGTCGAAAAAGTCACCGTGGTCAGCCCGGACGAAGGCCTCGCGGAATTCCGCAAGCTGAGCGATCTGGCGCAAAGCATCGATCTGCTCGGTAGCAACCCCTTGCCGAGCGTCCTGAAAATTCGTCCCAAAGACGATGGCATGGCCTTGGCCGAAGCTCTGCAGCAATGGCGCGAAGCCGATGTCGTGCAGCACGACGGCCAATGGCGACAACGCCTGAATGCCTGGCTGAGCCTGGGCGAGCGCATGCTGAAAATATTGAGCATCCTGTTCGGCGTCGGCGTGCTTCTGGTGGTGGGCAATACCGTGCGTCTGGACATCGGCACCCGCCGCGAAGAGATTGCCGTGATGCAGCAATTGGGCGCTACCGATGGCTTTATCCGTCGGCCATTCCTCTATCTCGGTTTCTGGTATGGCCTGGCCGCAGGCGCGCTGGCGCTGGCCTTGTCCCTATTCGCCGGCTTGGCACTGGATGAACGCCTGCGCCCCTTGCTCGCCAGCTATGACAGTCGCTTTGCACTGCAGGGACCTGATTTGACGATGGTATTGGCGTTGCTGGCCGGCAGCGCCATACTGGGCTGGATGGGTGCATGGCTCGCCAGCGGCCATCATCTCAGGCAAACTCGACCTACAGATTTATAATTC
>Ga0209277_10000103_pt1 | contig 42199 bp, 40 predicted proteins | sample JI81AbrownDNA_FD_187503 | JGI IMG/M metagenome (GOLD analysis project Ga0209277, IMG submission 187503) | Wastewater effluent complex algal communities from Wisconsin, to seasonally profile nutrient transformation and Carbon sequestration -... | ecosystem: Engineered > WWTP > Effluent > Algae... | reverse complement strand
CGGAAGAATTAAAGGTCTTGGTCCAAGGTATTGCCCATCTATTGAGGACAAGATCAACCGCTTCGCAGAACGCGATCGCCATCAGATTTTTGTTGAGCCTGAAGGATGGAACACCGTAGAAATCTATGTGAATGGATTTTCTACATCCCTTCCTGAAGATATTCAGCATGCTGCGCTAAGAAGAATCCCCGGTTTTGAAAATGCCAAAATGTTCAGACCCGGATATGCTATTGAGTATGATTTCTTTCCTCCCACGCAGTTAAAATTAACATTAGAAACACAACTAATTGATAATCTGTACTTTGCGGGTCAGATTAACGGAACTACCGGCTACGAAGAAGCGGCTTGTCAAGGCCTGATGGCCGGAATAAATGCGCATAACAAAGTGCATGAAAAAGATCCTTTCATCCTGAAAAGATCAGAAGCATATATCGGTGTGTTGATTGATGATCTTGTAAATAAAGGGACTCAGGAACCTTATCGCATGTTTACCTCCCGGGCTGAGTATAGAATTTTACTCCGTCAAGACAATGCGGATCTTCGACTGACAGAACTCGGTCATAAACTTGGCCTTGCAGATGACATGCGGCTGGAAAAATTGATTGATAAACGAAACGATATCAAAAGCCTCACAGAAGAACTCCTGAAAGTTAAGGTAGGGCCCGAAACTGTTAATGCCGGATTGGAAAATCTGAATACTTCAACCATCCAGGAAAAAGTAAATGCTGTAAATCTACTTAGAAGACCTCAGGTCGGACTGACTGAATTCAAGGAAATTAATTCCGATCTCGCGGCACTCTTTAATAAGTACTCTAAGGAAATTCAGGAACAGGTCGAAATTGCCGTTAAATATGATAGCTATATAGACCGTGAGCAAAAGCTTGTCGAAAAAATAGGCAATCTGGACGCGTACAAAATCCTGCCGGAATTTGATTATGATCGCGTAAAGGCACTGTCCTCAGAGGGGCGTGAAAAACTTAAAAAAATAAAACCTGAAACCATTGGCCAGGCATCGCGTATCAGTGGAGTTTCTCCTGCCGATATTTCCATCCTAACTATCTATCTTGGCAAGTAATGGTAGCTATTACGGAGTGCCCGGTTTGTAGAAGTCGGTCAATCAAGCCTTTCAAAGTTTGCAAAGATTTTACCGTTTCACATGAAACGTTCACCGTTAACCTGTGCGCTGATTGTTCGTTGGGCATAACAACTCCTCGTCCTGAAACTGAAAACCTTGGTAAGTATTATCAATCTGAAGAGTACATTTCTCACTCTGGAAAGTCTTCCGGGTTCATGGGTCCGGTCTATACAACTGCAAGGAGATTTGCGCTCCGCTGGAAAGCGCGAATCGTACAAGGCAAAAGCAAAAAAGGAACTGCCCTTGATTTTGGCTGTGGCACAGGTGAATTTTTGCAAACCTTAAAAACACGGGGATGGAAAACAGAGGGAGTAGAACCGTCTGACCTTGCCCGAACAAAAGCAGAATCACTTACGGGCCAAAAGTTATATCGTACGCTTTCCGAAATTCCAACCAGGCAATTTGATGCTATAACTGCCTGGCATGTCGTGGAACATGTACCTGATTTAACTTCTGTGATTCAGCAGTTGGCTCAGTTGCTCAAAAAAGATGGCACTATATTTATTGCCGTTCCTAACTATGAATCCCCCGATGCTGATACGTACAATGATTTGTGGGCTGGCTACGATGTTCCCCGCCACTTGTGGCATTTTTCACGTAAAAGCATGAAGCGCCTTCTTGAAGCTCATGGATTAAGTCTCACTCAAATCGTTCCGATGAAGCTTGACGCATATTATGTTAGTATGCTTAGTGAAACATATAAAAATGGTGGCAAAGGATCGATCGGTAGTTTGATCAAAGGGTTTCTCTCCGGCTTTAAGTCAAATGGTAATGCCGAGGACAATAATTACTCAAGCCTGATTTACATTGCAAAGCACGTATGAAAATCCGGTGGCTATATTTTGTTCTGATAAGTTCGCTGCTTTGTCAGTGTGCTAAACAAACATCCCCTACGGGTGGACCGACCGATGAAACTCCGCCTGCCCTCGAACGGTCCAATCCCAAACATGAGCAAACCAATGTTAAAAGTTCCAAAATTGAATTAACGTTTAACGAAGCGATCCAGCTAAATAATGCCCGCGAGCAAATTATTATTACACCTAGCGTTGGCAAAAAATTTGAAACGACATTCAACAAGCGTAGTGTAACGCTTGATCTAAAAGCGGATCTACAGGAGAACACTACCTATAACATTAACTTCAGGGAGGCAATCCAGGATATTACAGAAAAAAATCCGGCTATCGTTAAACTTGCCTTTAGCACCGGTTCATACATTGATTCACTAAGTATAAATGGGAGGGTACAGGATGCGCTCACCGAAAAAGATCAAAATAACTATACTGTTGCTTTAGCAGAGGCGTCCGATACGTTCAGCATTTTTAAACATCCCGCATCGTGGATAACCGTAACCAATAAAAAAGGCCAATACGCTCTCGAAAATTTAAAAGCAGGAACCTATGTTCTCTACGCCTTTGACGATAACAACAGAAATCTGATTGTTGACAGTAAATCAGAACAATACGGCTTTCTAAGTCAACAGATTAATCTGACAAAGAATGTAGACTCTGTCAAGCTGAGAACATTTAAGCTGGATGTAAATAAGCTCAAATTAATAAGTGCGAGAACAACGTTTGCATATTTTGATATACGTTTCTCTAAAAGTTTGATACGCTATAGCGTTACACCAATTGACAGTACAGTTACCGTATACTCATCCCTACAACCAGATCTCACAACCGTTAAGTTGTATAATACCATCTCTGGCCTTGACAGTCTTCAAATCAGAGTCAGTGCAACCGACAGCTTGAATTCAACGCTAGACACGCTATTGTACATGAAGTTTCCGAAAAAGGAAGCCACGCGTGACAAATTTGTCGCTACGGTCGTAAAAACATTCGTCAATGAAAGCAATTCCATCCTATCATCACAATTCAGATTCAGTAAACCAATTTCCAACTTCTATACGGATAGCACATTTATTGAAATAGACTCACTTACCCGCATACCGCTTTCACAAGAAGATTATGCATGGGAACGTAATAGAACCCAACTCACGCTAACAAAGAAAGTAGATCTTAATGTCCTCTTCCCACCTGACACAAGCACCGCAGAGTCAAAAAAAACGAAGTCACCAGGACCACCAAAAAAAGGCCCCGCTCTTATTCTGACAAAAGGATCTATTGTATCAATTGAAATGGATACAGCTCAATCCTTTAATCTCCCGATATCCTATATCAAAAAAGAATCTACCGCAGCGATCGAAATCAACGTCCAAACCAAGGAAGACTTTATCGTGCAAGTTTCAACCAGGTCCGGTACCATTGTCGATGAACGAAAAAATCAGAAAATTTTCGTTTTTGAAAATCTCCCTCCAGACACGTATCAAGTCCGCATGATTATAGACATCAACAAAAACGGTAGATGGGATCCAGGAGATTTCAGAACCAAAACAGAGCCCGAACCAATCATATATTATCGAAACGCAAAAGGGTTGAAAGAAACCCCGGTTAGAGCTAACTGGCATCTCAATCCATTGTTGATAACTTATTAATAGGCTGTGGACAAGTTCGCTCAGTCGGAGTCAATTCGTCCAAAACCATGATTTCTTAAACCATCACGGTTTGATTGTTGGTAACTCACAGGTTAACCACACATCATAACATTGCGTTTAATCAACAAAGAATTTATCCACACTCATAAAAAATGTTGATATTCAACTAACTAACTGATTAATTGACCGTTAGAATAAACAAGACATACACACGTTATAAACAGAGCAGCTAGCGACAAAGTTGTCCACAATTCAACATGACTAATAGTAATTATAATATATATATAAATACATTAATAATAAGGGCTACGCACATGTGTATTCTTTTATTACTCATCTCATTTTCACTCTTTTCTCAAAATCAATCGGAGATACAGCTCGCGAACGAATATCTTTTAAAAGGTGATAAACGAAAAGCACTCGAAATTTTTCGCGAGCTTGCCAAGAATGATATCAATGTTCCATTCATCCACAACAACTACTTAAATACACTACTTGATTTAAATGATTTTTCCGAAGCTCATGCATATTTAAAAAAACTTCTTAAAAGGGATCCGGAGAATATTATTTATAATCTCGATGTCGGTTTTATTTATGTCAGTTCCGGTGAAGCGGCAAAAGGAGATAAGATATTTAAAGATCTCATTAGCAAATACAAGGAAAACGTTTCCCTGATTAAAATGCTTTCCGATTACCTGGCAAGCAAAACGCTTGGTGAGTATTCAATTCTCGCGCTAAACGAAAGTCGCAAGTCGTTGGAAAATCCTGTTCTTTTCAGCTTTGAACTAGCCATGCTTTATCGGATACAAGGGCAGCGGGAGAAAATGATTGAAGAATACCTCAACTATGCAAATCAGAATTCCGGCACGATTCAAAATGCCAAGAACATGATGCAGATTTTGCTAACGAAACCTGGAGAGCTTGAGGTATTGGAGAAAATTCTATATGAACGTATTCGACAGTTTCCGGATGCCGATGTTTATTCTGATTTATTGATCTGGGTCACGATGCAGCAGAAAAATTTTGGCGCATCCTTTACACAGGCACGCGCGTACGACCGCAGGTATAAAAGATTTGGAGAGCGAAGCATTGAGATCGCTAAAGTTGCACTTGATAATGAGGACTTCGAAACAGCAATCAAAGCGTATGCCTATGTAATACGCGAGTATGCGGGCGGGCCGTATTACCTACAAGCCCAGCTTGGCTTAATGCGGACGCGCGAAGCCAGGATCAAAAATACCTTTCCGGTAAATGCGGATTCCGTAAAGCGTCTTGTCTTGGATTACAGGCAATTCATCTTAAAATATCCTGAAAATGTAAATTCGCTGGAAGCGCAGCGCAACGAAGCAATCTTGTACGCAACGTATCTCGATGAAAAAGATAAGGCGATAAAATTGCTGGATGACTTGCTTAAAAATCCAAAAATAACCCTCACCCTTAAATCGAAAGTTAAGCTTGACCTCGGAGATATTTATTTATTAAAAGGTGAGCCCTGGGAATCCACCCTGCTTTACTCACAGGTTGAAAAGCTACTGCAGGAAAACCCGGTTGGCTATGAGGCCAAACTGAAAAACGCTAAACTTTCGTACTACAAAGGTGATTTCAGACTGGCGCAAGAACACCTCGATATTTTAAAGGAAGCAACTACGCGTGAAATCGCCAATGATGCGATGGAGTTAAGCATGCGCATAAAAGAAAACATTGTAGCGGATTCGATGGGCGAAGCACTCAAAGCGTATGCAAAAATTGAACTGCTGCTTTATCAGAATAAAAAGGATGAAGCATTGCGCGCCCTAAAGCTGTTGGCTGAGGGCTCGTCTCTCGTCCCTGATTCTTCAACGTCCGGCAGCGTAATCCGCACGTCCTTTTCAAACCGCGCAATTCTGGATGACGTTTATTGGCTTGAAGCAACCATCCGGATGGAACGCGGAGAGTTTACCGAGTCGATCCAATTGTTGCAGCGAATACTTACTGAGTATCCCGATGATATCCTGGTAGATGATGCGTATTTCCTACAAGGCGAAATTTATGAGCGCCAGATAAAGGATAAGGACAAGGCCATGGAAATTTACAGAACCTTTCTGGATAAGTATCCGGGGTCGGTATTTGCCGCTGAAGCCCGCAAAAGATTCAGAGCACTTCGCGGAGATTTTAAAGATGCGCCTGTTCCGCAGAGCTAAATGTCAACCTGACAAGAATTATTCGCTTCTCAGAGACGTTACCGGATTATTCCGCGCAGCTCGAATTGATTGATAACTCATAGTGATCCACGCAATCCCGAACGCAAACAATCCAGCGGCAGCATAAACCAAAATTCCAATCTCAACTTTATACGTATAGCTTTTCAGCCACCAGTTGATTGCGTACCACGCGAGTGGCGCAGCCAGCACAAAGGCAATCAGGATTAGCCTACCAAACTCTTTTGAAAGTAAAACTACAATGCTGCTGACCGATGCACCCAGCACTTTACGAATACCAATTTCTTTGGTGCGCTGTTCAGCGGTGAAAGATGTCAGCGCAAATAACCCCAGACAGGCGATGATAATCGCAAGGCTGGCAAACACAGCAAACGTTTTACCCAGACGCTGCTCCGTAACATACATTCGTCCGAAATCTTCATCAAGGAAAGAATATTGGAACGGCTGACCAGGGGCAAGACTTTTCCAGGTTTTCTCAACCGTTGAAATTACGTCCTGCGAATTAGCAGCCTCAAATCTGAAAATGACGGTTCCGTTATTTTTCTCGAGGAAGAGTGCTAACGGGGCAATGTTTTGCTTCAAGGATTCGAAATGAAAATCTTCGAGCACACCGATAATTGTCCATGACTTTAACGAATTTTTGTCAGGAGATCCATCCGGATTATTACTGTTAAATGTGCTGATCTTCCGTCCAACGGGATCCTTTTCATAATTAAAAAATTTCAGGGCCGATTGATTGATAACAATGGCCGATGAATCGGACGAGAAGTCAGCAGAGAAGTCGCGACCCTCAATAATCTTCATTCCCATTGTTTTCACATAGTCATAATCAACCTCCCAGCTTTGCATGCCCACCATTGTCTCTTCCGTTGGTTCGCTGCCCGTTGGCCAATATGTATTGTCGCTTCGCCAACCGCCCGATACCGGAAGAAAGCCGGAGATGCTGCCGCTTTTTATAAAATTATTTTTGGCAACCTCGTCTCTAAAGGATTCAATGTTCGTGCCCAGTGCATACGCATCATTGACGACCAGAACCTGGTCTTTTTCAAAACCGATCTTTTTATTTTGAATGTAATTCAACTGACGATTAACAGTGATTGTTGCAATCACCAGGAAAATGGAAATGACAAACTGAAATACAACCAGTGAGCTTCTAATCCAACCACTGCGCAGGCCCAGTGCGAGATTTCCTTTTAAAACATTAACCGGCTTGAATGCGGAGAGAAAGAACGAGGGATATAGTCCTGCAAGAACTCCGATAAGAATGGAAGCACCTCCAAGCAAGAGATAAAACATCGGTTCAGTTACCGGTAACGTAAGATCCTTCTGTGAAATCGAGTTAAATACGGGCAGGAATATCCACGCTAACACAAGAGCAAATAAAAAGGATCCGAGGCTCAGCAAAATTGATTCGAGTAGAAATTGCCGAACCAGATGTGAACGCAGGGAACCCATAACTTTACGTACGCCAACTTCTTTCGCCCGGTTTGCCGAACGTGCCGTAGAAAGATTCATAAAGTTGATACAGGCAATACTGAGAATGAATAGCGCAACCGCAGAAAATAAATACACATAGGTAATGTCTCCATTAGGTGCGAGCTCAGCAGTTAAGTCAGAATGCAAATGAATATCGGTTAATGGCATTAACGTATACTCCCAGATATTACCTGCGGACTTGAATTTTTCCATTGTGAAATCTTCGCCCAATATGGCGGCAGCCTGAGCGCCCATGTGTTTTTGAATGAATCCTGGAAATTTTTCTTCCAGACCTTTTGCATTGGTTCCGGGCTTTAATAAAAGATAGGTGTTAAAGTTATTGCTCAGGAAGTTCGGCTGCTGGGCTTCATTCAAACCCGCCATGGCGATGAGAATATCAAAATGAAAGTGCGAAGCAATAGGCATGTCTTCAAATACGGCAGTGACTTTAACATTCAACCGGTTATCTAAAATCATCGATTGACCAAGCACATTACCATCCGGAAAGTATTTATCAGCCATCTTTTTACTGATGGCAATAGCGTTTGGTTCTGTTAGTGCGGTAGAAGCATCACCTGAAATGACAGGAACCGAAAAAACGTTAAAGAAGGTACTATCCGTCCAAATCACATCATTCTCTTTGATGTTATCCGTACTTTCTGAACGCTTAACGAGATACGATCCGCGCGCGCGGAAACGAACAGCAGATTCAACTTCCGGAAAATCATGTACAGCCGCATCTGCGAAGGGAGCCGAAGCTACGGCAAGCTTGTAATGATTGCCGCCAAATTTGATCTCACCGTTTACCCGATAAATACGGTCTGCATTTTTATGATGTCGATCGTAGCTAACCTCGTTCTGAATAAATAGTATAATCACCAGGCATGCTGCAATGCCGATAGCAAGACCAACAACATTAATCAGTGAGTAGAATTTATGTTTCGTTAATGAACGGATAGCGATGAGCAGATAATTCTTTAGCATGATCTTAGTCTTTTGATTTTGGAGCGTTAACGTTTGACTTTGTATTTCGCGCAGGCCGCCTGTATGGCCGAAAGTTTTTAATACGTTATGGTAGGCATCGATGAATCGTTTACCGGATTTCATTTCTGTTTCAATCGCACTGCAGATGTGATCGATGATTTCATCTTTCAGTCCATCAACAACAAGCCCACGGTAATGAACATCTTTAATAATATAATCAATATGTTCAGCGGTAAGCAGCATCAGGCAACGGTAACGTTTAATACGGTGCTCATGGTTTTAATGAAAGCGATGAATTCACTTACTTTGTCTTCCACCACATTTTTACCGACAGCGGTGAGGGAATAATATTTCCGCATCCGCTTTCCGATAACTTCAGTTTCGGTTTTCAAAAATCCTTCCGCTTCCATTTTATGAAGAGTAGGATAGAGCGCGCCTTCGGTTAATAAAATTGTACCATCGGATAATTCTTTCACGCGCTGGGTGATTTCATAGCCGTACATTTTGCCATGATCAGCCAGAATCTTCAAAATGATGGTTTGCAAAGTGCCCTTCAAAAGCTCAGTAGAATGCATAATACCTAATTGTCTTATGCATAAGACGCCAATTAGTGATGTTGGGTTGCTCAAATGGAAAGAAATAATTCAAAGTGCTCGGCATGCATACCAAATATTTTAATACCTTCGGTATCGATTGCATGGGATGCGAAAGGAAGAAACCATAGATTATCATATTAAAACGGCCTGGCATGCGATAGCCCGCATGTATAATCAGCAGGCCTTGAAATATGGTGGCACCATGTCGATTGGGTTTGCGCTGTTGAACATTGATGCCGATGAAGGAACTCCAGCGACAAAGATTGCTCCGCTGATGGGACTTGAAGCAAGAAGCCTAACGCGCTTGCTCAAGTCGATGGAAGAGAAAGGATTGATCTGTCGCGAAAGTGATAAGGTTGATAAACGCTCAGTGCGAATTAAACTGACGGAGGAAGGTAAGAAGCAGCGTGAACATTCAAAGGACACCGTGTTAAGATTTAATGAAGCTGTGCGCGAAGAGTTGCCGGAACATAAGCTGAATGTTTTCTTTGACGTTGTACAGAGTATTAACCAGATTATAGAGAAGAATAGTATTTATAAAAATCACTGAATTATAAATTACCTAATACCTCCACATGAAAAGATCAATCCGCAAAGTTGCCGTCCTGGGTTCGGGTATCATGGGCTCGCGCATTGCCTCCCACTTCGCCAACATTGGTGTAGATGTATTGCTGCTTGACATTGCACCGAAAGAATTAACAGAAGACGAAAAGAAAAAAGGCTTGACGCTCGATCATCCTGCCGTAAAGAACAGGATCGTCAACGCGGCCTTTGATGCAACGCTCAAAGCGAATCCTGCATCGCTCTTCAGCAAAAAATTTGCATCGCGCGTGAAGCTTGGAAACTTTACTGATGACATGCCGAAGATCAAGAACTGTGACTGGACCATTGAAGTCGTAGTTGAAAATCTTGACATCAAGAAAAAAGTCTACGAGGAAGTTGAGAAACACAGAACAGCGGGGACATTAATCACATCCAACACATCCGGTATTCCGATTCATTTAATGGCCGAAGGCCGGAGTGAAGATTTTCAAAAGAACTTTGCCGGAACTCACTTCTTCAATCCGCCACGCTACTTAAAGCTGTTGGAAATCATTCCTACAACGAAAACTGATCCCGAGGTAACCAAATTCTTACTTCACTATGGTGATCTTTTCTTAGGTAAGACCACTGTGTTGTGTAAGGATACTCCTGCGTTTATCGGAAACCGCGTAGGCGTTTACGGATTACTTAAAGTAATAGACTCCATGCGCAAGTTTGAATTGAACGTGGATGAAGTTGATAAGCTTACAGGTCCCGTGATCGGAAGACCTAAGTCAGCAACCTTCAGAACATCGGATGTTGTTGGATTGGATACACTCGTAAAGGTGGCGAACAATTTATATGCAGGCTTGCCAAATGACGAAGGCCGCGAAATGTTTAAGCTGCCGGAAGTTGTTGCAAAACTCGAGCAGAACAAATGGCTTGGTGATAAAACCGGCCAGGGCTTTTATAAAAAAACAAAAAACGCGAAAGGTCAGACAGAAATCTTAACGCTCGATCTGAAGACCTTAGACTATAAAGAAAAGCAAAAAGCAAAATTTGCTACGCTTGAAACAACGAAGACGATCGACAATTTAAGAGATCGCTTTAAAGTGTTGCTCGCAGGCCAGGATAAAGCCGGAGAATTTTATCGCGACATGTTTTACGATCTATTCAAGTATGTGAGCTTTCGGATTCCGGAAATCAGCGATGAACTTTTCAGAATCGATGACGCGGTAAGCGGAGGCTTTGGCTGGGATCTGGGTCCGTTTGAAACCTGGGATGCTGTTGGTGTAGAAAAAAGTATTCCATTGATGGAAGCGGCCGGTTATAAACCGAACGATTGGGTTTATGAAATGCTGGATGGGGGAAACAAATCATTCTACAAAGTTGAAGGTGGCACACGTAAGTATTACGATATCCCGAGCAAGTCGTACAAAGCCATTCCGGGTAAAGAAGAGTTTATCATTCTTGAAAATAAAAAGGACAGCATTGTTTGGAAGAATGCCGATTCAAAAGTTACGGACATCGGTGATGGCGTTCTAAACTTTTCATGGAGCTCGAAAAGCTATACACTCGGCAGCAGTGTGATCGAAGGATTAAACAAGGCGATTGATTTGGCCGAGAAAGATTCTCGTGGATTGGTTGTTGGTCATCAAGGTCCTGACTTTTCTCTCGGTGCAAACCTTGGCCTGGTGTTCATGTACGCAATCGAGCAGGATTACGATGAGATCGACTTCATGATCAAAGCATTCCAGAACTCGGTTATGCGCTTGAGATATTCAACTATTCCGGTTGTCGTAGCTCCTCAAGGCCGCACACTGGGCGGTGGATGCGAAATGACGATGCATGCCGACATCGCACAGGCAGCTGCGGAAACATACATAGGCCTGGTAGAAGTAGGCGTAGGGCTCATCCCTGGAGGTGGAGGGACTAAAGAATTCACTAAGCGCGTAAGCGATTCGCTACAAGAAGGCGATGTCGAGCTGAATGCACTTCAAAATGCCTTCATGACTATCGCGACAGCGAAAGTGGCAACCTCTGCTGAAGAAGCGCGGGAACTGGGCATTTTGAAAACAGTAGACAGGGTTTCAATGAATAGGGATCGTCAGATCGCAGATGCAAAGCAGGCTGTGCTTGACTTAGCAGAAGCGGGTTACACGATGCCGCAGCAAGCAAAGAATATTAAGGTACAAGGCCGTACAGGTCAGGCATTATTCCTTGCCGGATTACAAGGCATGCAAATGGGAAAATACATTTCCGAACACGATGCAAAAGTTGCCAAGTGGATAGCGAACGTTATGTGCGGGGGAGATCTGACTTCTCCACAAGAAGTGACAGAACAATACTTGCTTGATCTCGAAAGAGAAGCATTCTTATCCCTCACGGGAGAAAGAAAAACATTGGAAAGAATTCAAGCCATTCTCACAGGCGGAAAACCTTTAAGAAATTAATCATTAACGAAAACCAAGTAAGACTATGAATGCATACATCGTAGCGGGTTATAGAACAGCAGTCGGAAAAGCAAAGAAAGGCGGATTTCGTTTCGTGCGTCCGGATGATTTAGCATCGGATGTGATAAAGCATTTGGTGAAATCTGTTCCAGGAATTGAAAACAACATGGTTGATGACCTGATTGTTGGCAATGCCGTACCGGAAGCGGAGCAAGGCATGCAGATGGGAAGAATGATTTCCCTTCTGGCCCTCGGACTTGATGCTCCCGGCATCATCATCAATCGTTATTGCGGGTCGGGTGTTGAAGCGATTGCGATTGCTTCAGCTCGAATTCACGCGGGTCAGGCGGATATTATAATTGCAGGCGGAACAGAATCCATGTCACTTGTACCCGTAATGGGTTTTCGTACGGCATTGAATTATGAGATCGCGAAAAATCATCCAACGTATTATACCAGCATGGGGCTTACAGCAGAAGAAATTTCCAAGCAGTATAAAATCTCACGCGAAGAGCAGGATCAGTTTTCATATGAATCACACATGAAAGCAGCAGCCGCGTGGAAGGCAGAAAAGTTTAAAGGCGAGATTGTTCCTATAACAGTGAAAGAAGTTTACGTGGATGAGAATATGAAAAAGAAAACCCGTGAGTTTGTGGTGGAGAAAGATGAAGGCATACGCGCAGACACAACGGTTGAGGGCTTAGCAAAACTAAAACCTGTATTCGCTGCAGGCGGAACGGTAACGGCAGGCAACTCGTCACAAACTTCTGATGGAGCCGCATTCGCGTTAGTAGTTTCAGAGAAGATTGTGAAACAATTAAATCTGAAACCGATCGCGCGGATGCTTAGCTATGCTGCAGCTGGAGTTGATCCGCGCATTATGGGCATTGGCCCGGTTGCAGCAATTCCCAAAGCATTAAAAATTGCCGGAATGAAACTTCAGGATATTGATTTAATCGAATTGAATGAAGCGTTCGCAGCACAAGCATTGGCGGTTGTAAAAGAACTTGGCATTGACAAGTCAAAACTGAATGTTAATGGCGGAGCAATTGCCGTTGGTCACCCACTCGGTTCTTCCGGTGCACGATTATCAGTACAGCTGTTCAATGAGCTTACAAGGCAAAAGAAAAAATATGGAATGGTTACAGCATGCGTTGGCGGAGGCCAGGGCGTTGCTGGAATTTATGAGATGTTGAATTAATAGAAATTAAGATAAGTTATGAGTACAACGACCACAGAAAAGAAGGCTATAAAGGGAGGCGAATTTTTAATTCGCGAAACTCAAGCAAGTGATATTTTCACACCCGAGGATTTCAATGAAGAACAGAAAATGATTCGTCAACAGTGTGAGGACTTTCTTGCAAAAGAAGTCTGGCCGAAGCTGGATGAAATTGATTCGATGAAAGATCCCAAGCTAATGCCGCATATTTTGGATAAGGCAGGTGAGCTTGGCTTGTTGGGAACATCAGTTCCGCAGGAGCTTGGTGGCTTTGGAATGGATTTTAACACATCTATGCTTGTCGCGGAAGTTCTGGGAGCAGGACATTCTGTTGCGGTAGCTGTATCCGCACACACAGGTATTGGCACACTACCAATTCTGTATTATGGGAATGACGCACAAAAGCAAAAGTATATTCCGAAGCTTGCTTCGGGTGAATGGAAAGCCGCGTATTGCTTAACAGAACCCGATTCGGGCTCGGATGCCAACTCCGGAAAAACAAAAGCCGTGTTAAGCAAGGATGGAAAACATTACCTGATCACGGGTCAGAAGATGTGGATTACCAACGGTGGCTTTGCTGACATCTATGTTGTGTTTGCCAAAATTGATAACGATAAAAACTTAACTGGATTTATTGTTGAAAAAGGATTTGGTGGCATTACGATGAATGAAGAAGAAAAGAAGATGGGTATTAAGGGATCATCGACCCGTCAGATTTTCTTCAATGACTGTAAAGTTCCGGTTGAAAATATGTTGAGCGAACGCGAGAACGGTTTCAAAATCGCAGTAAACATTCTGAACATCGGCCGTATTAAGCTTGGCGTAGCTGCCATTGGCGGATCGAAAGCAACGTTAAGCAAGGCTGTTAACTATTCGAAAGAGCGTAAGCAGTTCGGCACTTCAATTTCAAATTTCGGAGCGATCAAATATAAGATCGCAGAATGTGCGGTTAAAATTTACGCATCTGAATCAGCACATTATCGTGCGGGTCAGAACATTGATGACGCGTACAATGCACTTGTTGCAGGCGGAATGGAATCCGGTAAGGCGCGCCTTAAAGCCCTTGAAGACTTCGCCATTGAGTGTGCGATCTTAAAAGTTCATGGTTCCGAAGTTCTTGATTATGTAACCGATGAAGGTGTTCAGATTTATGGCGGTATGGGATTTTCGGCAGAAGGTCCGATGGATCGAGCGTATCGGGATGCACGTATCAACCGGATCTTTGAGGGAACGAATGAAATCAATCGTTTACTAACGGTTGACATGATTTTGAAACGTGCCATGAAGGGGACATTAGATGTAATGGGACCCGCGATGGCTGTTCAAAAGGAATTAATGGGCATTCCTGATTTTGGCGCGAGCGATGAAGAGGGTCTGTTCGTGAAAGAAAAGAAAGCATTGGCTAATCTTAAAAAAGCGGGCTTGATGGCGGCAGGAGCAGCAGTTCAAAAGTTCATGATGAAGCTTTCGGATGAACAGGAAGTGTTAATGAACCTGGCCGATATGCTCATTGAAGGGTACGTTGCTGAATCGGTGCTGTTGCGCGTTGAAAAGCTGATCGCGCAGCGCGGTGAGAAAGCGTGTGAAATTGAAAAAGAGATGGCGATCATCTACCTGCACGAAGCAATTGAAAAGGCTGCATCGGCTGGTAAGTCTGCCGTAACTTCTTTTGCCGAAGGCGATGAACTTCGGTTAATGATATTGGGACTGAAACGCTTTACGAAGATCGATCCCTATAACTTAAAAAATGCCCGAAGAAAAGTGGCTGACTATGTAATAGAAAAGGGGAAGTATCCGTTCTAAAAAACAGTGCATATAAAAAAACCAGCTCAGAGAAGCTGGTTTTTTTGTTTATGGCTATTCTGCCCGCAACGTTTCCGCTGGGTTTGTAGACGCAGTCTTAAAAGTTTGTGAGGCAATTGTCGCGAGCCCCAGCCCCAGAAGAATTGCCAGGCTTAACAAAATATCCCAAAAACTTAATGTAACATGATAGTGCTGCATAGCCGCTAAGAAATTATTCGCTACTAGCGTTGATACAGGAATAGCAAAAAGTGTGGCCCATAACATTAATTTCAGATAATCTTTAGAGAGCAGCAGGATAATGCTTGGAGTGCTTGCTCCCATAACTTTTCGTATGCCAACTTCCTTTATTTTAGTCTCAGAGGTATAGACAACCATCCCCAACAAACCTAACAAGGAAATCGACAGGGCAAGCAATCCCAGGAATCCAACCAGTTTCAGAAGGGTTTCGTAAAAATCATATGACTCACGAATCTCATCATCAAAAAAACGTGCTTCAAATTTCTTTTCAGGCTCAAGCGTTTTCCAGACCGATTCCATTTGCGCAAGGGATCCATAGGTGTCTAAAAAGTTTACGTTAAGATTGGCTACAACAAATTCCTCCGGGTTCATTCTGAAAAGGAACCGCCCGATTTTTTGACTAATGCGCCTGTAGTTGAAATTTTGCATTACACCGATAATTTCAACATCCTTCCCCCCAATACTGAATAGCTTACCTATTGCTTCGGTTGGAGTTCCCAACTGAAAGTCTTTAACAAACTCTTCGTTTACAATAATGTATTTCTCACGCTGCCAGATTTCGTTTGGGAAATTTTTTCCGGCCAGGAGCTTAAGCTTGAAAATGTCAAGGTATTGTTGATCAATAAAAATGTGGGCCACGTCCAGCGAATCATTTTTGTCGACTGACCGTACCTGGGCCGAAGTCATCGATACTCCTAAAATGTGTGACGCCATTGACATTTTACTGACAGAGGCAAGCTTTGAGAACTCGTTACGAAACTGCTCAGGTTTTACATCTTGTAACTGAACATCAACAATTCCTTCGCGCTGGAATCCAAAATCAAAGTTTAACGTGTATTGATATTGCCGGCTAAACAATATCAACGCAATTATAAAGCAAAGTGAAAGTGAAAACTGAAAAACCGTTAAGCCTTTGCGGATACGATTTTTAGAAGAACGTTTACCCCCCTGACTTTTCAACGCTTGAATAGGATTAAGTCCCGCAAAATGCATAGCAGGAAAGAATCCAGCCAACAATCCGGTAAACATCGCGAATATGAAAAACGCCCAGCTTACTTTCCAGGTTAGACTTAAGTCAAGCATTGAGCCACTTACCATCATGCTCTGAAATTCAGCGCGAATGAAATAGAAGATGATTAATGCTCCCAATAAAGAGATTAAGGTGATTACAACTGTTTCCGTTATAAACTGGAAGAAAATCTGATTCTTCAATCCACCCATTGTTTTACGCAGCCCGATTTCTTTCGAGCGTTTCAAAGCACGGGCAATGGAAATGTTAGCGTAGTTAAAGCATGCTGGCAGCAGGATCAGGAGACAGATCACACCAAAAATTATTAACCCCGTTGTGTCCCATTGTTGTCCCAACCCGGCCACAAGGTCTCTACCTGGATTAATATCTGTTAATGCCTGTAACCGAAAATCAATCTTCGCCTCAGCGCGCTTACTGGCTTCACCCGAAAGTTCAGCAAGATATTTTTCGAGACCCGCAGTAGCAGACTCATCCTTCACCCGCACATAAACGTATTGACGGCCAAATTCTGTCCAGTCTTTGAAGTCTCCGGAATATGTCTGTTCCGCTGGGGGCAGCGTACTATGAGACACCAGGGCTTCAAATACCATGTGACTATTTTTTGGTGGATCGAGCAGTACACCCGCAACCTCGAAATTTCCCTGACCCGTTACTTCGAAAGTTCTTCCCAGAACATCCGTAGTATTAAAAAGTTTTCTGGCTGCAGTTTCAGTAAGCAGAATGCTATTAGGTTTCTGCAGTGCGCTTAACGGATTACCGCTTATTAATGGATAATTAAATACCTGTAGAAAAGAAGGTTCGGTATAATACCCCTGTAGTGGAATGTTAAGATTACCCGAAACCACGTCAGCAGAAAAGGATGAATTAATCCGGACCGTCTTCTCAATTCCAACTAATTCTGAATTCAGCCTTTCAGCGATAGAAAAAGGAGATAAAGCAAGTTCCCATTCGCGATCCACGGTTCTATGAGAAGTAATGACCCGATAGATATTTTCTTTTTGTGCGTGAAAATTATCGAACGTGCATACGTGAACATAGAGTGTAATCAACAGCAGGCTTACAGACATGCCAATAGCCAGCCCAACAGCGTTGACAATGGAAAAATATTTATGCTTGTAAAGATTGCGGGCGGCTATTTTAAAGTAATTGTTCAGAATAGCCACTGAAAAAGAGGACGATGCGAAATCACTAACTTTTGCTTGCTGCTTCCTGCGCCTGACCGCATAGGAAAAAACAAGTGACAACACCTGTTTCCAGTAAAGCCATTTAGCCGCTAAGGCTGACTTGTTTTTTTGATTCAGATAAAACCATTCGTCCAGATCACCCAACAAATCATTAACCTTTGCCTGGCCGCAATACCATTCAAAAAGTTTGCGGGCGAGTTTAGGAGGTTGGCGCTGCTTCATTTTAAAGAGAGTTTAACTTTTGAAAGACTCCACAATTCATCGCGCATGTTTTTGCTTTCAGCAACGGCTTTTTTACCGGCTTGGGTAATTTCATAGTATCGTTTGCTGCGCCCGCCCCGTTCCTGCGTTGCTCCGCCCAACCATGATTTTAAAAACCCCTTTTCTTCCAATCGCGTAATTGTTGAATGTAAAGCACCAATGCTGATGGTGCGCTTGCATCGGGTTTCAATATCCTGCTGAATAGAAACGCCATAAGCTTCTTCACCTAATGAGGCGACTGTAAGCAACACGAGCTCTTCAAATTCTCCTAGATATGTTTTCATAACTAATCGTTCAAACCTATAACGGAGAGATTAAGCATTTGTTTCTGTTTTTCAGAAGAAATGTTTCTTTACGTGTAGCACTGTACACTTTTGTAAAAAGCACTGTTCATTTCCCGACACTCTTTGAATGTCAAAGAAGGAAAATCCTACTTCTGAACCTGATTTGAAGCTTTCGTAAATTCTGAATGGTTTTTGCAAAGGATATTTACATCAACTACTCATTTATGACACGCTCCAATACAAACTCCGGAACAACCATTCTCATCATCCTTATCGTTGTATTTACATTTCCAATCTGGGTTGGGATTGCCGGAGGACTATTTGGATTAATCGCTGGCTTATTTGGTGCAGCTGTGGGAATTATTGTTGCTGTGTTCGGAGCAATTATTGGAGTCTTCGCAGCGGTTATCAGCGGGTTGTTTGGCGGCTGGTGGCCCGACTCTCACCTCGGCCTGAATGTTTTTTTGGCAATTTGTTTAGTGCTCGCAATTGTGATGCTAAGCAAAGCGCGTAAGAATAAATGATACTTACGCGGTTGGGCGCTTATTATAAAGTGCCGGATTTAAAAAATAATGACTGTAAACAGGATAACGTTTTACAAGCTTAAGCACAGGACGTTTTCCTTGCGAGAAATCGACTTTATAATAGAATTCATATCCTTTGGTTACGCGAACATCTTTGCGCAGCACATACCATTCTTTATCGTTCGGATTGAGAACCTTTACCATCACATGAAACAACCCGGGATTGCTTTTTATCCTGACAAACGATTTCGGCTGCGCAGTTCGAAGCTTTCCGTTAATGTATACTTGAAAGGTTGAATTTTTATCAGTTTGAATGGCGATGCCCGAGATGTAGGCAAACGCGGAATGCACTGAGGCAATTAGAATAAATAGTACGATCCACCGCTTCATAACAACTTCATTTCCGTAAGAAATACAACCTTCGTGCCACTTCCTGACAGGAACTGTATCTGATGCTATAACGAAATTGTTACATGTGTTGTTGTAAAGGCTAATTCAGCTTCATTTCGGCCTTCATCCCTTTAATAAAATTCTGAAGTGCCTGCTGCCAGCTTGTATCGGCATCCCATTTCGTACTGAGGTATACATTGCCCGAATCGATGTGCCGGGCATAAAATTTATAAACTTCTGTTTCGGCAGGGATATTTTTTAGCTGCATCTCAGCTCCGGGATACGTAACCGATACAAAGGCACTTTCGGATTGATTTACCGAGTAGCCCAATAACTCCTTAACTATACCGCTTCGACCATGCGCAACGCACAAAACATATAAAAACCCCTTGTTACGAAGATCTTTATCGGCAATGGCGTTGTCCACCAGCTGATACCGTAGTGGATATGTTTTAAAAAGCCCGGAAAGTTCCTGCGTTGCTGCACTGTCAGTAAAGGTAGGGACGGCAAGGTTGTCGATTTTAAGATCGTACGCATAGGTTTCGCTGCGTGTTCCTTCAATAACCTTTACCGGAAGGTCAGTTTCGGCAACTTCGTTGATCAACAGGTTTTTCTTTTGAAAGCTGGAAAGTGCAGACCGATAAATTTCGTTCATAAGTTGCGACAATGTTGAAGCCCGCATGCTCCACGCTGCCTGGCCCACATTTACAAAATCAGGTTTACCGTTGTACAAGGTTAAGTAGCAAATAAATCCGGATGATTTCTTTTGAATGAAAACCACACAGGAGATCTCGCGTCTGGTTAAATATTTATGATGTGCTTTTTCCGCATCGCCACCTGCCAGAATCCTTTCAGATTCGAAATAGGCGACCGCATCAATACCCGCCCGGATAAGGCCCTCATGAATTACAGTAATTTCCTTTGGGCTTATCGTACTCGTATGCAGCACAATTGAACGCTTGCTCATAACCTCCTCCGGAATAGCGCTGCTTTTTAACCGCGCAATAAGAACTTCCTCAGAAAGAAATTGGGCCTTTACAACGCAGGGCAGCAAGCAAAGAATAAGCAAAACAAATCTCATCATGACTTAACGCATGTGGGCGTCCCGTATTTTAGGCAAGGTATCAAATGCCAATAAAAAAACCTGAATCATCAATTTTTAGCGGATACGTTTTCAAATCCCGTGATCGGGAAGAAAGTTCCTGGCCCGTATGCAGACTAAAACAGTAATTGTGCAATGGACAAATAATTTCGCCCAGGTAATTCACAGCGCCCTTGCTTAACGATTCACCGCTGTGGGTGCATGTATCCTGAACGGCAAAGAAGCGACCCTTGTGATTAACCAAACAAATGCGTTTGCCATTGGCAACAACCAACTGAGGTCTGTTATGTTGCAGTCGCTGCAAGGCTTCGCTTTCACCTGAAAATATTTTCAGCCATTCCATACTTTGGCGAAGATCATCTTTTTTCCCAACTTGATTGCAAACTCATTACCATGCTACGATTTTCTTTTTTCGTACTCTGTCTTTTTGTCTCGGGCTTTACAGCTGCACAAGTGAACGCAGCACTGCAAACAAAAATTGATAAGCAGGCTCAGGAAATTGAACCGCGCATGGTTGAATGGCGAAGAAGCTTTCATCAATATCCGGAACTCTCAAACCGCGAATTCAAAACGGCAGCAAAAGTTGCTGAACATTTAAAGAACCTGGGCATTGAAGTTCAAACAGGAGTCGCGCATACAGGCGTTGTGGGAATTTTAAAGGGCGGAAAACCCGGGCCCGTTATAGCACTTCGTGCAGACATGGATGCGTTGCCCGTGACCGAGCGGAACAGTCTGCCGTTTGCGTCAAAGGAGAAAGCGATGTTCAACGGCCAGGAAACGGGAGTGATGCATGCCTGCGGACATGATGCGCATGTAGCAATCTTAATGAGTGTTGCCGAGATTCTTTCTAAAAATAAAAGTGATCTCAAAGGAACAATCAAGTTCATTTTTCAGCCTGCAGAAGAAGGCCCGCCAGCAGGTGAAAAGGGTGGAGCAGGCCTCATGGTGGAGGAAGGTGTTCTCGAAAATCCGAAGGTTGATGTCATTTTCGGATTACATGTTCGTTCAATTACGAAGCTCGGTGTGATTGAGTATCGTCCGAAAGGATTTATGGCAGCTTCCGATTGGTTTACCATTAAAGTATACGGCAAACAATCGCATGGCTCAAGGCCTTGGTTAGGTGTTGATCCCATTGTTATTTCATCGCAAATCATTGCAGGACTTCAAACCATTGTGAGTCGCCAGACGGATCTTACACAAGCAGCAGCCGTCATCAGTGTGGGTAGAATTAATTCAGGCATTCGTGAAAATATAGTCCCGGAAACACTTGAGATGTCAGGAACGATCCGAACGTTTGATGTTGAAATGCAAAAACTAATTCACGAGAAGATAAAATTAACAGCAACCAAAATTGCGGAAAGCGCAGGGGCGCGTGCAGAAGTAACGATTGATAAAAAAATGCCAGTGACGTTCAATAATGAGAAGCTAACGCATCAAATGGTAAGCAGCCTGAAACGCGCAGCAGGCGAAAATAATGTTACTGAAATTCCTCCGGACACGGGCTCAGAAGACTTTGCATACTACCTTGAAAAGGTGCCGGGAATGTTTTTTTTCGTTGGAGCGTGTCCGCCAGAAATGGATCCTGCAAAAGCACCATCGCACCACACACCTGATTTTATGATGGATGAAAGAAGCATGTTAACCGGATTGAAAGCCATGCTACAGGTTACCATAGATTACATGTACGCTCCGAAGAAGTAGAGCTTTATTCGTACATATCCTTCATTCGCTTTTGCGAATAAATAATAATACGCGACACCAGGCTCGGAAAAAAACGAACCATAAATGCATTCACCTTGCCCATAATGGTTAAAATGGTCTTCGCATTTCGCTTGCGAATCGATTTTAAAATGGCGTTGGCAACCTGCTCGCGGGTTTGTTGCAAATAAGCAGGCCGTGTTGCCACTGCAACGAGTTCACCTTTCGCGTTAAGCACGCGCTTTTGATCTTCATTTTGAGTAAACCCAACATGTACCACACCAATGTGAACACCTGTTCCGCTTAGCTCGATTCGCATAGACTGGGCAAGCGCTGTAAGAGCCATCTTTCCTGCGCTGTACGCAGAACCGGTTGGCATGCCATGTAAGCCCGCGGCACTTGAGATGAACGTAATGCTGCCTTTTGTTTTCTTGATATGCGGCAGCGCCTTCCAGGCTGGAAAAGCTGAGCCATTGATGTTGCTGTGCACAATCTCAGCGAAAACTTCAGGCTGAAGCTTTTCAAAACTTTCACGCATGCTTACACTCGCATTTGTAATCAGGATATCAAGCTTACCATACGCCTCGATTGTTTTGTTGATGAGCGTATCACAATCTGAAATTTTAGTGATGTCACACGGAACGGCAATCACATCATATCCTTTTTCTTTAAACTCTGCATACGCTTTTTCAAGGCGTTCGGGATTTCTACCGTTCAAGACGACTTTTGCTCCCTGCGCGCACAACTCAAGCGCAGTGGCTTTACCAATTCCCATCCCGGAACCCGTTACAATAGCGACTTTATCTTTAAAGTATGACACGTAATCTATTTTAAATATCCATTACTCTTTAACCATTCAAACGATTCATGTATACCGGTTTCAACCGGAGTTTGGGGAAGACCAAGCTCTTTTCTTGCTTTAGCAGGACTGTAATAATGTTCATCACTCGCAATTCTTGAAAGCGGATAACTTACTGCTGGCGCTTTACCGGTAATATTTCCCATAACCGAACCGATGTGCCCGTAAAGTTTTGCAAACCCTGAAGGAATTGCAAGAGAAGGTGGCTTTACACCGATCGTTGAAGAAATCCTGTTGAATATCTCTTTATATGAAAGATTTTCATTACCCAGGATATAACATTCGCCAATCCGTCCCAGCGTTAATGCATTCGCTATAGCAACCGCAGCATCTTTAGCACAGAGATAATTTCTTCCGCCTTTTGTATAGCCCGGAACCTTACCCTTGTATAACGCAAGGATCATTGCACCTGAGCTTGGCGTGGAATCAAATGGACCAAACATAAAGGTTGGATTAACAATGACACCTGGAAGTGAATTCTTTTTCACTTCATCCAACACCATTAGCATGGCCTTGTACTTCGAGTCCATGTAGTCCAACCCATAGGTTGCGGATCTGTATGGATTGCCTTCAACACCTGGATTTTCTTTTGACCCAAAACCAAACGAGTTAGCTGTTCCAACATAGATCAGGCGCTGAATCTTGTTCTTATAAACTGCCTGAATAATATTCTTTGTACCGTCTATGTTGACTTTGTTGATGATCTCCGACCGGATCGGCCAAACAGCAGTGCTGGCTGCGCAATGAATGATCGAATCACAGCCCTCGGCTGATTGGATGACCTCTTCAGGATTCAGTAAATTCCCCGCAAATTTTTCGATTGTTAAGCCGTCAAGTGTTACTTGTTGCCGCCCTGGCTGAACAAACGCCCGGATCGCATGCCCACGCGATAAAAGCTCGCGAACGAGATTACTTCCTAAAAGTCCGTCTGCACCGGTAACCAGAATCTTCATGCTGTAATTAAATCGCAAAGATATTGTGTATGCCTTAAAACACAATTATGCCACGTAAAGCACAAGGCCCTTGAGATACTCACCTTCCGGATGGAACATCGAAACCGGATGATCGGGCGATTGTGTTAACTGATAAAGAACCTTAACATCTCTTCCCGCCTGAATCGCAGCCGAAACAACGGTATCATAAAACAATTGCCGGTCAACAACCTGGGAACATGAGAACGTAAAAAGTATTCCACCCTTTTTAATCACCTTCATAGCTTCCGTGTTTAGTCGCTGATAACCTTTTACGGCCTGATGGCGGGCATCGCGGTGTTTGGCGAAGGCAGGTGGATCGAGAATGATGAGATCGTACACATCTTTTTTATCTTTTAGAAACTCAAACGTATCGATCGCATAGCTCGCATGGGTTTCAGCATCGTAACCGTTCAGCTCAATATTTTTACGTGTAAGGTCAATTGCTTTTTCAGATGCATCAACGGAATGAACCAGTTCTGCACCACCCTTTAATGCGTAAACCGAAAAACCTCCGCTGTAGCAAAACGTGTTGAGAACTTTTTTCCCTTCTGCAAACTCGCCTAGCAGTTTTCTATTCTCACGTTGATCTAAAAAGAATCCTGTCTTCTGGCCCTCTTCCCAGTCAACAAGAAATTTGTTGCTATGCTCCACCACAACATGCGGAACTCCGGTCATGCCGAATAAGTATCCGTCTTGCTGAGCTTCCTTAACTTTTCCGGGCAGTGTGGCTTTACTCTTATAGTAAACAGCAAGCAACTTTTGTCCCAGTATTTTTTGAAGTGCTTCTGATATTATTGTTCGATCGTTATGCATCCCGAAGGAATGCGCCTGAACAACGGCTACGCCTTCATAAAAATCAATGATCAATCCCGGCAACCCATCCCCCTCACCGTGAATCAGTCTAAAGGCTGTAGTTTCTTTTGAAACGATCCCGGCTTTTTCCCGCAATGTCCAGGCAGCAGAAATTTTTTCCGCATAAAGTTGTGCGGTAGGAGCAGCTTCCAGAAAACTTAATACCCGGATAGAAATTGATCCATTCTGATAATGACCATGCCCAAGTACTTTTCCGGAAGCACTAACCACCGTTACCCAGTCACCATCCAGCACCGCACCCTCCAGCTTAGCGATGGCCCCGGAAAAAATCCAGGGGTGAAAACGTTGAATCGAAAAATCCTTGCCCTTTTTAAGTACAACCTGGCCTTTTATCATGCTGCGAAGTACGAAAAAACAAGAGCGGTTTTCAAACTATTTAGCCGGCCAAACCCGTCTTTGACTATTGAACCAAACACCCTGACAAATCGTATTAAGGATACTGTTGGACCCGCAGGCGTTGAGTAAGGAAGTCATGATCAGTATGTTAAAACTGACAAAATTTCATTTCGGATACTTCTGCCCGTTTTTTGCAGAGACATAACCATTCTAAAAACTGAAAACAGATATGAAAAGATTTGCAACGTTTTTTATGGCCGCCATTTTGGGCAGCCTTTGCACAATCGGTGCAGTTGAATATTTTAAAAAGGATGAAGTGGAGCTGTCTTACATCACCGAGACGCCTGTAAAGCAAGTTTCCTACACGCACGATGAAAACGGTCGTGAAGTACCACTTGATTTTACAGCCATCGCTGAGAAAGCAACGCCTGCCGTAGTATTTATTAAATCAACTCAGGAACGAAGCGCACGGCAACAGAATGAGATTCCCGAAGAACTCCGTCAGTTCTTTGGTCAACGGGGTCCGTCCGGTCCAAGCGTTAGTTCAGGTTCGGGTGTAATCATCAGTGAAGGCGGATATATTGTTACCAATAATCACGTAGTAGAAGGTGCAGAAATAGTTGACGTTACGCTAAATGATAACCGCACGTTTAAGGCGGAAGTTATCGGAACGGATCCAGACACAGACCTGGCGCTGATTCAGATTAACGCAACCGGATTAAAGTATCTGTCATTTGTAAATTCTGATCATTCACGCGTAGGGGAGTGGGTAGTTGCTGTGGGTAATCCGTTCAATTTAACATCAACCGTAACAGCGGGTATTATTAGTGCGAAGAGCCGCAACATCAACATCATTAACAGAAGAACAGAAGAAGGAAATGTCTCCATTGAATCGTTCATACAGACTGATGCTGCAATCAATCCTGGAAACAGTGGCGGAGCGTTAGTGGATATGCGTGGCGGGTTACTGGGAATTAATACTGCGATTGCCAGCAATACAGGTTCTTATAATGGATACGGTTTTGCGGTACCCTCAAACATTGTGAGCAAAGTTGTGGAGGACCTGATCAAGTTTGGAACCGTGCAACGAGGCTGGCTAGGCGTTTCTATCGGAAGCGTAAACAGCGAGCTTGTGAAGCAGAAAGATCTTAAAGTAAATGAAGGAGCTTATATTGAAAAATTTGCTCAGGATCACTCTGCAGCAAAGGATGCCGGCATCAAGGAAGGTGATGTGGTTGTGAAGATAAATGAAACTCCGATTCGCTCAAGTTCAGCGTTAATTGAAACTATTGGAAGCCACCGTCCGGGTGACAAGCTTAACATTACCGTAAACCGGGATGGCAGGGAAATTACGTATCCGGTTGTGTTAAAAAATAAGGCAGGAACAGACGATGCAGTAAAAGCCGAGGACAAATCGGGTTATGCTGCGCTGGGAGCAGAGCTTCAGGACCTGGATGCTAAAGAATTGAAAGCGCTTGACCTCGCGAATGGCGTCAAAATCAGCGGTCTTAATAATGGCAAGCTTGCCCGTTACACCGATGTCCGGGAAGGCTTTATTGTAACAAAAATCAATGATAAGCCTGTGAAATCCGTTAAAGAGTTCAACGAGGTGATGAAATCGAAAAAAGCCGGAGATTTAGTTATATTGACCGGGACATATGCTGACCTCCCGCGCGAGTTCAACTATGCCTTTAGAATGTAAATGTTAAAAAGTTGTATGAGAAGACTGTTTAGAAAAGGTGAACGGGTACGCAACAAGATTGATGGAAAAGTAATGGAAGTGTTGCGGTATTTAAAAAGTAACATCGTAGAAGTGAAATGGTTTGATTTGGAGTCGAAAGAAGTCCGGACAAATACGGTAAAAGAAGATAAGCTGTCAAAAGCGGCATAATAGGTTAGCGTGGAGACGCAAGGCTGAGCCAAGTCGAAGCCTGCGTCTTTACCTATAACGTCTACCTTCCCGAACAAATCTGCTAACTTTGCAGTTAGTAAGTTAAAGCACTGTGTTATCAAAAAGTTCGAGATCCCTCCTTACTACCGGTCATCGATAACCGGTAAAATCAAAGAATCGCGGAGAGTAAAAGACTTACGCAAGCAGGACTTTTCCCCAACCCATCTCGATTTCGGCCCGATTCAATTTTATTTAGCACGCCATTTTGGCTTCTGCTATGGTGTTGAAAATGCCATTGAGATCAGCTACAAAGCGATTGAAGAAAATCCGGGTAAAAAAGTTTACCTCCTGAGTCAGATGATTCACAACCAGGAAGTGAACAACGATCTCCTGGGCCGGGGAATTAAATTCATTATGGATACAGACGGGACTCAACTAATTCCGTGGGATGAAATCCATGCAGTAGATGTTGTGATCATTCCGGCCTTCGGCACCACACTTGAGATTGAAAATCTTTTGTTAGATAAGGGCGTGGACGTCCATAAGTATAACACAACGTGTCCGTTTGTTGAGAAGGTTTGGAATCGTTCTGAAAAATTAGGGAAGGAAGCGTATACCATCGTCATTCACGGAAAGCCGAAGCACGAAGAAACCCGGGCTACGTTTTCACATAGCGCAAGTAATGGCGCATCTATCGTGGTGCGCGATATGGAGGACGCACAACACTTAGCAATGTATATTACAGGAGAAAAGTCAAAAGAGGAATTTTATACAGAGTTTGCGGGAAAATTTTCGGAAGGGTTTAATGTTGAAAAGGATTTGCAGCGCGTGGGCGTAGTCAATCAAACCACCATGCTGGCTACCGAAACGCAAGCGATTGCAGACTACTTCAGGCAAGTGATGTTGGATAAATATGGTTCTGAAAACCTCAAGCAGCATTTTGCGGACACGCGTGATACGTTGTGTTATGCAACAAACGATAATCAGGAAGCAACCTATAAGTTGCTCGAAACGGATGCGGATATAGCGATCGTTGTGGGCGGTTACAACAGTTCAAATACCTCGCACATTGTTGAGTTGTGTGAGCGAAAATTTCCGACTTACTTTATTAATTCTGATTTGAAGATCAAATCGAAGTTGGAGATACATCACTTTGATTATCCCAACAAGCAAAAACGTATGACGATCAGTTATCTGCCGGAGAAAAACCCGGTGAAAATTATCCTGACCAGCGGGGCGTCATGCCCCGATACGCTGGTGGATAGAGTGATGCTTAAAATTCTTGGGTTTTACGAGGACGCAAAACCTGTGGAAAGCGTGATGGAAACGTTCGAAAAGCCTTAGGCCTTCTTTTTCTTCTTTTCAGCTTCTACTCTTTTCCCGTTGCGGTGCTCGCCCAGGAGAATAACGTCCTTTGTGTTTTGATAGAGCCGAGCAGCCAGATGCATTGCATCTTCTGTATCGCGTATTAAAACTGTACCTGTTTTTGCGCCTTTATTGCGAACTTCAAGATACCAGCCGTCTTTTTTCTTTAACGGTAAGGTTGGTGGTCTTCCCATGATGCTTTTTTTACAGTAATAACCGGAAAATCCGGTTTTTTGTTCGATTTCGCGCGCAAGATGCAAAAATTATCCCGTTCTTCCTTGCCGCACGCTATTAACGAAGCCGATAACGCTTTAGGGTTTACATGACAAAGAAAAATTCAGAAAACCTTTATTTCATCGCGATCATTCCACCTGAACCGGTTTATGGTGAAGCGTTAGCACTGAAGAATCATTTTAAAGATGCGTATAAAAGTAAAGCGGCACTCAATTCCCCTCCGCACATAACACTGCACATGCCGTTTAAATGGAAGGAGGCTAAAGAAATTGAGTTAATAAATAGTCTGGAGTCATTTTCATTAACTCAAAACCCGTTTGAAATCAGACTTACTAACTTTTCAGCCTTTGAGCCAAGGGTAATATTCATTGATGTAACAAAGGATGAAAAACTGGAATCGTTGCAAAAGCAATTGAAGCGCTTCTGTAAGATTGAGCTGAACCTGTTTAACGCGGATTATAAAGAGTTTGCTTACCATCCACACCTGACGCTTGCTTTCCGTGATTTAAAGAAGCCGGAATTTTATAAAGCGTGGGAAGAATTTAAGGAGAAGAAGGTTGAGACTTCGTTTAAGGTTGATTCGATTGCTTTGCTAAAGCACGATGGCAAAGAATGGAAGGAATTAAAGCGACTTCAACTAAAAGATTAACGTCATTGCGAGAAATCCATCAATTGGCGGATGAGTTGGCAATCCTGTTCGGTGCACACTAAATGGGATCGCCACGCTTCGCTCGCGATGACGGTAGTAAACTTACTTCTCGCAGAATGATCCTTTCGCGATGTAAAGCTTTTTCATTTCGTAATTAATAAGCCCCTCTTTAACTGCAGGATCTGCTTGGATGGTTTCCTCAGCAACGTCAGCCTTTAGTATCATGATTCCGCTTTCATTGCTAAACATCCCGGCATGAATTATATGATTCTCTTTGAATTGTCTCTGTGCAAAAGAATCGATATGCTGCGTTTTCTTTTGAAGACTCTCCTTAGCTGAGAATCTGACAAACTGATAAAATACCATTTCATACTTTTCACCCACAGGACAAATCGATCCATTGCGTACTGTATACGGTAATACTTCTACGTTCCACCTTTTTGCTTGTACACCAGGATCAGTAGCAAGCCACTCGTTGGCCTCTTTAACAGAAGTTGTATTAAATACAAACAATCCACCACCCCCTTCAAATGGTCCGGCAGCTAGAAGTTTTCCTTCCTTTGCCAATCGGCCAATGTTATCCATATGTCCCTGCATAATGCTGTCAGCCTTTTCTTTTGACAGTATTTCTTTGTCCGGCTTATTGTTCAGGAGAATGAATGTGTATGATTTGTTCTGCGCAGCTGCGGCTATGCAAATAAGTAAACAGGAAACAAGAAGGATGGATTTCTTCATAATGCTTTTATTAAAACCTTAGTCAACTTATTCAAATCTTCCTCGCGGTTATACACATTTTGCGAAATGCGAATTGCGTTACCGCGAACCGAAACATAAATTTTATGCTTCAGTAACGATGCTTTTATTTTTTCAAGATCAGCACCTTTTGGCAACCGGATTCCAAACATGTGTGCTCCCCGCCAGGGTTCATCCTCAATAATAAAACCTTTTTCTTTGAGCGTTGTCACGCTGCTTGCGGTAATTGACGCACAATATTCCTGGATGCGTTCGGGTTTCCATTTGATAAGCTGCTGGATGGATTTCATCAGCATAGCCACGTGAATGAAACTGCTGTGCTCACCGACCTCATAGCGAAGCGCGCCTTCTTTATACTGATGCTTGTAGCTTACATCCGAGAAATTTTCACCGCCTACGCGATTCATCCAGCTTTCTTCGATTGGTTTTCCAGTATCGAAGTGTTCTCCGTAGTATGCGAGTCCGATTGAGTAAGGGCCAAGCAGCCACTTGTAAGACCCGCACACTAATGCATCGGGCTGGATTTTTTGTAAATCAAACGGGAGCGCACCTACGGATTGAGTTCCATCAATAATTAGTAGTGCGCCAACGTCTCGTGTTCTTTTGCGAATGGTCAGCAGATCAAACTTAGTTCCATCAACCCAATGCACGTTCGGGATGGCAACCACTTTTGTATTCTTGTCAATGGCATCAAGAATGCGTTCGTTCCATTTTTTCCCGCGATCAATAAACTCCTCTGGCCCTGTAATACTTTTGATTGTGGCGCCTGTTTCATCCGAAAGAGCTTTCCACGGGTAGTAGTTGCTGAAAAACTGATCGGTGGTGACAACAATATTCTGATACTTTTTAATAGTAACATTCTTTGCCACGTTCGCCATGCCATACGAAACAGACGGAATAATCGCAAAACGTTTTGGATCATTACCGTTAATGAGCTTCGCATATTCTTCACGCAACACATCCGATTCATTAAAGAAATCAATGGGTTTAATATCAAACGGGTTACGCTTTCTGCGCAAGGCTTTTATACCAGCCTTCTCCACATCTTTCATCAAAGGCGACATGTACGCGCAGTTAAGATAGGTGACCTGTGGCGGAAGGGTAAATTGTGAGCGTTTTGAGGTGAGCATTCTTTGAGTAGTTAGTAGATAGTAGATAGAATTTTAGTAGGAATGCTAACTCCTGCCTACTAAATTCTATCTACTTATTTTTCCAGTCAAACGTATTGATCAAATGCATGATGTCTTTTTTCATGTATTCAATGGCAGGTTTGAGTGAATCGTTCTGAACTTTAGTGTTAAAATATAAAGCTCCGCGCAGGAAATTTTTGGTTGAATCGGTAATGGTAAACTGCATCTGGCTCGGCACTTCGCCATCCAGTTCCACGACAACAGCCGTAAGACCTTGCGGATTAGTAGTCAGCACTTCATCAATAGCGTATGCCTTGATCTGATGCTTGGACGTGAGCACGTACGCATCGTTTAGAAATTCCTTCAGCAGCTCATCGTTGTTCAGAATTCTTTTATATGTCACATGAACATTGGCTTTTAGTTCAGGATAATAGATCTCAATCCAGAAGCGCTCGCTAATCCACGAAGTATCTGAAAGAAGCTGTGCGTGTTTGGAGTATTCGAATGTGTAGGGTAGGGTATCCGGAAGCGCATGATAAACCGGTTCAGGAAGAACAAGCCGGTTATAGCCTAACGGTTTTGGAAGATAATCGCGATCGCAGCCCACTAGCGCTATTGCCAGCACACCTGGTAAAATAAAGTTGAATAGCTGCTTCATTTGTGTTTAAGACCCTCACCCAAATGTAAGACTTGTAACGACTTAAAGTTTAATGCCCTCTCCCCAGGGGGAGAGCAGTTCTTACTTGAATCTTTTGAAAACAATGTATCTGGGTGAGGGCTAGAATGGAAGATCATCAGTCCCCGATGAATCGGCTGAATAGCTTTCCTGACTTTTCGCAGTTCCGGAGTAACCGCCTTCAGAAGAGGAGCTAGCGCTACTGCCACTGCGTTGGGTTGAAAGCATGGTCATGTTATCACCAATAACTTCGGTGGTGTATCGCGTAACGCCTTCTTTCTCCCACGAACGGGTACGCATCTTGCCTTCGATGTACACCATGTCGCCTTTGTGCAGATATTTTTGTGCGATCTCGGCCAGTCCGCGCCACAGCACAATGTTATGCCAGTCAGTGATTTCTTTTTTCTCGCCCGTCACTCTGTCTTTGTATGTTTCGGAAGTAGCCATCGTGAAGTTGGCAACCGATGCTCCGTTTTCGAGATTTCTTACTTCCGGGTCTTTGCCTAACCGGCCAACCAGGATAACTTTATTTACTCCAGCCATAATTGTGTTTATTTATCACGGTCAAAGATATATAGGATCAATGTCATCTTGTGACATACTTTATAAGGCCCAGACATCAAAAATAAACTATAAAAATTCGTAATCCGACAGGAATTTGCTGATCAAAACCGGCTTTGGAAGCTCGGCTACGTTCTTCAGGGAATGAAATTTCAATCCTGATCCGTTTAATGAAATATTCTGCGGAAGCGTTAACAGGATAAACCTCGAATAAATAAGCTGGTGACTTAGCATGTGTTTGTACACGCTGCTAACCTCCGAGAGTTTTCCTTTCCGGAATTCTTTGAGTGACTCGTGATCAGCAAGGATTTTAAGCGGATCAACGGGACGTTTTGTTTCCACCAACACAAAATCATACAGGCCATGCCAGATGTCCTTCTCCTCACGCTTTTTCATCAGTAAAGATTTCCCTTTTTGAACCACGAAATAATAGAAGTAACGCTTGCGTGCTTTTTTTAGTTGAAGTTTAACCGGCAACTGGTGCTGCAACGAGTTTTTAAAAGCAAAACAATCGCGTTGGAACGGACAAATCTCACAACCCGGATTCCGGGGCGTACAAAGCCTTGCGCCAAACTCCATCATGGCCTGATTATGGACATCGGGATTCTTCTTTGAAACAAGTTCGTTTGCGATCGTTGAAAAAATTCGCTTTCCCTCAGGCGTATTGATCGGAGTGTCGATTCCAAAAATCCGCGCCAGCACGCGGAACACATTTCCATCAACTACTGCAACAGATTGTCCGAAGGAAATGGAAGCAATGGCTGCTGCGGTGTAATCGCCAATACCGGGTAAAGTCTTTAGCCCGTCAAACGTTTTTGGAAATTTTCCATCAAAATGCGCGACTACCTCTTTTGCGCACTTGTGAAGATTGCGTGCCCGGGTGTAATACCCCAAACCTTGCCATAACCGAAGTACCTTCTGTTCGGGAGCGTTCGCTAAATCGAAGACAGACGGAAACGCTTCAACGAATTTCAGGTAGTACGGCAAGCCCTGATTTACCCGTGTTTGTTGCAGAATAATTTCGGACAACCAGATGCGATAGGGGTCTTTTGTCTCACGCCAGGGGAGGTCGCGCTTATTTTTTTCATACCACCGAACGACCATTTTAGTGAAATATCGACTATCCATCCCCTTGATTATCAGATTTTTTCAATATTCATTTTTAATATTCAGCCCACAAATTAAATTTGCCCTCCCTTAAAAAACGAACACCTAAAAATATACAACGTGACTAAAGCAGACGTAATCAACGAAATTTCCGAAAAGACAGGCGTAGACAAAGCCGATGTTACTGCATCCGTAGAGGCTTTCTTTAGCGTGATCAAGCAGAACATGGCCAGCGGAGAAAATATCTACATCCGCGGCTTCGGAAGCTTCATCAATAAGAAGAGAAAGAAGAAAATTGCCCGCAATATTTCCCGTAACACAGCCCTCGTAATTGACGAACACTTCGTTCCAAGCTTTAAACCTGCCAAGATTTTTGTTAACAAGATCAAGAACAGCGATAAAGTAAAAGAGGTTGCTGAGAAAGCATAGTTCCCCCGGTTTTAAACCGAACGCATGCTTAGAAATCGTATCATTCTTATAGTAGTTAGTGCGCTGGTGATTGTTGCATTATTCCTCCTGCCAAAAGTGGTGGTGAATAATGACGATCAGCTTGCTTCAACCCGTGCAGACTCGGTTAACCAGGCTCCCGACCCTCATGATTCCGCCCCGGAGGGCCTTGTAAAGCATATCGCTCATATGCGCGGGGAGTATGTTGCATCCTCCGAAAAGCAAAAAAAGGCTATCTTTGCGGATTCTTTGGCCACTTTATATGCTAAAGCAAACCGGTTCGATAGTGCCGGAGTTTTTGCTGAAGAGGCCGCAACGTTCTTTAACACTGAGAAAAGCTGGTTTAGGGCTGGTGACAGCTACTACCAGGCGTATACTTTCGCGCTAAATGCCAATAAACAGGGCAATTTGGGCGAAAAAGCGCGGGAACAATTTCAAAAAGTCCTGGATATCAATCCAAAAAATTTGGAAGCGAAAACCAAGATGGCGATGACCTACCTTTCAAGCGCACCCATGCAGGGTGTGGCGATGCTGAAAGAGGTGCTCGAAATTGATCCGAAAAATGAATTGGCACTGTTTAATATGGGCATGCTGTCAATCCAGTCGGGGCAGGATGAGAAAGCGATTAACTGGTTAAGTCAACTTATAGCTGTAAATCCCACGCATACGCAAGGGACCTTATTGTTAGGCATTGCCTACATGAATACAGATCAGAAGAAGAAGGCGAAAGAGCAATTTGAAAAAGTAAAAGATATGGACAAGGATCCGGCAGTACAGGCAACTGTCGATTCTTATCTGAAGGATTTAAAATAAGTAATAACACAGCCCGGCAGGGCCTGAACTGCCGAAGCGACAAAACAAATTTTTATGCCAAGCGGAAAAAAAAGAAAGAAAAGCAAAATGGCCACTCACAAGCGCAAGAAGCGTTTGAGAAAGAACAGACATAAGAAGAAGTAATCAAGAACGTCATCCGGTGCAGCATAAGGCTGCGCCTGTATTGACGTCAGCTATACACACATTTTTTACATAAATCCATTATCGTTTTGAGCAACGAACTAATAATTAGTAGCACTCAAGACGGATGTCGTATAGCCCTGCTTCGAGATAAACATCTTGTAGAATTTCACCAGGAAGAGGAAGGAAGCAAATTTCAGGTCGGAGACATTTATTTAGGCACCGTTAAAAAAGTAGTGCCGGGTCTCAATGCCGCATTTATTGATGTTGGCTACGACAAAGATGCATTTTTGCATTACCTCGATCTTGGACCACAGTTCAGTTCGTTGAACAAATTCACGAAACTGACACGCGGTAAAAAGATTTTCGGCAAGCTGGAAAAATTTACCCTTGAACCGGATATTGATAAGCATGGCAAAATAGGCCAACAGCTTGCCAAAGGCCAAGTGCTTCCGGTACAGATTGTAAAAGAACCCATCTCAACAAAAGGGCCGCGATTATCCTGCGAGTTATCATTAGCCGGGCGTTACCTGGTGCTGGTACCATTTTCGAAAGCCGTTAACGTTTCGAAAAAAATTACCAGCAACGAAGAACGTAAACGCTTGCTGCGCCTGATCCAATCCATCAAACCCGAAAACTTCGGTGTGATTGTACGCACGGTTGCTGAAGGAGCCGAAGTGGCCGACCTCGACCGTGATTTAAGAAATCTGGTTCAAACATTTGAAGACGGTATTGCCGCCCTTCCAGATGCAACACCGAACGACAAGCTCATCGGTGAGCTGAATAAGACATCGTCCTTACTTCGTGACCTGCTGAATGAATCGTTTGATAACATTCACATCGATGATAAGAAGATGTATGACGAAGCCCGTACGTACATCCGCAACATTTCTCCGGAACAGGAAAAGATCGTTAAATTTTACAGTGGCCGAGCCAAGATCTTTGAACACTACGGTGTTGAAAAACAAATCAAAGCAGCGTTCGGACAAACCGTGAGCATAAAGGGTGGGGGATATTTAATTATCGAGCATACCGAAGCGCTTCACGTAATTGATGTAAATAGCGGAAACAAATCGAACCGCGAAGAGAACCAGGAAACAACTGCGCTCTCGGTAAACATTGAAGCTGCGAAGGAAATTGCGCGCCAACTGCGCCTGCGCGACATGGGTGGCATTATTGTGGTTGACTTCATCGACATGAGAAGTCAGGACAGTAAAAAATTGATCTATAAGATCATGCGAGATGAGATGGAGCCTGATAAGGCAAAATCAACTGTGCTGCCGCTTTCCAAATTTGGCCTGATGCAAATTACCCGTGAGCGTGTTCGACCACAGGTAAACATTATTACTAAAGAAACTTGTCCTACGTGTAACGGAACAGGAAAAATCACCGCATCTATTCTTGTTTCTGATTTGATCCAAAAAACACTGGATCATTTACTGGTTAAACAGAATGAAAAAGATCTGGTTCTGGCATTGCATCCTTATCTGCAAGCATTCTTTACGAAGGGATTTATTTCAACGCGTGTGAAGTGGTTTTTTAAGTATAAACGCTGGGTCAACATGGAAACCGACACATCGTTGGGTGTTACAGAATTTAAATTTCTGAACAAGGAAGGCGAAGAAATTCAGCTGACTGCGTAAAAGATTTGAAATTTTAAAAGAAAAGTCCTGTGATGAACAGGACTTTTTTGTTTTAGTCATTCGGGGATTATGCGCTTAATTTACTGCTTCGTCAAATCCGACCGGTCAGGCGGAGGATTAATAAAAGGTGAAGCCGCTTGATGAATCTTGATCGCTTTACGCGAAAGGATAATGGCAACAATCAACGACATCGCAGCGCCAATCCAGATTCCTGGAACAAACGTGATGAAGAGGAAGTAGTCGTACAATCCATGAAATACGGTTGCGGAAATCAGCGCAAGCAATGTGAAATAAAGATTTTTCTCTTTAGAGAATTTTGCCCGACCTAAGTAATACCCCATTAAAATCGCAAAGCATGCGTGCGCAGGAACTGCGGTGAACATCCGCATGATACCGGTAGCCATGCCGTATTGGTATACATAAACAATGTTTTCAAGTGTAGCGAAACCCATGCCTACCATCACGGCATACACAATGCCATCAAAGGGTTCGTTGAAATTTTTATTCCGGAATAAAATGAAGCGAATGAAGATGAACTTGCTGAATTCTTCCACGAGTGCAACCTTAAAGAATGCATCTGCAAAAAGTTCGGCAGCGTCCTGCTTGTTGATGGTGAGTATTTCAAGCGGCCAGCTAACCAGCAGCGTTACAAATATGCTGAGGACTCCATAGAAGAAGCTCATGAGCAGAAGTCCGAGTGGCTCACGCTCGTGTTTGTCTTTGAGGTAAATGTAAAGGGCAATGGCTACACCAGGTGCTAATGCCAGAGCAAGAAGAAGCATCTATTCAGGGGTTCTGAAAGCAAGATACTAGTATTATTCAATTACTTCTTCGATCTCGTCCATTTTGTCTTTTGAGTATTTACCAGAGGTAGCGTAAATGATTTTGCCTTCTTTATCCAGTACAAAGAAGTACGGAATATCTTTCTTCTCGAAATCGAGCGCTTCTTTGTAGGTCTTTAATTCTCCTTTATAGAACAGGATGTAGGGTAATAAATTGGGGTCAACATTCTTAATCGCTTTTTTCTTTGCCGTGCCGGTAGCAGCCGCATTGATGCCGGTAAACATGGGTACGAAGTAAACGTTTACATCGTAGGCAAATCCCTCAAACAATCCGCCTTTTTGTTTTTGAACGAACTTCTCAAAGATTGGTTGAAACCACGTGTTAAGCTCATCCTCCGACTTTTTAGAATACGCTAACCCGAGTAATGTAAATTTTCCCTTCACACTTTGAGGAAGTTCGATTTTTTTATCGTCAACTGTTTCGGCTGTCATATTCGGGAATATTTTGCCTGTAACCTGAGCCGTTACAACGTATGCGGGACTCAACAGAAGTAAACTAAATACAAGTGCTTTTTTCATGTTTTTTGAAGTTATCGTAACGGATTAAATAACCATGTTTGCTCTAATAACGTAAACAAATTTGTTTCCATAGTTGAGATGACGGTAAAGGACCATTACGACCGGTATTTAGGCAATTTCTATTCGTGGACGGTAGGGGATTTTACCGAAAAGCAGCTTTTGCACGAGAAGTTTTTCCTTGAAAATGAAATTACACCTAAGCTTTCTGGTGTCGCATTTGATCTTGGCAGTGGTCATGGCATCAATTCTATTGCGCTGGCTAATCTTGGGTTCTCAGTTCGGGCGATAGATTTTAATCATCAGCTTTTGGAAGAGCTAATCCAGCGTATCGAACACCGTAAAATTGAAGCGGTAGATGCACACCTGTTAGAGTTCTTATATGCCGTTCGGTTAAAGCCGGAATTGATCGTTTGTATGGGCGATACATTGACCCACCTTTCCGGACCTGATCAGGTAGAAGAACTCATTGCGTTGAGCGCACAAAAGTTAGAGCGTGGGGGTAAGCTTGTTATTTCGTACCGCGAGCTGACAAATGAATTAACCAATGAAAAGCGTTTCATTCTGGTGAACAGTGATGAGAACAGAATTCATACGTGCTACCTGGAATATCTTCCCGGGTATGTTAAAGTATTTGATATTCTTCTCGAGCGGGAAGGAGACAAGTGGAAGCAAACCGTAAGCTGGTACCCGAAACTGCGCATTTCAGTGTTGCGGGTTATTTCACTGTTTGAAAAATACGGGCTTTCGCTCCTTAAAAAGGAAGTCATTTTCGGAATGACACATCTCATCGCAGCGAAATAGCCTTCGACAGGCTCAGGCTGACAGGTTATAACAACTATCTTTGCAATTCATCAATCGAGAAGTACTATGGCGTGGATTTATCTTGTTGTAGCCGGCTTGTTTGAAGTTGGGTTTACAACCTGCTTGAAATACAGCAACAACTTTTCTAATTGGAAATGGTCGCTGGGATTTTTCATTTGTATTTTTCTCAGTTTTCATTTTCTCAACGAAGCCATTCAAAAAATTCCTCTGGGAACGGCCTATGCCGTCTGGACAGGGATAGGCGCAGTAGGTACAGCTATTTTAGGAATATTTTTATTCAGTGAGCCATCCGATTTCTGGCGGGTGTTTTTTATTACCATGTTGATCGGATCGATCATTGGACTCAAGCTGGTATCAGCCCATTAGAAATGAAAAAGCCCGGATAGCCGGGCTTTTACTAGAATCTTATCGAGCGGGATTACTCTGCCCACTTAATGGTACAACCGATTGCCTTTGTTTTTGTAGTAGCAGCTGCCTTGTTATTTGTAACAGCATCTACTGCATCTTCTACATAACGCTTAGTAACAGCTGAGGCATCCTTTGCGTTATCATCAATTGCACCAATGTAGGCTACTTTAAATGCTGAGCCATCTTTCTTTAAAACGAAAGCATGAGGTGTATTCGTGGCACCAAAGTTTTTGGCCACATTTTGGGTTTCATCAAAAAGATATGGGAAGTCATAGCCGTGGTTTGCTGCATACTTCACCATTTCATCATACGAATCCCCAGGAGAGATAGACGGATCGTTAGATTGAACTAAAATCAGCGGGAAAGTTTTAGATGTATATTTTTTGCCCAACGCAACAATTCGGTTGTTGTATGCCTTTGAGTAAGGACATGTATTGCAATCAAAGATTACGATAGCGCCTTTTGCCTCCTTATAGTCACTTAACGCAACCATTTTACCATCGGTATTCTTCAGCTTGAAATCGGCAACGGTATCACCTACTTCATAGCCCACGCGCACAGGACTTGCAGCCACCAGCACAAACATGCAGACTGCGACAACTAAAATTGATCGGATCATACGTTATAGTTTAAGTTCAATCGTTAAAATTTCGGTATAGATTATTGCACCTCGGCAATCAGCTTCTCAAGCTCGCCTTCGTGCAGCTCCCGTTCAACAAATTTTCTTTGACCGGTTTTACTGTTTATAATAATGGTAGCTGGCAATGCCCCGGACCATGTTTTTTCGATCTGTTCGATATATGAATTCGGATCTTTTTCATCCAGAATCAGGACCTGAGATTGTAATTTTTTACGGGCCACAAATTTGTGAACCTTTGCCGGATCGGGATCCAGGTCCAAATCGAGACTAACCAACGTAACCTTAACATCCTTGCGTTCCTGGCCCAGTTTTTCAAACAATGGCATCTCCTTAACACACGGTGCACACCAGGTAGCCCAGAAATTGATCACTTTAATATTGTCACCTGTTGAGGTGATGAGTTCCTGTAACTCAGGCAACTTTACCATTTTGGCCTGCTCCTGGGCGGTGGCCGTAAGCGCACCTGCGAGCAAAAGGGTGGTCAGCAGTTTCTTCATATTCTTATGAAACAGAGGATAGCAAATGTAGTTCCGAAATTTCTATAAATGGATTGTAAGATTATCACGATGCAATGAAAAGAGCTAAAATTCAGGCACTTACAAGTCTCCAAAATTCAGGCAAAAAAGAATCCCACAAAGTTGACCAGTTATCCACATTACCGGAATATTTAGCTTTAACTCACTGTAAATCAAACAAATAGGCCACATAAAATCAATCAATTCTTTGTGGACAACTTCTAAGAGGTACAAAACAGAAAGCCTGGCCCCTACATTTTACAATTGGCAGATATTCAGATTCATAACGTATTATCTGGATGGCTTTTTCTATTTTTTGCCCATGATTGATGCGGAAAACAGGGTTAAAAAACTCTTTGGGATAAATGTGCCTGTAATTCAAGCCGGTATGGTGTGGTGTAGTGGCTGGCGGTTGGCTTCGGCCGTGAGTAATGCCGGAGGGCTGGGATTACTAGGAGCCGGATCTATGTACCCGGATGTTTTTCGCGAGCACATCCAAAAATGCAAGGCAGCAACCAACCACGCTTTCGGAGTAAATGTGCCTTTGCTATATCCGGAGATGAGTGTGCTGATGGACATTATTGTTGAGGAGGGGGTAAAGATTGTTTTTACCTCAGCCGGAAACCCTTCTTTATGGACGGGTAAGCTTAAGGAAAAAGGCATTACGGTAGTGCATGTTGTCTCCAGTGTAAAGTTTGCTAGAAAATCAGAGCAGGCAGGCGTTGATGCAGTTGTTGCGGAAGGTTTTGAAGCAGGCGGTCATAACGGCCGCGAAGAAACCACAACCCTTGTTCTTATTCCTATGGTTCGGGACGCAATTTCGATTCCGCTAATTGCTGCCGGTGGAATAGGCAGCGGCCGTGCTATTGCCGCAGTTGAAGCGTTAGGAGCAGATGGTGTTCAGGTCGGAAGTGGCTTTGCGGCAAGCGTTGAATCATCCGCACATGAAAATTTTAAGCAACGGATCATCAATTCTTCTGAAGGCGACACTCAGCTTACCATGAAGCAGCTTACCCCTGTGAGGCTGATCAAAAATAAATTTTTCAATGAAGTAATTGCTGCTGAACAACGGGGCGCGAGCAATGAAGAAATGGTATCGTTGTTAGGCCGGGCACGTGCAAAGCGCGGAATGTTTGAAGGTGATCTGGATGAGGGCGAGCTTGAAATCGGCCAGGTTTCTGCATCGATTAAAAACATTCGGCCCGCAGCTGATATCCTGAAAGATCTTTGGCAGGAATACCTGGATACGAAAGCAAAGCTCTGCAACACATGAATTTCCTGAAAATAAAAGAAACATGCCTTTACGTTCATGATCTTGAAGGGGCTAAAAAGTTTTATCATGAAACACTTGAGCTTCCGCTGATCAGTTATGTGGAGGGCAAGCATATTTTTTTCAGGGCCGGATCTTCCGTTCTCCTTTGCTTTAATCCGGAAGACTCAAGGCTTAAAGAAAGTCCGCCTGCTCACTATGGCGGAGGCAAGCAACATTTTGCATTTGAGGTAAACAAGCATGAATACGAACGTACGAAGACCTGGATTAAAGATAAGGGCATTCGAACAACCGATACCGTTATCTGGAAAAGCGGAGCGGAGTCCTTTTACTTTGAAGATCCGGAAGGAAATGTTTTGGAGATTGTTCCTGATAAAGGAATATGGGACTAAGCCTCAACAACAGCCTCTGATAGCCTGCTTGCCGGCACGACAGTTTCAACCGGCTCTGTGTATTGCCTTTGAACCTGAGTGGATTTAAGAAAAACGGAAGAATACCAGTTATCGTAGTCTCGATATTGAATGCAATCCCTGCGTACTTTACCATCCATCAGAATATTGATTCGCACAAGTTCAGTATTATGCTGCACGAGTTGCTGTTGATCAGCAGGTAGTTCCTGAAAACTGACAAATTTAATTCCTTTATAGTTAGTTGCCTGAACTTTCATCGGTAGTTAATGGTCTAAACGAAAAAATGGTAACCTTAGCGCCTGTTTAGACGCGCAAGTTTACGAAGGGTTTAGTGATAGATTGTTAAAAATGTAGGTATTTTTAAAAAGGATCTGTTTTTTGATGTCCGGATTTTTTGATACTCCCGTTGAATTTCTGAAAGGTGTTGGCCCGCAGCGCGCTGCGTTGTTAAACAAGGAACTCAACATCTTTTTCTTTGGTGACCTTATCCAGTACTATCCATTTCGATACGAGGATCGCACGAAGTTTTATGACATACAAGAGATCAGCGATGAGCTGCCCTATGTGCAGATAAAAGGCACAATCATCAAGAAAGAATTCATTGGCATCGGAGCTAAAAGAAGGCTCGTTATTACGCTTAAAGACAACACCGGAGAAATAGAGCTGGTGTGGTTTCAAGGCATAAAATGGGTGCAGGACAAAGTAAAGCCCGGCATTGAATACGTTGTTTTCGG
>Ga0209277_10000102_pt1 | contig 42337 bp, 57 predicted proteins | sample JI81AbrownDNA_FD_187503 | JGI IMG/M metagenome (GOLD analysis project Ga0209277, IMG submission 187503) | Wastewater effluent complex algal communities from Wisconsin, to seasonally profile nutrient transformation and Carbon sequestration -... | ecosystem: Engineered > WWTP > Effluent > Algae... | reverse complement strand
GATTATCTTTTTGCGGTAATTTATCCGAACACAAAAGCAGCAGTAGCAACTGTTGCGGCTTTGCCAGTGGTTGGTAACACTTTAAATGATTATCGTGTTGTTACTGACGATGGTGATGGGAATTCTGCAGCCTATAGGTGGGAGCAGAGAGAAGGAGAAGCTTCTCCGTCATGGCACAAGGTCATGGATGTGGATTGGAGCACGGACTCTATTTTAGCAGCATTTTTAGATGTGACTCAGGATCTTTATGTCGTGAGAAACGGCAGACAGGACTTAGATGCTGCGGGTGCAGTGGTTACTGGTATATATGCGGGTCAGGTTGTTTATGGTGGTACGCAAGCCAGTCAGAATTTAACTTTACGAGCGAACTCGGGCGATGGAACGGGAGCGCATACAGGATATGTTCAAGTTGACGACAATTTTCGTCCTAGTGTTAATGCTACTTACGATATTGGCACAGCAGCTATCAAGTTTAAGGATGCTTTCTTTTCAGGAACATTCTCGGCAGGGACACTTAGTGTATCTAGCGGCAGTATTATTGATTCTAGCGGTACTGTTTCTTTCGACAACGAAAACATCACTACCACTGGTAATATTACAGGCGCGGTAGTCACTGGTACTACTTCGATTCGTGCTGATGTTGGTGGGCAGCAGATAACACTAGTACCTGGTACGATAACGGATACTACAGGGACGATTTCTTTTGATAATGAAAATTTAGTAACTACTGGGACTTTAGGTTCTGGTGTTTTAACGGTTACAAATTTAGGTGACACGTTTATTTTTAATCCTGACAATGGAGCTTCGCAGGCATCTATTGCAGTGACACAGCCAGCGATTACATTTGGCTCGGCCAATCTTGTAACGACGGGTACGTTGGGAGCTGGTGCTAGTACGCTAGCATCCGTAGCTGTTGATAATTTATTTTTAGATGCGAACACAATCACGACTACTGCGGGAGATTTAATTTTATCTGCTTTTGCTGGTCAAAAAGTGGATGTGCAGATTGCTCTTGCTACGCTTGGTATTACGACCACGGGCACGCACGGGATTACGGGTATTTTGAATGTTGATAATTTGAGGCTTGATGCAAACACATTATCGTCAACAGATACTAATGGGAATATTGTTATTGATCCTGATGGGACTGGAATTATTAGTGTGGCGGCTCACGTTGTTCCTTCAGTAGATGCAACGGACACTTTAGGTGTATCTGCAAATCGCTTTTTAGATTTATTTTTATCGGGCGGGATTAGTGACGGAACGACATCGGTATCTCAAGCAACTTTGCAGAGTCTTCGTGATATTAATGCATCTGTTGCTACTGGCTATACAATTTTCTGGAACGGCACCAAGTGGGTGTCAAGCGAGCCAGACACGGAAGTAAATCATCCTGACATCTCAGGTCTTACAACGGGTGATAGTGGGCATACACAATTTGCAATGCTTGCGGGTCGCGCTGGTGGTCAGACGCTACAAGGTGGGACTGCTGCAAGCGAGGATTTAATTCTTGAGAGTACAGCAAATGCAACAAAGGGTGAAGTTCAGACGAAGGACAATTTGGTTCCTTTTACGAATGCTTCTTATTCTGGTGGTTGGTCTGGGACTGATTTAGGTTCTAGTTCTCTCAATTTCAAGGATCTTTATACTAAGGGTGAATTAAAGGGCGGTCGTGTAGAGAATTTTACAGACGCTACGTTACCTGCAGCGAGTGCTCAGAACATAGGTCGATTGGCTTATGCTACGGACACGAAGAAACTTTACGTTGATAATGGGACTGCATTTCAGACGGCGGGTGTTGCTAAGTTTGTATCGGATACATCTTGGGATGGGATCATCACACTTTTAAATACTGATGTGAGTGCTAGCATTCAGGATGCACGCAACGCACAGTGGCAGCTTCGGGATAATGCGAACAATTTTGAAATAATGTATGTGAGCATACTCGCAACTAGTGCGAGCAATGTTAGAGTGACAACAAACATACCACTCCCTTCTGGGAGCTATAGGTTAATAGGGCTTGAATAGGGAGAATTAATGGCAAAAATTTTTGGGCAACTTGAGAAAGCACAATTAGAAAATACGACATCGGACACGGGTAGTTTGCCAAAGGGAACGGCTACGTATCGAACTGATTTGAATTTACCTAAAGTTTCAAATGGTACGACCATGAAGACTTTAGTGGATACGGATACCTCGCAGTCGTTAACCAATAAGACGCTTGATAGTACGAACACATTATCGAGTCCTGTTGTTACAGGTGCTTTGCAATTGCAAGAGATTTCGACTCCATCGACTCCCTCTAGCGGTAATGGGAAAGTTTATTTTAAATCTGACGGGTTTTTATATCAGTTAAATGATGATGGTACTGAGACAAAAGTTGGCGCAGGCGGTGGCGGTGGTATAAACTACCTATCGGCAAATCCTGATGCTGAAAGTAATACCACGGGTTACGTGACGTATGCGGATGCTGCTGCAAGCAGACCTGTTGATGGTACGGGTGGTTCACCGACTTTAACTTTTACAAGAACAACTTCATCTCCCTTGCGAGGAACGGCTAGTTTTTTAATTACAAAAGATGCAGCTAATCGTCAGGGTGAAGGCGTTAGCTATGACTTTACAATTAACTCAGCAGATCAGGCGAAAGTTTTACAAATTAGTTTTGATTACCAAATCGCTTCGGGGACATATTCAGGAGGCACATCCTCTACTGACTCTGATCTTATTGTTTACATTTATCGTACTACTGCAACGGGCAGACTTATCGAGCCGTCTGTTATTAAACTCGATGGTGGTGTTGTAGGAGTTAATTATTCTTATCGCGGAGAATTTCAAACTGACTCAGACGCTACTGGCTACAGATTAATCGTTCACTGTGCGACAACAAGCGCAAGTGCGTACACAGTTAAAATGGATAATTTCATAGTAGGACCTAGCAAAAATATTGCGGGAGCAATTGTTACGCCTTGGACAAGTTTTACACCAACCGGTTCGTGGGTAACTAACACCACTTATACTGGGTTCTATCGTCGTGTTGGCGATACCATGGAGATTCAATATAAGCTTGCCTTAGCGGGAGCTCCAACTTCGACAGTTCTTTCTGTAAACATGCCTTCTGGGTTTGTAATTGATTCTACAAAAATAGATTCTGATACAGATAATTATGCTCTTGGAGACGTGTCTTTGTTGGATTCTGGTTCAGCAACATGGACTGGTAGAGCTCGTTATGTGGGAACAAGTGCTTTTGAGATACCGTATGTTCAAGCATCCGGAACACTTGCAAATACCACACAAGTAGCACCGTTCACGTTTGCTAATAATGATGAAGTTCACATCAACGTGTCAGGGATTCCCATCGTAGGTTGGGGAGCAACCGCAACATTAGGACAAGACGCTGATACGCGAGTTGTTGCTATGAGAGCACAAGCCGCAACACCAACAGGACCGACCGATGGTTCGGGGCCAGTTGTTTTTGGAACTGCTCCGATCTTTGATACTCATGCTGGATATTCTACAAGTACTGGACGATACACAGTTCCAGTCGCTGGGTACTATAAAGTTAAAGCTCAAATTAATTTATCGGGCACAGAAGCTGTAAATCAATTTGTTATTTTTGGTGTTTATAAAAATGCAACTGTTCAGCAATCTACCACAGGTAGAATTCAATCGACTACGCTAGATGATACTTGTCATCCATTTGATTGCACCGTTTTTGCAAATGCTGGCGATTTATTAGATGTCCGAGTGAATACAAACATCACGGGCGTTGCATATAATGCGAACGCGAATAATAATTTTATTGAAATTACACGCATGTCAGGACCTGCGCAGATTGCAGCGAGTGAGAAAATTGTAGCGCGCGCAACATTAACAACTGCTCAAACTGGAATTACCGATAAAGTTATTCCTTTTAACAGCGTTCAAATCAACACCCACGGGGCATTTGACGCAGTTACGAACATTGGAAGGTTTACAGCCCCCCGTTCAGACTATTACAACGTATTTTCTTCAGTATTAATAGGTGATCTAGACGGAGTTACAAATCCTAGATTATTCATTCAGAAAAATGGCGTGGATGTCGCTCAGGGTTTTGGGTGTAATTTATCCGCAAGCACCACAAATGCTCAATTACAGGTATCAGATGTCATACAACTAAACGCAGGACAGTACATAGATATTTTTGTTGATGGGGATCTGTCTTTTAGCATTGATAACACTAACAACAGATCATTTGTTTATATTCATAGCGTGTAGGTCATATAACTTAAACCTGGGGAGGGTGATATGGATTTTGAAATTGTTAAAAAGGCTCTAGAAATTATTCCTGATGTAATCGCAGCGCTGGTAGTTTTTGCTACCGTGCTAGTGCGTGTTACACCCACGAAGAAAGATGATGCTCCTGTATTATCTTTAGGTGGGAAAATTTGGAAAGCCATTCAGTGGCTTCCTACTGTGGGGATTAATCCTCAAACGAAAGCTCTAAAAGTTGCTTATGATGAAGCTCGAGCAAAACTTGAGGTTATGGAAAAAGCAGTTGAAGACAAGAAAGATGTGGGTCCTGCAGGTAACGCTTAATGGCGATTATCAAGTTGATTGAAAAGATATTCATTTGGGTTGAAGCCCTGATTGGATATCTAGCTGCGCAGAGAGATAAGAAAAGGGTACAGGAGGCTAAAGATGAAGCAAAAAAACAACTTGATCAGCGGCCTCTTGAGTCTCTTACTGGTGATAGTGGCGGTGCTACTAGCCATGAATATCCTGGGCTGCAGCACGGGCCAAAGAAAGATCGATCCGACTCGGGCGATGGCAGCAAAGGCTCCGTGCCCTGAGGTCGATGTAGAATTGTGGCGCATTGATCCTCAAGCGCTAGAATTGTACAGGTTAGTGGATGATGAGAATGAAGAATTTTTAAAAATTCAGAATTCAAAACTCATGCATCAGTTTATCGTAATCGATATCGAAGAGTACGGTAAACTTATAGAGGCATTCTTTAAGGAATGCAGGAAGGGAGATTTATGAGTTTTAAATTCTCACCTAAGAGTGAAATGAATCTTTCGCAAACTCATCCTGATCTTCAAAAAGTTTTCAATGAAGTTATTAAGCTTCATGATTGTTCTGTCATTTGTGGTTTTAGATCTGAGTATGAGCAAAATAAGGCATACCAGAATAATTCTTCTAAACATAAATGGCCAAATTCAAAACACAACAGACATCCAAGTATGGCTATAGACGTAGTTCCATATCCTTTGGATTGGAAAGATTTTAAAAGATTTTTCTATTTTGCAGGAATAGTAAAAGCGGTTGCCTCTTCACAGAATATAAAACTTCGATGGGGTGGTGATTTTAATATGAACGGTATTTTTACCGATGAGCGTTTTGTGGACCTTCCACATTATGAGCTCTTGATAGGGGGTACGGTGTGATTACACTTACAAACGGGTTTAAACTTCCAGAGACAGGTGATTTTGGCGATGTATGGTTTCCTGCTTTAGAGGACAACATCAATCAGATCAATGATCATACCCATAATGGCACGGACTCCGAGAAGATTGCATCCACGGGTGTAGAAGCTCAAAAAGTCACTGTTCTCTCAGGCGCTTTTGCTGATCAAGGCGATGGGTATTGGAGGGCAACGGTCACATTTCCTGCAGGCACTGAGTACGATAAAATGCAGATGATTGCCCGTGATCCTACAACGGGCGAGGCTGTTTATTTAAGGCACGCAAAACTAACCGCCACTACGGCATACATTTACACTAACTTCGTACAAACATTTGATGTTTATTTTATATCATGAGCATAGAGACACAACCTTTAGAGGTTATCGATTTCACTGGTGGGATAACGGACTACTTCATTGATGGTCCGATTAATAACTACGAAGAAGCTGATAATCTTTTAATAAATGTAAATAAAAAGTTATTCACAAGATTTGGTTCTGCTGTATTCCATGATGAGCAACTTCCGCTGGGAACTTTTAGAGTTAACAGTCTTATTTTCTACGAGTCAGATCTTTTCGTGTTTCAGCATAGAAGAGCATATCGTGTATCAGGTGGGGCTTGGGTAGAGCTCGAGGGTCCGCCATCGGATGGATTTTTCCCAGTAGGTTCTACTGATTTAGTTATTTCGTTTTCTCAGTGGCAGGGTCACACGTTTTTATCGAACGATGAGTATTCTCCTCCGCAGAAAATGTACAAAGATAGCGGTGGTGTATACAGAGTAAGAAACGCAGGGCTTCCTGCAGTTCCCGCAGGCGTAGTTGTACCAAATCCTACGGGTGCTGGTGAGACTTATTTATACGCTTTTATTCTTAGTTACGATTACACAGTAGGTTCTGTTTTGTTTGAAGACAAAGGGCCTGTGTACCTGTATCCGACAGCGGTAACGGGCGGGATTATTTCTGGTGGTAATACTGTGAGTATTACTCTGCCGACAACGCTAGCAACTCCTGGAAACTGGGATTATACAGCTTTTAAAGTTGAGATTTATAGAACTGCAACTGGTGGGGATACTTTCTACAAAGTAGGCGAGACAACTTTTGGCACAACTCCATTTGTGGATAACGTGCCTGATGCGACATTGCAGGCAAATGAAACTCTGTACACCACAGGAGACGTTGTTAGTAATGGTACTCCTCCGAAGTGTAAATACTTGCATGTCGTTAACGACACAGGATATTACGCGAACATTCTTGATGGCGCTGAGTATAAGGAATATCTAGTACTGCAATCAGTACCAGGAGATCCTGATAGTGTACCTGCGGAATTTTTTGCAGAGACTGAGCAAAAAATAGTAGGTCTATCTAGCATTTTTGATAGGCCCTTAGTTTTCTGTGATGATTATGTTTACCGTATTGATGGTAGGCGAGATGAGCTCTCAGGCGGTGAGATGATTCTCACTCGTATTGATGACAATGCTGGCTGCATGGGTCAGAACTCTATTGTTCGCACGCATAAGGGAATTTTCTGGGCAGGTAAGAACGGTTTTTATTGGTCCGATGGTTTCCAGGTAAAATTAATTTCAAAGAGTTTAATTAAAACTCGATATCCGAGATGGATTTCATCTGATCTAAGACAACAACATATCTATGGTGTGTATGATCCTGGTGAAGATAGAATTTACTGGACCGTTTATAACGGTGATAATTCGAGCACAAATGAGCCAGATAGCTGGGTAGTTTTAGATTTAAAATGGGGTATTCGAGATGACTCTACTTTCACTACATGTTCTGGGACTAACGATTCATTTCAGCCCACAGCTCTCGCTTTTAAAGACAAAGTTGTTTATCGTGGGGACACTCGCGGTTACGTTTTAAAACATGCTGAGGGAAATTACAGAGACATAAAAATAGAGGTGGGCGTGGATCCTGCACTTTGGCAGGATCTTACAATTGAGCATACTTATAAATCTTGTTTTGTAGATTTTGGTTCTAAGTTTTTACGGAAGTTTGTTCCAAGAATTCTAGTCTCTGCTGCCAATACAACAAATCTATCGCTTGCTATTTCGAGCTCTAATGATAACGACAGAGTGGTAGGGGATCTCAAGCCCATACGATATAGAAATAACGTTACATGGGGAGATGAGTTGCCTCTATGGGGCGACACAACTGTACCGTGGAATTTTCAAGGTATTATTGAGGAGTGGCGCAGATTTCCTGCAAGGGGTCTTCGCTGCAACTATAAACAAGTGACATTTACAAACGCTATGGTTCAGATTTTCACATCCGAGTTACTGGGTGCTGCAACGGTAGATAACGTGGCAAATACGGCAACTCTAAGTGGTAGCTCGCAGTGGATTTCAGAGATGGTTGATTACTACATTGCATTCGAGTCGGATAATTACGTTAATGAATATTTGATTACAGCGCGAACGCCAACGACGATTACTTTTAGTGCGGGTGTGCTAGAGGCACCGACAGGATCTCAGGAATTTATTATTCGAGGTAAACCCAAAGGGGAGGTGTTAGAGCTTAACGGGTATGTGATTCATTGGCAGTATTTGTCGAAGACATTCAAACCGTTTAGTTCTAGCAGTCTTGGAAGTGCCCCCTAATGGCGAAACTGCGCACACTTAGGCTTCTTTTAAAGGAAATTACGGACACATATGTCCAAGAGAATTTCTATAAGCTTAAACTTTATTTAGATGATCTAGAGAAGGTTCTAGATACGGGTATCACAGGGCCTCAGGGTCCTCCTGGTATTTCAGGTCCTGCAGGACCTGTGGCGACTACAGTGCCGCGTCTTACTCAGGAGTTTGATACGGATGTGGGCACTGCAGTTGGTGATCTTGTTTATCTTAACGGGACAAACACAGTTACAAAAATAACAGCTAACACATCGGCGATAATTCCCAGTGGGATGTTCGGGGTTGGTTATTTCAAACCTGTGGCAACAAAAATTGAAGTGATGTTTGTAGGTATTGGGGCAGGCTATGCGGGGCTCACCCCTGGTGGTCCTGTGTGGATATCGACAAGCGGTGTTCCTACGCATACAGCACCTGCAACTGGGATGGTACAGCAAATTGGCTTTGCTATTTCAACAACTGAGATATTCTTTAATTTAATGCAACCTGTAAGGAGGAGTTAGATATGGCTAAGAAAAAGCCTGAACCTGATCTTAACGAGGATTTATTTGGTGAGAAGAAATTGACAGGTGCACAATATTGGAAATGGCGTAATACTATTACAGAGATGTGGCTTGCAGAGCACAAGTTGAAAGCTGCTGAGATAGAGCTAAAGTTTCGTGCGAAAGAGGTCGAACTATTACAGGCAAAGATGCAAGTTTTTGTTGAGGCCACTGTCAAAGTTCGCAAATCGGAAGCGGATGAGGCCAAATCGGAATATTTTAATCTGAAGCGAGAGTTGGAAAAAGAGTTAGCAATAACTCTAGATGGAAAAGTTATAGATGATGTGACATTTGAAATTCGTGAACTAGAGGAAGAACTTAAGAAGCCTGCATCGGAGCTTAACCAATAACAATGTTTTTTAGAGAGGGAAAAAAGATAAATGGCACAAGTCAAATTACTTAAAATAGCTACCGATGGTGTTCCAGTTGAGTTTACAGAAGCGTCAGATGATATCACGCTAAATTCGTTTACCGTACAAGGCGGTGGACCTGTTCTTTCTGGCACTGGGCTAGATATGAACAACCAAGACGTGGTGGACGTTAACGATCTTACTTTTAATAATCCTACAAGCGGAACTATTAACCAAACTGCAGGTAACCTAATCATCGATAACATCATGGCGAAAGAGCGCCAAAACACAATGACCACGGCTGGTGGAATTGCGTTTCCAGTTATTGCTGATAGTGCTGGTGAAGTTGATGCTTTTAGATTGCCCGCTATACCTGGAGCTCCAACTGCAACTCCTACTGTAACTGGTGAAGGTCACACAGTTTGGGATAGCTCAAACAACAAACTTTATGTTTGGGGTGGATCGAGCTGGATTGACATTGCATCAAGCGGAACTGCAACTGACGTATTAAATAGCTACATTGCTCAAGTCGGAATTTCTGCTCGAGATGTCGTATATATCTCAAGCGCTGATAACGTTTCTCCAGCAGACGCTAGCTCAACTGCAACAAGTTATGCTATCGGTTTTGCTATCTCTACAGTGTTGGCCGCTGCTTCTGTTGGAATCAAGACTGACGGTATCATGGGTGGTTTCTCGGGTCTTACCACTGGAGGTAGATATTACCTATCAGCTTCAACGCCTGGGGCAATTACTGCAACAATCCCCACTGGAACAGGTAACACTGTTGTACAGTGTGGATACGCTAAATCCGCTACGGATCTTCAAATTCAATTGTTACAATTAGGTCGTAGAGCTTAATAATTTACGGCGGCGGGGGATTAATCCCCCGCTATTTTACGAGGGGGATAAATGGTAGATAAAGTAAAACCTTTAAAAATCGAAACTGGAGTTGATACTGACTATCTACCAACTGAGACTGATCCAACTGAGGATTATTTATCGGCTAAAGGCGTAGCGATCGAGAATAATGATAATTATTTAATTGATGCTGCAGCAGATGGACAAATCCAATACAAAGACTCTTTGCAAACAACTTATAGAAAATTAAATGAGATATACAATTTTTCTTATCATAAGATAGATTTAAATAAGACAGTTAAAATCCCTAACAATCAACACATGTTCACCAGAAATGTTGAGGTTAACGGATTCCTAGTCATTGACGGAGGTTTAATTTTAATATGAGTGTAGCAATAAATTATGCAATCCTGTTTAAAAACAGGGCAAGCCCAACTGAAACCGTGGACTCAGGTGAGGCGTATTTTTGGTTAGAGGGCACTACCTTAAAATATAAAGATGATACACAAACTGTTAATACTCTCGCGACTGGAGTTACTCCAGAGGAAGTTCAAGACATTGTCGGATCATTTTTAACGGCAGGATCTTCTAAGGTTGCTGTTGTTTATAATGATGGCGCAAACACAATGACGATTGATGTCGTCGAGAATCAAATTAACCATGATAACTTATTAGGGTTCGTGGCAAATGAACACGTAGATCACAGCACCGTTTCAATCACAGGTGGTACGGGGTTAACAGGTGGTGGAGATATTACAGCAAACCGAACTATTTCTATGCCTAATGTTGGATCCGCTGGAACATATGGAACGACATCTGCAATACCTCAAATTACTACAGACGCACAAGGGCGCGTAACTAATGTAACAGAACCTTCTATATCAATAACATCATCACAGGTTTCAAATTTTAACGAAGCAGCTCAAGATGCGGTTGGTGGAATATTAACAGATACAAGCTCGGTAGATCTTACATACGATGATGCTGGAAATACAATAAGTGCAGTAGTATTGCCTGCTGGAGTAAATCATAACTCGCTTTTAAATTATGTAGCAAATGAGCATATTAATCACACATCGGTGAGTATAGGTGCAGGTACGGGCTTAAGTGGTGGTGGAGATATTTCTGCAAATAGAACTTTAGATATTGCAAACACTGGTGTTACTGCAGGTACATACGGAGCTAGTGGCGTTCCGCAATTTACAGTAAACGCTCAAGGGCAACTTACGTCAGCAAGCAATGGCCCTGCTCTGGTCATAGGAGATAACTTTGAACAGTTTTTAGATGCCACAACGTTTACAACAACATCTAATGCTGAACAAGTTGCAGCAACATTCACTACAGCATCAAAAGCAACTGGAACATATAGAATTTCCGTCAATTGGAACTGGAGAATATCAGTAAATAACATCGATGCGATATTTAGAATTTATTTAGACGGTGTTCAAATTGATACGGAATTTAGAAAAGAGGCTTCTGAGACGGCAAATCAAAACTTCCCGTATAGTTGGTTTTTCTACACAACCTTCGGTAGCGTTTCAACGCATACGATACAATTGAGAACATTGAATGAAGTACCTGGTCCAACCATTTCGGTATTTGTGGTCAGAGCAGAAATATGGAGAGTTAGCTAATGAGCTTAAATATTTTAGAATTCACTAAAGAGATAATTAATATTCAAAAGCTTCATGATGATCTTCGTGAGCTAGAACTGTCAGGAGAACATTTTGATTTTATCAACGTAAAAGGTGCTGAAATAAAATTGCACTACACGCAAAACTTAAATCAATCTCAAATCGACGAGGTGTCAGCGCTTGTTAATAGCTTTGTTGAGGTGAGTGTTATCGAAGAATTAAATTATCTTTTGAGAAAACAGCAAGACGATGGTTTTGAAGTATACACCAAGGTTATTTCTCGAATAAACAGTGATGGGACTCTTTATACGGGCCTTGACCAAGGCCTAACGGTTTATCCAAACTTTTTAATGATAAGAAATCTTTTAAAAGACGGGTTTTTTGATTTTGCACTTAGATACGTGGTTAAGACTATTGCCCCATCTGGCATGTTGACGGAGGGCCAAATAACTTACGGCAAACAATTAATTAGAGAGGTAGCTAAAAAATACGGGGCTACTGATGCATATTTAGATCAAGTTGAGAATGAAGAGACAATATGATCAGAAGAGTGACAATTGTTTTAATGGGAATTGTCACGATAGGGCTTTTGATTTGGGATGTTGTTGCCTATCTGACTGGCGAGAATGCAACAATATCCGTTGTTATTACTGATTGGTCTTATTACACCCCATGGGTTCCATTTGTTTTTGGAGTGCTCATGGGCCACTGGTTTTTTCCAGCTAGAGGGAGCAAGGATTAATGGCAAAATTTTACACATGGTCTGAAATACGCACTAAAATAGAACAGGATCTAGATCTTGAGGACGAGGATTTTGTACGTCCTGCAGAACTACTATCCTACACAAATGAAGCTATCGATGAGGCCGAAGCCGAAATCCACGGTCTCTATGAAGACTACTTTCTAACACGCGGCACCATAACACTAGTAGTAGATACGGATGAATATGCGCTCCCTGCCAATATTTATGCGCACAAAATTCGCAAGCTAGTTTATGATAATGCAGGACGGGTTTATGCTGTAGATAGAATAAAGGATTGGGGAAAGTTCGAGGAGTACTCAATTCAAAAAAACTACGGTACTGGGGAGATTTACAGATATTTTATTTTAAACTCCACCGCAGGGGAACCGAAAGTTCTACTAGTACCAAAAGCAAAAGAGGCGGGCGCGTTTATTCAAATCTGGTATTTGAGAAACGCAAATCGCTTAGAAGTAGACGCAGATGTTTGTGATATCCCCGAGTTCATAAATTTTATTTTCCAATATGTGAAAGTAAGAGTTTATGAAAAAGAAGGACATCCAAACTTACCGAAAGCAGTAGCGGATCTTGAGCAGCAACGTGCACAAATGACTAGCACACTTGCGGCGATGGTTCCTGATGCTGGCAACGAAATTGAAGCAGATTTATCTGCGTATGAGGAGATGAGTTAAAAATGGCATCACAAGAAGAAAAAACATCAGCCACAGATATTGCCATTCGTGCAAAGAAAATGGTTCGCCCTGGTTACAGGGGCCCTACTTCTGGGACAACTGCCCGTGGAACATTGGGCGGACTCACAGATCTAACAAAATACGACACTCGAGCCGCTGATCGAATAGCTCAAGATGCCCTCAGAACAGGACCTTCTGCATGGCGTGGAATGATGGATCAGCAAATGGCCACAAAATACTCTGGCATGGGTGATCAGCTAGCACAACAACAAGCGGGGCAACTGGGGCAAGCAAGAGCATCTCTTGCTATGCGCGGAGGTCTTCGAGGCGGTTCTGCTGAAAGACTCGCAGCTCAGGGTATGCAAGGCGGACTTCTCGGTCAACAACGACTTGCTCGCCAAAAGTCCGAAGAAGGAATGGGTTATAACATTCAAGATGAACTCAATCGCCAAGCACAACTTGGGCAACTCGGAAGCTTGGATGCAAATGCTGCACAATTTAGAGGCCAGCAAAATCAGTTTAATATTGGAAATGCTCTGCAAACTATTGCAGGTAAAAATCAATTTGAGATGGACAAATATCGAGAAGAGATGACCGATCTAGCAGCTCAGCGTACTGCACATGCAACGAGATACGCATAGGATTTATGATGGTTGTGGAACAATTTATTCCTGAAAGACACTATGAGAAAGTTTGCTCATGGTGGGAGGGGCATGGGTGGCTTAGAATGCCACTCCATGCTCTGCCTTCTCGGGGATATATTGTTGATGATATCGCAGCAGGATTTTTATACTCTACAGATTCTGCCATTGCTTGGATGGAATTCATTGTTGCAAATCCTAAAGCAACTGCAAGGGACATCTACCAAGGTGTTAAAGATTTAGTAAATGAAATTGTAAAGGATGCCTATGATGATGGTTACACCATTATTTTTACCGCTGTTAGACACAGGGGTTTAGGCAAACTTTACGAGAGAAATGATTTTAAAATAACTGATTCAGGTATGAATCTAATGATGAGAGTGAAGGGAGTCGATTAATGGCTATAGGAACAGGAACAGCAATTGCACTAGGACTTGGGGCAGCTTTAGGTGGTGCTAAAGGTATAGCGAATAAAAAAGCAGGTAATAGAGATAGAAAAATCCGTGCTGCAACAATCGAAAATTCTCCTTGGACAAAGATGGGTGATCCTGGTGAAAGAGAGCGCCCAGGTATGCTCGATAGTGTTTTACAAGGAACATTGTCAGGGGCAATGATGGGGCAAGGCGTTCAGGGATTAATGACTCCTGCTGCAGCTACACTTCCAGGTAGCGAGCAAGGTATGACAAGTCTTATGAGCGGATCAGCTCCTGCACTTTCTACAAGTTCTCTTGATTCAGGCTTACTTCAACAACAAGCATTACAAAATCCATACATGCAACAAAGTACTTGGGGTGGGTTGATGCCAGGACGAGTCGCATGAGCACAGTAGAACAACTCCTTGCTCAGCAACTTGGCCTCCCTCAGCAATCTAGCTGGGAAGGTTTTCTTGGGCAAAATAAATCTATTCCTGGGGCTCCTTCGGCTTGGGGCGGAGTAGCGCAAGCTCCTGCTGCTCAGCAAGTACAACAAGCTCCTCAAAAACAACTCCCACTTACTGGCTACAGCACAGGTGGGATGAGCACACGCGATAGCGATGCTATTTTGAAAAAAATAAATGAACAGGGACTGACTTCTCGTAAACAACAAGAAACAGGGCTTGGCGATATTGAAGGATTGATTTCACAATTAGAGGGGGCTCCGCTTCCTACAGGTCTAGCAGCCGTAGATCTCACTCCATTTGCCGCAGCCGTTGATGCCATGACAGGATCTAATTTATCTGCCGTTGCCTCAAAGCTCAAAAAACCTGAGACTGCTCAAGAGCGAAAGATGAATATCCTAGGTCTTAAGCAAATCGCACAAAAAGGTAAGTCTGATATCACAGATAAAGATCTTGATCTTCTTAAGATGCAACTTCAAAACGCTCAGCAAAAAGAAATGTTTCAGTACGGTCTTCAAAAAGAAGGCATGGCTCTTGCAAAACAAGATAAACCTACTGCTGCACAATTTGATACTGGTGGGTACGCGCATCGCTTACGACAAGCTGAGGAAGTTTTTAATTCTCTAGGTCAAAGTGGATACGATAGAACATCACGTGAGCAATCTCTCAAGTCAGGTCTCTTCGGTGAAGCGCAAAGCCCAGAGCTAAAATCATGGGGACAAGCTGAGAGAAACTTTATCAACGCTGTTCTAAGACGTGAGTCAGGTGCTTCGATTAGCCCCACGGAATTCTCAAGTGCTGAACAACAATATTTCCCGCGTCCAGGTGATACACCAGACGTGCTAGCACAAAAAGCTGCTAACCGTGCTCAAGTATTTGAAACACTAAAAGCAGGATCCGGCTCTGCATACGGACAAATCCCAACTATAAGCGGCAAGGGTAGTGCCCCACTTCCTAAGGAAGGGGATGCCTATACTGATGAAAAGGGTGGGAAATGGAAAGCTGTAAACAAAGACGGCAAACTTAAGTGGGTGTCTAGTGGCTAAAGAGTATGAAGTAGGTAAGGCTCCATGGGAGCAAAAACCACAAGAATTCGATGTTGGTAGCGCTCCTTGGGAAACACAAACAGCTCCTGCGGTAGTCGATGAGATGCATCCCGAGATTACTTTTAAAGACAGAGCCATTTATAAAAATTTCGCAGTCGATCCTGAAGCAGGATTTAACTATCTGCAAAAGCAGTACCCCCAGCTTAATTTTAAAAAAGATGATAAGGGTGAAGTACTAGCTAAGAAGCCAGAAGAAACGGCTTGGAAAAAATTAGACCCGAGTGGATTTGATTTGCAGGACATCACCGACGTTGCTTGGGATGTACCTGCAGGTTTTGTTGAATCTGCAGCTACTGCTCTAGGCGGTATAGCAGGCGGTGCTGCTGGTGCTCCTTCTGTTGTAGGCGCAGTACCAGGTGCATTGCTAGGCGGTGCCGCTGCAGGTGCTGCCACAGGTGCGGGACTTGAGACTGCTAGGCAAGGCATTGGAAACTTTTTAGGAGTTGCCGATGGAATGTCAGGAGCAGACATTGGTACTTCTGCTGCTTTTGGCGCAGTATCTCCGCTACTGTTTGGAACAGGTGGGATTGCTAAATCAGGAGCAAAAGTTCTTGGTAAAGAAATTACTGAGGAAGCTGCCGAGCAACTAACTAAATCTCAGCGAGGCGCGCTTGGTGCAGGATTTGATTACGTAAAAGGATCTATCCTTCCAAAACTAGGACAAGCTGCATCGGGAGTTGACTCTGAAGTTCTAAAGTGGGCCTCGGAGCCCAAGAATCTACAAAAAATAAAAGAAGCGCAAGGAGATATCCAAGGCGTTACAATATTTGATGATCTATCAGAAAAATTCATTGATTCTGCAGACGATAAAAGAGGAAAAATAGGCTTAGCGCTTGGTAAAGAATTAGATAAGATAAAAGATATAGAAATTGATACAGGTGGGATTGTTAAAGAATTCCAAGATCTCGTCGGTAAATACAAAACTAAAGCGGAAAATCTAGGTACTAAATCAGCTCAAGAAGACTTCATGTTTGTTGAGCAAGCTCTAAATAATTACGTACCTGCAGATGTAATAGCAGGCGGTAAAATAAATGCATCGAAAGCTTTCTCTTTGAAAGATTCTATAAATGATATTTCAGGAATTAGAAAAGCTGCTACTGAAGGACTTGATACGAGAGCCTTTAAGCAATCTGTTGTTGAAAAAGATCTCGAAAGAGTTGCTAAAATCACGGCTTCAAAACTTGATAGCGCAGTTAATAAGCTCGCTGAAAGTGGTGGCTCTGAAGTTAAAGCTCTGAGAAAACAGTACGCAGACTCCATAAAGGACACCAGACTAGTTAACAAACTATTTGCTACTCCTGAGAAATCAGAAGCGTCTTTAAAAAGCATTATTACCTCAGGTGGCATAGCTAAGAAAAAAGGCGTTGGAGCATTATCGAAACGTCTAGGAATAGATATCTCAGATACTGCAAAAGAAGCTGTAGCTATCGGAACTTTCGCCAAACCTAATATTACAGCGCTATCCTCAGGTGGGACTGTCTCTACAGGTAGAATGATACCATTAGCAGCAGCGGGTGCTATTACTGGTGGGTATCTTGGTAATCAGGCTGGCGGTATTCCAGGCGGTGCTGTTGGAGGATCAACCGGAGCTCTTCTAGGAGCAATTGCAGGTGGTCCCGCAGCAATGAGAAATTACATGAGACTAAACGCTGCTGCAAATCGTGCTGGTAGATCTTTTCAAAGAGCGCTACCTGGACCCGCGGCTACAGGACAAACAGGCCTTAATATCTGGCAACAGATGAATGAAAACGAAAGGTAAAATATGGCAGAATTAGAGATTGAAATCGGTGAAGACGGCGCTATGGATGAGTACGAAGTTAAGCATTGCGCTGATATGGTTATGAAAGTTGAGACCATCAAGCAGGATCCTAAGAAGTGGGCTGCTGTTATGGAGGAACTCAAAACCAGAAAAAAAGCTCTCGATGGGCTAACTGGAATTGATAAACTTAAGGCAAAAGCTAAAGAAAAAATGAAGCCTGAGGAGCCCGAAGAATATTGATTGAGCTTCTTGTCGGTACGGCAATAACTACAATACTAGCTATTGCCGCCTTCTTCTTTCAAAAGTGGCTATCTGAGGTTGAGGAGAAGATAGCCGAAATCAAGAGAGAGGTTCGCTCTCTGCGTGACTCTAGCGCTGAATTACTCAAAGAGGTTAAATCCACGCGCTCTCAAATAAGCTCTGATCTTAAAGAGCTCCCACAGGTACAAGCCATGCTATCAAAAATAGAAACTCTCGATAGAGTTAAGGAGTTTCTAAGAAATGATTTTCTGCCTAAAATGCAGGAGAATCAAACCTACTTCGGACGAATCATTCACCTAGAAGAAAAAAGCAGCGACTTTGATAGCAAACTTCTAAAGATGTTTAAGGCTGTGGACTTGCTTGTGCAAAAGCGAGAGAAAGCTCCTTAGCTTTCGCTTCTGCCGCAGCTTCATCAAGGCTTGAGAAATCAAGAATCTGAGAGATACATAAGATCTCTGCAGGAGCTAGAGCTAGCTTTTCTAGGTGCTCTATTCTTACCGCGCTACGCTTTTCTAAAACAATCGACAGCTCTAGTAGCTCGGTCATTTCTTTTTGGTAGTCAGCTTTTGCTTTGACTTTTTCAGCACTCTCTTCGGTCTCCGCTTCATCTGCTTTTTTGCTGAGCAAGGGAGCATACTTTTGTACGATTTTAATGTACTGAGCTTGAGCTGTTTTAAGCTCGCTCTCGAGCTGCTCCACAAGCCTTGAAGCATTGTAGGAATCTTTGATGGATGGAAACCCTGCATAATTAGAAACTTTTTTAACCGTTTCTGCAAACTTCGGCGCAAGTAACCACTTGTATGAAACTGTAACTGACATTTTCTCACTCCTTATTTAAGCCTCCGCAATATTTGCGCTATCTTTTATACTTGGGATCTTACCACTTTGCGCAACTTTGTGAAGGCAGGAGTAAACTTCATTCCAATTTTCTGGGTGTACTAGTAACGCTAGGCCCTTAGCTTTAGCTATTTTTGCTAGATTATAGGCCTGCAGCTCAGTAGGTTTTTCAGCACTTGATGATTTGAGCTCCAAAGCTACAAACACGCCATGCACACAGAGTAGAAAATCAGGAGTGCCCCTTAGCGTTACCTGCTGAATCTTCACGAACCACGTGTTGGGGAGCGAATTCAAAAGAGGCCTGATCTTGTCCTTGAATCTCGTTTCTGGATTTTTCCGCCCCACACTCAGATTGTACCATGGACCTAGCTTGGGGAAACCCTTCCTGCTTTTTTGTCAAGTTTTCAAAACTATGCTCAACGCTGACTGTTAAGGGTAAGTGTTTATGTGGGTACGCGGTTTCCATGATCTCTTTGATCCTGGGCACAAGATCATACTCACTCTCATGAATCTCAAAAACAAGCTCATCGTGAATTGTAAGAATCATATGGGAGCGGGTTCCAAGTAAGAGCTCGTCGATTCTATTCATGCAGATTTTTATGATGTCGCTGCTGCCACCTTGTATGAGATAATTTGAAGCCCTGTAGCACTTATCCTTTTCAGGAAAGAAATAGCGTCTACCAAACCAGTTAAATACCCAGCCCCTGGTCTCTGCCTTTTCTATTACACTACGTATGAAAGTCTTCATCTCAGGAGCGGCTTTAAAAATAGCCTGCTGAATGGCTCGAGCTTTTTCTTCAGTCGTGTTTAATTTCTCAGCCAGAAGTTTTATGCCGCCCGAATAGATTGTCAGGAAGTTACACATCTTGGCTTCTTGCCTTGTAACACCTGCAAGCTTTGCTGTTGCTGTGTGAACATCAAGGCCGTTTTTTACTTCACGAATCAGGGATCTGGCGTCTGCTAGATCAAGCATTAATTTAAACTCAACGGCATCAAAATCTATCAGCACAAATACATACCCAGGACGCGGAATAAAAGCTGAGCGCACATCCAAGTCCGACTCCATGGGCTCATCTTGATCAGGCCTTTTTAGATTCTGAAGGTTTGGTTTGGAGGAACTGAACCTACCTGTAACAGCACGTGCAGGGTCGAAATTCGTGTGAATAACATCGTTTTCATCCCTATATTTCAGAAATGTAGAGAAGAAATCTAGCTTGTTTTTAAGCGTGCGATAGGTGATCACATGCTCTGCAGCCTCGTTAGAGAACTTCTCAATGATGTCGGTGACAAAGCTTGGGTTGTGTTTTTCAGTATATTCCCAGCTAGGCTTGTCTGTTTGGAACACTTCCTGAAACAGCTTGTTGCTCATTTTAAAATCCTTGCCCGTAAGTGCAGAGAAGCTCGCTACGGCATGCTCCATTTTTTCTTTGCAAAGGGCTAAAGATTTCTCGCAATAATGCCGATTAATAAGAGCACCGCGTGTTTCCATTCTAGCCAGTGTCTTCGTGAGTCGCGACTCATTCATACATACGTCTAACACTGCGGGAACACGTGGTGCTTCTTGCTTCCACTTTCTAAACTTTGATAGCTGAGACTCGCAAATCTTGTAGCAAACATAGGCATCCTGACAGGCGTACCTTGCAGCTAGTTCAAAAGGTAATTTTGTATAGTCAGGACCTGTGAATATATTATCGTTAATGAGCTTTTTCTTTTTTAGATTGTTATCATCTAAATACTGTCTGGCCTCATCGAGCTTTGTAAGCCCAATGCGTTTAGCGCAATCCTCAAGCGACATATCTCGCTGGTTATTATCCTCGAGCCTTGTCATGGATTGAGTGCAGTGGATGATCCCGTCGATAGTGAAACCTTCTACCTGCAGGAAAGCCAGATCAAATTTTGCGTTGTGAATAGCCCAGGTAATATCGCTATATTGAAATAACTGGGATATCTCTAGCAGTGCCTCGATAGGCAGAATGAACTCTTCAGGAACACCTTCATACTTCTGAAAATTAAAATAATAACTTTTGCTACCATCAGATAGGGCCATCGAAAATAATCGATCCCCATGGTATGGGAACAACCCCGTAGTCTCAAGATCTAGCGCTATCACATCGCAAATGGCTAAAGCTGCAATAACATCAGACAGGTTTGATCTTGAGACTACGAGAAAATCATCCATTTAATTCCTCGAACTAGCGGCTCTTCTTGTCCTATTCGGGGCCCTAGTCGTTGCTAGCACTCTGCTTCTTTTCACAGGATGCATACTCTTATAAATAAGGGAGTCAATAACTGCTGACATAGAGTCACCGCTTGATTTAGCAAGGCTGCGAACTATTTTACTAGAGTCCTTGCTGACATAAATATACATAACAGTGTCTCGTGTTCGGGTTTTCATTTTCACTTTTGTCCTTTCTATAAAACAAAAATTTTAAATTCTGCTTCAGATTTTTCTTTCTCTACCTCAGAGAGCTTCACTCTTTTAACCCAAGCCTTAGGATACGTTTCTCCCGACCCACAATCCTGCCACCTGAATTTTCTTTTCTTTGCTAGCTCTCTGTCGTCATAGCTGACCATGGCCTGAAGCACTACCCATGGTTCCTTAGATCTCTCTATGACTTTCTCGATATCACACGCTTGTAACACACGAAACATTGTAAGAATATCTAAAACTGCACTATGAGGAAATGGATTTATAAACCCACACTCTGCTGCCATGTATGCTAGCTTCGATGAGCCAAATTTATCGGCAGGTAAATCCTGCCCTGTATCAAGCCACGGAGTATTTTCTAGTCTGTTTCGAGGTAGCCCCATGCTAGTACATTTATGCAGCAGAAAGGGTTTATCAAAATTGTTGCCGTTATGGGCAACAATGTAGTCGGGTTTATGAACCCCAAGCTCCTGCTCCAAAAGCCATAATACATCACCAGGCTTCATTCCCCAGAGATCTAGAAAAGGCTTATCGAGTTTTGTAAGAGCTAGAATCTCCTCGCTCACAGCAGTAGCTATCTTGCAGTAATTCTGCCGCACTACAGGAGGAGTACTAAAGAGCGGGAGCTCCATGAAGACCCAGCTCACCTCAGTGAGCTCGTCCTCGTTGGTGAGCCCCGTTGTCTCTATATCAATTCCACAAATCAGCATCTTATTATTTCATATGTGGTGGGACGGCTCGGACTCGAACCGAGGCCTTTTCAGCGCGTCCATGATGAACCAATCGCCCTAGCTCGGAGTGATTAGGGAAAATAATGAGACAAAACCCTAATCGTTTATTTAGCTAGGAATCCACCCTGCAAACACACTTTTGAAATGTTCTAATTAAACTACCGCCCCAGATACCACATTCTAAAAGGCATCCATGTCGTTGGCTACAGGGCCTTCTGTCGTTTCTTTGACCTCATGCTCCTTAACTCTTGAGGGCTGCTTCTTCATGGTCAGGTACCACAGAGCCGCTTGCTCGATCTGCTCTTTTGTGCTCTCAGGACCTTGCTCAATAACAAAGGCTTGATACTTATTCTTATCACCCTCCATGAGCTTGCTTGAGAGTTTCCAGGTATTACACGCAGGCACAAGAGCTGGCTTACCTAAAAGCTTTCTTGTCTGATTTGTAATTTGAAGCCTGGCAAAAAAATCAGCTAGCTGAGTTCCTGCACGTGCTGAGCCAGATTTAAATTGTAATTTAATAATAGGAAGTGCCGTTGGGTCTTTCTCATCAGGAAGTAGAGCGTAAAAATTATACGCCTTCTGACGCTTCCACTTAACTCCTGCCACTTCATACTCCCAAGGATCATTAGCATTACCCTCAGTCCAAGCATGCTCATGGTCCCAGCGAAACATCCCACCATCGTACTTATTCTCAAGCCAGGTTCTGGTCATTGAGAAGGGGATAATCGTCACAGGCTTTTTAGCGTTCCCTAAAACCTTCTTATCAGTGGATCTAATGATATCGCCATTGACGCATGTTCCATCTTGCACAAGCTCACTTACGGCCTGCATGAGAATTGCTTTCGGGATCAGCAGCTCAGATGTGTCTGCTACATCAGATCCCCAGGCCTCCATCTCCGCTGCTGTCATCGTCGATAGCGCGAGATCCGTGTTTAGATCCTTTTTTACCACTTGCTTTGTTGTTTCTGTTGTTGCCATATTCCTCAAACCTTTCTTCTAAATATTGTAAAAATGCCTTCCGTAAGGCCATGTGCCTAACCACATCAGGAGATAAATTCTTCTGATCTGGGTGTGACCGAATTCTTCTAGCTTCCCGCTCCTCAAGATCTATTAAATAAGCCTCGCTCATTTCTTCGTGGCCTTCAGATAATAGTGCGTAGAGTAGGACTCAATGCCAGGAGGCATCTGCGGAATCCTACCCTCTAGCTCTGCGTTCTTTATGATCTGTCTCACATAGGAATTAAGCGTATTACTGTTAACGCTAATCATCCCATCGAACTCACCCTTGCTTTTTAGGTAATCATAAAACCTAGCGCGCTCCTCAGGAGTTGCAGGGAGTTTAACGGTTGATCTACCAACCTTTGTAATTTTACCAATAGGGGTTTCAAAATTTGTTAGCTCACTTGATTCAAAAACATTTAGAATCTTTCGCTCTAAATCTTTCTTGATCTCTTCTTGTCGATCTAATTCTTCTTTAACTATATCGATCTCTTCTTTTACTTTTTGAAAAGCCTCGCACAAATTAGACAACTCTTTTATCGTCGTCTCATTTGCCTTAATGTCAGAAATGGCATCTTCTGCCCATTCTTTTGCCAAATTGTTTAATGCCGTCATACTTAATCCACTCATTTTTAACTTACTCCTAATTGTTGTGCCCTACGTCTTACGTACTCAACGGCAACAGGGATCCAAATATCTTCTCTCTCACCGTTACTATCACCCCAAAGATTCTGAGAGTGCCAGCCCGATAAAATCTTAGGCAGCGGCTGCTTTAGCTTCCTGCCCAGCATCGCTTCAAACAATGCAGGAAACCCTTCCCCACAGAAATCATGTATGAACTTCATCGGATAAGTTACCCACCACCTCGCTCCGAAAACATCGAGATGACACCACAGAGCCTTCATCACTATGTCACGCGAGTAACCAAGTTTGTTTTTACGTGTGTATAATTGCGGCGATAATACCCATAGAGGTCCGCCCATAAACCAGAAGTGTGCCCAAAAAGCTGCCTTCCACTTCCATCCAAGATCCCTCGATGCTAGTGCTAGCACCGCAGAGTTTACCCAGAACTGAGGACCCGCCATCGGCTGCCCCAGACCCTTCCAACCATCAGGACAATAATTCAAACCAAAGTTGTTACACCGAGACGATACCCATCCCGCTGCATCCCACATGTTGGACTTAGCTCCCAGGTTCCACAAATAATGTTTTGCCGCAGCTCTTAGAGCCTCCTTAGGACGATTCGCTTTATCAAGCAGAGAGTAAGCAAAACTCCACGTGACCACACAGTCCCCACTGGTGCGATACCCCTCATGCCTACCATCAAAGAATCTTCTTAGGAATGCTCCGTCTTTGTAGATAAGGTACTCAAGTCCCGTTTTGCCCTTGTCCTGGTGAACAAAAAATAAACCATAGTGTTCCAAAGCATTATGATCATCAGTACTATTACAAAAAACACTGTCGCGAATGTCAGAATGAGTTTCGCCAATATCGGCACCCGAGTATTGAGGAAGTCTACGATCTTCAGGTTTAATGTAACTAAATTCACGGAACCTCCACACAATGTGCAACAACGGATAAATACAATTAAATAAAATTTGAAACGGATAACCTATAAAAATAAAAATTACCCACCTAACAAAACCAGTCATAACTTCCCTCCCAATTTAGCTGCTATATTTCTAAGAACGGACTCACCTATCTGCTGCTTTTCATCTAAGGCTTTCAAAACTTCCTCGTCAATACTAGCAGCACACACTAAATCTATACGCGTCACTTTCTCATGAATGTTTGAGCCGCCGCGATAGTTTCTTGCTTCTGCCTGTATGTCGTTTTCTAGTGAGAAGTTTCGTGAATAAAAAATTGAGTAACTAGCAGGTATAAGATTAATCCCAATACCACCGCTACCAGGATGTCCCAGGAATACTCGGACATCTTTCTCGTTATTAAATGCATCAACTGCTTCCTGCTTTGCCTTAGCCGTAACATCACCATGTACCTCCACGTACTTAATTTTTAGTTTCTCAAACACCGAGCGTAGTTGCGCATAATTCTGCCGAAACACTGCCCATACTATTACTTTATTACTTGGCGTGAGCTCTGCTAGCAACTCCTCCACAGCATCAAGCCGTGGGTTGTCTTTAAATTCCTTAAGACTTCTCTCGCCCACATCCTCCTCAACAGCAACAAATCCTGAAACTATCTGCTGCAGCCTTAGGCCTCGAGTAATAGCAAGCTCAGCTATAGCCACCTTATTATCCACTGCTGCAATGAAATCTTTCAGCATCGAATCATAAGCACGCTTCTGGTCTGCGCTCATCTCTACGTAAACTTTCTTCTTCACAAGAGGGGGTAGATCTAGACAGTCCTCTTTTTTTACACTCATTGAGACCTGGGAGATCTTAGCCCTCAGCTCCTTATCAGTACCCGCTCTCGGGACCCAGTCACTCCATGAGACATGTGCAGGAGCTCCTGCATTTTTGTCGTAGAAATATTTTGCACGGAAACCAAAAAAATTCTTACCTAGCGTCTGACCCCCATCAAGAATTCTAAATTGAGAAAACAAATCCATCATTGAATTAAGAACAGGAGATCCCGATAGCAGGTATTTAAACTGCGCCGTATCAGCTAGCTTTGTTGCCATCTCAGATCTGCGGGATTTGGCATCTTTAAGTTTATGAGACTCATCACATACTAGTATATTAGGCCTGTACTGCTGCAGCAGTGGAAACAAATCCTTAATCAAAAGACTCTCGTAATTTGTAATTAAAACCTTAGGCCTGCCCATCACAGATTTTAGTATCTCAACTCTCTGCTTACCCGTGCCCTCTAGAATAACTATATCTTCTTCTTTAAGATTAGAATGCATCATCCACTCACGCTTCCAGTTAAGAAGCGTTATCGGCGGAGATAAAATAAGTGTGGGTAAAATACATCTGACTTGAGCAAAACGCATACGTACTGCATTGATGCAGGTAAGCGTTTTCCCAGCACCCACTTCAAAGAAAAATGCAAAGTGAGTTAGGTTCTTGCTTTTAAGTAATGCTTCCTGCTGGTGCTTCCAGGGTTTTATCTTTAGCTTTATTCCTAAAGCTCTCTCTAAACTCTCTAAGCCCAATTCGCTCTTGCTCTCGATGCTCATCAACTGTTAGCTGCTGGCAATTAGGACACGGATGTATAGCTCCTACCTGATCCTCAACGACCTGAGTATCATGGCAGATATCACAAAATGGTGGCATACACATGGGCCCTAGGCCGCTGCCCCCTATTTCTTTTTCTTGCTGGATTTTTTCGTGGCTTGTTTTTTTGCTTCGTAGGCTATGGCTAGAGCTTGCGATAACGGTTTCCCCTCATCTCGCATTTTTGAAACGTTCTCTTTAAAGGTCTTCTGGGATTTCCCCTTTTTGATTGGCATCTTCTGTCTCCTTTTTCACACAGTCTGCAGGATGATACGTGCACTGTTCAGTCTCTGTCATACACCTAAAATAGTTACCGTCCCATAGCTTGCGACATAATTGTTGTGATGCACAGCCAGATAATACTAGCACCAGTAAATACTTCATCAGTGCGTTACGTCTTTTGCAAGTTCGCCAAATAGCGCATCAGTTAGACGCTCGTACACTTCATTCACAGTAGGCCACTCTTCTATACGTGTAGTAGTGAGCTCAGCCGTTAGGGCCTCATGCAAATCCAAAACGCGAATTAGGGCTTCATCTTTTATTTGTCTATCGTCCACTGTGCTCATTGATTTAATGCCTCTATGAATTGTTTGAACCATTCGAGCTCTACAAACTTAACTAACTCGCCTCGCTCGTCTCTAACATCAATAAACTTTTCTTCTGGGATTTCAGTTGGCAGTTTAACAGCTCTGTTTGATTCCAGGCGCCCAATTTCTCGAGCTTGTTTTAAGGCGAGTGAAATGACCTTAACCTGAGTTTCTTTAATTGAGGCAAGGTCATCTCTATTGCTAATGTTGGCAATTAAATCAACCGCACCTCTAGCTATTTTTTCAGCCCAATCTTGTTGCTGACTCATAACTGCCACCATTTCCTTTTTTAATAAATTTGCCTTTGCCTCGGTAACCCCAAGTCCTTTTAAATAGCCTTTAAATAATTCGCGAGCCCCATGAATTGGATCACTCATTCAAACACCTTTTCTGCTTTGGTTAATTCTTCCTCCGCGCGATATCTAGCAAAATCGAGTGGTGGATAAGAGGCTAATATCATAGGAGAACGGATAGATATGTCTTTGAGAGTCGCATGCATATTGTTCCACGACTCCAAAAGCTTTAGGACGAAGGCGGGGGAAAATGTTTTTAAATGTTTTTGCGTTTTATCATCTAAAATAATTAACATTCCGTTGTAATTGGTAGCTGCAAAAACAGCTCCACGAAACTTAACCGCACTTTCAAATTCAGTCTGTGCAGCTTTAGCAATCTCAATAAGCTCTTTTATTTTAGTTTCTACGTCGCTCATTTTAAATCCCTGGGTCTGGTTTATTTGTGATATCTTGTTCGCTCGTTTCAGGGGAAATGGCTTTGCGAGGCACAAGAACTAATTTTCCAGTTTTTGGATCTACATATGTAATAGGTGTGTGATTCTTTGCGGGTCTCATAATTTCTTTAAATGCATTTTCTATGTTTTTCTTAGTTTCATTATCTAGGTCCCAGTCTTGTTCGCTCATTTTAAATCCCTCTTAAAATAAATGTAGTGCTTCTCAATAACGGGTTTCCAGAATTGCCACCACTTGGGTTTGATTCTTTCAATTCGTTCAGTACCAGCCACAAATGCGCCCATTATTATCGTGTCACCATTTTCTAGCGTGGCTTCTCTTTGAATTGAATAAACACCTGCAATCGGAGGTGTGTATGTAAATGATTGCCCGTACTGCCCGTGAATAGAATCGCTTGTAGGATCAAGTTTGTTTTTCATAAAGGTCCTCAAAATAGCAATATGTTGCAATCGGTATAAGAAAAAATACAAAAACAATCGCAAATGGAATGAAAACAAAGAAGATCCATAAGGTCGTTTTAAGAAAGTTCTTCATCAGCATCCATCTTTTCAAGAATCTCTAAGGCGCATTTTTTCTTTGTGTAATCCTCGAAAACCATAACTACTACTTGATAGTCATCTAATGTCGGCCCAAAAACGAAAAGCATTCTTAGTAAATCAATCGGGGATATATTTTTTTCGTTGCCCATATCTTTTTCCTTTAAACATCAAGAGAGTAGTGTGGACAGGACTCGAACCCGCGGTGCTCGACGTTGTAACGGTCCCACGACCCTGGTCAAGCACTCATCATGGGCTTAGGTTTAAGCCTCTCACCCACACACTACTCACTTCAGGTTTAAAACCTCACTTCTCCGTCTCAATAATATCAAATCCCTGCACTACAAAATAATAATCCTCAGTGCGAAAACCATACTGCTCTGCCCACTCATAATCCTCGTACGACCCTGCAGGAATAGAATCCATCTGAAAGTCCTCGCGCTTTTCCACTGCCCAATATTCCTTAGAGTCTAGAGTCGCTCTTGATTTTGCGTCCCGCTCTGCACACTCTAGCGCTTCACGCTTGGTTCTAAATACTGCGCGAACAACCTCTTGCTCGTTAAATTTACCTACTGAGTATACAAAAACTTTCATGCTATTTTACAGCACACTCACAGAGACAACCGCGTCCTGACTTCCTACCTTTAAAGAACTTAGCCTTAGCTGCGCTATGCCCCTTCAATATGCACTTGCATAAACAGTAACTATCAGCAGACTCCACAACCTCAGATGCCTTCTTAAGTTTTTTATGACCCTGAAGCACAGGCGGCGTATCCAAATCCACAAAGGGGTCATCAAACTCTAGCTCAAGCATCGGCTCTTCTGCCAATGAGGCGTGTGCTAGCAGAATACTAGCAAATATAAAAGTTAATTTTTTCATGTGTCTAATCTCCTAATTGGTTGGGCCACACGGACTCGAACCGTGGCTAACAGAACCAAAATCTATTGTGCTACCAATTACACTATGGCCCGACTCTTTTGTGGCGGGGCTACCGGGAATCGAACCCGGCCTTCCTGATCGACAATCAGGCGTCGTAACCTACAGACTCTAACCCCACTTATGTATCAAGCCTTCCTCTAATATCAGAAATCGCTTCCTCAGGCTGGTCCATCTCTACAACCCTATGCAAATCCTTTAGAGATTTCTGCAAGTAAATGTAGCGGGTATCATGATCCTCTTCCCACAATGTCGAATCCATGGTTTGCAAATTCACGGCGTGCTGAATTTCTGAAAGCCGCTCTCTAAAGTACGTGGCAGGAGTATTCTTCTCGGTGACATCTTTTCTTGCCGCCTCATTAATTCGCCACAATATCTTATTAGCCTTCGGCCAAGTCGAAGGGTCTGTCCCATCCAATTCATCTGCTATCTGCTGCAATATCCTCAGTACATGTTTCACGTGGAACTACCTCTCTCGCCAATCCTTCAAAAATACTAGCGCACAGACACTGGATGCAATAATCCAGGGATCAATCCCTGCCATCATCATAAAAACCATGAATGCAAAAAATAGTATCGTGTCTATCGCTTCTCTAGTCACTTGAATCCCAATCATTTCTTAGAGCCAACAAGGTTCCATCCTTCTTCACAAGATACACTCCCGTGCCCCAGTGAACCTCAGGCTCATGTGTAAAATCCTCAAAACACTCATCACCACTTTTATAGGCCACATCCTGCAAATGCAGGACGACTCCATCTGTTCGTCTGTGCCCCTGCCGTATACGTAAGAAGCGACCGGGCTCCACGCCTATAGCTCTTGCGCCTAGAGATGAATAATATAAAAACTTCTCCGCCAACTGGAATACATCCTTAGTCTGATTAGTGTCCATACTAGCAAGGTACTAGCATTTATTCTTTTACGTCAAGAATGGCCCGAAGCTTTATCCTACCCGTCAGTGATCTCAGAATCTCGCGAAGTGCAGATACCGTTTTGCCCTGCTTACCAATCACCTTACCAATATCTTCTTTTCTACAAGTGAGCTCATAAACAGTAGTCTGCTCACCAGCCCACATGCGAACACTCACATCTTGTGGAAAGTCCACTATCTCCTTAATAAGAAACTCCAAAGTCGTGCGAACTTTCTCCTTAGCCTCCGCGCTAGCAGAAACCACAACAGGCGCAGCTACATCCACTGATGCTACCACCGCAACACTCCCCTCAGCCCCATCCTTCACTTCATCCATCCCATCATCATACCTTCTGCACACTATTATTAGAAACACCACTGCATTATTCTAAAATAAAATTGCGCCCTGCGTGCTTTGACTTTTTACAAAACTCCCCGCATTTTAATTACTACACCGTTTGTAACTTTTTAATATCCACAGGGGAAGTGAGTACCGCGAATGAATCCATCCATAGAAACACGCCTAGAATCCAAACCAATCGAAACCACTCTGAAAATCCAAATCAGAAAACTTAAATCCGTAGGCCCAACAGGAATGTCCACAACTAAAACAGACATCCCATTCGACACAGGTCAGGAATTCATATCTGTAAACCAGGTACTCAAAACACCTTGGACCGAACTCTTTCAGAAAACTCACACCACCGACACTAAAGATCTCTTCTTTACCCTCGGATTTAGCGACATCGATAACCCCATATCTCGCCAATGGCTCGCTCAAAAAGTTATACTCTTTGACTGCGACAAAGCTAACTACGAGCGCAGAAGAGACTACCTCGATGTGTTCGCAGAAATTGCTAAACTCCCAAGAGGATTCTTCGCCGCCACCTGGACCGGAGGAGGCATCCACATCCTCGTGTCTCTAAAAAACCCCATCGATAAAAAAGACTTCTTCACAACTCATAAAGTCGCCTACCAAATAATACTAGCTAAACTCGATGCCGCCTGCAAAAAACAAGGTCTCCCAGGAACCTGGGATCCACAAGTATTTGCCCCTCAATACATGAGCAGAATCCCGGGCTCCATCAACTCCAAATACACAGGCAATATCGCTAAAGTTGAACTCCTGCAGGACTCCCTTATAGATGTCGACTTCGATATCTCTAAACTCTCAGGACTCCCTCAAGTCCCTGCAAAAGAAATGCTATCAAAAAAGGAGTTAGCCTATTTCAAGATAGACACCACAACCGTACTCACAGGATGCGAATTCCTTAAATACTCCAAACAAAATGCAGCCGTGCTCTCTGAACCCGAATGGTTTGCCATGCTAGGCATAGTATCAAAACTACAAAATGGCAGCGAGCTAGCACACGAAATGTCTCGCGCACACCCAGACTACACACAGGAAAATGCTAACGCTAAACTCGACTACATCAAACGAAGCCAACTAGGTCCCCGCACCTGCGAATCCATTGAATCCATGTTTCCAGGCTGTAAAGACTGCAAATTCTACAAAAAAGTTCGCTCACCTGTGCAAATCAAAGGTGACAAATTCATCGCAACCCGTGAGTCAGGATTCTCAAGAGCTACAGAGAATGGAAAAACCCTGTTCCAACACCACGACCTCATGCTCCACTTCAACGAAGAAAACCCCTTTGCTTTCGTCCCCGAAAGAAAGAAAATTTTCGTGTGGGACGGGAAACAATGGAACCCCAGAAGCGACTCAGAAATGAAACAATACGCCCAAGAAAACTACAAACCAGCAGATAAAGTCTCTAATAATACCGTCTCTGAATTCTGGGGACTCATCTCAAGAGTAAATGTAAAACCATTCAACACTTTTCTCGATACCCCCGAGCTCAACGGCAAACTCAACCTACAAAATGGCGTATTCGATATCGAAACAAATGAACTGCTCCCACACTCCCCGCACCTAGGATTCCAGGATACCCGCGCATTTGAATTCATACCAAATGCAGAAGCCCCTCTATTTTCTAAAATGATCCGCGATGTAACTAATAATGATTTGCAGATACAAAATATCCTGCAGGAATGGTTCGGCTATACCGTAGCAGGAGTAGAACCCTTCGCTCAAAAAATGCTCATCTGCACAGGCGAAGGACAAAATGGAAAATCTAAACTCCTCGAAATACTAGCAGCACTCGTAGGAAAAGAACGCTTCTTCACCACATCCTTTAGCTCCCTACAAAAAGACCACGTCCTCGCTAACTTTGAAAATAAAGACATGCTCTTCTTTGATGAAGTCCCCTCTAAAGGAGAAAAAGCTACCTGGGAATTTCTCAAATCCCTCTCATCAGGATCCGCTGTAACTGGAGCTCACAAATTTGAAAAAGCCATAACCTTCAAAATGAAAGCTAAAATTGCCATGACCTGCAATACACTCCCACACGGCACAGACCCCACTCACGGATACTTTAGAAGACTACTCATCGTACCCTTCAACGCCACCTTCTCTAAAGAAGCAGGAAACCTGGACTCCACAATCGCAGAACGAATCATTAGAGATGAGCTTCCAGGTGTCCTAAACTGGGCCATTGAAGGATATAGACGACTTAAATCGCAGGGATGGCAATTCTCCTCATCCAAGGCCATGGACGACACCCTTAACGAATATAAGACAAATGTGGACTCACTCACCAGATTCTTCAAAGACTACCTCGAAATCGGCGAACAGATGGCCGATTCCACGGAACCACTAGCGTGCGAACTTTCAGGAAAATGGTACTTAGATGTCGATGCACTGTATAGAAAATACGCCGAAGAGGCGGAGGAAAATGGCGGGTTTGCTTCAGGGAAACCAGGCTTTGTTATGCGTTTAAAAGTATACCTAAAGGGCTTGATTGGGGGTAGTTGGGTGAAGCTTGATACAGGTGATCGGGACTACATGCTAGTGGGCCGAAGTGGGCCAGCTGGGCCAGACAAAAATGCAAATATGATTATTCTGACAAGGAGAAGAGTGTCGGTTACAAGAAGGTATTTGTTGCTTGGCGTTAGACTTTCTGGTGAAATAGCTCCTCAGGAGCATTGAAGTGGGCCAGTGGGCATGAAGTGGGCCAGTGCTTTTTTAGTTCTAGTATTATTTTAAGGGTAGTAGAAGCTGTTTTTACCCACTGACCCAGTGGCCCACTAATATATAAGTTATAAGTAAATATTTATCATATAGCATTCACTGCAAATATGTACCTGAAAAGGTACATGTATGAAATCCCCCAGAGTCTGGGAAACCTAGTGGGCCAGGGTCCACTGGGCCAGCGGGTGTTTTTGCAATGTTTGTCACGTTAAGGTTTTAGACCCTGCTCAAACTTCACTAGAGAAGCCGACTTCTGGTGCTCAAACCGTGATGGAATAGACTTACTGAATAGGGAAACCGTGGCGGACCAAGAAGGCTGTGCGAACCCGAGTTCGCCGTCTACCTGGTTTGATACCGAGTGGATGATCATGGAGGTCGATCCATCCATCAAGGTCAGCGACTGGGTGCAACGGTAGAACGGGGATCCTGAAAGCCAGGTCATCATCTTACTGCATTGTTGTGACGCAAGGAGTATAGATCCTGCACCTTGTATTTCCGATGATTGCAAATAGCGCTTGACTGGTGGGACCTGGTTTGATTGCTGCAAATAAAGTTCATCTTTTGCAGTACTGAAAGCCTCATGCCTGTCAACGGCATAGAACAAATTCGTTTGATTGACTGCGGCGGTTAAGTTGTAGAGCTCGGGCACTGATAGTGTCGAGCCGTCTATTCTTATGGTCATCAAAGGGCTTTGCTCACGGTCTAAGTTCTTTGTGCTAGAGCATGCTTGGATAGCAAAACATATGGTCACGTATAGCAACATATGGTCACGTATGGTATATTTCATATTGGGTCCTTCTCTTGTTTCAATATATGTTTTCCCTCAAATAAAAGTTACAAACAAAACGGTGTTAACTTTGCGAGGCAACAGGGGGATCTATTTCAAACTCTCTGCTTAACGCCAACAAACTCCATCTAGATTTCGCTGACATTGTTGTTGAGGTTGTTGTGAATACATGCTCGGAGCACCAGGTATGTAGCGAGTACCGTTGTTCTGCATTTGCTGAAACATTAGGTATGCATTCGCTGCACCAGCGGCGTTGAATGATCCACGTCTTTGAGGGTTGTACTCAGTTGCACAAGCACTAAATAAAAGAGTCACTGCGGTTATAAGTATAAGTTTCATATTTTCTCCTTGTTTATTAATTCCACTTGGATCTGAACTATTTCAAATCCCATCTCCTTAAGAGTGAATACTTGCTCCATGTTTAAACTCTTGCGGCCTATTACCTTACAGATGAGAGCAGCCTGTTTATTTTGAGGATATGCTAGGTCTCTGCCGTAAACAGTTTTGATTGTGAAGTTTAACTTGTTGTCCATTCTCGCCCTCCGATCTATGTTTCTTTCGAGTTGTCAACCAACTCATACATACAGAATAGCCTAATTAACGCAGTAAGTCAATTACTATTTAGATTAATCTTAGGTTAAGTAAACGCTTCAAGCTTACATATAAAGGACCATGTGTAATCTTAACGATACCTTTATAATTCTCCCTCGAGTTCACATGGTTTTAATGTAGTCAACGCTTACAGATAAAATTCCCGAACCTCGCGCCGCGCCGCCCAATTTACGGAGTTATCCACAAAATTGTGGATAACTATGCCGAGTTATCCACAGCCGACTGCGTCAATTCGAATATTCGTGGATTTTAGATGCACCGCTCTCGAATCAAGCGCACCTTGCGTATTGACAACACGTACATCACATATCAATATGTTACAGTTAACGATAATTTAAGTTATCGTCACATGTGGTTGATTATATTACCCATTCGCACCTCGCCTCAATGGAGGGGGTGGGGGGTAAGACCGAGATTAATTTCAATGTGCCCCCGCCCGTAAAATTTCATTTCAAAAAATTTTCAAAAAATCCAAGCCCCTGATATCATTAAATCAAAAATGACCATATATGTATGGTCACAGTGGGGTCTGATAAAACAATGATTGGTAGAAATCCTCGAAGCATTGGCGACAAAGTAGCTAGTTTAGAAAACGCAATTTCTGATGAAGTTGATCAAGTGATGCCGCATTCGATGGGAGATCCGTTCGACACAGAAAACCCCCGGTCTCTTTGCAACCTGGTTCCAAAGAAGCTTAGGGAAGCGATTCTAAATCCTGAATTACCGCGAAAATATTTAGAGATGCCTGAGGCGACGATGATGTTGCATTTAGAGAAGCATCTTGAGGCGCGGGATTATAGGTTGAGGCTAGCATTTTGGGATGAATACAATGCTGCAGTTTCTGAGGACAGGTTGATGCGAGTGGATCAGTTTGTTGTTCGGATTACAAACATTGCATATTTTTACAGGGTATTTGTTCCGAATAAGTACAAAATAATATTCATGTTGAACCCTCCTGCAAATTACAAAATCACGATGCGGGAGCTGTTGAATTTTTCGCTAAACAAGATGCGCGAGATAGTTTCCTTATCTTTGCTTGATAAAAAAGGTCAGCCCAACGTTCATCTTATTCGAGAGATGATTAAAATTTTCGCTCTTGCAGATGCCAGGGTTCAGGGTGCCGTGAAGCAGACAATTGATATAAATCAGAAGTCGATGAATGTGGAGATGACTCTTGAGGAGGCGAGAAAGCTTAAGAAGGAGCATCAGGGGCAAGATCCTGTGGACGCGCTGGATGCGGAGATCAACCGTCTTGAGAGAGAGGTAGCGTCTCTGCCAGAAAAGAGTTCTCTGCAGGAGTTAGCACTAGCAAATAATATTGTGATTCCAGAATCCGTGGATGCTGTGTATGCGGATATAAACGAAGAGTCTAGAGATGAGTGATGATGATAGTGTAGTGCTAGCAAAGTTACATGGGTTGAAATCTCGTAGAGCCAAGCTGAGGGAGCTTGAGCGGTTAAAGAATATAAAGAATTCTTTGAGGGAGCAGTTGCCTCATTTGTATGGTTATCCGTGGTATGCGTGGGCGAAGCGATTTTTTGATAGCACGAATCACATGAATTTAATTTGTGCTGCCAACCAGATTTCCAAGAGTTCCACACAGATTCGTAAGTGTATTGATTGGGCAACAAATCCTGACAAGTGGCCGACGCTTTGGAGGAATACGCCGAGGCAGTTTTGGTATATTTATCCCTCGCAGGAGGTGGCCACAATTGAGTTTGATAAGAAGTGGGTTCCTGAGTTTATGCCGAGGGGGCCGATGAAGGATGATCCTATATATGGGTGGCAGGAGCAGCGGGATCGAAAGAGTGGTCAGGATTCTATTCGTAAGGTTGATTTCAATTCTGGTGTGAGTATTATTTTCAAGTTTCATTCTCAGAAGGTTTCAAATCTTCAGACGGCTACTGTGGATGCGGTGTTTGCAGATGAGGAGCTTCCTGAATCTATGTACGATGAGATTCAGTTTCGGTTGGCAGCGACTCGTGGATATTTTCATATGGTATTTACTGCGACCTTGGGTCAGGAGTTGTGGAGACGGGCGATACAGCCCGCCAATAAAGATGATGAGATGTTCCATGCTGCTTTCAAGCAGCGGGTTGGGATGTATGATTGTTTAGCTTACGAGAATTCAACTATTCCTACGCCTTGGACGAAGGAGCTTATAGAGCAGGAAGTGATTCCAAAGTGTAAGAATGAGGCGGAAGTAAGAAGGCGAGTTTTTGGTGAGTTTGTAGTTGATAGTGGCAAGAGTTACTACGGGTTTGATCCTGAGAGGAATGTGGGGTCATCGATTGTTAGGCCTCGGCCTGAGTGGCAGGTATATGCGGGCGTAGATCCTGGTAGTGGGGGGCAGAATCACCCTGCTAGTATTGTTTTTGTTGGGGTGGAGCTTGGTAATCGTAAGGCGTACGTGTTTCGGGCGTGGCGAGGTGATGGGATAGAGACTACTGCAGGGGATGTGTTTGAGAAGTATCAGGCTTTATCGCGGGACTTGTCGGTTGTGGATAGACGTTATGATTTTGCTAGTAAGGACTTTGCTACTCTTGCCGAGCGAGCTGGGGTTACTTTCAATAAGGCGGATAAAAGTCGGGTATTGGGTGAGGACTTACTGAATACGTTGTTTAGAAATCAGATGCTAGTAATAGGCGGGAATGATCCTGAGCTTGGTAAGCTTATTTCTGAGCTTATGACTTTGCAGAAGAAGACGGATAAAACCAAAGCGAAGGATGATCTCATTGACGCGCTTAGATATTGCATTATGGGGATTCCGTGGGATTGGGAGGCGCTCAACTCTGTACCAGAAAAAGCCGAAGAGGAACGTGTTTTGAAGCCTCTAACGGATCGGGAGATTTTGGAGGAGGAGATCAAGCAGCGTCGTGGGCGCTTCGAGTCAAAGCGCCAAGAAGATGTATCTCAGCTAGCTTGGGCAGATGAGATTGATGAGATAGACTACTGGAATAGTGAATATGGTGGGGGCTGATCTTTGGGAGCGAAGGTTTCTGATTTAATAAAATTAGTGAGAGAAAGTTCTAAGATGGGAGTTTCCCGCTTGGAATTTGGAAATTTTAAAGTAGAATTTAGAGATATCAAAGGGGCAGAGGATTCAGGCCAGAATCAAGTGCCTGCTATGCCAGGCCAGGCAGCAGGATTGCCAGAAAATAACGAAGATTTTGAGAGCAGTAGCGTAAGCCGGGATAGAGCTTTGCGTGGTCAGGTAGATTTATTCGATGATTCGGTGATACGGGACATGGAGGTTGCGCAGCAACTGATAGATGATCCTGCAGGATTCGAGTCAGACCAGATCAGGGAGCATTTAGAGGGTCAGCGTATTGCGGGGGAGCCTGATGAAGAAGCACAAGCTTGATGAATTGAATTCGATGTATTCGGAGGCTGAGGAGGCTGATCGGGATTTATTTGCGGAGCAGAGATCTAATATTTTGCTAGTAGCAGGTGAGCATTATTCAAAGACGATGGGTCGTGCGCTCACCAGGATTCGTGAGTATTCAAAGTTAGCAGAGACGACGAAGCTTCGTCTTACAAAAAATCATATTCATAAGATTACTCGTTATTATGAGAATCAGATTCTTTCTAAATCTCCTGGTGTTACTATTATTCCGCAAAATGAGAATGAGCTGCAGGATAAGAAGGATGCGGAGTTAAATCTTGCGGTTTGGAATCATTATAAGAGAGCTGCAAAAATAAAAGAGAAGATTCGTAAGTGGGTCGAGCATTTCGTTCAAGTAGGCGAGGTGGCGTGTAAAATATTTTGGGATCCAAGTAAGGGTCAGTTGATGGGGTATTCTCCTCAGGTAGATGAGCAGGGCATGGAGCTTGTCGATGAGATGGGGCAGCCTGTTGTTGACATGGAGAAGCCAGTTTTTACAGGTGATTTCGTATTTGAGACGTTAAATGGATTTGATTTACTGAGAAGTAAGTCAGCTCCGAGTATGGAGGATAGTCCGTACCTGATATATCGCAAGATGGTTGAGAAGAAGACTTTGATGGCGATGTATGCCTCAGAGCCCGAGAAGCTTAAGGGTATTGAGGATAGTGAGAAGCAGACATTTGTAGTGTTTGATCAGAATTCCCAGTCTTATTCTAAAGAAGATAAGAGAGTACTAGTAAAAGAGTATTATTTTAGAGCCTGTCATCAGTATCCAACGGGGTATTATTTCGTTTGTACTGAGACTGCTATCTTAGAGGAAGGGGAGCTTCCGTTTGGAATATTTCCGATTTTGTGGAAGGGGTTCGATGAATATCCTACGACTCCTAGGGGGCGCTCGATCATTAAAGTGGTCAGGCCGTATCAAGCGGAGATAAACCGAGCGAGCAGCCAGCTTGCTACTCACCAGGTCACTGTTGGGGATGACAAGATAATATATCAGGCGGGTACGAAGTTAGCGCCGGGAGCTCTCCTTCCAGGGGTTCGTGGTATGACATTTCAGGGGGCGCCTCCGCAGATTTTACCTGGTCGCGATGGTTCGCAGTTCATTGGATACATTGGTCAGCAGATAGATGAGATGTATGGGGCTGCGATGATGGAGGAGGTGTTGCAGGAGGATAGTGGCAACATGGAGCCTTATTCGCTTTTGCATCGCTCGATGAAGACGCAGTTAAAATTTGCGAAGTATGGTGAGAAGTTTGAGGAATTTTTGAAGGATGTTTGTTTAACATTCTTGGAACTTGCTAAAAAGTATTTACCTGATGACATGTTGATTTCTGCTGTTGGTAGATCTGAGGCCGTGAACATTGCGGAGTTTAGAAAAACTACGCCGCTTGTGTATCAGATTTCAGTTGAGGAGCAGACAGATGCTGTTGATACGCAGTTAGGTAAGCAGATCACGTTTACACATCTTTTACAGTACGCTGGTACTTCGCTTACACGTGAGGACATTGGTAAATTGATGAAGAATATGCCCTTTGTGAGTAACAAGGAGTTGTTCTCGGATATGACCATTGATGCTGACTGTGTTCAGAATGATATGTTGGCTTTAGAGCGTGGCGAGCAGGTGGATGTGAATCCGTATGCGAACAATGAGTATTATGTGCAGAAATTTTCGCACAGGATGAAACAGGCGGACTTTAGATTCTTAGCTCCTGAGATTCAGCAGATGTACATGCAAGTGATGCAGATGCATGAGCAGGAGATTGCAAGAAAAGTGGAAGCTGAGAAAGCGGCCCAGAGTGAGTTTATTCCAGTGGGTGGCGCGATGATCAAGGCAGATATGTATGTGCCTGATGTGAATAATCCTGCAAAATCGAGTCGAGTAGAGCTACCGTTTCAGGCGGTAGATTGGTTGATTAAGCGTTTAGAGAGTCAGGGGATGACCATGGATATGCTTAAGCAGATGAACGCGCAGAACATGATTGATATTATGGGCGCAACAGGAATTCAGCAAAACGGAGCAACAGGGGGAGCTCCTTTGCCTGCGGGACAAGCGGCAATGATACCTCCAATATTAGGGTAGGAAAGACTCTAAGAAAGGTTTTTTGATATTATGGATATGACACCAGCGACAGAGACGGCATTTGAGGCAGAAGCGACAGTTACGAATACGGATACGTTATCGGATAAGGTAGAGGCAGCGGTAGCTGCGGATAAGGCGGCGGATACAGCTATTGTATCGGAAGAGGTTAAAGAAACTTTAGCCACGAGTGCGCCTGAGATTAAAAAAGATTTGGGTAAGAAGTTAGATGGTACTGCAAAAGCAGAAACTGTTACTGCAGAGAAGTACACGCCATCGTACAAGTATAAAGTTAAGGATAATGAATTAGAATTTGAGGAATGGCTTAAGCCTTTAGTGAAAGATAAGCCGACAGAAGAGAAGCTCAGAGATCTTCTGACACGGAGCCACGGGATTGAGGAAGTTAAAAAATCAAGAGATGATTTTAGATCTCGGCTTGATGAGTTGGAGCCCAAGTACAAGAATATAGATTCGAGTCTTACGTACTTATCGGAGCTTGTTAACAAGGGTGATATTAGAAGTTTTGTTGACGCTATCAAACTTCCAAAAAAGGAACTTCTTCAGTACGCTATAGAAGAGCTTAAATATTTACAGCTTCCTGTCGAAGAGAGAAACAGGATTGACACTCAGAGAGCAGAGCAAGAGAGGCTAGTATCTCTAGAGAGTCAGAACATGACTTTGCAGGATCAGTTATATCGAGCGAGTGTTCAGACAAGGGAACAGGAATTATCGATGGTGACATCCCGACCGGATGTACAAACCGTCGTGAATCAATTTAATGCAATGGTCGGAAAGCCAGATGCATTTAGGGCGAAAGTTGTTGAGAAGGGCCTGACACACTTTCACTTAACGGGGCAGGATTTAACTGCTCAGCAGGCCGTAGACGCGGTACTTTCAGAAGTAGGACCATTTCTGAGAGCATCCACGGGTACAGTTACAGCGCAGACGGGCGGGCAAGCTCAGATGGGCGGAGTACAAAACGCAACTCAGGCAGGACAGCCGGTGGTTGTGAGAGAAACAAAACCAACATTACCAAACATTCAATCGGGTGGTGTTTCGCCTGTTAAGAAACAGCCGAGATCACTTGATGATTTAAGAAAATTACGAGCTCAGTTAAATGGGTGAGTAGTTTTTAGAAAAGGATTTATAAATGTCTACGACACGTAGTTTTCAGGCGATGCTCAATGAGTATCTGCCAAATGATTTATTGATGGAAGAAATGCTCAAGAGAGATTGGGTATTGACCAACATTGAAAAAGATAACAACTGGAAAGGTGGCAAGTTAATTGTTCCCTTCAAAGGCCAACAAGCTTCATCGATCAAGATGGGCGGATTGACCACTTCTTCTGATATCGCTGAATACAAATATGTTCGCGGTTCAGTTGATGATTATGTCGAAGCTTGGGGTTCATTGATATTCAATCACCGAGATCTTATGGATCACAGTGGTCGAGTTAAAGAAGATTCATTTTTGAAAATCTTGCCTGACCAAATCGACGAGTTCATGACCTATATGAAAGGAACTGTTTCTGTTCAATTGGGAACTGGTCCTCATTTTGCAACTCTTACAGCAGATGGAACTGCTGGTGGTTTGATCACGGTAGATCATATCGATCGTTTCGAGTTAGCTCAAAAAGTTACACTTGTTGACGGTAACACTGCTGCTGGTGATTACTATGTGATTGCAATCAACGTAAATACTTCGGTTGTTACGTTGTCTGCTACTCGTGGTGGCGCTGCTGCTGACGTTTCTGCATACACAACTGCACAAGCTGCAAAAGTGTACACAGACGATGCTGATACAACTTCATTTACCTCTATTAAGTCGGCTCTTTTGAGTGCTGCTAATGGTGGTTCTGCAAACTTGTACGGTGTTTCTAAACTTGCTTACCCCTACCTCCAAGCTGTGAACGTTGATGGTTCTGCTATCACTGCTTCAAACATCTTGGGCGCTCTTTTTGATGCTTACACAGAAGTACGTCAAAAAGGAAAAGGCGGTCGTGCTGATACTTTCTTAATGAGCTACAAAAATGGTGGTTCAGTAATGAAGGCTGTTGAGACACGTACTGAAGCTAACGCAAATTTCCAAGCTACTGTTTCTGGCAAGAGCGCATCTATTTACGGTTGGGATGAAATTGAAATCACCACTGTAAAAGGTAAACTCAACATTGTTATGATTCAGGAATGGGATGACGACGTTATCGCCATTGTTGATAAATCAGCAATGAAGTTCTACTCGAACGGATTCTTTAAGAAACGTAAGAGCCCCGATGGTCAAGAGTTTTTCGAAGTGCGAAATACTACTGGCTATCAGTATATCGTTGACGTTTGTCTCTTTGGCGAGCTTGTAGTTCACAAGCCCGGCAACTGTGGCATCATTCACACGGTAGCTTACTAAGCTTAATTGGGCAGGGGTGAGAGCTCCTGCCCACTTTTTTGTTTTGGGGGATAAATGGCAACATCAAAAACAGATTTACTTGAAACTCATAAGAATGAGTTGGTTAAGCAATACATAGAATTTGATGGTCAGAATCGAATTTCTAAAGTTTACACAGCATACTCAGATGCTGGTGATGGTATGCCTTGCGAAGTAACTGAGTACATATACACGGGACCAGCTACGACTACTTTGAAAGCTAGGAAAGAAGGTAGGGCTGTATGGGACAGCGCTTGGGACGCTGATTTCACGGTGGAAACATGAGCATTTTTGAGAAATCTCGTTTTGAGATTTGGAATGCATCCCAACATCCATATAAACATACTTTGGATGATTTTGGATATTCTAATCCTGCTTTGCCGACATCTTCGACGATTGCGGCGGCGCTTGATTATCTTTTTGCGGTAATTTATCCGAACACAAAAGCAGCAGTAGCAACTGTTGCGGCTTTGCCAGTGGTTGGTAACACTTTAAATGATTATCGTGTTGTTACTGACGATGGTGATGGGAATTCTG
>Ga0209277_10000097_pt1 | contig 43806 bp, 37 predicted proteins | sample JI81AbrownDNA_FD_187503 | JGI IMG/M metagenome (GOLD analysis project Ga0209277, IMG submission 187503) | Wastewater effluent complex algal communities from Wisconsin, to seasonally profile nutrient transformation and Carbon sequestration -... | ecosystem: Engineered > WWTP > Effluent > Algae... | reverse complement strand
TGCTGTAGTCGATCCAGCTGTCGCTCTTGGTCACGCCAATGCGTTCGGCAAACATTTGCAGCGCTGCAGGCGTGTAGCCGCGGCGGCGCAGGCCGACGATGGTTGGCATGCGGGGGTCGTCCCAGCCGTTGACCTTGTGGTCGTACACCAGTTGCGCCAGCTTGCGTTTGCTGGTGATCACATAGGTGAGGTTGAGCCGCGCAAACTCATACTGGCGCGGGGGCGGGCTGGCCAGCAGGCCGCCTTCGGTCAGGCGCTCCAGCAGCCAGTCGTAAAACGGGCGCTGGTCTTCAAATTCCAGCGTGCACAGGCTGTGGGTGATCTGCTCCAGCGCGTCCTCAATGGGGTGCGCATAGGTGTACATGGGGTAGATGCACCAGGTGTCGCCCGTGTTGTGGTGGGTGGCGCGGCGTATGCGGTAGATGGCCGGGTCGCGCATGTTGATGTTGGGGCTGGCCATGTCGATCTTGGCGCGCAGCACCATGGAGCCATCCTCATGCTTGCCGTCGCGCATTTCGCGGAAGATGGCCAGGTTTTCGGTCGGGGTGCGGTCACGATAGGGGCTGTTGACGCCAGGTTTGCCAAAGTCGCCCCGATTGACTCTCATTTGCTCTACGGTTTGTTCGTCCACGTAGGCTTTGCCGGCTTCGATCAAATATTCCGCTGCGCGGTACATGAAGTCAAAGTAGTCGCTGGCCTGAAACAGGTGGCTTTGGCCGTTGGCCTGCCAGCCAAAGCCGAGCCACTGCACGGCGTCCAGAATGCTGTTGACGTACTCGGTGTCTTCCTTCTCGGGGTTGGTGTCGTCAAAGCGCATGTGGCACACGCCACCGTAGTCGCGCGCCAGGCCGAAGTTCAGGCAGATGCTCTTGGCGTGGCCGATATGCAGGTAGCCATTGGGCTCGGGCGGAAAACGGGTGCGAATCTTGGCGGGGTCGGGCTGGCCCTCAGCGTGGTGCGCGGCGTCGCCGGGACTGCCGGCCCACTTGCGATGGGCGTAGGTGCCTTGCTCCAGGTCTTTTTCGATGATCTGGCGCAGGAAGTTGCTGACCTTGGGAGTTTCGGGGGCGTTGGGGGATGTTGCAGGGGTGTTGGCGCTCATGCGGCTGATTTTAGACCGCATGCCCCCTGCGCGGCCGCGCTAGGGAAGTTCTGCATAACCCCCGCCGCAGCGAGAGTTGAGTTTCAAGAATTCACACGATGAAACCCGAACTGCGTTTGCACCGATTTCCTGGGCACATTGCCCTTGATTTGCGGCCCTTTCAGGCCGCTGGCGAGCCTCTGCCCGCAGTGCAGGCGCACTCATGCCCGGACTCCTTGCAACAGCGTTCGGCGAGCCATCCACAAATTGCTCAGCGCAAACAGCGTCACCAACTGCGCCGTGTTCTTGGCAAGGCCCCGATAGCGCACCTTGGTGAAGCCGAACTGGCACTTGATGACCCGAAACGGGTGCTCTACCTTCGCCCGCACGCTGGCCTTGAGCTTTTCGGCTTGTTCGCTCAATGCGCCCCAGGGCGTGTGCTTTTGCGCTTTGCGTTTGCCAGGACGCATGGCCACCTGCCAGTCCACGCCAGTGGCTTCGGGGCGTTTCGCTGCACCTTGGTAGCCAGCGTCCGCAAACACAACGGCTTCTTCGCCGTGCAGCAGGCAGTGTCCCTGGGTCACATCGTTGACGTTGGCTGCGGTTCCTATGACGGTGTGCACCAACCCGGAGTCCGCGTCCACACCAATGTGAGCCTTCATACCAAAGTGCCACTGGTTGCCCTTCTTGGTCTGGTGCATCTCGGGGTCACGCTCGCCAGTGCTGTTCTTGGTGGAACTGGGGGCCGCAATCAAGGTGGCGTCCACCACCGTACCGGTCTTGAGCATCAGTCCCTTGGTGGCCAAGGTGGCGTTGATGGTGGCCAACAGCTGGATGCTGAGGTCGTTCTCCTCGAGCAGATGACGAAACCGCAAGATGGTGGTCTCGTCGGGCAAGCGCATGCTGCCGGGGTCAAGGCGAGCAAACTCGCAGTACAGCGAGACGTCATGCAGGGCTTCTTCCATGGCCGGGTCAGACAGGCCAAACCATTGTTGCAGGAAGTGAATGCGCAGCATGGTCTCAACGGCAAACGACGGGCGTCCACCTTTGGCCGATGTGCCACTGGATGCAAAGGGCTGAATCAAGCCAATCAGTTCGGTCCACGGCACCACCAGATTCATTTCGTCCAGGAACACGCGTTTGCGTGTTCTCTTGGTGACCAGTTCAAATCCGGTGGTGGCAAGGCTGATTTGTTTCATAAACGTAGTGTCGCCCAATCAAAGCTCAGCGCATTGGGTTTTGCAGACATTCCCTAGAACTGCAGCCAGAGCTCTTTTTGCCCTAGCGGGGTCTTGGCGGGGAGCAGCGGGTTGTTCAGCTCCAGCTTTTTGCGGCTGGCCATGCGGCTACGCTGGATGTCGTCGCCAAACTCCTGGTTGAAGAGCTGGTCAAAGCTGCCGTCCTTGATGGCGCGTTTGAGGCCGGTTTCGATGGTGGTGGCCAGCGCGGTGTTTTTCTTGTTTACAAAGAAATAGTAGGCGGTGGGGTAGTGCATTACCAGGGTCTGCTCCACCACCAGGCCCTTTCCAGCGTGGATTCTTTCTTCTTCCCATACTTCCATGATGGAGCGCGGAAAGTAGTCAAACCGGCCCGCCTGCAGCATGTCAAACAGGCTCTCGAACACGGGGTAGCCCTGTACCCGGAAGCCGTTGTTGCGCAGGATTTCGGTGTCGGGCCAGTCGTGGCCCTGGCCGGCTTCCAACTGCTGCAGGTCGGTTGGCTTGCGCACACTGGCGAACCTGGCGCGGTCTTTCTCGCGGATGAGGAAGACGCGCCAGCCCAGCAGGCCTTTGTCGATGGGAATGCGGATGGGCAGCAGGTCTTCTTCGCGCTGGCCCGAGGTCATGGACCAGGCCACATCCAGGTCGGCACCGCTGGCCACTGTTTTCAGTATGCGGCTTTGCAGGCTGACCTTGCCGATGGGTTGCAGCACATAGTCCACCCCGGACTTGCGCATGGCCAGGTCCAGCACCTTGATGGGGTATTCGTAGCCGTCGCGGGCGACAGGGTGGCGCACCGCGAGCGGGGCCGCCAGCGCGGCGATGTTGCTGCACAGAAAGCAGGCTACCAACGCGCGGCCCAGCCAGCTGGCAAGCCGGTGCAGATGGGGCGGTGCGATGGAGGACATGCCGAATCATTCTAGACCGGGCAATGGCATGCACTTTGCGTTACGTCATGGATGCACTGCACAGTCTTGCCTATGCGGGTATGTCGGGATACAGAGATGCTTCGAGGGCCATAGGTATGATCTTTGCAGGAGGCTCCGCTATGGAAATCGACGATTTCACCGACACCAGCCAGCATGTGGTGGACCTGCGCATGCAGGACATCCACGATGTAGTGCGGGAGGGCATCATCACCGAAGCCCAGGGCAAGGCCCTGTGGAACTGGTGGAGCCATGGCGGTGCGCAGTACCAGGGCACGCCGCGTGCGCTCAAGCCCATGGTGCCCGCCAGCGGGCCGAAGTTTGGCTTTGTGAACGTGCTGTATTACTTTGGCGGCATGGTGGCCATCAGCGCCATGAGCCTGTTCATGACGCTGGGGTTCCAGTCCATGGGCGCAGGCGGGTTGCTGGCCATTGGGGTGGCCTACCTGGTTGCCTGCCTGAAGGTGGCGGACCACTTCAAGGCGCGTGGCCTGGCGGTGCCTGCGGGCATTCTGGCCACGCTGGCCGTGGTGCTGGTGCCGCTGGTGGTGTGGTGCGTGCAGAGCCTGCTGGGCCTGTGGCCGCCTGGGGGCAGCAGCAATTTTTCGGATTACCACACGTTTATCAACTGGCGCTGGACCACGCTGGAATTTGCCACGCTGGCCGCCGGTGTGGTGATGCTGTGGCGCTACCGGCTGCCGTTCATGGTGATGCCGATTGCGGTGACGGTCTGGTACATGAGCATGGACATTGCCAATGCGCTCATGCAGAACCACGGGTTTGACTGGCAGTTCACGCGCGATGTGTCGCTGGTGTTTGGCATCGGCACGATTGCGCTGGCCATGTGGGTGGACGTGCGCAGCCGCCGCTCCGCCACGCCAGAGTGGCGGCAGGACTTTGCCTTCTGGCTCTACCTGTTTGGCGCCATCATGTTCTGGGGTTCCCTGAGCATGCGGGACTCCAGCAGCGAGTTTGGCAAGTTCATGTATGCGCTGCTCAACGTGGCGCTGGTGCTGGGCGGTGCGGCCATCGGGCGGCGGGTGTTTACTGTGCTGGGGGCGCTGGGCGTGGCGGGCTACCTGGGGTACTTGTCGCACCGGGTGTTTCAGAACAGCATGCTGTTCCCGTTTGTGCTCACGCTGATTGGCCTGGGGGTGGTATGGCTGGGCGTCTGGTGGCAGCGCCATGAGGAAGCCATCAACGCGCGCTTTGCCCGCTTTGTGCCCGAGGGCCTGCGGCCGCGCTGAAGTCTCGTTAAGGTCGCGTTAAGGTCGTACTGAGACCAGTGCCTGGTTGAGCCGGGCCAGGGTGTCTTCATCGACACGCTTGCTGCACAGGATGTGGCGGGTGTCGCCGCCCTTGATGTCGCTGAAGGTGATGGTCTTCAGGCCATAGCGGGCCAGCGCGGGGCTTTGGACCAGCAACTCGGCTTCTTCAGGCAGGGCAAACATGAAGTCGGCACGTTGCAGCCCCACCATTTGCGCCAGCGTGACCTGGTCACGGGTGAGGACCTGCACGTTGCTTTTGGCGCGGGCCAGAATGCCGGGGATTTCCTGGCCGTAGGTCAGGCCGTCCTTTTGAAAAATCCGCACCGAGGGGTTCGAGACAATATCGGCCAGCCGCGTGCTGCCGGGCTGAAAGTCACGCCGTGCCACGCCCACGGTGGCCCGGTCGGACCGGATGGGTACGCTGAATTTGCCGATGGCGTCGCGTTCTGCGGTGCGGTACCAGCCCAGGCCGCAGTCGCGCCCGGTGTTGCTGGCGATGACGGCGAGTTGCCGCTTGGCAGGGGTTTCTTTCCACACGAAGGAAATACCAGCCTTGTTGAAGGCGTCAGCGGCGGGGGTGGCGGTCAGGCCCAGGATGTGGTTGCCGGCGTCCCGTTCCATGAACGGCGGACGCGTGTAGTAGTGCAGCACGATGGGCTCTTCGGCCAGTGCCAGGCCCAAGCCGGACAGAACCCAGGCAGCAAGTGCGGTGGCTAGCCCGCGTGTTCGTGTGGCAAAGGGCATGCCACCTATTCCATCAGTGTGGCGGTGAATGCGTTGATTTCCTGCACATTGGGCTGCAGCACGGTGTAGGGCAGCTTTTCACGTTCCATCACATCACGCAGTCCGCGGTCGATCACGCGGGCCTGTTCCTCATCCTGGAAGCGGCCCGTGTGCACATACTTTTTCTCGCCACGCTCGACAAAGATGTTGACGTTGTCGTACTGCCCGTACCACTCCAGAATCTGGGCGCGGGTCTTGGCAATGTCACAGATGTTCTCGGCGTAGTTTTCGTTGTAGTACATCACCTGGGGCAGGGAGCACTCGGTGATCAGGAACTGCACCTGGCCATCGAGCAGGCTGAGCATTTCAAACTGGCGCTGGGCGATGAAGTACTGGTTCTTCAGCACCTCATAGTTTTGCTGCCACACCAGGGACTTGGCGTAGTCGGGGATGGTCTCCACGGTCTTGTTCTGCAGGTGCAGGTACAGGATGATGGCCGACGAGATGAGGGACTTGTCGCAGCCTGGCCCGCCAATGATGTTGATGACCTTGGTGGGGTACAGCCGCATCTTGTTTTCCGGCAGCAGGTTGGGAACTGTTGTGTAACGAATTGTTGACATGACGGGGCCTTGCGAAATTCTTGCGATTTTGCATGCTAGCCTGCCCCCCAGTCTTGCGCAAGTAAACCGGTGCAGACCGGCATTTCGCACCTTATACGAATTCATGGAGACACATCAATGAAACTCTGGACCTCTGTTTCGGCGGCGTTGCTGCTGGCCCTTCTGGGCACTGCAGCCCACGCACAGATACTGATTGGGCAGTCAGCGGGCTTTAGCGGGCCGGTGGCGGCTGGCGTGAAGGAGACCACCGATGGCGCCAGGCTCTACCTCAATGCGGTCAATGCCAAGGGGGGCATCAACGGGCAAAAGATTGAACTGGTCTCGATGGATGACAAGTTCGATCCCAAACTGGCGGCAGAAAACGCGCGCGTGCTGATCGAGGAGAAGGAGGTGGTGGCGATGTTCCTCACCCGCGGCACGCCCCATACCGAGGCCATGCTGCCCCTGCTGGACAAACACGGGGTCTCCCTGGTGGGGCCCTCTACTGGCGCCATGGTGCTGCACCAGCCGGTGAAGCGGCATGTATTCAACGTGCGCGCCACCTACCAGCGCGAAGCAGAAAAGGCGATTGCCCACCTGGCCACCATCGGCATCACCCGGATTGCGGTGGTGCATTCCGATGACAGCTTTGGTGCCGACGGGGTGACCGGCGCGCAGAGGGGACTGGACGCTGCAAAGCAGGCCGCTGTGGCGGTGGAGAAATATGACCGGGCCAAGCCCGACTTTTCCAAGATCGCGCCCAAGATTGCCAAGACCGATGCCCAGGCGGTCATGATCATTGGCTCGGGCGCCGCGGTGGTGGATTGCATCAAGGCCGTGAAGGCCGCGGGAGGTACCCCCCAGTTTGTGACGTTGTCCAACAACGCGTCGGGTGGATTCGTCAAGAGTCTGGGGGATCTGGCGCGCGGCATCATCGTGACGCAGGTGTTGCCGCAGTCCATGGGCTATGCCGTGGTGAAGGAAATCAATGAGCTGGCACGGGTGCAAAGCATTACCGACGTGAGTCCGGCCATGCTGGAAGGGTTTGTCTCGGCCAAGGTGCTGGTGGAAGCCTTGCGCCGCGCCGGACCCAAACTCAACCGGGACAGCATTCAATCGGCGCTGGAGGGGCTGCGCAAATTTGACGTCGGCGGCCTGGAGGTCAGCTACAGCCGCGATGACCACACCGGCCTGGACTTTGCCGATCTGTCCATCATCAGCGACACGGGCAAGTTCCGGCGCTAGGCGCACCCGTTGCCGCCGTGGCGGATCTACATCGCCTTGAACAGGTGGGCGTAGAGGCGGCTGACCGGCAGCTTTTCGGTGCGGCCGCGCAGGGTGAGATGGAGTTTGCCGGCCTCGTCGCGGTGCACGGCATCAATGGCGGCGGCGCGCACCAGCGTGCCGCGGTGGACCTGCCAGAACGTGGTTGCATCCAGTTGGGCCAGCAGCTCCTTGAGCGGCGTGCGGATCAGGTATTCATGGCAGGCCGTGACCACGCGCACGTATTTGTCGGCCGCCTCAAAGTACAGCACCTCGTCGATGGGCACCATGCGGATGGCATTGCCTACGCTGGCCTGGATCACGGTCAACGGTGCCACCGCCGGACTTCCGGGCGCAGCCATCAGCGCACGCAACTGCGCCATCGCCTTCTCCAGATTTGCTTCCATATTGATAGCAGCTTGCGCAGGTCTGGCGAGGGCTAGCTGCAGTTTTGACACCGTTTTTGCCAGCCGGTCGGCTTGCACCGGCTTGAGCACATAGTCCACCGCCTGGGCTTCAAAGGCCTGCACCGCGTACTGGTCGTAGGCGGTCACAAACACCAGCGCTGGAAAGGACTTGCCCGTGGGGCCGTCGGTTACCCACTGGTCAGCCAGCTCGGCGGCGGCCTCCAGTCCGCTCAGTCCGGGCATGCGGATGTCAAAAAACAGCACATCCGGCTGCAGCGCCAGCGCTTGCGCCACGGCCGAGGCACCGTCGCCCACGGTGGCCACGATCTGCAGCGCAGGCCAGGCCCGCGCCAGTTCGGCCTGCAGGGCCTGGGCGAGCAGGGGTTCGTCTTCGGCAATCAGGGCGGTGGCGGAGGTCTGGCTCATGTTTTTAAGGGAAATGTGATGCTAGCCCGGGTACCGCCTGCGGAACAAGCTACTAATTTAATAGCAGATTCAGTGCCGTACAGGGTGGCCAGGCGTTCGCGTATCTGGCGCAGACCAAAGCCTTTGCCTTCAAGCGGCGTGGCCCGGGAGTCCAGGCCCTTGCCGGTGTCGCTGACTTCCAGCGTCAGCACGCCTGCGTCGGACGCAGCACGCACGGTGATGCTGCCGCCTGGCACCTGGGGTTCCAGCCCGTGCTGGATGCTGTTTTCCACCAGCGGCTGCAACAGCAGCGGGGGCACTTGCACCTGGCGCAGCGCGTCGGGCAGGTCCAGGGTGTACTGCAGGCGTGGGCCCATGCGCACCGCCATCAGTTCCAGGTAGTCGCGCAGCCGCGCGAACTCCTGGTCCAGCGTGTGCGTGCCAGCCTGTGAGGCGCTGAGGGTGGCGCGCAGGTAGGCAATCAGGTGGTCCAGCATGGTCTGCGCCCGGACCGGGTCCACCGCGATGAGCGCACGCAGGTTGGCCAGGGTGTTGAACAGCATGTGGGGTTCGAGCTGCGATTCGAGCAGGCGCAGGCGCGATTCGGCGGCGTGGCGCTGTGCCGTCTGGGCGCGCTCCCGTTCTTTGGCCAGCTGGGCGCGGCTGGCCGCGAAGTAGGTGAGCACCGTGCCAGAGACCAGGCTCAATATAAGAAAGCCCCAGGCCTTGCGCGGCTGGGTGCGCCAATAGGCCATGCTGTGGTTGCCCAGCAGCACATCAGCCAGTGCGGTGCCCAGCAGGAACCCCGCCGTAGCGGCCAGCGGCACGATGAAGACGATGCGGCGCCATTGTGTCTCCCAGTCGGCGATGAGCCAGCGGATGCCCAGCATGATGAGGGTTCCGATGGACAGGCCGATGCACTGCGAATAGACCCAGTTGCTGGAAAACGCGTGTTCACCAAAGGTGGTGATGCCCAGTGCAATCACGCTGTTGAGCACCACCGCTGGCAGCAGGTGCGCCAGCAGGGATGGGCCGTTGAACGTGCGCACAGTCATGGTCCTTACCGGTGAGCCTTGGTGTTGGCGATGCGGTCACGCTCCTTCTGCACCAGCGACTCGCGCAGCACGGCTCCAGGCCAGGAGACGAAGGCCACAAAACCATGCACCAGCAGGCCAATGCCCCAGCCAAATGCCGGAAAAATCGCCCAGGATTTGCCATGCAGGCCCGAGAGCAACGCCAGCCCGGCGTTGACCAGCACAAACACGGTGGCGTGGATGTACCAGCCCATCTTGCTGTTGGCGCGTTTGCGCGCCAGGCGCTCTTCTTCGGCGGTGAGCTGGTGGGTTGCGGGTGTGGGGTAGTCAGTCATGTGGATTCTCCAGAGGTTAACAAATTAGGCGGTCAGTGGCATCAGGCCGAGCCACTGGCCCCAGACCAGCTGGCCCAGGTAACGGCCGGGCAGCAGCGTGAACAGGCCGGCCCCCACACAGGCACCGAGGTACAGGCCTTGCATGCTCAGGCGGTGGCCACGGATGTTCCTGCGGGACAGATGCCAGAAGGCAGTGATCAGCGATCCGAAGGTGATCGGTATGAGCAGGTGGATGGGGGTGTAGCCCAGGACGTTGGGGAGCCGGAAGTCCCGAATGAAGAGTGCTGAGACAGCGGCCACGATCATCAGTGTGACCCAGGCATAGCCTGCGGCGCGATGCAGGCGTGGGCGTTGCTGGGCACCCCTGCGTGCCCACAGGGCCACGGGACCAAGGACCAGTGCGCCCAGCGCGGCGGTCATGTGCACGGCGATGGTGGGTGTGAGTTGCATGGTCGTGTTGAAGGTTGGTTGCGATGGGTCCACTGTGCCAACGCAGGGGTGGACAGGCCAGCGGATTGCGACGAAATGCAGCCTGGGCGCCGTGAAGTGCAGGAAACCGGGTGTGGATATGTCACACTGGATGTCCTTTCAACACCCAATCGCTACCGGAGGTTTTCATGGGTCTACTCGACGCAGTACTTGGCGCCGTCACGAACAACGCACAAGGTGGCGGTGGTTTGCAGGACATCATCGGTATGGTGCAAAGCAATCCCCAGCTTCTGGAAGCTGCCACCAGCCTGCTGGGAAACGATGGCGGCACCGGAGGTCTTGAAGGTCTGGTTGCCAAGTTCCAGCAGGCGGGTCTGGGCGATGTCATTGCGTCCTGGATTGGCTCCGGCCAGAACCAGGCTATCTCCGGTGAACAGCTCAGCCAGGTTTTGGGTCATGACACGCTGTCCGGTCTGGCAAGCCAGCTGGGTGTGAATTCCGGCGATGTGGCAGGGCAGCTGTCCAACATCCTGCCCGGTCTGGTGGATAAGCTCACGCCTGCAGGCCAGTCGCCTGCTGGTGGCCTGGGCAACGCGGATGACCTGATGGGTGCGCTGGGCAATTTATTCAACCGTTAACAGGGGTATCACTATGGGAATTTTTAGCAACATCTTGGACAAGCTCGGGTTTGGTGGCGACAAGGTCGCTGCAGCGGAACAGGCGCCTGCCGTTGTCGCAGCTGGCCCGGCAGCAACACCCGCCGCAGCGCCCGCGCCCGTCCTGCTGGCAGTAGATATTGTGGATGTGATGGCCAAGCTGGAAGCCATGGCATCGAGCCATCCCGAGAAGCTCAACTGGAAGACATCCATTGTCGACCTGATGAAGTTGCTGGGTCTGGACAGCAGCCTGACGGCACGCAAGGCACTGGCGGTTGAGCTGGAATGCCCCACCGAGAAGATGGGCGACTCCGCGCAGATGAACATGTGGCTGCACCGCGCGGTGTTGGCTGCCATTGCTGCCAACGGCGGCAATATTCCGGACGAACTGCTGTAGCCAGCGTCTGCCTGGACCAGGAATCAGGGCGCCATGGGCGCCCTGATTTACGTCTGTTTCTACAATAGGCCGCATGAAAAAAAGTTATCTGATTGCATCCGTGGCCGTGCTGTCGGTGGCTGTGGGCGGTCTCTGGTGGTGGAGTCAGAAGTCTGCAGCCGATGCAGTGGAGTACCGCACCGGCAAGGTGGAGCGGGGTAACCTGCAGGCGACCGTGGCGGCCAGCGGTGCCGTCAACCCGGTGGCCCTGGTGACGGTGGGTACCCAGGTCAGCGGCCAGATCAAGGAACTGCTGGTGGACTTCAACTCCGAGGTCAAAGCTGGCCAGTTGCTGGCCCGCATTGACCCGGAAACGTTTGAGTACCGTGTGCGCTCCGCGCAGGCGGATGTGGATGCGTCGCGGGCTGCCGTGATGACGGCCCAGGCCAATGCGCTGGCGGTGCAGACCCAGGTGTCGCGCGCGCAGGTGGACCTGGACGAGGCACGCCGCGACTTCGACCGCAAGCAGAGCCTGGTGGAAAAAGGCTTCATCGCCCAGAGCGAGGCCGACAAGGCCCGCGCGCTGGTCAACACCAGCACCGAGGCGCTCAAGGCGGTACAGGCCCAGGTGGGCGTGGCCCAGGCCCAGGTGGCATCGGCCCAGGCCAATGTGGCCCAGCGCGAGGCCAGCCTGGCGCAGGCCCGCATTGACCTGGAGCGCACCCGCATCACCTCGCCCGTCAACGGCATCGTGATCAAGCGGGCGATTGAAAGCGGGCAGACGGTGGCGGCCAGCCTGCAAGCGCCTGAGCTGTTCGTGATTGCCAAAAACCTGCGCGACATGCAGGTGGACGCCAGCATCGACGAGAGCGATGTGGGGCGGCTCAAGGTCGGTCAGCAGGCCAGCTTCACCGTGGATGCCTTCCCCGGACAGACGTTTACGGGCGAGATCCGCCAGGTGCGCAAGGCCGCCACCAATGTGGCCAATGTGGTGACCTATGTGGCTGTGGTGGGTTTTTCCAATGAGGGTGGAAAACTGCTGCCTGGCATGACTGCCAATGTGCGCGTGGTGACCGATGTGCGCGAGAACGTGCTCAGAATCCCGAACTCCGCCTTGCGTGTGCGTATTGCCGGTGTGGAGCCGCCAGCGCCAGCGCCTGCGGCCTCTGCACCGGCGACCCCGGCGACGGAAGCGGCTAGCCGCACCAGCACACGGGGGCGCATCTATCTGCTGGGTGAGGACGGCAAGCCCAAGGCTGTCCATGTGCGCCTGGGGATCACCGATGGCACCAGTACCGAGTTGATCGTCAGCCCGGCCAGCCCGGATGCGGGGGCGCTCAAAGAAGGCGCCGCGGTGATCGCGGGTGTGCAGTCGCCAGCGACCGGGAAGGGCGGCGCACCGAAGTCGGCTGCGCCCCGTCTGGGTTTCTAGAGTCTGGCCATGGCGCTGATTCAGGCACAGGGTCTTTGCAAGACCTATGTCATGGGGGACCAGACGGTGCACGCCCTGCGTGGTGTGTCGCTGGAGATCGACGAGGGGGACTTCGTCGCCATCATGGGCGCGTCGGGGTCGGGCAAGTCCACGCTGATGAACATTCTGGGTTGCCTGGATCAGCCGTCAGAAGGTGAATACTGGCTGGCCGGTGAAGAAGTGGAACAGATGACGCCCGACCAGTTGGCGTCGATCCGCAACCGGCGCATTGGCTTTGTGTTCCAGCAGTTCAACCTTCTGCCGCGCACCAGTGCGCTGGAGAACGTGGAGCTGCCCATGGTTTACGCCGGGGTCAAGCCGGCAGAGCGCCGTGCGCTGGCCCTCAAGGCGTTGCAGCGCGTGGGCCTGGCGGAGCGCGGCGGGCACACACCGTCCGAGCTGTCCGGCGGGCAGCAGCAGCGCGTGGCGATTGCGCGGGCACTGGTGAACAGCCCGCAGTTGATTCTGGCCGATGAACCCACGGGTGCGCTGGATACTAAAACCAGCGAAGACATCATGCAGCTGTTGACGGAGCTGAATGCGCAGGGCATGACGGTAGTGATCGTGACCCACGAGAACGACATCGCCCATTGGGCGCGGCGCAAGCTGGTGTTTCGCGATGGTCAGATTGTGGAAGACGTTGTTCAGCCCCAACGCGGCAGGGCGGACGCATGAACTCGCTTGCTGCATTGCGCAGTGCGCTGCAGGCACTGGCTGCCAACACCCTGCGCTCCATGCTGACGATGCTGGGCATCATCATTGGCGTGGCGGCCGTCATCACCATGGTGGCGGTGGGCAATGGGGCAACCCAGCGCGTGCAGGAGCAGATGAAGGGGCTGGGATCGAACATCATGCTGGTGCTGCCCGGCGGTGTATCGCAGGCCGGTGTCCGCCTGGGGGCGCAGACGCGCCAGCGCCTGACCGAAGAGGATGCACAGGCCATTGCGCTGGACATACCCGAAGTGCAGGTGGTGGCGCCGACCTCGCGCACCAGCGGGCAGCTGGTGTTTGGCAACACCAATTGGGGCACCAGCATCATCGGCGTGACCAATGAGTACCTGGAGGCACGCGACTGGCCGCTGGCCAGCGGCCGTCTGTTCGACGCCGGGGAGCTGGCGGGTTCGGCCAAGGTAGCGTGGATCGGTGCCACCGTGGCGCGCGAGTTGTTTGGTGACCTCGACCCCGTAGACCAGACCATCCGGGTGCGCAATATTCCGATGACGGTGGTGGGCGTGCTGGCTGCGAAGGGCCAGAACTCCATGGGGCAGGACCAGGACGATGCCATCATGATTCCCATCTCGACCCTGCGCAACCGCATCTGGGGCGGAGACGCCAGCAGCCGGCTCAAACGCGTGGGCGCCATTTCCGTCAAGGTGCGTGATGGCGCAGACATGAAGGCCGTGGAGGAGGGCGTCAAGGACCTGCTGCGCCAGCGCTTCAAGGTGCCGCCCGGTGGGGACGATCCGTTTCAGGTGCGCAACCTGACCGAAATCCTGCAGGCGCAGGAAGAGTCGAGCCGCATCATGACGCTGCTGCTGGCGGCGGTGGCGGGTATCAGTCTGGTGATTGGTGGCATCGGCATCATGAACATCATGCTGGTGAGCGTGACCGAGCGCACCCGCGAGATCGGCTTGCGCATGGCAGTGGGTGCGCGCGGCAAAGACATCCTGGCCCAGTTTCTGATCGAAGCCGTCACGCTGAGTCTGATTGGCGGGGCGATCGGGGTGGGGCTGGGGGCCGTAGCGACCTGGGCGGTGGGCGCGTTCGCCGGCTGGAACGTGAGCCTGAGCCTGGGGGCCGTGCTGCTGGCCGTGGGTTTCTCGGGCGTGGTGGGCATTTTCTTTGGCTACTACCCGGCGCGCCGGGCATCGAAGTTATTGCCTATCCAGGCATTGCGCTATGAATAAGTGAGCGTCTTGCGCAGATAATACGGGGGCTAGAGGCCAATTTTGTTCTGAATACAGGGAGAAAGTGTTGGATTTTTCATTGTTGATCAAGGCCGCCATCATGGGCGTGGTGGAGGGGCTGACCGAGTTCCTGCCGATTTCAAGTACCGGCCACCTCATCCTCGCCGGGGCCCTGCTGGGTTTTGACGACGACAAGGCCAAGGTGTTTGACATCGCCATCCAGACCGGGGCCATCTTTGCGGTGATCCTGGTGTACTGGCAGAAGATCCGCGACACGCTCATTGCCTTGCCCAGCCAGAAGCAGGCGCAGCAATTCGCGCTGAATGTGCTGATTGCGTTTGTGCCCGCCGTGGTGCTGGGCCTGCTGCTGGGCAAGGCCATCAAGGCCCACCTCTTCACGCCCACCATTGTGGCGACCACGTTCATTGTGGGGGGCTTCATCATCCTGTGGGCGGAGCGCCGGCAGGCGGCGGGCGGCAATGCCGTGCGCATCCACAGTGTGGATGAGATGAGCACCCTGGATGCCCTCAAGGTGGGTCTGGTGCAGTGTCTGGCCATGGTGCCGGGCACCAGCCGCAGTGGGGCGACCATCATTGGCGGCATGCTGCTGGGCCTGTCGCGCAAGGCAGCCACCGATTTTTCGTTCTACCTGGCTATTCCGACACTGATCGGGGCGGGCGTCTACAGCCTGTACAAGGAGCGTGCGCTGCTCAGCGTGGCCGATGTGCCGATGTTTGCGGTGGGGCTGGTGTTCTCGTTTGCGAGCGCCTGGTTGTGCATCCGCTGGCTGCTGCGCTATATCGCAACCCACAGCTTCACAGGCTTTGCCTACTACCGTATTGCGTTCGGTATCGTGGTGCTGGTCACGGCCTGGACCAAAGTGGTGCACTGGGCGGCATAAAGCCCGCAAAGCATTTCACCGCCTCTTCGGCGGGAACCGGTTTGCTGAACAGGAAGCCTTGAAACTCCTCGCAGCCCAGGCCGCGCAGGAAATCGAGCTGCTCGATCGTTTCCACACCCTCTGCAATCACCGACATGCCAAAGCTGTGCGCCATGGCCACGATGGCGCGGGTGATTGCCGCGTCGCCAATGTCCTGCGTAATGTTGCGCACAAAGGTCTGGTCGATCTTCAGGCAGTCCAGCGGGTAGCGCTTGAGGTAAGCCAGGCTGGAATAGCCGGTACCAAAGTCGTCCATGGCCAGCATGACGCCCAGGGCCTTGCAGGCGTGCAGGGTGGCCAGCGTGGAGGAGACGCTGTGCAGCGCCAGACTCTCGGTCACTTCGAGCTCCAGCATATGCGGTGGCAGGCCGGTTTCTTCCAGCACGGTGCGGACCAGGCCCGGCAGGTCGCTGCCCAGAAACTGGCGTACCGAGAGGTTGACCGCCATGCGGAAGGTGCCATGTCCCTGTGCGTGCCACTGGGCGGCCTGGGCTGCCGCCGTGCGCATGGTCCAGGCACCGATGCGGGTGATCAGACCGCTCTCTTCCGCGATGGGAATGAACTCTGCCGGGGACACCGAGCCCAGCGTGGGGTGGTGCCAGCGCAGCAGCGCCTCAAACCCCACCACATTGCCAGCGGCGATGCTCACTTGGGGCTGGTAGTACACCTGCAGCTCATTCTGCTCCAGCGCGGCATGCAGGGCGTTGTGCACCTGCAGGCGGCGTGCCACCTGCAAGTTCATGGCGGTGTCAAACACGCGTACGGTGCCCGGCCCCACCGGCTTGGCGTGGTGCAGGGCCGTCTCGGCATTGAGCAGCAGGCCATGGGCATCGGCAGCCTGCATCGGGAACAGACTGGCACCGGCGCAGGCGGTGAGAAACAGGGTGTGTCCATCGACCAGGTAGGGCTGGGCCAGCACCTGCAGCAATGCAGCGCTGGATTCCTCCAGTGCGGTCAGATTGGTGTTTTCGCCAATGTACACCGCGAACAGGTCGCTGCCCAGGCGGGCGACACAGTCGTACCGCAGGCTGTCCCGCGCATCGCGCATGTGCTCGCCCAGACGGCAGGCCACTTCGTACAAGACCTTGTCGCCCACGGCCGCGCCCAGCGAGTCGTTGACTTTGGAGAATCCGTCGAGCCCCAGGCACACCAGTCCGATGGAGTGCAGGTTTTCCGCTGGAGCCTGCTTCAGCGTCACCGCCAGACGCTGGCCGAACAGCTCGCGCCCCGGCAGGGCGGTCAGGGCGTCGCGTTGCTGGGCTTCGCGGGCTTCTTCCTGCAGGCGCCGTGCGGTTTCATCCAGGCTGGCCTTACGGGCCAACCGGGCGCGCACGGCAGCCAGCAGTTCATCGCGGCGGTAGGGCTTGGTGAGGTAGTCGTCGGCGCCCAGATTCATGCCCATGCGTACATCGCGCCGGTCCGCCTTGGCGGTCAGCATGATGATGGGCACGGTCGACGTAGCCATGGTTTCGCGCAGTGCCTTGACCAGACCGTAGCCGTCCAGGTGCGGCATCATCACGTCGGTCAATACCAGACTGGGCGGTGCCAGGCAGGCAAACTCCAGCGCCTGCAGACCATCGCTGGCGGCCACGACGGTGAAGCCTTCCATTTCCAGCATCCATTGCAGGTTTTCGCGCAGCGAGGGTTCGTCTTCTGCAATCAGGATATGCACGTGGTGGGTCTCAGGCCGTTACGGTAGATGCTGGCAGCATAACGGTAAATTGGCTGCCTTCGCCTTCGGTGCTTTGCACTTCCATACGGCCCTGGTGGCAATCGACCGCTTCCTTCACGATGGACAGGCCCAACCCGGTGCCGGCGATGGCGCCCACGTTGCTGGCGCGGTGAAAAGTCTGGAACAGCAGGGCCTGGTCCGCCTGGGGAATGCCGATGCCCTGGTCGGACACGGTCAGCACAATCTCGCCTTTCTTCTTGCGTGCAGCAAACGTAACGGTGCCGCCCTGGGGGGAGTACTTGAAGGCGTTGGACAGCAGGTTGCCGACGATGTTCCGGATCAACGTCTCGTCCAGCATGAACTGGTGTTTCGCCGGTAGCAGGTCCAGTTCCAGCTGGACTTTGGCAAACTGGCGGGGCATGGTTTCCCGCAGCTCTTCTATCAGGGACAGGCAAAACGGCGTGAACGCCAGGGGTTTGGGACGGAACTGGAGTTGTCCGGCATCGGAGCGGCCCATCTGCATCACGTTGCCCAGCATGTGGGTCATACGCTCCACTGCATCGTCGATGTTTTCCAGGATCTGGCGCTTTTTGTCGACCGACAGGCGATCGTCGTAGTGCATCAACAGCTCCACAGAGCCGTGGATGGAGGCCAGTGGGGTACGGAACTCGTGCGAGGTCATCGAAATAAACCGGGTCTTGATGTCGTTGAGTTCAGTTTGCTGCTCCAGCGCCACGCGCTGCGCCTGCTCTGCATGGAGCCGGGTGGTGGCATCGGCAACGAACGCCAGTGTGGCGGTACGTTGCCCCCATTCAATGAGGACGGCCGAAACTTCCAGCTGGTGCACCTCACCCGTTTGGGTAATGCTGCGAAACGTGTAGTCCGCAGGAACGGCCTCGCCGCGCATGCGCCGCCGCTGCCGCTCGACCATGACCGGTACGTCATCCGGATGGGCAATGGCGGAAAAGGGCTGGGTCAGCAGCCATTCCAGCGGGTAACCCAGAATGCGGACCAGGGCCGGGTTGGCAAAAATCATGCGACCGTCCTGAATGACGGCCACCCCCAGACTGATTTTTTCGATCACCAGACGGTAGCGCTCTTCCGATTTTCGCAGTGCGTCGATGGCCTGGTAGCGCTCAATCGCGCTGCTGACATGGTGGGCCACAAAGGCCAGTACATCGGCATCCTTGTCGGTGTAGCTGACACCTTCGGTGTAGCTCTGTACTGCCAGTACGCCACTGACACGCCCGTGCAGGGTCAGCGGAACGCCCAGCCAGCTGGTGAAGGTCAGGTCGCCAGCGGCTTGCGTGATCTCGCCGCTGTCACGCAACGCGATAAACCGGGCTGCGTCGATCAGCTGGGGTGTGCCGGTGCGCAGGACGTATTCCGTCATGTTCCGTTTGCGTGGCGTGTCGTCGCGTTGCCAGATATCGCCATCACGCTCATCGACGTAGTAGGGGAAGCTCACGGTGTCGCGGTCGTGGTTGCACAGGGCGACATACAGGTTGATGGCCGGCAGCAGCTCGCCCATCAGGGTGTGCACTTCCTTCAGAAAGTCGTAAAACGACAGACCCGCAGTGGCACGCTCGGCAATCCGGTAGAAGACCTGGTGGAATACCTCGTTCTTCTGCTGCTGGAGCGTGTCGTACTCGGCTTGCAGGGCCTGGAACTTCTGTTCCAGCAGATGCAGTGGTGTGGGCGAGTCTTCGGACATGGACGCGCCTAGGACTCCATGTTGCGCAGCGCAGCCTCAATGGCCGCTGCAGTAGCCAGCGGCTTTTCCATGGGAAACAGGTGGCTGCCATCGAGCATCATGGTGCGGCCTTTGGTGATTTTCTCGGTCATGGCCATGCCGACCTGCTTCATCTCATGGGAGGCCCGTCCGCCAATGAAGGTGACGGGGCACTTGACCGGGTGGCGCGACAGCAGGCGGTCCAGGTTGTCGGGCACGGTGTTGTAGAACAGGGTTTCCACATCACGGTGAAAGCCCAGTACCCGTTTGCCATCGATGGCAGACGTGCCGTACGTCACATAGTCCAGCAGTACCTGGTCGTCCCATTTGGCGAAAGCCTTCTTGTTGCGAAAGTGTGCATAGGCAGCTTCCACAGAGGGCCAGCTGTCGCGGCGCTGGCGGCTCACAGCACCAGGAGAGATGGAGCCCATCACTTGCGTGCTCTTCATCACACCCACCGCAGTCGAGCGCCAGCCACCCAGAATCGGTGAGTCAATCAGTACCACGCCACGCGCCAATTCGGGAAAGCGTGCGGCTGCCATCAGACTCAGGAACCCACCCAGCGAGTGGCCGACCAGCCACGCTGGCTCACCAGCCTTGTCCACTTCGGGCAGGGCGAAATCGGCCAGCTGCTGCACCACATGGGGCCAGTTGTTGGTGACCGGGTAGCGCGGGTCATGTCCGAACTTTTCGGGTGCCTTGACCGTAAAGCCGCGCGAACGCAGGCTCTTGAACAGGACCTTGTAAGTGCTGGCAGGAAAACTGTTGGCGTGGGAAAAAATGATCAGCGGCATGGGGGCAATCGGGGCTAGATGAGCTTTTCGTCGGGGGTGGTGATTTTCTTCAGCGGCAGGCTGCGCGTCGAAGGAATCAGCAGTGGAACATCGGTGCGACCACCGTTCCAGGCCGGGTCTTCGATGCTGTCGAACACCTCGCGCAGTTTCTGGCCCCAGCTGTTGTGCAGCATTTTGAAGTAGGGATTGTTCTCGTCAATGCACACCACCTTGTCGGTGTGGAAAGTGTTGGCTTCGTACACCACCATGTCCAGCGGCAGGCCCACCGACAGGTTGGACTTGAGCGTGGAATCCATCGACACCAGGGCGCACTTGGCGGCCTCGTCCAGTGGCGTGGTGGGCGTGATGACGCGGTCCAGCACCGGCTTGCCATATTTAGACTCACCCACCTGGAAGTAGGGCGTCTCAGGCGTGGCTTCGATGAAGTTGCCCGCGGAATACACCTGAAACAGGCGCATGCCTTCGCCCTGGATCTGGCCGCCAAAAATCAGCGAAACGTTGAAGTCGACCCCGGCCTGCTTGAGCGAGCCGGCATCGCGGTCGTGCACCTTGCGGATGGCCGAGCCCAGCACCCGGGCCGCATCGAACATGCTTTTGGCGTTCCAGATGGTGATGCCTTCGTCATCGTCGTGGTCCTTGAGCTTTTCGATCTGCAGAATTTCGCGCACCGACTGCGAAATGCTCAGGTTGCCGGCGGACAGCAGCACCATGAAGCGGTCGTCGGGCTTCTCGTACACGATCATCTTGCGGAAGGTGCTGATCTGGTCGAGCCCGGCGTTGGTGCGGGAGTCGGAGAGGAACACCAGGCCGGCGTTGAGTTTGATGGCGACGCAGTAGGTCATTTTTCCAGGTTCGTGGGAGCAAAACCTAGAGTGTATCGGGTGGGGTTCCGCAGACCCCGGCAGACTCTAGCGGGCAATCCTGCGCGCAATGGCGCGGGCCAGCCAGTCGGGCGTCATGCTGGTCAGGCGGAACATCCATACGGCCTGCCAGTTCAATGGCCAGTGGACCTTGCCAAACGAACCGGTAAAGTGGGCCGCCTTCCACACCGTGGCGGCCACGTCTTCGGGGGTGAGCTGCACGCCCAGGCGGTCGGCACTGCGCGCCTTGATGTCCTTGAGCATGGCGGTGCGCACATACAGCGGCATGATGTCCATGACACGGATGCCATCGTCCTGCCACTCGATGTTCAGGGCTTCGGTCAAACCGCGTATGGCGAATTTGGTACTGGAATAGGTTGCCAGCGACGCTTGCCCATAGACGGCCGAGGTGGACGACAGGTTGATGACGCGGGAATCTGGCGTGGCCTGCAGATACTGTTTGGCCAGGTAGCAACCATTGAGCACGCCCTTGATGTTCACGTCCACCAGCGCATGGTGCTGGGCCAGCGGGCTGGCGGCAAAAGGGCCGGAGATCAGGATACCGGCGTTGTTCAGCAGGACATCCAGACGCCCGCATTGCGAATGGAAAGCCGCCAGCGCAACGGCCCAGTCCTCCGCTTGTGTGACGTCCACGCGAAATGCCTGCGCTTTTTCGGTGCCCAGTTCCTGCACCAGCGTGTCCAGCGCAGACTGGTCAATGTCGGCCACACCGACCCGCCAGCCCTGGCTGGCAAAGAGCCTGGCGCAGGCGCGCCCGATGCCGTTGGCGGCGCCAGTGATGAAGATGCAGCGGCGGGCTTCCTGGGTCATGGCAATTCCTTGGCGGGAGGGGTAGACAGAGCGACATGGACACGCGCACGGGCGAATTGCGCCAGCGTTTCCAGTGCCTGCACGGAGGAACGCAGGAACAGGGCCTGCAGGTGGAACACGTGCCAGCGCCCGCGGTGGATGTCCAGCTGGCAATCCACGCCGCAGGCGACTGCATGCTCGGCCAGGCGGACCGAATCCGACAGCAGGATCTCCCGGTCGCCGACCTGGATGTGCATCGGTGGCAACTCCTGGAAGGACGTTGCCAGCGGCGTATGGCTGGGTGTGCCCGGCGGGCAGCCGTACCAGGCCACGCCCTGTTCCACCCAGCCCTTGCGGATCATGGGGTCGGTGCCAGCCTGTTCCTGCACGCTGGCGCCACCGAGGGTGGGGTCGGTGACCGGCGATATCAGCGCCAGACCGGCGGGCTGCGGTGCGTCCTGGTCGCGCAACTGGATGGCCAGCGCCAGCGCCAGTGCGCCACCGGCCGAGTCGCCCGCCAGCACGATGCGAGCCGGCGCGTAGCCCTGTTGCAGAAGAAATTCATAGACGCTGGTGGCGTCTTCCAGTGCAGCCGGATAGGGGTGTTCGGGGGCCAGCCGGTAGTCCGGTGCCCACACCGGCATGCCGCTGGCGTGGGCCAGGTGCGAGGTGATGCTGCGGTGCGTGTGCGGGCTGGCCACGCAAAACGCGCCACCGTGCAGGTAAAGCACCACGCCGTCGGCTGTGGTGGCCTTCGGGTGGGTGATGGTGACCGGGATGTTGCCGATCACGGTGGTCTGCCGTTGCACACCCGAGCGTGCCGGCATGAGGATGGACAGCACATTCACCCAGCGCCGTTGCGCCACGGCTCCATACGGAGGACCGATGAAAGTGCGAAACGCCACGCGCAGAAAACCCCGCAAAAATGTCGATTGCGCCTGCTCGACGATGTCGGTGGGTGCGGCAATCTCTGCCGTCGGGGCGACAGCCTCGGTGCGGGGTTCTGAAAAGCGGTAAGCATCCAGACTGCCGCGTTTGAGCAACCAGCGGTAGCTCAGTGTGAAGCCGGGCCAGTTGGTGCTGTTGTGCCCCTGGGCATCGACATACCAGCTTGTGCAGACACTCCAGACCGAATTTTTGAGGCGCTGCTGGATATGCGCGTTGAAGCGAAGGAACGGGGCTTCCCGCACCTCGATGGTGCTGGTGCCCGTGGCGCGCATCTCCTTCAGACAGCGCACCACATGGGCAATCTGGCTTTCCAGCATGTAGACGATGGAGTTGTGCCCCAGGTTGGTGTTGGGCCCGTACAGCATGAAGAAGTTGGGAAAGCCCGGTACCGTCAGTCCGAGGTAGGCCTTGGCGCCACCCGTCCACGCGGTCTGCAGGTCCAGGCCCTGGCGACCTGTGATGCGCATGGGCGCCAGGAATTCGGTGGCCGCAAAGCCGGTGCCGAAGACGATCGCATCGGCGGGGTGCAACTTGCCGTCCTGGGTCTCGATGCCCTCGGGCGTGACGCGCCGGATGCCTTCGGTGCACAGCGCCACCTGGGGTTTGGCAAATGTGGCCAAGTATTCGCTGGACAGCAGGATGCGCTTGCAGCCGATCTGGTAGTCCGGCGTCATCTTCGCCCGCAGCGTTGGGTCCTGTACCTGGCGTTTGAGCAGACGGTGGAAGGGCATGAGTCCTGCAGGCTTCATCAGCCACTGGAAGCGCGTGAACGCCAGTGCGCGGGACTCGTACTTCAGGTAAATGCCCGCACGGTGGAGCTGGCTGAGCCAGGGCAAGGCAAACAGCTTTTTCTCCAGGCCGGTGTAGGGCCGATCCGGCCTGGGAAGGATGTAGGCAGGTGAGCGCTGGAACACCGAGAGCTGCGCTACGCGGTCGGCAATGGCGGGCACAAACTGGATGGCCGAGGCGCCGGTGCCGACCACCGCCACGCGTTTGCCGTCCAGCGCGTACTGGTGGTCCCACTGGGCCGAGTGGAATGTATGTCCCTTGAAGGTCTCCAGACCGGGCAGTTGCGGCAGCACCGGACGGCTGAGTTGCCCGGTGGCTGTGATCAGCAGCTTGGCCGTGAATTGTTGTCCATCGGCGGTGGTGACTGTCCAGCGGGAGTGACGCTCATCAAACTCCGCCTGGCGCATCTCGACGCCAAAGCGCACGTGCGGCAGCAGGCCGTATTTGCGGGCGCAGTGCTGCAGGTAGCTGTGAATTTCGCCCTGGGTGGCGAACACGCGCGACCAGTCGGGGTTGGGCTCAAACGAGAACGAGTACAGGTGCGAAGGCACGTCGCAGGCCGCGCCGGGGTAGCTGTTGTCGCGCCAGACGCCGCCCACATCCTGGGTCTTTTCCAGGATGACAAAATTCTCGATGCCCTGTTGCTTCAGGGCGATGGCCATGCCCAGTCCGGCAAAGCCAGTTCCGATGATGATGGCGTCCAGGTTGCTGGCATGCGCCAGCCCACCCGGTTGCAGGTGCTCTGTCATTGTCTGTCTCCTCACGCGCCCCGGTGTGCCGGGACGTCTAGTTTTTATGGGTAAGCGCTTTGAGCTGGTACAGCGCTTCCAGGGCCTCGCGCGGGGTCAGGGCGTCGGGGTTGATGGCCACCAGTGCGGTTTCCACAGCCGAAGCTGTTGCTGTTTCCGTCACTGGCGGCGCAGCGAACAAGTCTACCTGCGCCTGGGAGTCTGCGGCGTGGGATTCCAGGGCTTCCAGCGTATGCCGTGCCTGATTCAGCACCGCCGCCGGCATGCCTGCCAGGCGCGCCACCTGGATGCCGTAGCTGCGGCTGGCAGGACCCGGCTCGATGGCGTGCAGGAACACAATGTCGCGGCCGGCTTCGGCTGCGCTCACGTGGACATTCAGCGCCGCGTGGTGCGTGGCGGGGAACTCGGTAAGTTCGAAGTAGTGCGTGGCGAACAGGGTGAAAGCCTGCGTCTTGTCGTGCAGTTGGGTGGCGATGGCACTGGCCAGGGCCAGGCCGTCAAAGGTGCTGGTGCCGCGGCCGATCTCGTCCATCAGCACCAGGCTGTGCGGTGTGGCGCTGTGCAGGATTTGTGCACCCTCGGTCATCTCCAGCATGAAGGTGGACTGGGCGTTGGCCAGATCGTCGGCTGCGCCAATGCGGGTGTGGATGGCATCGATCGGCCCCAGGCGGCAGGCGCTTGCCGGCACATAGCTGCCCATGCTGGCAAGCAGCACGATGAGGGCAACCTGGCGCATGTAGGTGGACTTACCGCCCATGTTGGGGCCGGTGATGATCTGCATGCGCGCCTTGGGACCCAACCGGGTGTCGTTGGCGATGAAGTTGCCACTGGATAGTTCGGCCAGCCGCGCCTGCACCACCGGGTGGCGCCCCTGCGTGATGTCAATGCAGGGTTCGGCGACAAATTGCGGGGCGTTCCAGTCCAGCGTCAACGCGCGTTCGGTCAGCGCACACAGCGCATCGAGTGCGGCCAGCGCACGGGCCACGCGGGTGAGCTGGGGAATATGCGCCTGCAACTGGTCCAGCACCTGTTCGAACAGCCACTTCTCGCGCGCCAGTGCACGCTCCTGCGCGCTCAGGGCCTTGTCTTCAAAGGCCTTGAGTTCGGGGGTGATAAAACGTTCGGCGTTTTTCAGGGTCTGGCGGCGGCGGTAGTCGTCGGGCACCTTGTCCACCTGGCCGGTAGTCACCTCGATGTAGAAGCCATGCACCTTGTTGAACTGCACGCGCAGATTGGCAATGCCGGTGCGGGCTTTCTCGCGCACTTCCAGGTCCAGCAGAAACGCATCGCAGTTGGTCTGGATGCCGCGGAGCTCGTCCAGCTCGGCGTCAAAGCCATCGGCAATCACGCCGCCATCGCGCACCAGGGCTGCGGGTTCGGCAGCGATGGCGCGGCCCAACAGCACCGCACAGTCCGCTGGGGGCTGCAGCGCCTGGGAAATATGGACCAAATAGCCCTCTAGCGCGCGTAGATGCTGCGCGAGTAGCTCTGTTTTTTGTAGCGTTTGCACCAGGGCCACGAGTTCGCGCGGGCGCACCTGGCGCAGCGCGGTGCGGGCGGTGATGCGCTCCACATCGGCGCAACCCTTGAGCTGGCCGCGCAGCGTTTGCCACAGGTTGGATTTCAACGTACTGATGGCGTGCAGCCGGTGTTGCGCTTCGCTGCGATCCCGGCGGGGCTCCAGCAGCCAGCTTTTGAGCATGCGGCTGCCCATGCCGGTCATGCAGGTGTCGAGCAGGCTGAACAGCGTGGGGCTGTCTTCGCCGCGCAGCGTCTGCACCAGTTCCAGGTTGCGTCGGGTCGTGGCAGGCAGATCCATCAGCTCGTCGTCGCGCTGCACCTGCACGCTGTGGATGTGCGTGAGGCTGCGGCCCTGGGTGTGCTCCGCGTAGCCCAGCAGAGCGGCTGCGGCGGCATGGGCCAGGGGCAGGTCCTGCGCGTTCCAGCTGGAAAGACTCGCGGTCTGCAGTGCGTCGAGCAGTTTGCGCTGGCCCAGGGCACTGTCAAACTGCCATTCGGGGCGCGCCGTCAGGTACAGCGCGTGGCTGCTGGCGCGCAGGCGCTTGAGCCGGTCTTCAAAGGGGGTGGTGCAGCCGGCGCTGTAGGCCAGTTCGCTCGGGGCCACGCGGCCAATCCAGTCGGCCACCTGGTCCGGCGCACATTCGGCCAGATGCACCACGCCCTGGGTGACGCTGAGCCAGGCCAGGCCGCAGCGGTTGCGCGGCCCCTGGTGCACCGCCATCAGCATGGATTCAGATTTTTCGTTCAGCAGTTCGGAGTCGGTCAGGGTGCCGGGCGTGACCACGCGCACCACCTTGCGTTCCACCGGGCCCTTGGACGCGCCCACTTCGCCCACCTGCTCGCAGATGGCCACCGACTCGCCGTGGCGGATCAGCTTGGCGAGGTACCCTTCCATCGAGTGGAACGGCACACCGGCCATGACCACGGGTTGTCCGGCCGACTGGCCGCGGGTGGTGAGTGTGATGTCGAGCAGGCGCGCAGCCTTCTCCGCGTCCGCATAGAACATCTCATAAAAATCCCCCATGCGGTAGAAGAGCAGCGTGCCCGGAAAGTCTGCTTTCAGACCCAGGTACTGCTGCATCATGGGGGTGTGCGGTGGCGCGGTGTCGGTCATCCCGCTGAGTCTATCAACTCAGCCCGCCATTCTGCCGGCTCGGCTCAGCTGAAAACGCTGCCGTACTGCTTGCGCAAGTCGCCCTTTTGCACCTTGCCGGTACCCCCCACCGGCAGGGACTCCAGAAACACCACGTCGTCGGGTACCCACCACTTGGCGACCTGGGTTTCCAGAAACTTCAGGATTTCGTCCTTTTCCAGTGCGTGGCCGGGTTTGCGCACGATGAACATCAGGGGGCGTTCGTCCCACTTGGGGTGCTTCACGCCAATCACCGCTGCCATGGCCACGGCCGGGTGGGCGACGGCGGCGCTCTCCAGGTCGATGGAACTGATCCATTCACCCCCGGTCTTGATCACGTCCTTGGTGCGGTCGCGGATCTGCATCACCCCGTCGGGGCTGATGGTGGCAATGTCGCCCGTGGGGAACCAGCCGTCCACCAATGGCGAGCGGTCGGCCTTGAAGTAGGAAGACAGCACCCACTGCCCGCGCACCATCAGCTCACCCTGGGATTCACCGTCACGGGGCAGGGTGGCGCCCTGTTCGTCCACCACCTTGATCTCCACGCCAAACATGGTCCGCCCCTGTTTGGCCAGGTGGGCATGTTTTTCTTCAGCGGGCCAGCCCTTTGCCGCAGGCATCAGACCGCCCATGGTGGCTGCGGCCGTGGTTTCGGTCATGCCCCAGCCGTGGCGCACTTCGACCTGGTAGGTATCCATGAACTTGGCGATCAGCGAGCGTGGCATGGCCGAACCACCCACCAGGGTGCGGCGCATGGTGGTGAACTTCAGTCCGTTCTGCTCGACGTGGGCCAGCAGCAGTTGCCAGATGGTGGGAACGCCAGCACTCACGGTGACGCCTTCGGACTCCATCAGTTCATACAGGGACTTGCCATCCAGTCCCGGGCCGGGCAGCACCAGCTTGGCGCCTGCAATGGGTGCAGCATAGGGAATGCACCAGGCGTTGACGTGGAACATCGGCACCACGGGAAGAATGGCGTCGGCTGGCGAGAGCGACAGGATGGACGGGTTGCAGCCCGAGATGGCGTTGAGCACGATGGCCCGGTGGGAGTACATCACGCCTTTGGGGTTGCCGGTGGTGCCCGAGGTGTAGCACAGGGCGGCACCGGTGCGCTCGTCGAATTCGGGCCACGCAAACTGGTCGCTGCAGGGCGCTATCAGGTCTTCATACGACGTGACGTTGGCCACGCCTTCGATGGTCGGCGTGTGGGCCGCATCGGCCAGGCAGACCCAGGCACGCACCATAGGGCAATGGGCTGCAATGCCCTTGACCAGTGGCGCAAACGTGGCGTCAAACAGCACCACCTGGTCTTCGGCGTGGTTGATCACGTAGATCAGCTGCTGCGGGTGCAGGCGCGGGTTGCAGGTGTGCAGCACCATGCCACTGCCGGAGACGGCGTAGTAGGTCTCCATGTGGCGGTGGTTGTTCCAGGCAATGGTGCCTACCGCGTCACCACCCTTGAGGCCCAGGCCGGCCAGTGCGTTGGCCAGCTTGCGCGCGCGGGTGCCGCACTGGGCGTAGGTATAACGGAACAGCGGGCCGTGGGTCTCGCGGGAGACGATTTCTGCCTCCCCGAATTGCGCAGCAGCATGTTCAATGACGCTGGACAGCAGCAAGGGGCGGTCCATCATGAGGCCAGGTTGAAGCATGGGGTGTGTCTCCTGTTGGAATAGTTATGTGTTGTGGTGTGTCGAAGAACTTCAGGCGGCCAGCATGTTGCGCAGCCGCTGCGCAATGATGCTTTCGGCCTCGCGCATGATGCGGTCGATCAGTTCCTTGACGGTGGGCACGTCATGGATCAGTCCGGCCACCATGCCGCAGGACCAGGCGCCCGCGTCCATCGTGCCGTCTTTCATGATGCGCGGGTAGACACCAGCCACTTCTTCCATGATGTCGTCGAACTGGATGGTGGCACCCAGCGCGCGTTCCTTCTCCAGCAGGCGGTTCACGGCGGCGTTGCGCAGGACGCGCTCGGTGTTGCGCAGGGGGCGCATCACCAGGCGCGTGTCGAGTTCGGTGGCAGCCACAATGGCCTGCTTGACGTTGGCATGCACGGGCGCCTCCTGGGTGGCAATAAAGCGCGTACCCATGTTGATGCCCTCGGCGCCCAGGCACAGGGCGGCTGCCAGAGAGCGGCCATCGGCCATACCGCCCGATGCGACAAATGGAATCTTGAGTTCATCGGCGGCGCGGGGCAGCAGGATGAAGTTGGGCACATCGTCCTCGCCCGGGTGGCCACCGCACTCAAACCCGTCCACGCTGACCGCATCGCAGCCAATGGATTCAGCCTTGAGCGCATGGCGCACCGAGGTGCATTTGTGAATGACCTTGATGCCGGCTTCGTGCAGCGCGGGCAGGTATTTTTGCGGGTTGTTTCCGGCAGTCTCCACCGCCTTGACGCCGCCGTCGATGATGGCCTGGATGTAGCCAGGGTAATCGGGCGAGCTGACGGTGGGCAGAAAGGTGAGGTTCACGCCAAAGGGCTTGTCGGTCATCTCGCGGCAGCGGCGGATCTCGTTGGCCAGGTCCTTCGGGGAGCGCTGGGTCAGGCCGGTAATCATGCCCAGACCGCCTGCGTTGGAGACGGCGGAGGCCAGTTCGGCAAACCCCACAAAATGCATACCCCCCTGAATGATGGGGTGCTCAATGCCAAACAGTTCGGTGATTTTGGTCTTCATGGTCGTTGGTTCCTTTCGCGGCAATTATGGGTTGCAGCCTGAAAAAAGGAAGCATTGCCAGCGGGTTTTGCGTCGCCGTGGTGACCAATGGAGTTTGCCGAGCTATTATCCGTGTCTATAGACAGACAACACGGAATGAAACCGGCCCGATCAGTGGAGAAGACCCCAGACAACACCACGTCAGGTGGCACTGCGCCATTGGGTGATGGCCGTCTGGACTTTTTTGGAGTGGATGTCGGCGCCATGTTCAAGGCGTTTTTCGACCAGAGCCCCGAAGCCATCGCACTTACCCGTGTCCGCGATGATGCCATCGTGGAAGTCAACCAGGAGTGGGTCAAGCTCACGGGCCTGCCCCGTGACCAGGTGCTGGGCCGCACTGCAGTGGAGATTGGCCATTGGCGAGACGCAGGCATGCGCGCCCAGGCGATGCATGGCATCAAGACCAATGGCCGGGTGACTGACCTGGATGTGATGCTGAATATGGCCGGTGGCGTGGCGCGGCTGGTGCGCCTCAATGCCGTGCTGGTCCATGTGCCAGCTGGTCCGTTTGTCCTGATTTACCTGCGCGATGTGACGGCCGAACTCATGGCTCAGGAAGCGCTCAAGGCCACTGAGCTGGAACTGGCGCAAACCAACGAAAAGCTCAATCGGCAGGTCAAGCTGCATGAAATGACCGAGGCCATGGCCAGACTGGGCCACTGGGTGCATTACCCGGGTGCCGAGGAGGTTCAGTTGTCGCCAGGCTACAGCGTGCTGGCCAACATTGGGGACACAACGCATGCGCCGGTGGGCGACCATCTGAAAAGTGTCGTGCCCGAGGATCGGGACATCGTCACGGGTGCGCTCAAGCGCATGGATGGCAAGTTGGTGGAGTACCGTTGGCATCGCCCGGATGGCCGCGTCGTCTGGATACGGTCACGTATGCACCGGCAAATTGAAAACGGTGTGGTCAAAGCCGACTTTGGCATCGTGCAGGACATTACGGCCGAACGGGAGTCCATGCAGCAGGTGGCCGAGCAACTCGCTGCCATGCGCCAGAGCGAGGCCAGGTTCCGCGCATTGACCGAGTTGTCGTCGGACTGGTTCTGGGAGCAGGACGAGCAGTTCCGGTTTACCCGTGTGGATGGCAATCTGGAAGCCTCCAATGCCCTTCCGTCTCCGTCCTACGTAGGCAAGACGCGGTGGGATTCCGGGGTGCAAGGGGTCAGTCCAGAGCGGTGGGCTGCACACCGTGCGGCAGTGGAGGCCCACGAGGTGTTCCATGACTTCGAGATGCAGCGCCTGCGGGCGGATGGGTCGCCTATGTGGGTGACGATCAGCGGCGCCCCGATATTCGATGACAACGAAGTCTTCAAGGGTTACCGGGGTACCGGCCGTGACATCAGCGAACGCAAACGCGCGGAAGCCGACATTTTGCGTCTGGCGTTTTACGATTCGCTCACAGGCCTGCCTAACCGGCGGCTACTGATGGACCGTCTGACCCAGGCGATGGAGTTCAGTGCGCGCCGCATCAGCCACGGCGCACTGCTTTTCATCGATCTGGACAACTTCAAGGTCCTCAACGACACCCTGGGACACCAGATGGGTGACGAGTTGCTCAAGCAAGTGGCCGAGCGTCTGATCCAGTGCGTCCGCAGCGTGGATACAGTGGCGCGCCTGGGGGGCGATGAGTTCGTGGTGATGATGGAGGACATGGGCGAGTCGCCCATCGACGCGGCAGCCCAGGCGGAAATGGTGGGCAAGAAGATTCTCGGTGCGTTGAACCAGGAGTTCCTACTCGCCGGAAACCGCCACCACAGCTCACCGAGCATTGGCATCACCCTGTTTTTCCAGCACATGCATACGCTGGATGAGCTGCTCAAACGCGCCGATCTGGCCATGTACCAGGCCAAAGGCGCCGGGCGCAACACGATGCGTTTTTATGACCCCGAGATGCAGGCGGTCGCCAGTGCGCGGGCAGTGCTGGAAGCAGACATGCGCCTGGGACTGCAGCGTAGCGAGTTCATGCTGCATTACCAGCCGGTGGTGGACGAGCAGGCGACCATGACCGGCGTGGAGGCCCTGCTGCGTTGGAACCATCCCAAACGGGGCCTGATTTCTCCGGCAGAGTTCATTCCAGTGGCGGAGCAGACCGGTCTGATTCTGCAACTTGGGGCATGGGTGCTGGAGCAGGCTTGCGCGCAGCTGGTGGCCTGGAGCGCGGTGCCTTCAACCCAGCGACTGTCTATTGCCGTCAATGTCAGTGCGCGGCAGTTCCGGCATTCTGATTTTGCGACACAGATACTTTCCCTTTTGCGCACCAGCGGAGCCAATCCCTATCGCCTCAAGATGGAGTTGACGGAGAGCCTGTTGCTCAGCGATATCGACGATGCCATTGACAAGATGGGCGAGTTGCGCTCCATCGGCGTGGGCTTCTCGCTGGACGATTTTGGTACCGGATATTCTTCCTTGAGCTACCTCAAACGCCTGCCGCTGGACCAACTCAAGATCGACCAATCCTTTGTACGTGATGTGTTGACCGATCCCAATGACGCCGCCATTGCGCGCACCATTCTGAATCTGGCCCAAAGTCTGGATCTGGGTGTGGTGGCTGAAGGGGTGGAAACCGAGGGGCAACGTGATTTCCTGCTGAAGAATGGCTGCAGGGCGTTCCAGGGATACCTGTTTGGGCGGCCCGTACCTTTGCACCAGCTGGAGTTGTCCTAGGCATGGGAATTACAGAGTCGGCCGACAGCGCCCCTATGCAGGCTGACATGCTGATCGGCACTTTTGACGAGAGCCCGATGGCGATCTCGGTGAGCCGCCTGAGCGACGGGTGCTTTGTCCATGTGAACGCGCGCTGGTGTGAGCTCATGCACATGACGCGTGAAGAGGTGCTGGGGAAGGACTCGGTGTTTGTCGGCGTATGGGCGGATGCCGACGCGCGTCGCAAGGTTTTGAGCCAGATGAGGCTTGCCGGCAAGGCGCCAGACGGTGTTCCACCATCCGTGACATTTCCATATCGGCGGCGTGATGGTCGCGAAATGCAACTCCAGATGCAGGGTGCAAGAGTCAATCTGGCGGGCGTAGACCATGTGATTACCTACGTCACGGACGTGACGGACCAACACCGGGCGCGGCAGGCTTTGCAGCACAACCAGAACGTACTTGAGCGGCTCAACGAAGATATCTCCAGTCAGATGGAGCTGTACGTGTTGACCGAAAGTCTGGCCAGGGTGGGGCACTGGAGGGTCGATGCCGGCGATTCTCGGCCCCAATGGTCCCAGGGACTGTACGACCTGACAGGCCTCGAAAACACGGGAAGTCTGTCCTTCACAGAAGCCAGGTCGCGCATTGCGCCGCAGGACTGGCCCCTGTTTATGGCCGCACGTGAGCGTCTGGATGGGGAAATGGTCGAATACCGCTGGAACCACCCCGACGGCGAAGTCCGCTGGTTACGCAGCCGCATGCGCAGGCATCACCGGGCGGATGGCAGTTTTGTGGATATTGGTGTGGTGCAGGACTACACCAGCGAGCGCAAGACCAAGATGGCGCTGCAGGACCAACTGGACGTGATCCAGCGGTTGACCAGCAAGCTGCCCGTGATGGTCTTTCAACTTGCGAGGCTCGACGAAACGCACAACAGATTCGTATTTGTCAACGATGCGGTGGAAACCATTTTTGGCGTGACGCCGGAGCAGGCGGTTGCCGATGCGAAAGCCGTGTTCCGGCGGGTTCACCATGACGATATCGGCGGCGTGGTGAAGACCATGCAAGACAGCGCCAGGGACCGGACGCCCTGGGTCCACGAGTTTCGCGTTCAGCAGCCCGATGGAGCGGTGCGGTTTCTTCTCGGCAAAGCCATGGTCGCGGAAGAGCATTCGGGGCAGGTGGTGGCGTACGGTTCCGTGACCGACCTGACGGATCAGCGTGCGTCCCAGGTCTCGCTGATGGAGAGTGAATCGCGCTTTCGTGCGCTCACTGAGTTGTCTTCCGACTGGTACTGGGAGCAGGATGCTCAGTTCCGCTTTGTGCGGCTGGATGGCAGCCTGGTCAACCAGGCCGGACGCACCGGAAACAGCAGCCTGGGCAAGACGCGTTGGGAAGTGGGTGCGCTCAACATGACTGCGCAAGACTGGGAGGCGCACCGGTCGGTGCTGGAAGCCCATGCCGAATTCCGGGATCTGGAGCTCCGCGACGTGGATTACCGGGGACGTCCTTTCTGGATGTCGATCAGCGGAGCCCCCTTCTTCGATGCACAGGGACAGTTTCAGGGCTACCGGGGCGTGGGGCGCAACATCACGGCGCGTAAACGTGCTGAGGAAAAAATCACGCGGCTGGCATTTTTTGATGTGTTGACAGGTCTGCCCAACCGTCGCCTGCTGATGGACCGCTTGCAGCAGGCGCTGGCCGTGAGTGCACGGGACCGTTCCGCCGGAGCCTTGCTGTTCATTGACCTGGATAACTTCAAGGACCTGAACGACTCCCAGGGGCATGACGTGGGCGATCTGCTGTTGAAAGAGGTCGCCGCGCGCATTGAAACCTGCCTGCGCGAAGTGGATACCGTGGCACGCCTGGGTGGCGACGAGTTCATCGTGATGCTCCAGTCACTGGGGCCTGACCTGGCCCAGGCGGCAGCCCAGGCGGAAGTCGTGGCGCAGAAAATCCTGGCTGCCCTCAACCAGACCTACATGTTGCGCACCCTGGAGCACCACAGCACCCCCAGCATTGGTATCACGCTGTTTGAAGACCACATCCAGACCGTGGACGAGTTGCTCAAGCAGGCTGATCTGGCCATGTACGAGTCCAAGGCTGCAGGGCGCAATACCCTGCGCTTTTTCGATCCCGAGATGCAGGCCATGGTGGCCCAGCGGACGGAGCTCGACAGTGATTTGCGGCTGGGCCTGCGGCGCGGAGAACTGGTGCTGTATTACCAGCCCGTGGTGGATGCGCACCGACGCGTCACCGGGGTGGAAGCGCTGGTGCGCTGGCGGCACCCTGCCAAGGGGCTGGTGCCTCCGGCGGACTTTATTCCCATGGCGGAGCAGAGTGGTCTGATTCTGCCGCTGGGCGACTGGGTCATGGAAACCGCATGTCTGCAGCTGGCGCAATGGGCACGACTCGGCGCAACGTCGAACCTGACGATGGCCGTGAATGTCAGTGCACGCCAGTTCCGGCGCCCTGATTTTGTGCAGCGGGTGGAAGCCCTGCTGGAGACGACCGGTGCCAAAGCCCCGTTGCTCAAGTTGGAGCTGACCGAGAGTCTGCTACTGAGCGATGTGCAGGATGCGGTGCGCAAGATGACCGAGTTGGGCGCACGGGGTGTCAAATTCTCGCTGGACGACTTCGGGACCGGGTATTCGTCGCTCACCTACCTGAAGATGCTGCCACTGGAGCAGCTCAAGATCGACCAGTCGTTTGTCCGCGATGTTCTGACCGATGCCAACGACGCTGCCATTGCCAGAACCGTGCTGGCACTGGGCCACAGTCTCGGGCTCAGTGTCGTGGCAGAAGGCGTGGAAACCGCAGGGCAACTGGAGTTTCTGTTGCAGCACGGATGCACGCAGTTTCAGGGCTACCTGTTTGGTCGTCCGGTGCCGATTGAGGCACTGCAACTGGACGACCCTGCGGCCTATATCTGACCGCCCCGCAACGAGCGCTTAGAACGGCGCGTCGCTGCTGCCGCTGCTTTCTTCTGCCGGTGCAGGAGCTTGCGCCGCCTGGCGCAGGGACGCTTTTTCTCCGGCGCTGGCAAACTTGCTGTACTTGCCCAGCAGGCTCACCAGTTGTCCGTACACACGCGGGGTGCCGGCCAGGCATTCCTGTTGTTCCAGGAAATCGGCTTCGCCCGTGAAGTTACCCACCAGGCCGCCCGCCTCGGTGATCAGCAGCGATCCTGCGGCCACATCCCAGGGCTGCAGGCCAAATTCGAAGAAACCATCGGTGAAACCGGCAGCCACATAGGCCAGGTCCAGCGCGGCGGCACCAGGGCGGCGCAGGCCGGCGGTGCGCTGCATCACATCGCCCATCATGGCCAGGTACTGGTTGAAGTTGTCACCCGGGCGGAACGGGAAGCCGGTGGAAATCAGGCTCTGCTTGAGTTCGGTGCGCTTGGAGACGCGGATGCGGCGGTCGTTCAGGTAGGCACCGCGTCCCTTGGTGGCGGTGAACAGGTCGTTGCGGGTGGGGTCGTACACCACCGCCTGCTCGATCTTGCCCTTGACGGACAGCGCAATGCTGACGCAGTACACCGGCAGGCCGTGGATGAAGTTGGTGGTGCCGTCCAGCGGATCGATGATCCAGACGAATTCGGAGTCTTTGGCGCCGTGTTCACGGCCGGATTCTTCTGCCCAGATGCCGTGACCGGGATAGGCCGTCAGCAGGGTTTCGATGATCGCCTGCTCTGCAGCATGGTCCACTTCGGTGACAAAGTCGTTGGCTTTCTTTTGGGAGATGCGGACGGACTCGATATCCAGCGCAGCGCGGTTGATGATGGAACCGGCGGCGCGGGCGGCCTTGACGGCCACGTTGATCATGGGGTGCAGATTGGGCGACATAGATTGTTGGGGGAAGAGCAAAACGGGACCGGCTGGCGATGCAGGCGGCGACAATAGGGCTATTTTAACGGCAGGGGCTCGGTTGCACACCCTAATGCCCATTTTTCCCTGAGCTCATCCGCATGCAGACCCGATTCATCCTTATCAACACCAGCCATGCCGGCAATGTGGGCGCTGCCGCCCGGGCCATGAAGACCATGGGTTTTGACGATCTGGTGCTGGTGGCGCCGCGCTGGGCCAATGTGCTGCGCCGCGAAGAAACCATCCAGCGGGCCAGTGGAGCCCTGGATGTGCTGGAGAAATGCCGCATTGTGGAAACGCTGGACGAGGCGCTGGATGGCATGACCCACCTGTGCGCCACCGCCATGACGCCGCGCGACTTTGGCCCGCCCACGACCACGCCGCGTGAGCATTTTGAAATGCTATCAAAAAAGGAGCATTGTGCGCATATTCCTCGGGGGCTAGAGCCCGATTTGGCATCAAAGACAGGGGCTGAGGGGCAATTCTCCGCCGGGCCGCCCCAAGGAGCTCTGGACCGCTTGGCGGCCAGCGCCGCTAGGCAATTAGCCCCCTCGGGGGGCAGCGACCCGCGTAGCGGTGGAGCGTGGGGGCCACAGTCTGGTGTGGGGTTTTTGTTCGGTTCCGAGCGTTTCGGCATGCGCAACGAAGATGTGTACCGCTGCCATGTCTGCCTGAGTATTCCCAGCAACCCGAAATTCGGCTCGCTGAATATTGGTGCGGCGCTGCAGGTGATTGCCTACGAATGGCGTCTGGCGCTGGGCGGGTTCAGCCAGCAAGCCGCCACCGCGCCCAGCACCCTGGCCGATGCGGGGCAGGTCGCTGGCATGCTGGGGCATCTGGAGCAGTCGCTGGTGCATCTGGGTTTTCTGGACCCTGCGGCGCCCAAGAAACTGATGCCCAGGCTCAATGCACTGTTCAACCGGGCGGATGTCACCCAAGAGGAAATCCATATTTTGCGCGGTATTGCCAAAGCCATCCTGCAGACAGAGCCTCCGCGCAGGGGATAGACTAGACGCATGTTTGCCCGCCTACGCTCCGATATCCAGTGCATTCTTGACCGCGACCCGGCTGCGCGCAGCACCTGGGAGGTGCTGACCTGCTATCCCGGTCTGCATGCAGTGGTCCTGCACCGTCTGGCGCACTGGTGCTGGACGCACGGACTCCAATGGCCCGGACGGTTTATTTCCCATATCGCCCGCTTTTTCACGGGGATCGAAATCCATCCTGGCGCCAAGATCGGCCAGCGCGTGTTCTTTGACCATGCCATGGGCGTGGTCGTCGGCGAAACGGCCGAAATCGGCGATGGCTGCACGATTTACCAGGGCGTCACCCTGGGTGGAACCTCGTTGTACAAGGGCGTCAAACGCCACCCCACTCTGGGCAAAGACGTCGTGGTCAGTGCGGGCGCCAAGGTGCTGGGTGGATTTTTGGTGGGCGATGGTGCCAAGATCGGCAGCAATGCGGTGGTCATCAAGCCGGTGCCTGCCGGCGCCACCGCCGTGGGCATTCCGGCGCGCATCATTCCCAGCAAGAGCGGCGAGAGTGCCGATGTCACCACCGCCGAGCCCAAATTCACGGCCTATGGCATCACCCAGGAAGACGACCCGGTCAGCCAGGCACTGCGTGGGCTGATTGATTCAGCGTCGGGGCAGGAACATCAGATTGCGCTGCTGTGGAAGGCGGTCGAAGCCCTGTCTGTCAACCGCACAGAGCCGGAGTGCTGTGTGCCCACCGACGCCGCGCGCACCGAGTGCTTCGAGGCCGAGAAGCTCAATCAGCTGGTGGGGAAATAAGGTCCACCCCCGTTGAGGCTCACTGCGTGTCCCTTGCAGGGGGCGACACCAGTGGCCTGGCATAGCCAGTTCCACGGTGTCCTTGGCCTAATTACTTGCTCCGGACAGCGTTTTTTGGCCGGAAGGCCTTGCAGACCTCGTCGTGGGTTTCCAGGTACGGGCCGCCAATGAGGTCGATGCAATAGGGCACTGCGGCAAAGATGCCGGGTACGATGGATTTGCCGTCTGCGTCTTTCAGCCCTTCAAGGGTTTCGGCAATCGACTTGGGCTGGCCCGGCAAATTGATGATCAGGCTCTGGTCGCGAATCACCGCCACCTGGCGCGACAGGATGCCGGTGGGCACAAACTTCAGGCTGATCTGGCGCATTTGTTCGCCAAATCCCGGCATTTCCTTGTGCGCCACGGCCAGCGTGGCTTCGGGCGTCACATCGCGCAGGGCAGGACCGGTGCCGCCGGTGGTCAGCACCAGGCTACAGCCTGCATCCACCAGTTCGATCAGCGTGGCGCTGATGCGCGCCTGCTCATCGGGAATCAGGCGCGGCTCGAACGTGATGGGGTTTTTCAGGGCCCGGGTCAGCCATTCCTGCAATGCCGGAAGCCCCTTGTCTTCGTAGACGCCGGTGGAAGCACGGTCGCTGATGGACACAATGCCGATCTTGACGCTGTCTTGGGGGTCAGTTGCCACGGTCACACCTCGTCCGGATCGTTGTAAGGGGCTTCTTCGCGGGGCTGCTCACCTTCTGCATGTTCCAGCAGGGTGCTGCGCACCAGTTGAAAGATCTCGCGGTAGGCGCGGCCATGGCGCAATGCCTCGCCGGGCTTTTCGGGCTTGGCATCTTTGCGGGCCTGGCGCACCAGCGCGCGCAGTTGCTGGCTGTCGGTGGCCGGGCTGATATTGAGCCACTGCCCAACAGCGTCGTCATCGGCAATCAGGCGGTCGCGCCATTGCTCAGCCTGGTGCAGGGCCAGGGTTTCCTGGGCTGAGGGCATGTGCTGCTCTTCCAGCATGGCGCGGATTTCGTCGAGTTTGGCGGGTTCGAGCTTGCGCATGAGTTTGCCAATGAACTGCATCTGGCGGCGCTTGCCTTCGAAGTTGGTGATGCGCTTGGCCTCAAGCACACCGTCCACCAGCTTGTCGGGCAGTTCCAGTTTGGTCATCAGGTCGGTGCGCAGGGTGAGCAGGTCTTCGCCCAGTTTCTGCAGCTCGGTGCTTTCGCGTTTCAGGTCCGTGCGGCTAAGCTCATCGGTGCCCTTGAGCTCGCGTTTGTATTCCAGGTCGAGGGGGCTGCCTTCGGCGACGAATTGGCCCCTGACGAAATAGCCTTTTTTAAGTTTGCGTGACATAGCCAAGTATCATAGCCTTCGCCATGAAGAAACCCCAAGCCTCCCTCTCCCGCACCACTTCCACCAAAGCCGCAGACAGCGGATTTGCCTATAGCCGCCCTTTTTTCGAGTCGCTGGTGGACACCGCGCTGGATGAGGCGAAAAAGCTCGGAGCCACGGATTGTGGTGCCGAAGTATCCGAAGGCTGCGGCCTGAGCGTGTCGGTGCGCAATGGCGAGCTGGAGAATGTGGAGCGCAACCGCGACAAGTCGCTGGGCGTGACGGTGTACCTGGGCCATCGCCGTGGCAACGCCAGCACGTCGGACTTTTCGCCCGCAGCGATTGCGCAAACGGTGCGCGCCGCGTACGACATCGCCCGCTTCACCGCCGAAGATCCGTTTGCGAGCCTGCCCGACGCCGAGGATATCGCGCCCGAGGTTGAGCGTGCGCGCAAGCTCGATCTGTTCCACCCCTGGGCCATCACCAGCGAAGAGGCTGCGCGTCTGGCACTGGAGTGCGAGGGCGCAGCCCTGTCGGTGGACAAACGCATTACCAATAGCGAGGGCGCAGCCGTGTCGGCGCAGCAATCGCATTTTTTCAGTGCCCACACCCGTGGATTCCGTGGTGGCTATGCCAGTTCGCGGCACTCAATGTCGGTGTCGCCCATCGCCGGACGGGGCGACGACATGCAGCGCGACGCCTGGTACAGCTCCATGCGGGATGCCGCCGAGCTGGCCTCGCCCCAGGCGATTGGCAGGTATGCGGCCGAGCGCGCCCTGAGCCGCCTGCACGCGCGCAAGATTGCGACCGTTGAATGCCCTGTGCTGTTCGAGTCGCCTCTGGCCGCCGGGCTGCTGGGGGCTTTTGTGCAGGCTATCAGTGGCGGTGCGCTCTACCGCAAGAGCAGCTACCTGCTCGATTCGCTGGGCAAGCAGGTGTTCCCCAAACATATCGATATTGCCGAAGACCCGTTTGTCCTGCGCGGCAAGGGCAGTTCGCCGTTCGATGACGAAGGCGTGCGTGTGCAGGCCCGCAAGGTGGTGGATGCCGGGCGCGTGCAGGGCTATTTCCTGAGCAGCTATTCGGCCCGCAAGCTCGGCATGCGCACCACCGGCAACTCGGGTGGATCGCACAACCTGACGTTCACTTCGCGCCTCACGAAGTCCGGCGATGACCTCGATGCCATGCTGCAAAAGCTCGGTACTGGCCTGTTTGTGACCGAGCTGATGGGGCAGGGCGTCAATTACGTCACCGGTGACTATTCGCGCGGAGCCAGCGGCTTCTGGGTGGAGAAGGGCCGCATTGCCTTCCCGGTGCAGGAGATCACCATCGCCGGCAACATGAAGGCCATGCTCAAGGGCATTGAGGCGGTGGGGGCAGATGCCTACAACTACGGTGCGAAGACCGTGGGCTCGATCCTGATCAACCGCATGAAGGTGGCCGGTAGCTAGTTGCCCCCACGCTCCGCCGCTGCGCGGGTCGCTGCCCCCCAAGGGGGCCGCATTTCGCCTTGGGGCGGCCCGGCGGCGAAACCTCTGATCTCTTTAGCCTGCCAAAGCCGTTTTGACCGCCGCAGACACGGTGCCCATTTCCGCTTTGCCGGCCAGGCGGGTCTTCACCACGCCCATGACCTTGCCCATGTCCCCGGGGCCGGAGGCGCCCAGTTCGGCCACGATGGCTTTGACTTCTGCCAGAACCTCGTCTGCCGACATGCGCTGCGGCAGGTAGGCCTGCAGCACTTTCATTTCGGCCGCTTCCTTGTCGGCCAGATCGGTCCGCTCGGCTTTCTGGAACGCTTCAATCGAGTCCTTGCGCTGCTTGATCAGCTTGTCCACCAGGGCCACGACTGCGGCGTCGTCCAGCACCACACGCTCATCCACTTCCTTCTGCTTGCAGGCCGCCAGCAGCAGGCGGATGGTGCCCAGGCGCTCGCTGTCCTTGGCGCGCATGGCGGTCTTCATGTCTTCGGTGATCTGGTCTTTGAGTGACATCGCGGTGGTTCCTGAATAGTGGTCAATGGGGCTGTACAAAGAAAAAAAGCCCGCCGGAGCGTCCCCAAGCGAGCTTTTGTGGCCTTGAGAGGCTGTACCGGATCAGTACATCTTCTTGGGCAATTGCATGCTGCGGATGCGCTTGTAGTTACGCTTGACGGCAGCTGCCTTCTTGCGCTTGCGCTCTGCAGTGGGCTTCTCATAGAACTCGCGCGCGCGCAGGTCTGTCAGCAGGCCCAGTTTTTCAATGGTGCGCTTGAAGCGACGCAGGGCGACGTCAAAGGGCTCGTTTTCTTTTACACGGATCGTTGTCATTACGTAATGAATTCCAAAATGTGCTGATCAGGGGGTGCTGGGGGAAGATCGGGCCCCAAGCGCCATGTTCAGCGGTATTCCTCATCTATAACTAGTATTGGCTGATGAGGGTTGGCCAAGTTAGCCTGCGATTATAGCGGTTTCAGCCGCGCTGCCAACCCATGGGCGCAGGCAAATGCGCTGGACCAGGCCCACTGGAAGTTGTAGCCCCCCAGCCAGCCGGTCACATCCACCACCTCGCCAATGAAAAACAGGCCTGGCTGCTTCGACTCCAGGGTCTGGCTGGAAAGCACCTTGGTGTCCACGCCGCCCGCGGTCACTTCGGCTTTTTTGTAGCCTTCGGTGCCGGTCGGGGTGAGTTCCCAGCGCGACAGGCGCTCGGCCAGGGCGGTCAGGGCCTTGTCGGACGCTTCGTTGATGGGGCGATGCCAGTTATGGCCCAGCGCCGCGTCCTGGGCCACCCAGGTGTCGGCCAGCCGCGAGGGGACCAGCGCAGCGAGCTCATTGGCGATGAGCCTGCGTGACGTTGCCTTGGCCTCGCTCAGGTACTGCGCCATCGGGGTGTCGGGCGCCAGATTCAGGCGAATGGGCGTGCCTTCCTGCCAGTAGCTCGAAATCTGCAGCACGCCCGGGCCGCTCAGGCCCCGGTGGGTGAACAACAGGTCTTCGCGAAACGCCATGCTGGTTTTTTTGCTGCCAGTGGCAATCTCCACTGGCAACGACAGGCCCGAAAGCTGGGCGAACGGGGCCCAGGCGGCTTCGTCAAATGTCAGCGGCACCAGGGCCGGGCGTGGGGTGACCATTGGCAAGTCAAACTGTTTGGCGACCCGGTAGCCGAAATCGGTAGCGCCAATCTTCGGGATCGACAGACCGCCGGTGGCCATGACCACCGCCCCGCAATGGATGGTGCCGCGGTCACTATCCATTTCATAGCTGCTTGCGCTGATTCCATGGGGGCTGGAGGTGAAAAACCGTATATTTTTGACAGCGCAGGGCTGCCAGCGTTCCACGCCACCCGCGGCGCATTCGGCCAGCAGCATGGCAACGATGTCTTCGGCCGAGCGGTCGCAAAACAGCTGTCCCTTGTGCTTTTCGTGGAACGGGATCTGGTGCTTTTGTACCAGCGCAAGAAAGTCGCGCGGCGTGTAGCGCGAGAGCGCAGATTTGGCAAAGCGCGGGTTGTCGCTGAGAAAGTTGGCAGCCGTCACGTCGGTGTTGGTGAAATTGCAGCGGCCTCCGCCCGAGATGCGGATTTTTTCGGCCACCTTTTCGCTGTGGTCCACCACCAGCACCTTGAGGCCCAGTTGCCCCGCCACGCCTGCACAAAACAGGCCGGCCGCCCCGGCGCCCACGATCACTACGTCAAAACTATGCATGGAGCGCAGTGTAGAGGACCGCGCTGCGACCCCGCCGGAGAAAGACAGCGTCAGGCAGTGCGAACTTGCAGCTCGGGTACAGAAGCAGCGGCTACGCCCCGGATCACATCGCCAACCACGATGACGCTGGGGCTAGCCAGACCTTCGCGGGCGATGGTGGCCTGCAGCTCTGCCAGCGAGCAGGTCGCCTGGCGCTGGTGCGGCAGGCTGGCGTTCTGGATGATGGCCACGGGTGTATCGCCGGGCAGACCGAACAACAGTTCGTCCTGGATGTGGCCCGCACCACTGACGCCCATGTAGATCACCAGCGTGAGCCGGGCCTGGTGGGCGGTAGCGGCCAGCGCGCGCCAGTCGGTGCCGGTGTCGCCAGGTTTGGCATGGCCAGTGACAAACACCACGCCGTGCGCATGTTCGCGGTGCGTGAGCGGCACGCCCAGGGAGGTAACGGCGGCCAGACCGGCGGTGATGCCGTTGACCACCTGCACGCGGATGCCGGCTTCCTGCAGGTGCTCCACTTCCTCGCCACCGCGGCCGAAGAGGAACGGGTCGCCACCCTTGAGGCGCACCACGTTTTCGCCTTCCTGCACGGCGGTGATCATGAGCTTTTCGATGAAGGATTGCGGCGTGGACTTGCAACCCCCGCGCTTGCCCACATACACCACGCGTGCGCCTGGAGCGGCCATGGCCACGATGGCGTCACTGACCAGGTCATCGACCAGCAGCACGGTGGCCGCCTGGATGGCCTTGAGTGCCTTGAGGGTCAGCAGTTCGGGGTCGCCCGGTCCGGCGCCAACGAGGGTCACCTGACCGGTGGAAAAAGCAGGGGTGCGATGGATTGTCATAGTGATGCAACCATATGCAAGATATGGGCCACTTGCTGGGCAATCGGTGTGGGCACCGGCTGCTTGCCATCGAGCACATTGCGGATGTAGTTGGCAGTGCTGGTGGCGTCAATCGACTGCGGCAACTCGGGCAGGGTAGCCAGCGACCCGCCCTGGTGTTCCTGCAAGGCGATGGACTGGCCGTGCACAAAGCCCTGCATCTTGGGCGTGCGCCGCGCGTCGGCCACGGACTCGCCTTCGGTGCCGCGCAGCAACAGGGCGTTGGACTGCATCAGCGCCAGAGTCTCGGCCATGGACACCGCGTATTCCGGGTGGGTGTAGCTGGTGACCAGCAGGCTCTTGCCCGCGCACGGGTTCATCAGCTTGACCAGGCTGTGGGCGGGATTGCGCAAACCCACCACGCGGCGTACGTCCAGCAGGCGCTGCAGGCCGACGTTCAGCAGGCCGGTAGGCACAAACGCCAGCGTTCCAGGTGCTATGGAATTGATAGCTGTCTGCGCAGGTATACCAAGGGCTAGCAGCACTTCTGATGTCAAAACCCGGTTCGATTCGGTGGCCGTACCATGCACCAGCACCGGCAGACCTTCGCGTGCCAGCAGCAGGGCCAGCAGGGGGGTGAGCACCGGCAGCTTGCGCGCGCCGTTGTAGGTCGGGATGACCACCACCGGCTTGTCGCTGGCGGGAATGTGCTGCAGACGCTGGTGGGTGGCGTCCAGAAAACCGGCCATCTCTTCAGCGGTTTCTCCCTTGATGCGCATGGCCAGGCAAAACGCGCCGACCTCCAGATCGGTGACAGCACCGTCCAGCACCTGACCGAACAGATCGGCCGCCTGCTCACGCGTGAGTGCACGCGCACCGTCCTTGCCGCGCCCGATTTCCTTGAT
>Ga0209277_10000096_pt1 | contig 43874 bp, 38 predicted proteins | sample JI81AbrownDNA_FD_187503 | JGI IMG/M metagenome (GOLD analysis project Ga0209277, IMG submission 187503) | Wastewater effluent complex algal communities from Wisconsin, to seasonally profile nutrient transformation and Carbon sequestration -... | ecosystem: Engineered > WWTP > Effluent > Algae... | reverse complement strand
TGCGCCAGCACCAGGCTGAGTTGAAACTGCCTGCCGAGCGGCCGGGTTTCGGCCCGCTCGATCGCCACCGCGGGCATGCCCCGCTGGTTCAGCCACGCCAAAAAGAAGGCATCCAGATTCTGGCCGGACGCACGCTCGAAAGCGGCCTGCAGATCCGGCCAGGCCGCCACCCTGAAACGCCGGGCAGACCAGAATTCGCGAATCCCCTGGCGAAACGCGGTCTCGCCGATGCGCGCCTTCAGCATCACGAACAGCATGGCGGATTTTCCGTAGCCGACGGCCGCCTCGGCGCCGTGGGTGCGCGACCGGAAATCGCGTAGCGCAGGCTGCTCGTCGGCGGGCAGGGCCAGCGCATCGCGCAGCCAGCCCAGACGCATTTCGCTGGCGGCAGCCGGCGATTCGTCTTCCTTGAACGCGTAGTCCGCCATGAAGGTAGTCAGCCCTTCCGACCAGTTGCCGCGGGCATGATCGACGTAGACACCATTGCCCCACCAGTTGTGCAGCACCTCGTGGCCCAGCGATGTCTTGCGGATGAAAGGCAGGCGGATCACCGCCTCGCCCAGATAGGTGAGCGTGGGCATGCCGAAACCGGTGGGCAGCGGGCCGGCAACGATCGAAAACTCGTCGTAGGGGTAATCGCCGATCTCCCGGCTGTAGCGCTCGATGTAGCGCCGGCTATCGTCCAGGTAAGCCTCGGCCAGGCCGGGCGTGGCATCCAGCTCGGGCGAAAAATAGGTGCGCAGGTAAAGGGGCGGCGCGCCGCTACGCGACACGGCTCTTTCGCGCACCACCCAGGGGCCGGCCATCAGGTCGATCCCGTCGGTGGGCGGGAGGAATTCGAAGGTCGCCCGATAGGTGTCGCCGGGAGCAGCCGGCAGGGTTTCGGCCACCCGTCGTCCGGCCACCACGGCGCGCTGGCTGCCGGGCAAGGTGAGTTTCACGCGGTAGCTGATCATCGCCTGCGCCTGGGGATACCAAGCGCTGCCAGCGGGCAGGAAACTTCCCTCCGGCGAACTCATGGGCGGCATCCGCTGCAGCACACCCCGGTGATCCCGCTGGCGATCCAGCGGCGGCAGGCGCCCGGCGTACTCGAGCCGAACCCGCTCACCCGCCCGGTCCAGCCGGATGCGCCATTGCCGCAAACCGGCCGGGCCCGCCAGCGACTCTGCCTGCAGGGCACGCCCACCCGCAGAAACCGCGCCAACACGCAGCGACTCGTGCAGCAAAAACCGGAAATCGCGCTCCGCCGGGTTCAGCACGGCGCTCGCACTGAAATCCCGTGTTTGCGGATCGAGCACCACATCGAGTTCTATCGTCGGCGCGGCCCGGGCAAGCCCGCCGACGGCCAGCAACAGCGCCGGCAACAGCTTTTTCCAGCCACCGAAGCGCGTGAGCATGGCTCAGGGCCGCGCCGGAAAGCGGACAAGGATTTCGAGCTGCGCATCCTTGCGCGCCACCTTCAACGGCAGCCAGGTGCCGGGCGGCTGACGTCGAACCGCTGCGAGCACTTCGGCCGTGCCGGTGACGGGGCGCCCGGCCATTTCGACGATGCGGTCAGCCGCCAGCAGACCGGATTTTTCGGCCAGACTGCCGGCCGATACCTGGGCGATGCGGACGCCCATTTCACCCTTCTCGCCCTCTTCGAGCGTCACGCCAAGGCGCGGCGGCTCCGGGGCGGGCTGGGGCTTTTCCGGCAGCAGGAAAAAGGCACTGGCGAGCCCCGGTTGCAGGCTCCGGCACTCCTCTTTCGTCGAGGCCGGCAGCAGGCTTGCCACCCGCGTAACACCGAGATCGCGCAACTGGTGCGCCACGCCATGGCCAAAGCGGATATGCCCACTGCCCATGATGCCCACAACAAGCGGACGCTGCGGGCTGCCAGCAGGCGCGACACGCCGGGCCAAGGCTTCGGCCATCGCCCGGTCCCAGGTCAGTTGGGCATCGAGGAAATTCTCGAAGCTCCCCTGCCTGCCCGGTGCCTGGTTTCGGCCGGCCAGGTGGGCAAGGTGCATCTCACGCAAAAACTCGCGATAAGCCGTCGGCGGCGACGCAGCACGCCCGACACCATCGCGCTCTGCCACCGGCACGGCCTGCCCGCCCTTCTCGGAAATCGCCCGGATGAGCTTCTGGTCCACATTGAGCGCCACCATCGGAATGCGGTTGATGCGCGCAAACTCGAACAGCGGCAGATAAAGCTGCGGCGGAAAATTCCACACTTTCTCCCATTCGGCCTGGGCAAAAAAATCCTGGAGGCTCAACTGCCCGCTCACCCAGCGGTCGAGCACGGGCTGCACGCGCCGGGGAAACATCTCGAAGCCGATCACCAGGTCTGGCCGCTGGGCATGCAATGCCGCCAGCACCTGAAGCTGCCAGCGGTGATGATCCTCCACGTCGTGCTGCTCGCCGATCAGCACGACCTCGTTCGCCGCCGCATCGGCCAGAACACCGCCGGCAGGCACACCCAGGAGCCGCTTGCCATCGAAGGCCAGCCAACGCCCGGCCTCGCTGCAAGCCTGGGCGGGCTGGGGGCGCTCCGCGCCGGAGGCCGCCGGCCCGGCAAGGGCCACACCGGCGCCCGTCAAAAACAGCGCCAGGCCGATACGACGAAAACATCCAGCAGCCATCCTGAAAACCTCGTCTGTTTGCGCGACTTGTGCCGAAGGCCCGCCCCGCCATTTTTGCCAGTTCAGTCTCGAGGCCCGGCTGCCCGCAACGGCAGCGGTATCGAACCTGCAAAGAAAGATGCGCGTGTTGGCGTCCGACAAGCTTCCGGCGCAAAAGTTACGCTCCCCGCGCAATCGGAGCCCGCGCCAAGGCATGACTCGGGAAACCGGAGAGATGCTGGTAAGCAGGAATACCGATGGCACACCGAACGGCATGCCAGGAAAATCAGGCGACAAAAAAGCCCTTTGACATCAAGGGCTTTTTATCAAAAATGGCGGAGGCGGTGAGATTCGAACTCACGGACCCTTTCGGGCCGCCGGTTTTCAAGACCGGTGCAATCGACCACTCTGCCACACCTCCACAGGGCGCGCATTCTAACACGACCCGCGGCCTTGCCAAGCCAGGCCGGACGAGCGCAGGTGATGACTGACGGTTGAAACTTTAACCAGCCTTGGATACTCTCAAACACGGCAGGCCATACTGCTTTATATCAATACGGAGGATTTTCATGCAACTCGACACTTACGGTCAGCAAACGCAGGTTTTGTCGCAAAGCGCCAACCGCGTGCTGCGCAATACTTACATGCTGCTCGCACTCACCATGGTGCCGACCGTTGCCGGTGCGCTGCTGGGCGTGCAAATGCAGTTTTCGTTCATGGCCGGCAGCCCGTTCATCGCCTTCGCGCTGTTCCTGGGAATTTCGTTCGCCTTTTTCTATGGCATCGAAAAGAACAAGAACAACGGCCTCGGCGTCGCACTGCTGCTGGGCTTCACCTTCTTCATGGGCCTGATGTTGTCGCGCATCCTGCAGGCAGCACTCGGCTTCTCCAATGGCGGCTCGATGATCGCCCTGGCAGCGGGCGGCACCGGCGCGATCTTCGCCACGATGGCCGGCATTGCCAGCGTGTCGAAGCGTGATTTCACCAACATGGGCAAGTTCCTCACGGTTGGCCTGGTGGTCGTCCTGCTGGCAGTTGTCGCCAACATCTTCCTGCAGATGCCGGTGCTGCACCTGGTGATCTCGGCGGCCGTCGTGCTGCTGTTCTCGGGCTACATCCTCTACGACATCAGCAACATCGTGCGTGGCGGCGAAACCAACTACGTGACGGCCACGCTGGCCGTGTATCTGGACGTCTACAACGTCTTCACCAGCCTGCTGAACCTGATCATGGCTTTTGGCGGCGACCGCGACTGAACATTTTCAGCGCGCCAACACTAAAAAAGGCGACCTTTCCGGTCGCCTTTTTTTATGCCGTTCAGTCACGCTCGAACAGCGCAATCGACTCCACGTGCGAGGTCTGCGGGAACATGTTGGCGATACCGGCACCCTTGAGCGTGTAGCCCTTCTCCTTGATCAGCACGGCACAGTCGCGGGCCAGCGTTGCCGGATTGCACGAAACATAAACGATGCGCTTGGGCGAGGCTGCGCCGAGGGCCCTGACCACTGCGAGGGCACCCTCCCGCGGCGGGTCGATGAGCAGCTTGTCCAGCGGGCCAAGGGCGGCCAGGCTGTCTTCGGTGGCTTCGAAGAGATTCGCCGCATAGAATTCGCAGCGCCCGGCAAGACCATTGTCCGCCGCATTTTCACCCGCACGCCGCACCAGCGCCTCGCTGCCTTCGACACCCACCACATGCGCCCCCAGGCGGGCAATCGGCAGGCTGAAGTTGCCCAGCCCGCAGAACAGGTCGGCAATGCGCTCACCGGGCCGTGGATCAAGCAGCTGCATCGTGCGGCGCATCAGCAGCCGGTTGATGTCCATGTTGACCTGCGTGAAATCGGTCGGCCGAAAGGCCATCGACACGCCGAACTCCGGCAAGGTGTAGGCCAGCCCTGGCGCTTCGACCGGGTAAAGACGAAAGGCCGAATCCGGCCCGCCCGGCTGCAGCCATACCTGCACATTCTCTACCGCGGCAAAGGCCGCAAAGCGGGCATCGTCGGCCCCGCTGATCGGCTGCGTGTGACGAAAAACCAGCGCAGTAAGGCCTTCGCCAACGGCAATCTCGATCTGCGGAAGACAATCCCGCACGGACAAGCCCGCCACCAGCTCGCGCAGGCGCGGCACCATCTCCGAGACATGCGGCGGCAGGATTGCACAGCCTTCCATGGGCGCGACATAGCTGCTGCGCCGCTCGTGAAATCCGACGAGCAAGCCCCCCTTGCCCGGCACCACCCGCACCGAAAGCCGCGCCCGGTAGCGATAAGCCCACGCAGGGCCGACGATGGCCGGATAGATTACATCCGGCCTGACCCGGCCGATGTGCCAGAGTGCGTTCTCGAGCACCCGCTGCTTGGCTGCCACCTGGGCATCGGGCTCCAGGTGCTGCATGCTGCAGCCACCGCAGACGCCGAAATGCGGACACCGCGGCGTGACACGGCGGGAGCTGGGCGAAAGAACACGCACGACTTCCGCCTGCTCGAAGTTCGGCTTGACCCGGTAGGATGAAAACGTCACCCGCTCGCCGGGCAGCGCGCCCTCGATAAAGATCGCCTTCCCGTCGACGCGGGCAACACCCCGCCCTTCGTGGTCCAGTGACTCGATGACGGCTTCGCGCATGGCTTTGGGTCCGAAAATGAAGGGGGCCATTTTAGCGGCGGGGCCGGCCATTGCAAGACGGCAGGCTATAATTGCCCGATGATCAAAACACTTCTTGGCGGCCTGTCGGTCGAGGAATTTCTCACCGAATACTGGCAAAAAAAACCGCTCCTCATTCGCCAGGCGGTTCCCGGCTTCAGCGGCGTGCTCTCGAAGGACGAGCTGTTCTCGCTCGCCCGCGACCCTGACGTTGAATCCCGTTACGTCACCCACGACGACACCCATTGGGCGGTCATCCACGGCCCTCAAAAGGCGGCGGACCTGCGGCGCAAGAAGGAGCCCTGGACGGTGCTGGTGCAAGGTCTCAACCTCGTCTGCCCTGATGGCGACAAGCTCCTTCACTGCTTCGACTTCATCCCCCAGGCACGCCTCGATGACCTGATGGTCAGCTACGCCGTAGATGGCGGCGGCGTGGGCCCCCATTTCGACAACTACGATGTCTTCCTGCTCCAGGGCATCGGCCAGCGTCGCTGGCTGATCAGCGACCAGGACGACCGGGATCTCATCGAGGATGCGCCGCTCAAGATCCTGCAGAATTTCCGCCCCGTCCACGACTGGGTGCTCGAGCCGGGCGACATGCTTTACCTGCCCCCGCACTGGGCCCACAACGGCATCGCCATCGGCGAATGCACCACTTATTCCATCGGCTTCCGCTCTCCCTCCACCCAGGAGCTGGCCCAGCAATTCCTGATCTACCTGCAGGACACCCTGCAACTGGATGGCATCTACGCCGACCCCGACCTGAAGCACCAGGCTCATTCGGCCCAGATCGGCGAAGCCATGATCGATCGTGTCGCAGACACCCTCCAGCGCATCACCTGGGGCCGCGAGGACATCCGCAGCTTTCTCGGCGTCTATCTCACCGAGCCCAAAGCCCACATCTTCTTCGACTCGCCGGACGAACCCCTGGAGCACGAAGAATTCCTGAACGCCTGCGCCCAGGGCTACCGACTCGACGCCCGCAGCCTGCTGCTGTTTTCCGCCGGCCAGTTCTTCATCAACGGCGAACCCGTGCCGATCGAAGCTACCGACCAGGCGATCTTCAATCAGCTTGCAGACAAGCGCGATCTCGACACGATTGCCGGACTGTCCGAAGAAGGAATCGCCCTTCTTTACGACTGGTATTGCAGCGGCTTCGCACACCCATCAAAAAATTTGATGAAATAAGCTCAAAAGCGCGAGAGGGGGCTTGACAGCCGTCCAAGCCTGTTGCGGCAACGCAACAATGTCTTTATTCAAGCACTTCCTCCGTGATAGCATTCGGACCAGATCGGGTCCCCCACCCGATTGCTCCTGAATTTAGCTTGCTGTACTTCATTTATCGATAAGGGAAACCAACAATGAAACAATCTCTCCTGGTTGCTGCTCTCGTTGCACTCGCTGTTACCGCCTGCGGCAAGAAGGAAGAGCCGAAGCCCGTCGAAGCTCCGGCCCCCGCTGCTGCCCCGGCTGCTGAAGCCAAGCCCGCAGAAGCTGCACCGGCTGCTGCTCCGGCTGCCGACGCCAAGCCCGCTGAAGCTGCCGCCCCGGCTGCCGATGCCAAGCCGGCTGAAGCCGCTGCTCCGGCCGCTGGCAACTCCGCTGAAAACGCTGCTGCTGCCGCTGCTCCCGCCGAGAAGAAGTAATTTTTCTGCAGGCGAAAAAAAAGCCAACCTGAGGGTTGGCTTTTTTACGTCCAGAGCAATACAGAGCTACGCAAGACACATGAAAAACGCCGGAAAAACCGGCGTTTTTGCTTTGCATGCCGCGGGCCAGCCTTATTTCAATTGCTGGTGCAGCAGCCCGAGAATCCTGCGCGCCGAATCAGAAGTATCCGTTCCGCCTTCACGGGTCAGAACCTTCACGGTCGATACCGAATCCTCACCCTTGACGTAGATGCGGTATTGACTACCGCTCGCCACCTGGGGCTTGTCGCTGCGCCAGAAGGCGAGCTTCGAAAGAATGCCTTCATCAGCCTTTTTCTTGACATCCACTTCCGGATCAACGTAACGCACGTAATAAATACCTTGCGTGCGATCACGGTCCTCGACGGTAAAACCAACCCTGTCAAGGGCCAGACCGACACGCCGCCAGGCACGGTCGAAACCTTCCTGGACCTGCAGTGTAGAGGCACCGTCTGCCGCATCCTGCAGCATTGCCTTGTCGGCCTTGGGTACCGCGGCGATCTGCGCCTTGGCCCGCGATTCGTCAGCGCCGAGGCGCACCATGAGACGCTGCAGGAGTTCGGCTTCGAGCTCGGGATCGGCCGCACGGGGTTGCCAGATCGTACGATCCTTGGCTTCGTTCGGATAGATTTCCATCATGCCGCGGTGGCTGATGTAGATCTCCACCGAACCGGACTCACTACCTGTCTCAAGACGGGTGCGGTACTTGTCCCGCTCGGGCGTCGAGTAAAGCCCGTCGATCACCTTGCCGAGCGTGCGGCGGATGATGTCGTCCTGGATCTTGGCGCGGTTCTCGGCCCAGTCGGTTTCCATGACGCCGATCTCGGGACGATCGACGCTGAGGATGAAGCCGTTTTCCTGCCAGAACTCGCGAATCTGGGGCCACAGCTTGTCTGCCGTGCCTTGCACGACGAGCCAGCGCTGGGTTCCTGACCGCTCAACCCGCATCTTGTCGATGAACTGCGGCGCCACTGCGCCTGAAACCGCGGCCGCACCCGACGCTGCCGGCTGACCTGAACGCTCGGCGTTATAGGCCGAGTAGGTCGCGATACCCTTGGGACTCACGTCCGGCACTGCATAACGATCATCTGCAGTCGGCGCAGTGAGATCAGGCGGAATCTCCAGCGAAGGCCGTGTCGGTGCGGACGCCGCACTCTTGTAGTCGATTTTTTTCGATTCCAGCAAGGAACCGGAACATCCGGCAAGTGCTACTGCGACGAAAACCGTCGCACCGGAAGCCAGAATTCGGCTTTGCATGCGTAACCCTCGGGTTGGGAAAGACTCGCTCAACGGCAAGAGATTCAAATTTCGACTCCGGCCTGACGCACAGCCGCGCGAACGCGTACGTGGAAAGACTCGGAAAGACGCGTGAGGGGCAGGCGGATGGTGCTGCCGATGAGGCCCATCTGCTCGACGGCCCACTTCACCGGGATTGGATTGGCTTCGCAGAACAGATCGCGATGCAGGCCGACCAGCTTTGCGTTGAGCTCGCGGGCACGCGGGCCGTCACAATTGATGGCGGCGACGCACATCTCGTGCATCAGACGCGGAGCCACGTTGGCGGTAACCGAGATGGTTCCGTGACCACCCAGCAGCATGAAGGCCATCGCGGTCATGTCGTCGCCGGTATAGAGCGCGAAATCCTTAGGCGCACGGGCAATCAGGTCGCAGGCGCGATCGATGCTCCCCGTGGCGTCCTTGATGCCGATGATATTGGGAACCTCGGCCAGGCGCAGGGCGGTGTCGTTGGACAAGTCTGCAACGGTACGACCCGGCACGTTGTACAGGATCATCGGAAGCGGGCTGGCCTCGGCGATCGTGCGGAAGTGCTGGTACATGCCTTCCTGGGTCGGCCGGTTGTAGTAGGGCACCACGGACAACCCGGCCACGGCGCCGGCCTGGCGGGAAAACTCGGTCAGCTCGACCGCTTCGCGCGTCGAGTTGGCGCCGGTTCCGGCGATGATGGGCGTACGCCCCGCGGAGTGCTCGACAGCGACGCGGATGAGTTCGCAGTGTTCTTCCACGTTAACCGTCGGGGACTCGCCGGTAGTACCGACAACGACGATGCCGTCGGTGCCTTCCTTGATGTGGAAATCGATCAGGCTGCGGAAACGGGCAATATCCAGGCTGCCATCCTCGTGCATCGGCGTGACGATGGCGACAATCGAACCGGTAATCATGGGCTGTCGGGAAAAGAGGTAAAGATGGCTATTGTACCCAATCACTTCCGCAAGGCTAGACGGATGCAAAGTGCCGTTACGAAAAGCCGGAGGAAGATGGCACAAACGGGTGCCAAAGAAGGCACCGGCACCACGAACGTGGAGCCGGCCGCAAACAAATCAGAGATCTGCCAGGGTCTTGATATGGGCCACGACGCTGCGCGCGAGAGACGATAGCGAGTAACCGCCTTCGAGCATCGACACGATGCGCCGGCCGGACGATTCGGCCGCCACCTTCTTGAGTTGCTCGGTGACCCACATGTAATCGGCCTCGACGAGACCCAGCGAGCCCATGTCGTCTTCGTAGTGCGCATCGAAGCCGGCGGAGATGAAAATCATTTCCGGCTTGTGATTGCGCAGGGCCGGCATCCAGATGTCCGTGACGATCTCGCGGAAAACGTCACCCCGCGAGCAGGCCTTGATCGGCACGTTGACCATGTTGGGTGCAGGGTTGTCAGCGCCGCTGTACGGATAGAACGGATGCTGGAAGATGCTGACCATCAGCACGCGGGGATCCTCCTTGAAGATGTCCTCGGTACCGTTGCCGTGGTGAACATCGAAATCGACGATCGCGACGCGCTTGAGTCCGTGCTCTTCGAGGGCATGGCGGGCCGCAACCGCCACGTTATTGAAAAAGCAGAAGCCCATTGCCTTGGCAGCCTCGGCATGGTGGCCGGGCGGGCGGATGGCGCAGAAGGCATTCTCGACCTCTCCCGACATCACCAGATCGGTTGCGAGGATGCCGGCCCCGGCAGAGCGGAGAGCCGCCTTCATCGAACTCGGGCAGACCGCAGTGTCCGGATCGAGGTGGCGGATACCATGCTCGGGCACACTGGCAAGAAGCTCCTCGACGTGCTCGCGGGGGTGAGCACGGGCAACCTGGTCGACCGTTGCCAGCGGCGCGTCGTGGAACGAAAGATACATATCAAGCCCCGCAGCGATCAAACGATCATTGATCGCTGCAAGCCTTTCGGGCGATTCCGGGTGATGCGCGCCCATGTTGTGCAGCCAGCAGTCACGGTGTGTGATGAATGCAGTACTCGTCATAAACTCTCCCCTACCCTCTCACGATACGTCGTTTTTGCGCGTCGATTGTCACATTGCCAGGCGAACCCAATAACCTGCGCAGACTCCATGCATCTGGAGGCTCGCCGGGAAACCGGCCCCTGACATGCTGTTGTGGAATCATTATCCACTTAACCTGCCCTTGAAAAAAGCCCGTGCCATGCCGATTCACACTGCCCACCGACTCACCGACGCCGCCAGCCGGATCATTCTGGGCAAAGAGCACGCGGTGCGCCTCGCGCTCGCCTGCATTCTCGCCCGGGGGCACCTGCTGATCGAGGACATCCCCGGCGTCGGCAAAACCACCCTCGCCCACGTCCTCGCGCGCTTGCTCGGGCTGCAGTTCCAGCGCATCCAGTTCACCAGCGACATGCTGCCGGCCGATATCGTCGGGGTATCGGTATTCGATCAAAGAGAGGGCGCCTTCCGCTTCCATCCGGGGCCGGTATTCGCCCAGCTGGTGCTGGCCGACGAGATCAACCGCGCCACCCCCAGGGCCCAGAGCGCCCTGCTCGAGGCGATGGAGGAGCACCAGATCAGCGCGGAGGGCCGCACCTGGCCGCTGCCCGAGCCTTTCTTCGTGATCGCCACCCAGAACCCGGCCGATCAGATCGGCACCTTTCCGCTGCCCGAAAGCCAGCTCGACCGCTTTCTGATGCGCATCTCGCTCGGCTATCCGGATCGGGCCGCCGAGCGCGCCTTGCTGGCGGGCGACGACCGTCGTGAAATACTGGCCCGGCTGCCCACCGAGCTGAAGCCTGGCGAGCTCGACGCCCTGTTCGCCGCAACCCGCGCCGTGCACGTGGGGCCGCGCCTGCTCGACTACGTCCAGGCCCTGCTGGCCCACAGCCGTGAAGGTGCCGGTTTCGCCGTCGGACTGTCGCCCCGTGCCGGTCTAGGCCTGCTTGCCTCAGCGCGAGCCTGGGCACTGATGGCGGGCCGTGATCACGTACTGCCGGAAGACGTACAGGCCGTGCTGCCCGCTGTCGCCGGCCATCGGCTGCGGGCAGCGGACGAAACACCGCTGCCGCCCGAGCGCCTGGTGTGCCGCCTGATCGAGGCGGTGGCGCTGCCCTGATGACGCGGGCCGGCATCCGCTCGCGCTTGCAGCGCTGGCTGTTCCGCGTCGGCGGCCCCGAGCCCGCGCCGATCCGTCTGGGGCAAAGGCGCATTTTCGTGCTGCCCACCGGCTTCGGACTGGCACTGGGCCTCACGCTGCTGGTGATGCTGCTGGCCTCGATCAACTACGCTCTGAGTCTCGGCTTCGGTCTCACCTTCCTGATCGGCAGCGTGGCGTGGATCAGCATCCACCACGCCTTTCGCAATCTTGTGGATCTTGCGATTTCGCCGGGTCGCAGCGAAGCCGTTTTCTGCGGCAGCCCGGCGCACTTCAGCATTCTGCTGCACAACGCCAGCCTGCGCCCGCGCCTCGGCCTCGAGCTCTTTCCCACCCGTTCGCCAACCCTGCGCGCGCCACCGTTCAGCCTCCTCCCCGAGAGCACAAGCACGCAGGAAATCATCATTCCCGCCACCGCCCGCGGCTGGCTGAGACTTCCACGGCTCAGCCTCGAAACCCGCCATCCGCTGGGGCTGATCCGCGCCTGGAGCCTGTTTCAGCCGGACTTGCGCTGCCTCGTCTATCCGGCCCCCGAAGCCGATGCGCCGCCGCTGCCCTTCGGCGACGACACTCGGCCGGGCCCGGGCGCGCACGGCCACGGGCAGGACGATTTCGCCGGCCTGCGCCACCACCAGCCGGCCGACTCGCCGCGCCACGTAGCCTGGAAGAGCGTCGCCCGTGGCGGGCCGTGGCGCACCAAGCAATTTGCCGGGGCCGGCAGTCAATCGGTGTGGCTCGACTGGCAGGGACTGCCGACGAATCTCGGCCTGGACGCCCGCTTGTCACGACTTGCCCGCTGGGTCGTCGACGCCGACGCAAGCGGTGTCGATTACGGCCTGCGCCTGCCCGGCACGGAATTCCCCCCGGCCCGCGGAGCCGCCCACCGCCACGCCTGTCTCAGCGCCCTCGCCCTGTTCGGAGCCTCTGATGAGCAGCCTGCGCCCTGATCAGGCTGGCTGGCTGATGGCCAGCGCGGCAATCACCCTCGCGCCCCATACGCCTCACCTGCCACTGGCCCTCTCCGCAATCTGCGCGCTGCTGCTCGCGTGGCGCGGCATTCTTGTCCATGGCGACAGGGCGCTGCCCCACCGCGCCCTGCTGATGGTGCTGGCGGCCACCATCATTGCGATCGTGCTTGTCGAGTTTCACCACCTTTTCGGCAAGGAGCCCGGCATCGCGCTGCTGGCCGGACTGCTCAGCCTCAAGTTACTGGAAACCCGCAGCGTCCGGGATGGCAGGGCCGTGGTGCTGCTGTGCTTTTTCATGCAACTTGGGCAATTTCTCTACCAGCAGAACATGGCCGTCGCCGCGCTGGCCTTCATCGGCGCAATCACCACCGTCGCCAGCCTGCTGGCGCTGCAGGGCTTCGCCGAGCCGCCCAGGGCACGTGCCCTTGCGGCTGCCCGGCTGATACTGCAGGGTCTGCCGCTGATGCTCGTGCTGTTCGTGCTGTTTCCGCGGGTGCAGGGGCCACTGTGGGGTCTGCCGGCGGATGCCTACAACCGGGTTGGAGGGCTTTCGGACAGCATGGCGCCGGGCGATTTCGCACGGCTCGGCGAATCCGGCGCCATCGCCTTCCGGGCCCGCTTCGAAGGCGATCCACCGCCCCCTGCCGAGCGCTACTGGCGTGGCCCGGTACTGACCCGCTTCGACGGCCACACCTGGCGCACCGGCCCGCTCCGCAGTGGCGAGCAGCCCGCCTACCGCCCGCAGGGCATCGCCTACCCCTACACGCTGACCCTCGAAGCCCACAACAATCACTGGCTGCTGGCGCTGGACTTTCCCGCGGCCACGCCCGGCCTGCGCTTTACCGACGACTACCAGCTGCTTGCCCGCGAGCCGGTGCAAAACCGCCAGCGTGTCACGCTGCTGTCCTATCCGCACACGCCGGTTGGCGTGGAGGAAACCGCATTCAACCTGCGCGCGGCGCTTGCGTTGCCGCCGGGCTTCAATCCGCGCACCCGCGAACTGGGCCAGCGCCTGCGCGCCGAGGCAAAAAACCCGGCGGATATTCCAGATCTCGCCATCGCCCACTTCCGCCAGAGCCGGCTCAACTACACCCTCGAGCCCTTGCCTCTTGGCCGCGACGACGTGGATAGCTTCCTGTTCGACACAAAACAGGGCTTTTGCGAACACTTCGCCGCAGCATTCGTTGTTACGCTACGCGCCGCCGGCATCCCGGCCCGGGTCGTAACGGGCTACCAGGGCGGCGAGATCAACCCGGTGGACGGCACCCTCATCATCCGCCAGTCCGACGCCCACGCCTGGACCGAAGCCTGGCTCCCCGGACGTGGCTGGATTCGCATCGACCCCACGGCGGCCAGCGCCCCGCAGCGCATCGAAAACGGTCTCGCCGCGGCCCTGCCCGACAGCACCCGCCTGCCATTCATGCTGAGGGCCGAGCTGGCCTGGCTGCACGGCCTGCGCAATCGTCTCGACGCCCTCAACAACAGCTGGAACCAATGGGTTCTCGGGTACAATCCCGCGCGCCAAAAAGAGTTGCTCGGCGGCCTCGGTTTTGGCGAACCCGACTGGCAAACCCTCACCGCACTCATGGGCGGCGGCAGCCTCATCGTGATGGGCGCGCTCACCCTCTGGGCGCTGCGCAGGCGCAGTTCGGCCGACGCCATCGATCGTAGCTGGGCCCTGCTTTGCCGGCGTCTCGCCAGCATCGGTTTGCCCCGCGACGCCTGGGAAGGGCCGCTCGATTACGCACACCGCCTCGCCCGCCAACGCCCCGATCTGGCCGAAACACTCACCGCCCTCGCCACCGACTACGCCCGCCTGCGCTACGGCCCAGCCAGCGCCGACCCGCTTCAAAGCCGACGCTTTCACCACTCCATCAAGAATTTCCGCCCCCGATGAAAACCGCCCCACCCCGCCTGCACCTCGCGCTCTCCCTGCTCGCCGGCCTGCTCGCAGCCACCGCCAGCCACGCGGCCCAACGCTACGCCGACCGACCGGAGGCCCAGTTGTTCATCGAGGAAATGCAGCAAAAGCACGGCTTCGACAAGGACGCCCTGACCTTCATCTTCCGCCGCGCCGAATACCTGCCGTCGGTGATCAAGTACATCTCGCCGCCCAAAGACCCCGTCAGCGTGCGCTCCTGGCAGCGCTATCGCGGCCGTTTCATCGAACCCGTACGCATCAAGGCCGGCGTGGCTTTCTGGGAGCGTCACCAGGACACGATCCGGGCGGCCAGCGAAAAATACGGCGTGCCGGAAGAAATCATCGTCGGAATCATCGGCGTCGAAACCATCTACGGACGCAACACCGGCAATTTCTCGGCGGTTTCAGCGCTAGCCACGCTCGCCTTCGATTACCCCAGGCGGGCCGAACTCTTTCGCGGCGAGCTGGAAAACCTGTTGCTGATGGCCCGTGAACAGCACCGCGATCCGCTGGACTACCAGGGCTCCTACGCCGGTGCGCTCGGCCTGCCCCAGTTTTTGCCCAGCAGCGTGCGTAACTACGCGGTCGATTTTGACGGCGACGGCCAGATCGACCTGCTGAACAGCCCGAAGGACGCCATCGGGAGCGTCGCCCGCTACATGCAGATGCACGGATGGGAAGCCGGTGCCCCGGTGGCAAAGCTCGCCAGCATCGGCACCGATGCCGATCTGCCACCGCTGATCGCCAACGACATCAATCCGAACTTCGACACTGCCAGCCTGGCCAGCCACGGCGTAAAGGCCGCCGACGGCACCGAGCCTGCCGGCAAGGCGGCCTTCATCGAACTGGTCACACCTGGCGAAGACAGCGAATACTGGCTCGGCTACCAGAACTTCTACGTGATCACCCGCTACAACCGCAGCAGCTTCTACGCCATGTCGGTGTTCCAGCTGGGTGAAGCGGTAAAGGCCGCCAGGGCGGCGGCCTCGGCAAGGCGCTAGAAGAGTTCCAGCACCTTTTCGGGCGGGCGACCAATCACCGCCCGCTCGCCACGAACGACAATCGGCCGCTCGATCAGGATGGGGTGCGCCACCAGCGCATCCAGCCATTCATCCTCGCTGAGTTCGCGGCCCGCGTAGTCGGATTTGAAAACATCCTCGCCCTTGCGGACGATGTCAGCGGCACGCATGCGCAGCTTTTTCAGCACATCCGCCAGTTCATCCCGGCTCGGAGGGTTTTTCAGGTATTCGACGATTTCCAGCGCCACGCCCCTGCCCTCCAGCAACTGGCAGGCGCTGCGGCTCTTGCTGCAACGGGCGTTGTGGTACACGCGAACGGTTTCGCTCATGGGATGACTTCCGGGGGGTTTTGTTGGAGCGGGCGGACAGCGAGCTACAGCAGAACATCCTTCGACACGCCCCGCCGCTTGATGATGCGGCGCAACTGGCCAAGGGCTTCGAGCTGGATCTGACGGACCCGTTCGCGGGTCAGCTCGAGGCTGTCGGCCAGCTCCTCAAGGGTCTGCACTTCGCACTCGTCGATGCCGTAGCGATGGCGGATGACCATGCGCTGCTTTTCGTTTAGCTGGTTGATCCAGTCCCGCACCAGGTTACCCACTTCGAGATCGTGGATCTGGACATCGGGCGCATCGGCGGAATCATCGGCAAGGGATTCGCCGATGGACAGGCTGGGATCGATATCCAGCGGCGCGTCGAGGGACGCGGTGTGCTCATTGAGGGCGAGAATGGCACGCACATCGGCCACCGAACGATTCAGCCGGCGGGCCACGTCTTCGATGCTGGTATCGCCGTTGCTGGCCGCTTCAAGCTGACGCTGACAGCGCAGCACCTGGTTGAGCTCCTTCACCACATGTACTGGCAGGCGGATGGTACGCGACTGGTTCATGATGGCCCGCTCGATATTCTGGCGAATCCACCACGTGGCATAGGTGGAGAAGCGGAAGCCGCGTTCCGGATCGAACTTTTCGAGAGCGTGAATCAGGCCCAGATTGCCCTCCTCGACGAGATCGAGAAGCGGTATGCCACGGTTGAGATAATGCTTGGCAATATTGACGACGAGGCGCAGGTTGCGCTCGATCATCTTCTGGCGCGCCGCAAAATCGCCTTCGCGAACCTTGCGTGACAGGGCCAGCTCTTCTTCGGCGGTCAGCAGCGGGTTGGCGCCGATTTCGTTCAGATAAAGCTGGGTGACATCACCGAGAAAGTCGGAATCGACCGAAGGTGCCGGTGCTTCGAGGAAAACCTCGACCTCTGGGGGCAGGTCCGGTTCGGTGCTATCCAGTTCTTCAGGCGCTGCCGGTTCGTACATGAAGCCCTCTCTGCGTTATCGGAACAATACAGGCGGGCCGATAAGGCACCGCGCCTTTCCGGACTTTACTCATCACCCCTACCACGAGGTGTCCGGTGTGTTACTGATTTTATTCCAACACCGCACCGCATCATCCGCCCCCAAAACTCAGCGGGACGGCAGATACTTGCCCGGATCGACCGGCTTGCCTTGTCTGCGAATCTCGAAGTGCAACTTGGGGCGGTCACTGTCCGTATCGCCCAGCTCGGCGATCTTCTGGCCCTTGCTCACCGCCTGGCCTTCCCTGACCAGCAGGCTCTGGTTGTGAGCGTATGCACTGAGAAAACTGTTGTCATGTTTGACGATCACGAGTTTGCCATATCCGCGCAAACCCGTACCGGCATAAACAACCTTGCCGGCAGCGGCAGCAAGCACCGGGTCGCCGGGCTTGCCGGAGAGATCGACACCCTTGCTGGAGGTTTCGTTGAAGCCGGCAATGACCTTGCCGGAAGCCGGCCAGGCCCATTCGATCTTGTCGTCGCCGTTTGCAGGCTTCGCGGGCTCGGTCTTGACGGGCTCGGCCTTCGTCGCGTCAGGTTTGACCACGGCCTTGCCGTCGGCTTTCGCATCAGGCTTGGGTTCGGGTTTGGGTTCCGGCTTCGGCTCCACCTTGGCCACCGCCACCGGCACCTCGGGCTTCTGGGCCTGGGCCCAGGCCTGCTCGGAATAAGGCAGTTTGCCGCCCTTGGGCTCGTGACGCAGCCCGTCGGCCGGCACCGCCAGCGGCACGCTGCCGGGCTGCACCACCGGGCGCACTTCGACGCCCGAGCTGCCATTGACCGGTCGCGCAACGGCCCGGGACTCGGGCGGGCGAACGCGCAGCTCCTGCCCGACTTCAATCAGGTTGGGGTTCTCGAGCCCGCTCCAGGTGGCGATGTCACGGTAGCTCTGCCCCTGGTCGAGCGCGATGCGGATGAGCGTGTCGCCAGGCTTGACGATGTAATAGCCGGGACGCGCAACGCGCGGCGGCTCTGCCGGCGCGTCGGCCTGCGCCGGGGCGCCCGGACGAACCCGCTCGCTGACCGGGGCGGGCGACTTGGTGACACAACCGGCCACGGAAAGGGCGATCAGGACGCTGGCGAGGCTGAAACGGGACAACATCATTCGTTAGGGGTCAATCATTCAGTGCCGGGCAACAGCGGCACGAAGCGCACTGCACTCAGACGTGTTTCTCGGAAGCCGCGGGGCGTGCGCTCTATGAGCACGAGATGCTGGTCCGCGGTGCCCACCGGAAGGATCAGCCGCCCGCCTTCGGCGAGTTGTTCGGTCAGGGCGGGGGGCACCTTGGGCGCAGCCGCAGCAACAATGATCGTATCGAAAGGCGCCGCTTCCGGCAGACCAACACTACCGTCAGCATGTTTCAGGCGCACGTTGGGAAGACGCAGGTGGCGCAAATTGGCCCGGGCCCGGTCGAGCAGCGGGCGGAGGCGCTCGACCGAATACACCTCGGTGGCAACATGGGACAGCACCGCGGCCTGATAGCCACAACCGGTGCCCACCTCGAGCGTCTTGCCGAGCTCACGGCCGGCGCGAAGCAGTTCAATCATCCGGGCAACGACGAAGGGCTGGGAGATGGTCTGCTGCAAGCCGAGCGGCAAAGCCGTGTCTTCGTAGGCACGGGAGGCCAGGGCCTCTTCGACGAACAGCTGGCGCGGCACCGCCATCATGGCGGCAAGCACCCGCTCGTCACGCACGCCCTGCTCGCGCAGGCGCTCGATCATGCGCGCCCGGGCGCGCTGGCAGCTTGCAAGGGCCGTCCGCAAAACCTCGCTGGTCATTGGCCGAGCCAGTTCCGAATGCCGGCGATCTGGCCGACGTGGGTCAGGTCGATCTGCAGCGGCGTGACCGACACGTAGCCGTTGGCCACCGCATGAAAATCAGTTCCCTCGCCGGCATCCTGCGCGCCGCCGGCCGCGCCGACCCAATAAACGGTTTCGTTGCGCGGCGTCGTGGACTTGATCACCGGCTCGGCCTTGTGGCGCTTGCCGAGGCGGGTCACCCGGATGCCCTTGATCTGGTCGAAGGGCAGATCGGGCACGTTGACGTTGAGCAGCGTGGGCTGGCGTACCGGATCGCGCTGATAACGCTCTACCAGTTCGCGGGCGATGCGCGCTGCGCCGGAAAAATCGGACGCGCCCTTGGCAACCAGGGAAATCGCGATGGCCGGCACTCCGAGGAGAAAACCTTCGGTGGCCGCGGCGACGGTACCCGAGTAGATCGTGTCGTCACCCATGTTGGCACCATGATTGATGCCCGACACCACCATGTCCGGCAACTCGTCGAGCATGCCGGTAACAGCCAGATGCACGCAATCGGTGGGAGTGCCATTGACGTAGTGAAAACCGCTGGCCGCCCTGCGCAGCGACAGCGGACGATCGAGCGTGAGGGAATTGCTCGCGCCGCTGCGGTCTCGCTCCGGCGCCACTACATCGATCTTGGCCACATCGGAGAGGGCGGCAGCCAGGGCCTGAAGACCGGGGGCAAAATAACCGTCGTCGTTGCTCAGCAGAATACGCATGGGGGAACCGGAATCAGGCTTTGCGGGAAAGGATGCAGGCTCGCGAAACGCGCATCCCGGACTGGGCAAGACCCGGTTACTCGGCAGCGCGCGGAAAACCTTGAACAGTCTCCGAGTTTAGCAGAGTCGGCTTGGCGCCTGCTAGGCGCAAACCACGGCAGCATGCCCGCCGACGCAATACGAAACGATCCGGCAGGAATGCGGTCTGCTGCAAAGCAGCTCCGGCAGAAAAATAATCTGCCGTCTGCGTAATTTCCGGTCCGCTGTATCGTCTACCGCTAAAGAACACACTTTACTGGACTCGCCGCCATGCTGATCCGCCCTCCTGCCGACATCCTGCCGTCCGAAATCACCGATCCGGACGTCTACCGGGCACGCCGCCGCTTCATCGCCCAGGCTGGCGGCCTGGCTCTCGCCACCGCCCTGCCCGCCGGGCATGCCCACGCGGCCCTCGGCCCGCTCGTCGCCAGCCCGCTAAGCACCACCGAAGGCCAGACTTCGCGCAAGGCCGTTACCACTTACAACAACTTCTACGAACTCGGCACCGACAAATCCGACCCGGCCGAGAACACCCATCGCCTCAAGCCTGCGCCATGGCAGCTCCGCATCGAGGGCCTGGTCAATAAACCGCGCAGCTTCGGTATCGACGAAATCCTCAAGCTCGCCCCGCTCGAAGAGCGCATCTACCGCATGCGCTGCGTCGAGGGCTGGTCGATGGTCATCCCGTGGGTCGGCATTCCGCTGGCCACGCTGCTCAAGCAGGCCGATCCGCAGGGCAGCGCCAAATACGTGGAATTCGTTTCCCACTACGACAAGACCACCATGACCCGCGGCGTGCTCGACTGGCCCTACACCGAAGGCCTGCGCCTCGACGAAGCCCGCCACCCGCTCACCCTCCTTGCCGTCGGCCTTTACGGCGACGTGCTGCCGGTGCAGAACGGCGCGCCGGTCCGTCTGGTCGTGCCGTGGAAATACGGTTTCAAGAGCGGCAAATCCATCGTTGCCATCCGCCTCGTGGAAAAACAGCCCGTCACCGCCTGGATGAAGGCCGGCCCGTCGGAGTACGGTTTCTACTCCAACGTCAATCCGGACGTGGACCACCCGCGCTGGAGCCAGGCCACCGAACGTCGCATCGGAGAATTCAGCAAGCGTAAAACCCTGATGTACAACGGCTACGCCGACCAGGTTGCCGCGATGTATTCCGGCATGGATCTGCGCCGCTTCTTCTGACTACCCGCCCCCAAACATGACACCCAGCTCCCCGCAACTGGCCGCCATCAAGAGCGCCCTTTTCCTCGCCTGCCTGATTCCCGGATTTTTTTTGTGGCGCGGCTTCGAACTCGACACCCTCGGCGCCAATCCCATCGAGACGGTCACCCGCAGCCTGGGCGAATGGACCCTGCGCTTCCTGCTGATCACCCTCACCGTAACGCCGCTGCGCAAATACACCGGCTGGCACTGGCTCATCCGCCTGCGGCGCATGCTCGGCCTGTTCACCTTCGCCTACGGCCTCAGCCACCTGCTCACCTATGTCTGGCTCGACCAGTTCTTCGACTGGGAAGCGATTGCCAAGGACATCATCAAGCGCCCCTTCATCACCGTCGGCTTCGCCGCACTGATGCTGATGCTTCCGCTGGCCGTCACGTCCAGCAATTTCGCCATCCGCAAACTCGGCGGACGCCGCTGGCAAAGCCTGCACCGCTCGATCTACCCCATCGCGATCCTCGGCTGCGTGCACTTTTGGTGGCTGGTGAAGAAGGACGTGACCTGGCCGTTGGTCTATGCGGTCATCACCGTGGCACTGCTCGGAATCCGGGCATGGTGGCGGGAACAGGAACGGCGGAAGCAACTTGCCGGCGGCTACCTGCCCAAACCGAAGTTCGAAGGCAAGGTGATCAAGATATTCGCGAAGTGAGGCCGAAAAGGAAAAATCCCGGATGCGATTAGAATCGCGGTTCAAAAAATTCCGGGATAGCCAGCCTGTCCATCACGCCCCATGCGCTACCAAGGCAGACTCACCCAATGGAACGACGAAAAAGGCTTCGGCTTCATCACTCCGAACGGCGGGAGTGAGCGGGTTTTTGTGCACATCCAATCCTTCCAGTCGCGCCACCGGCGGCCAGCCGAAGATGCGCTGCTGACCTACGAATTACAACTCGACACCAACGGCCGGGCGCGTGCAGCGAATGTCGCCTTTGCCGAAGAAGCCAGGACTGCAGCGGCGACGCAGGGCGACAGCACGCTACCGATGGTATTGCTCGGGATTTTTGTTATCGCCCTCGCCGCGGCCTGCGTACGCGGCGCATTGCCGTTCGCGGTACTCGGCTTTTACGCCGTGGCCAGTCTCCTCGCCTTTGTCATGTACCTCTGGGACAAGATTTCCGCCGAGAGCGGCAGATGGCGGACGCCGGAGACCACCCTGCACCTGTTTGCACTGATCGGCGGTTGGCCGGGGGCGCTGCTGGCGCAGCGCAGGTATCGCCACAAGACCCGCAAGGTTTCATTCCGGCGGGTGTTCTGGATGACCGTGGCACTCAACTGCACGGCTCTCGGAGTCATTGCCAGAGCGGGCCTGCACACCGTTCTCGGCGGGGCCTGACACACGGGCCAGGCCCGCTCCTGCAGCTCAGCCCTTCGGCCGGATCGCCGATTTCGGCCGAAACGCCTTGACCACCGCGTCGTGCGTTTCCACGTAAGGCCCGCCGATGAGGTCGATGCAGTACGGCACGGCGGCAAAGATGCCGGGCACCTTCTGATGGCCGTCGGCACCCTTCAAGCCTTCCAGCGTTTCGGCGATTGCCTTGGGTTGACCGGGCAAGTTGAGGATCAGCGAGTGGCCGCGGATCACGCCCACCTGCCGCGACAGGATCGCGGTGGGCACAAAGGCCAGGCTGATCTGGCGCATCTGCTCGCCAAAACCGGGCATCATCTTGTGTGCCACGGCCAGCGTGGCTTCGGGTGTCACGTCCCGCGGCGCCGGGCCGGTGCCGCCGGTGGTGAGCACCAGACTGCAGCCGGCCACGTCGCACAGTTCGATCAACGTGGCCTCGATGTCTGCCTGTTCGTCGGGAATCAGGCGGGTTTCCATGACCCACGGCGACGCCAGGGCCTTGCCGAACCACTCCTGCAGGGCCGGAACGCCCTTGTCTTCATACACACCGCTGGAAGCACGGTCGCTGATGGAAACAAGACCGATCCTCAGGGTTTCGTTCATGCGTCGTCCCCGGCTTCGTCTTCCTCGTCGAAGGACTCGGAACCCGCGGCGGCGCCGCCCTCCTCCAGCTCGCGCAGCACGCGAAACAGTTCGCGATAGGCGCGCGGCGGCTTGTTGGCTTCTTTTTCCTTGATCGCATTGCGACGCAGTACGCGAAGCTGTTGCAGGTCGACGCCCGGATGAGCTTCGGCGATGCCGTGCAGCGTCTTCTCGTCCTCGATCAATTTAGTGCGCAGGGCCTCGAGCTTGTGCATCCTGGCCGTCTCGACCGCCGAAACACCCTTGAAGGCATCCAGCGCAGCGCGAACCGGTTCGGGATCGACGTTGCGCATCAACTTGCCGATGTACTGGAGCTGCCGGCGCTTGGCCTCGTGGGCGGTGAAACGCTGGTAATCCTTGACCGCATCGCGAAGATCCTCGTCGATAGGCACCTTGGCCAGCCGCTCCTTGCCAAGTTCGGCCAGTTCGCGGCCGAGATCCTGCAGGGCGGTGCTGTCGCGCTTGAGTTGCGACTTGCTGGGACCATCGTATTCTTCGTCTGGGGAGTATTTGTGCTTGGCCATCTGGGCGCGTGAAGTGCTCTGTGAGGGTAAGATTATAGCCTTTAGCCCAGCCTCAACCCGGAAAGCCATGGCCGACACCCGTTTCAGCTTCACTCAGGACAAACTCAAGACCATCGCCGAGGACATCCTCAAATTCGCCAGAAAACGCGGCGCGACAGCCTGCGAGGTCGATGTCTCCGAGGGCTTCGGCCAGTCCGTCAGCGTCCGCCGTGACGAGGTGGACACCATCGAATACAACCGCGACAAGGGCGTTGGCGTCACCATCTACGACGGCCAGAAGCGCGGCTACGCCAGCACTTCCGATTTCTCGAAAAACGCCCTCAAGGCCACCGTCGACGCAGCCGTGTCGATCGCCCGCTTCACCGCCCCCGACCCCGCCGCCGGCCTGCCCGACGAAGCGCTGCTGGCCAGGGAGTTCCCCGATTTCGATCTGCACCACCCGTGGAAAATCCCGGTCGAGGAAGCCATCGAAATCGCCCGTCGCTGCGAGCAGGCGGCCTTTGCGGTAAGCCCCGAGATCCGCAACTCGGAAGGGGCCAGCATCTCGATGCAGGAATCCCACTTCATCTCGGCCAACAGCCTCGGCTTCATGGGCGGCTACGCCAGCTCGCGGCACTACCTGTCGTGCTCGGTGATCGCCGGCGAAGGCGACGACATGCAGCGCGACGACTGGTACACCACCAAGCGCGACCCCTCCGAACTGGCCCCCGCCGACGAAATCGGCACCTTTGCCGCCCGTCGTGCCCTGGCCCGCCTCGGCGCCCGGCAGATTCCCACCTGCGAAGTGCCGGTGCTTTTCGAAGCCCCGCTGGCTGCGGGCCTGATCGGCGCCTTCGTGCATGCAGTCAGCGGCGGCGCCCTGTACCGCAAATCCACCTTCCTGATGGACAGCCTGGGCAAGCCGGTTTTCCGCCCGCACATCCAGATTTCCGAACGCCCGCATCTGGCCAAGGCCTTCGCCAGCAGCCCCTTCGACGACGACGGCGTGGCCACGAAAGACCGCGAGATCATCATCGACGGCGTGCTGCAGGGTTATTTCCTCAGCACCTACTCGGCCCGCAAGCTCGGCATGACGACCACCGGCAACGCCGGCGGCAGCCACAACCTGCTGGTCAAGCCCGGCCAGTACGATCTCGACGGTCTGCTCAAACAGATGGGCCGCGGCCTGCTCGTCACCGAGCTGCTCGGCCACGGCGTCAATTACGTCACCGGCGACTACTCCCGCGGCGCGGCCGGCTTCTGGGTCGAAAACGGCATAATCCAGTACCCGGTGCACGAGATCACCATCGCCGGCAACCTGAAAGACATGCTGATGGGCATCCAGGAAATCGGCTCCGATATGCTGGTGCGCGGCTCCAAGCACTGCGGCTCGATTCTCGTCGAGCGCATGACCGTCGCCGGCGCCTGAACCCGGCGGATCCAGCCCGAATAATTCGCTTTACCGTTCGTCAAACAGAAAGAAGGGGAAACATCATGGAAAGGCGTTCCTTCCTGAAACAGGCCGGCGTGGGTATTGCCGTTGGCGCCGCGGCCGCTCCGGCCCTGGCCAGCGAACTGCCCACCATCAAGTGGCGTCTGGCTTCAAGCTTCCCGAAGACCCTGGACGCCATCTTCGGCGCCTCCGAAACCGTCGCCAAGCACGTGGCGGCAGCCACGGGCGGCAAATTCCAGATCAGCCTCTTCGCCGCCGGCGAGATCGTACCCAGCCCCGGCGTGCTCGATGCCGTCAAGGACGGCACCGTAGAATGCGGCCATACCGCGTCCTACTACTTCATCGGCAAGGATCCCACCTTCGCTTTCGATACCGCCATCCCCTTCGGCCTCAACAGCCGCCAGCACAGCGCCTGGCAGTTGAGCGGCGGCGGCCTCGAGCTGTTGCGCGAATTCTTCAAGGATTACAACATCTACAGCATTCCCTGTGGCAACACCGGCACCCAGATGGGCGGCTGGTTCCGCAAAGAGATCAAGACCGTTGAAGACCTCCGGGGCCTCAAGTTCCGTATCGGCGGCTTTGCCGGGCAGGTGCTGAGCAAGCTCGGCGTCGTTCCGCAGCAGATCCCCGCCGGCGACATCTACCCTTCGCTCGAAAAAGGCACCATCGACGCCGCCGAATGGGTCTCGCCCTACGACGACCAGAAGCTCGGCTTCAACCGGGTTGCCAAGTTCTACTACTACCCGGGTTTCTGGGAAGGCGGCGCCCAGCTTTCCATCTACATCAACGCCCAGAAGTTTGCCGAACTGCCGAAGGAATACCAGGCCATACTCGAAGATGCCTGTGCCTACGCTCACGCCGAAATGCAGGCCCGTTACGATGCACGCAACCCGGAGGCGCTCAAGCATCTGATCGGTGCCGGCACCCAACTGCGCCCCTTCCCCAACGACGTGATGGCCGCAGCCTACAAGGCCAGCAACGAAATCTACGAAGAAACCGCGGCCAAGAACGCAAAATTCAAGAAGATTTACGATCACTGGAGAAAATTCCGCGACGAAGAGCTGCAATGGTTTGCCGTGGCCGAAAACCGTTTCGACAACTTCATGCAGGCGGCACGCCACAGCGCCGCGCGCGCCAAGAAGTAGCCATCTAAAAAGCCCCGCCGGGAAAACCCGGCGGGGCCGGCACAAGCACCCGTATCAGGCATCGTTTTTTTCCGCAAAGCAGCATAGGGTTTTCCGTAATGTCAGGGCTCCCGGGGCTCATCAATAATCGACTCACCTTTCGCAGCACAAAAATAACGGAGACAAAGTGGAACGACGTTCATTTCTGAAAAAAGCCAGCGCAGGCGTTGCTGTCGGAGCAGTCGCCGCACCTGCAATCGCAGCCGAGTTGCCGACCATCAAATGGCGCCTGGCCTCGAGCTTCCCCAAAAGCCTCGACACCATCTTCGGCGGCGCCGAAGTCGTGTCCAAACGCGTAGCCGCGGCTACGGGCGGCAAATTCCAGATCCAGGTGTTCGCGGCCGGTGAAATCGTTCCGGGCCCCGGCGTGATGGATGCCGTCAAGGATGGCACCGTCGAGTGCGGCCACACCTGCTCCTACTATTTTGTCGGCAAGGATCCCACCTTCGCCCTCGACACTGCCATTCCGTTCGGCCTCAACAGCCGCCAGCAAACGGCCTGGATGATGGACGGCGGCGGCCTCGAGCTGTTCCGCGAGTTCTTCAAGGAATACAACATCTACAACATCCCCTGCGGCAATACGGGCGCCCAGATGGGCGGCTGGTTCCGCAAGGAGATCAAGACCGTCGCCGACCTGCAGGGCCTCAAGTTCCGCTGCGGCGGCTTTGCCGGGCAGGTGCTCGCCAAGCTCGGCGTCGTGCCCCAGCAGATCCCGGGCGGCGACATCTACCCTGCGCTCGAAAAAGGCACCATCGACGCCGCCGAATGGATCGGCCCCTACGACGACCAGAAGCTCGGTTTCAACAAGGTCGCCAAGTACTACTATTACCCGGGCTTCTGGGAAGGCGGCCCGCAGATCTCCCTGTATGTAAACCAGAAGCAGTGGGCCTCCCTGCCGAAGGAATACCAGACCATCCTGGAGGACGCCTGCCTCTACGCCCACGCCGAAATGCAGGCCCGCTACGACGCCAAGAACCCGAACGCCCTCAAGCAACTCGTCGGCTCCGGCACCCAGCTGCGCCCCTTCCCGAACGACGTCATGGCGGCTGCCTACAAGGCTGCCCATGAGCTCTACGACGAAACCGCGGCCAAGAACCCCAAGTTCAAGAAGATCTACGAGCCCTGGAAGAAATTCCGCGAAGACCAGCTGCAATGGTTCGCCGTAGCCGAAAACCGCTACGACAACTTCATGCAGGCTGCGCGCAGTGCCTCCGCCAAGGCCGCCAAGAAATAAACCAGTCAGCCCCGGCACCGAAGGGCCGCGCCTCGCGCGGCTCTTTTTCTTTGTGAAGATTTTTTGAGACCATTCGCTTCCCGCCCCCAAACACAGCGCCAGCCATGATTGCCGCTCTCGCCACCCTCCTCGCCTTCCAGCTCGCCGGCGAAGCCCTGCGCGCCGCCCTTCACCTGCCGGTTCCCGGCCCGGTCATCGGCATGGCGCTTCTCCTCGTCTGGCTGGTCATCCGCCGGGGGCCGGGCGAGCCCCTGCGCCATACATCGGGCACCCTGCTGCAAAACCTCTCGCTGATGTTCGTGCCGGCCGGCACCGGTGTCATGCTCCACATGGGGCGGCTCGCGGATGAAGCCTGGCCGATCGCCATCGCCCTCGTTGCCAGCACCGTACTCGGCATTGTTGCCGCCGGCCTCACGCTGCACCGGCTTACCCGCCACCAGGAAGACGCGCAGTGACGCCCGACAGCATGACGGAAATCTGGGTCTACCTCTCAGCCCAGCCCCTGCTGTGGCTGACCCTCACCCTGGCGATCTACCTGCTGGCCGTATTCCTGCACCGCAAGTCCGGCGGGCTTCCGGCGGTCAATCCGGTGCTGATCTCGGTGAGCATCCTGGTCGCCCTGCTGCTGGCCACCGGCACGCCCTACCAACGCTATTTCGACGGCGCCCAGTTCGTGCACTTCCTGCTCGGGCCGACCACCGTCGCCCTCGCCGTGCCGCTGCACGCCCAGCTCAAGCGGCTCCTCGCCATGAGCGGACCGCTCCTCATCGCACTCGTCGTCGGCTCCCTCGTCGCGGGGCTGTCGGCCTATGTCATCGGCGCATGGCTGGGCGCAAGCGCCCCCACCCTGGCCTCACTGGCCCCCAAGTCGGTCACCACACCCATCGCAATGGGCATTGCCGAACGCCTCGGCGGCCTGGCATCGCTCACGGCGGTGTTCGTCATCCTCACCGGCATCTTCGGTGCCATATTCGCAACCGGCATCCTTCGCTGCCTCGGCGTGAAGGATGAAGCCAGCGTCGGCTTTGCCATGGGGCTCGCTTCCCACGGCATCGGCACCGCCCGGGCCTTTCAACTCAGCGAACAAACTGGCGCTTTTGCCGCGCTGGCGATGGGCATCAACGGCCTGTTCACCGCCCTCACCCTGCCCTGGTTGCTGCCCATGCTGGCCCCGCTGCTCAGGTAATCCCCAGTTTGTGACCACCCGCAAGGGCCCGGATAATCGGAACCCTTGCCTAATCCGCCATAAGCCTCCCATGGACTTGTTGATCGACGTAATCCTGCGAGCCGGCCGTTCAGCGGTCGAGCTATCGTTTTTTGTGTTGCTGCCGGTGATGGTCGTCATGCTGTCGCTGATGCGCCTGCTCGAAGCCCGCGGCGTGCTCGACTGGGTGGTTGCCCGCCTCGCCCCGGCCTTGCGCCCGCTGGGCCTCACCGGCCTCGGCGGCTTCGCTGCACTACAGATCAACTTCGTGAGCTTTGCCGCGCCGGTGGCCACGCTGGCCATGATGGACCAGCGCGGCGCCTCGAGCCGCCACCTTGCCGCCACGCTGGCCATGGTGATGGCCATGGCCCAGGCCAACGTCTCGATGCCAATGGCGGCCATGGGCCTGCACTTCGGCATCGTTCTCGGCTGGTCGCTCGTCGGTGGATTGGTCGCCGCAGCCGCCACGTATTACATCTTCGGACGCAAGCTTTCCGCCATCGAACACACAGTGGACGAAACCCTCCACCACCCGGTGGCAGAGAACACCAAAGGCGTGCTCGACGTGATCAACCGGGCCGGCGCCGAAGCCTTCAAGATCGCCGTCGGCTCCATTCCCATGCTGGTCCTGTCCCTCACCGTGGTGCTGGCCCTGCGCCGGCTCGGCGCCCTGGACGCGCTGACAACCCTGCTCGCCCCGCTGCTGCTGACCATAGGCGCCGACCCGGCGCTGATCCTGCCCACCCTCACCAAATTCCTGGCAGGCGGCACCGCGATGATGGGCGTCATGGACGAAATGCTGCGTGCCGGCACGGCCACCACGGCGACCCTCAACGGCGCCAGCGCCGGCCTGCTGATCCACCCCCTCGACCTCCCCGGCGTTGCCGTGCTGCTCTCCGCCGGTCGGCGCGTCGCCGATGTCTGGAAGCCGGCCGCCTGCGGCGCCGTGGTCGGGCTCATCGTCCGCATGGCCGGACACATCTTGATCGGCTGACCAGAAAGCTCCCATGCGCCCCGACGACACCAACCCGAACCGCCAGTACAAGTACTACGAATTCGTGATGGCAGCCTTCGTCGCCGTCTATCTGTGCTCCAACCTGATCGGCCCCGCCAAGGCCGCCCAGCTCAATCTTCCCGGCTGGGGCCCGGTCACCTTTGGCGCCGGCGTGCTGTTCTTCCCCGTCTCCTATATTTTTGGTGACATCCTCACCGAGGTTTACGGCTACGCCCGCGCCCGGCGGGTGATCTGGGCCGGCTTCGGCGCCATGATCTTTGCGTCGGTGATGGCCGCAGTCGTCGTGGCCCTGCCCCCGGCACCCACCTGGACCAACCAGCCGGCCTATGAAATTGCCTTCGGCTCCACCTGGCGCATCGTCGGGGCTTCGCTATGCGCGTTTTTCTGCGGTGAGTTCGTCAATTCATTCATCCTCGCCCGGATGAAAATCCGCAGCAACGGACACCACCTCTGGAAACGCACCATCGGCTCGACCCTCGTCGGCGAGGGCGTCGACTCGCTCCTGTTCTACCCGCTCGCGTTCTGGAATTCCGGACTCATCCCGAACGAACTGCTTGCCGGCATCATGCTCACCCAGTTCGTTTCCAAGGTTGGCGTCGAAGTGCTGTTCACGCCTCTCACCTACAAGATCGTCGCCGCGCTCAAGCATGCCGAACGTGAAGACCACTACGACGTGGGCACCAACTTCACGCCCTTCTCGATCAAGCTCTAACCCGTTTCTGCTGCAGCGCAGCATTTCACTAGGCGAAATAGGCTCTCATGGGCTACCATTCCCTACCGCTGACGAACAGGCAGAAACCGTTGTCCACACAAGAACCCGCGAAGAATCCGATCCAGGTCATCGAGCGCATGATGAAGCTGCTTGACGTGCTCGCCGAGCATCCCGATCCGGTTCCCCTCAAACAACTCGCCACAGAAACCAGCCTGCATCCGTCCACGGCGCACCGCATTCTTGGCGCCATGACCGGCAGCGGTTTCGTGGAACGTGGCGACGCCGGCGTCTATCGCCTGGGGATTCGTCTGCTCGAGTTGGGCAGCATCGTCAAATCACGCATCTCGCTGCGCGAAACTGCCATGCCGGCCATGCTCAAGCTGCACGCCGCCACCGGCGAAAGCGTCAATCTGGGCATCCGTGCCGGCGACGAAATCGTTTACGTCGAACGCACCTCCAGCGGGCGCTCGTCAGTGCGCGTGGTGCACATCGTAGGCGCCCGGGCTCCGCTGCACACCACCGCCACCGGCAAGCTCTTCCTCGTCGAAGATGGCGCCCAGAAGGTCAAGGATTACGCCCGGCGCACCGGCCTGCCTGCCTCCACGCCGACCTCGCTCACCACCCTGCAAGGCCTTGAGAAGGAGCTCGAAAAGGTACGCCGCCATGGCGTTGCCTTCGACCTCGACGAAGTCGAAAACGGCGTGCGCTGCATTGCTGCCGGCATCCGTAACGACAGCGGCGAACTGGTGGCCGGGCTGTCCCTCTCGACCCCCTCCGAGCGCTTCGACGCCGACTGGGCACCGCTGATTCGCGAAACGGCAGACGAAATTTCCCACTCCCTCGGCTACATCCAGCCACCGGCACGCTAAAGCGCAGCGTCAATGAAAAAGGCGCCGCGTGGCGCCTTTTTGTTCGTCAAGCCCGAAGCGGGTTCAGGTTGCCGGGCCGCGGAGGTTCGCGGCAACCTTCTGCTGCACGGCGGCGCTCTCCAGCCAGCGCTTGACCCGCTGGGCGTCCGCCACGCGGGTAAAACGTCCGAAGGAGTCGAGCAGCACGATGATCATCGGTTTGTTCAGCAGCCAGGCCTGCATCACCAGGCACTTGCCGGACTCGTTGATGAAGCCGGTCTTGGACACCCCGATCTGCCAGTCCGGGCTGCTCACCAGTGCGTTGGTGTTGTTGAACTGACGCTGGCGCCCGTTCAGCGACACGACGTAGTTGGCAGTCGTCGAAAACTCGCGGATCAGCGGATAGCGGGATGCCGCCGACACCATCTTGACCAGATCGCGAGCGCTCGACACGTTGGCCGAGTTCAGGCCGGTGCTATCGGAGAAACGCGTCTCGCGAAGGCCGAGGGATGTCGCCTTGCGGTTCATGGCCATCACGAAGGCCGGCAGGCCGCCGGGGTAATTTCGGGCCAGCGCCGCTGCAGCCCGGTTTTCGGATGACATCAACGCCAGGCGCAGCATGTCCTCGCGGGACAGCTCGGTACCCACCGGCACGTGCGAACTGCTGTTGCGGAGGGTATCCACGTCCTCGCCGGCGATGACCAGCGACTCACCCAGGCTGAGGCGCGCATCCAGCACAACCATCGCCGTCATGAGCTTGGTGATGGAGGCGATCGGCAGCACTGCGTCGGAATTTTTTTCGAGCAGCACGTTGCCCGTTGCCTGGTCGGCAATCATGAAGGCGGCCGAGTGCAGCAGCGGATTGCCCTCCTGGTCGATTTCCGGCCCCACGGCGGCTACCGCAGTGCGCTGGACCAGCGGCGAGGCGTAAGCCGCAATGCGACGGTTTTTCTCGCGCTGGCTGGCCGACTTGCCAGCCCGGGCGACAATCCGGTCTGCAGCCCCGGCACGCGTCCCGGGTTTGGCGGCAGACTTCGCAGCCAATCTGGCCGCAGGCTTGGCCTCGACCGTTTTTTTGGATGACTGACGCTGCGCAGCAGCAAGAGCGTCGGCGGGTGCCACTGAGCCGAGCACAAAAACGCCCAGCAAGGCAATTACGGTATTACGGATTTTCATCGTATTTCAATCTTGAATCAGAAACAGGAAGGGCACACCCTTCCGAGATAACAAACCTTCGCGATGAAGCACTCGCGCAGACCGGACCATCCCCCGGCCGATCATCGACTGACTCGGTCTTGAGGCCCCCTCGGGGTTAAGTCCATTAGCGGCAGACTTCCCATTCAAAATAATGGTTTATTTTAAATTTTTGAAGTTTTTTGTGAATGTTTTTTTGTAAGCAGGACCCCAGGCACCCGGATGCGCCCCGATCAAGGCTCTTCACTGGCCAGCGCCATGCAGGAAGCGCGTCAGTTCGGCCCGCCGACTCATGGCATCCCGGTAGCCCAGCTCCATCAACGAACGGGTATACCCTCGCTCGAACAAAAGATAAGAGAGTAACACCGAGCCGTTCTTCCGCGTTGCACCAACCCCCCTTAAAACAAGGCTCAGCGCCCGTGGCAAGGCGTTGCGATGGCGGGCGGCAAGATAGTCCAGCCTTTGCGACGGCGCAATCACCAGGGTTTCGATTTTCTTGAGGGGAATGCCGGCCGCAGCGCGCTGCGACGGTTCGATCGCATCCACGGTGGCGTTGATGCGCTCAAGCCGCTCGAGATCCATGGCCAGGCCGTCGAGAAAGATGCTCGACATGGCGTGACCCGCCACCTGGGCCGGTGACGGATAGACATCGGAGCGCTGGCGCGCCTCCTCGGAGCGGCGTCCGCCGGCAATCACCAGAATGCGCTCGGCCCCCAGGTGGATCGCCGGGCTGATCGGCGCCAGCTGGCGCATGGAGCCATCACCGAAATACTCGCGGTTGATGCGCACGGCCGGAAAGACAAACGGAATGGCGCTGGAGGCCAGCAGGTGCTCGACCTTCAGTTCGGTACGCACGCCGATGCGCTGGGCGCGACGCCAGGGCTGCAGCTCTTCGCGCCCCTGGAAGAACGCCAGACTCTCGCCGGAGGTGTAGCCGGACGCTGCCACCGAGACGGCCTGCAGGTGGCCATCGGTAATGGCGCGGCCGATGGCGCTGAAATCGAGCTGGGCTTCGAGGAGTTCTCTCAGCGGGCTGTTGTCGAGCAGCGAATGGGGCGTCTGGCGGGCAAGCCAGCCCAAAAAAATGGCCGACCCCCAGCGCAGCACCGATTTGGTGATCGCCAGCGTGTCGGCCCGATACACGTGATCGACGTGGAAATTTCGCCAGATGAAGGCGAGCTTGCGCACCGCCTCGTTGAAATCGGCCGAGAAGACCGCCAACGCCACCGCGTTGACGGCCCCGGCCGAGGTTCCGCAGATGATGGGAAACGGATTTTCCGGGCGCTTGCCCCACACGTCGCGCACGGCGATGAGCGCACCGACCTGATAAGCGGCCCGCGCCCCACCACCGGTGAGCACCAGTGCTGCCCGTCCTTCTGCCATGCCGCCTCCCCGATCGAATATTTCAGGAAGTTTAACGGCATGGACAGGCTCGGGCGCAGCCCGTCGGCACGCCCCAGGGTAAAAACAGGCAGCCTTTCTCCTTTAGCGCCCTGCCTCGACGACGGTCAGCGCCGTCATGTTGATGATCCGCCGCACGGTCGCGGTGGGCGTGAGGATGTGCACCGGCTTGGCCGAACCGAGCAGGATAGGGCCGATGGTCATGCCTTCACCGGAAGCGGTCTTGAGCAGGTTGAAGGCAATGTTGGCCGCATCCAGGGTCGGGAAGATCAGGAGGTTGGCGTCCTCGCTCATCCTGGCGTTGGGGAAGACCTGTTTGCGGATGCCCGCATCCAGCGCCGCATCGCCGTGCATCTCGCCTTCCACGTCGAGTTCGGGGTGCTCGGTGTGCAGCATCACCAGCGCCTTTCTCATCTTGTCGGCGGTGGGCGAGATCTCGGTGCCGAAACTGGAATGGGACAGGAGCGCAATGCGCGGCTGGATGCCGAAGCGGCGCACCTCGTCGGCCGCAAGCCGGGTCATCTCGACGACCTGCTCGGGAGTCGGATCGTAATTGACGTAGGTGTCGCACAAAAATACCGTGCGGCCCGGCAGGGTGAGCAGGTTCATCGTGTAGAAGTTGCGCACGCCCTTCTGGCGGCCGAGCACCGTTTCGAGGAACTTGAGGTGCAAGCCATGCATGCCGTAAGTGCCGCAGATCATCCCATCGGCGTAGCCGAACTTGAGCAGCAGCGCGCCCAGCAGGGTCGGGCGGCGACGCACCTCACGCTTGGCGTAATCCATCGACACGCCCTTGCGCTCCATTTGCGAGTGGTAGTGGCTCGACAGTTGGTCGTAGCGCGGATCGGTGTCGGGGTTGACCATTTCGAAGTCGAGTTCCGGACGCAGACGCAAGCCGAAGCGCTCGATGTTCTCGACCACGACCTCGGGACGGCCGATCAGGATGGGCCGGCACAGCCCCTCGTCCACCACCGTTTGCACGGCGCGCAGCACGCGCTCGGCCTCGCCCTCCGAGAAGATGATGCGCTTGGGTGCGCGCTTGGCCGCCTGGAAGACCGGCTTCATCACCAGGCCGGAGTGCCACACGAAGTTGTTGAGCTGCTGGCGGTAGGCCTCGAAATCGGTGATCGGGCGCGTCGCCACACCGGACTCCATCGCCGCACGCGCCACTTCGGGCGCAATCTTGACGATCAGGCGCGGGTCGAAGGGCTTGGGAATGATGTACTCGGGACCAAAGCCGGAGACGTTCTCGCCGTAGGCCGCCGCCACGATGTCCGACGCCTCGGCACGGGCCAGCTCGGCAATCGCCTTCACGGCCGCGAGCTTCATCTGGTCGGTGATGGTGGTGGCACCCACGTCGAGCGCGCCGCGGAAGATGAACGGGAAGCACAGCACGTTGTTCACCTGGTTCGGGTAATCCGAACGGCCGGTGGCAATCAGCGCGTCGCCGCGCACCTTTTTCACTTCTTCGGGCAGGATTTCCGGCGTCGGGTTGGCCAGCGCCATGATCAGCGGGTTGGGCGCCATCTTGGCAACCATCTCGGGCTTCATCACGCCACCCGCCGACAGGCCCAGGAACACGTCGGCGCCCTCGATCACCTCACCCAGCCTGCGGGCGTCGGTCACCTTGGCGTAACGGTCCTTGATCGGATCCATCAGCTTGGTGCGGCCCACATACACCACGCCTTCGAGGTCGGTCACCCAGATGTTCTCGACAGGCACGCCAAGCATCACCAGCAGATCGAGGCAGGCCAGCGCCGCCGCGCCGGCGCCGGAAGTCACCACCTTGACCGTCGACAAGCTCTTGCCCAGCAGATGCAAGCCGTTGAGGACCGCTGCGCCGACGACGATCGCGGTGCCGTGCTGATCATCATGGAAAACCGGAATCTTCATGCGCTCGCGCAGCTTCTTCTCGATGTAGAAGCACTCCGGCGCCTTGATGTCCTCAAGGTTGATGCCGCCGAAGGTGGGCTCCAGCGCCGCGATCATGTCGATCAGCTTGTCGGCGTCCGGCTCGTCGATTTCCAGGTCGAACACGTCGATGCCGGCAAACTTCTTGAACAATACGGCCTTGCCTTCCATCACCGGCTTGGCAGCCAGCGGGCCGATGTTGCCCAGGCCCAGCACCGCGGTGCCGTTGGTGACGACGCCGATCAGGTTGCTGCGCGAAGTCAGCGTCGCGGCTTCGGCCGGGTCTTCGACAATCGCGTCGCAGGCTGCCGCCACACCGGGCGAATAAGCCATCGAAAGATCCTGCTGGTTGGTCAACGCCTTGGTGGGGGCGATCGAAATCTTGCCCGGTTTGGGCAGGCGGTGGTACTCAAGTGCGGCCTGACGAATTTGCTCATCCATGCTTGTCTCCTCTCGTGTGTTGTTGCTGTTCCCGACCCATGATCCTGCCAAAGTGCAATGAGGGCAATTCGTGACATCCGCAGCATTTTGGTGTGACGGGTGAATTACGTCACCCCGGCGAACCGTGGCATAATTACAGGCTAGCTTCTTTAGGGTTATTCCGGATTGACCCAAACTGGTTTCAACCGCGAACAAACCTATTGACGCCCAATAATACGCGCCGCGCCCTGGAGGCCCAAAGACGCGATTACCCAGCCGGCAAGCTCCCCGCCGGCAAACGTGAAACAACGCATCCGTAACGTCCTGGAGAATCGTCTGATGTCTCAAAGCATTGCCGAAGCCGCCATCGCAGCCGCCCCCGAATACGTCAAGAACCAGAAACTCAAGCAATGGGTTGCCGAGATCGCCACCCTCACCGAGCCCGATCGCGTGGTCTGGTGTGATGGCTCGCAAGAAGAATACGATCGCCTCTGTGCCGAGATGGTCGATGCCGGGATGCTCATCAAGCTGAACCCGGAAAAGCGCAAGAACTCCTACCTCGCCTGCTCCGATCCGTCCGACGTGGCCCGCGTGGAAGACCGCACCTACATCTGCTGCGCCAACAAGGACGACGCCGGCCCCACCAACAACTGGGAAGACCCGGCCACGATGCGCAAGACCCTGAACGAACTGTTCAAGGGCTGCATGCACGGCCGCACGATGTACGTCATTCCGTTCTCGATGGGCCCGCTCGGCTCGCCGATCGCCCACATCGGCGTCGAAATCTCCGACAGCCCCTACGTCGTCACCAACATGCGCGTCATGACCCGCATGGGCAAGGCCGTCTATGACGTGCTCGGCACCGACGGCGAGTTCGTCCCCTGCATGCACTCGGTTGGCGCTCCGCTGGCCCACGGCGAGAAGGATTCCGCCTGGCCCTGCAACCCGACCGTCAAGTACATCGTCCATTACCCCGAAACCCGCGAGATCTGGTCCTACGGCTCCGGCTACGGCGGCAACGCCCTGCTCGGCAAGAAGTGCTTTGCGCTGCGCATCGCCTCCAACATGGCCCGCGACGAAGGCTGGCTGGCCGAACACATGCTGATCCTCGGCGTGGAAAGCCCCACCGGCGAGAAGACCTACGTCGCCGCCGCCTTCCCGTCCGCCTGCGGCAAGACCAACTTCGCGATGCTGATCCCGCCGCGCTCCTTCGACGGCTGGAAGATCTCCACCGTCGGCGACGACATCGCCTGGATCAAACCGCGCAAGGAAGCCGACGGCACGACCCGCTTCTACGCCATCAACCCGGAAGCCGGCTTCTTCGGCGTCGCACCGGGCACCTCCGAGAAGACCAACTTCAACGCGCTGGCCACCCTCAAGGAAAACATCATCTTCACCAACGTCGCGCTGACCGACGATGGCGATGTGTGGTGGGAAGGCATGACCAAGGAAGCCCCGGCGCACCTGATCGACTGGCAAGGCAAGGACTGGACCCCGGAGATCGCCAAGGAAACCGGCCGCAAGGCTGCCCACCCGAACTCCCGCTTCACCGCCCCGGCCAGCCAGTGCCCGTCCATCGACCCGAACTGGGAAGATCCCGCCGGCGTGCCGATTTCCGCCTTCATCTTCGGCGGTCGTCGTGCCACCACCGTACCGCTGGTGTACCAGGCCTTCAACTGGAACTACGGCGTCTACATGGCGGCCACCCTCGGCTCCGAAACCACCGCTGCCGCCTTCGGCGCCCAGGGCGTGGTCCGTCGCGATCCGTTCGCCATGCTGCCGTTCTGCGGCTACCACATGGGTGACTACTTCAACCACTGGCTGAAGATGGGTCACATCGTCGATCAGGCGCCTGGCATCTTCTGCGTGAACTGGTTCCGCATGAACGAAAAGGGCGAATTCATGTGGCCCGGCTTCGGCGAGAACATGCGTATCCTGAAGTGGGTTGTTGATCGCGTCCGCGGCCGTGTCCACGCCAAGGAAAACGCCCTCGGCTGGATGCCCCAGTACGAAGACATCGACTGGACCGGCTCCGACGTCACCAAGGAAGAGTTCGAAGCACTCACCAGGATCGACGCCGAAGCCTGGAAAACCGAGCTGGCCGGCCACAAGGAGTGGTTCGAAAAGCTGCAGGATCGCCTGCCCAAGCAATTCATGCTCAAGCGCGAACTGTTCGAACTGGCCATGTCCGTGTAACTGCACCGCGCAGCCGCAAGGCCGCAAGGAGCACAAAAAAGCGCCGGGCAACCGGCGCTTTTTTACGTTAACCGCAGGCTGCCAAAGCACGCAAACGCCTGGCAGTCTAAAACCTAAAGCCCCGCCGCCACCCGCTGACGCTGGCTGCCGAGCCCGGAAATTCCCAGTTCGACCACGTCGCCCGCCTTGAGAAAGCGCGGCGGTTTGAAGCCCATGCCGACGCCCGGCGGCGTGCCGGTAATGATCAGGTCGCCCGGTTCGAGGGTCATCACCCGGCTGCAACGGGCCACAAGCTCGGCACATGAGAAGATCATCAGTCGGCTGTTGCCGGTTTGCATGCGCTCGCCGTTCACATCCAGCCACAGCTCGAGGGCCTGCGGATCGGCCACTTCATCCGGCGTCACCAGCCACGGGCCGACCGGGCCGAAGCTATCGAAGCCCTTGCCCTTGCCCCACTGGCCGCCGCTCTTCTCGAGCTGCCAGGTGCGCTCGGACACGTCATTGGCCACGCAAAACCCTGCCACGTACGTCAGCGCATCCTCCGCCGACACATTGCGCGCCCGGCTTCCGATGACGATGCCCAACTCGACCTCCCAGTCGAGGCGATTGAAATCGGCCGGCGGCACGATGTCGTCGTTGGGGCCGCACAGGCAGCTGGTCCACTTGGGAAACATCACCGGCTCGACCGGCACCGGCATGCCGGATTCGATGGCGTGATCGTGGTAGTTGAGCCCGATGGCGATGTACTTGGGCGTGCCGCTCCAGGGCACGCCGAGGCGCGGCTCGCCCGCAACCCGCGGCAGACGGCTCGGGTCGATGGCGCGCAATACCTCCAGCGCGGCCGGCGCGAGGGTTCTGGGGGTGATGTCGTCGAGCAGCCCCGAGAGATCCCGAATGTGCCCTTCCGCATCGAGAATTCCCGGCCTTTCCTGGCCCGGCGGGCCGTAGCGCAGCAGCTTCATGGTTTATTCCTTTACCGGCTTGACCTTGCCGGCCGCCCGCTTCGCCCGCTCGCGGGCCTCGGCCACGTCGGCGCCGTTGGCCACCGCCACACCCATGCGGCGCTTGACGAATGCTTCCGGCTTGCCGAACAGGCGAATGTCGGTACGCGGCACGGCCAGCGCGTCGGCCAGGCCTTCGAAGGCAATGCCGGCTTCGTCCATACCGCCGTAGATCACGGCGGAGGCGCCCGGCTCGCGGGGGCTCACATCCACCGGCAGGCCGAGAATGGCGCGGGCGTGCAGCTCGAACTCGGAGAAGCGCTGGGAGCACAGGGTGACGAGGCCGGTGTCGTGGGGGCGCGGGCTGACTTCCGAGAACCACACTTCATCGCCCTTCACAAACAGTTCGACGCCAAACAGGCCACGGCCGCCCAGGTTGGCGGTGACCGCCCCGGCGATCTCGCGGGAGCGCTGCAGGGCCAGCGGGCTCATGGCCTGCGGCTGCCAGGATTCGACGTAATCGCCCGACACCTGGACGTGACCGATGGGATCGCAGAAATAGGTTTGAACCGTACCGCCGGCATCGCGGGCGCGCACGGTGAGGAGGGTGATTTCGTACTCGAAGTCGATGAACCCTTCGACGATGACGCGCCCGGAATTAACCCGGCCGCCGGCAGCGGCGTAATCCCAGGCCTTCTTCACGTCGTCCGGGCCCTTGAGCAGCGACTGCCCCTTGCCCGAGGAGGACATCACCGGCTTGACGATGCACGGGTAGCCGATGGCAGGCGCGCCGTCGCCGCCATCGATGGCGGCCTGAAGTTCGTCCAGCGAGTCGGCAAAACGGTAGGGCGAGGTAGCCAGGCCCAGCTCCTCGGCGGCCAGGCGGCGGATGCCTTCCCGGTTCATCGTCAGTTGCGCCGCGCGGGCTGTGGGGATCACCTCGGCCAGCCCCTCGGCCTCGATCTGCACCAGCATGTCGGTGGCGATGGCTTCGATTTCCGGCACGATCAGGTGTGGCTTCTCCTGCTCCACCAGGGCGCGCAGTGCAGCGCCATCGGTCATCTGGATGACGTGGGCGCGGTGCGCCACCTGGTGGCCGGGGGCGTTGGGGTAGCGATCCACGGCAATCGTCTCGACGCCCAGCCGCTGCAGGGCGATCAGGACTTCCTTGCCCAGCTCGCCGGAGCCGAGAAGCATCACGCGCAGGGCGCTGGGGGAGAGGGGGGTGCCGAGTTTCATGGGGCGCTCCGGGGTCGTGTGAGGGAAGGCCGCGATGATAGCACCGGGCGGATTCCCTCCATCCCGGCCGCTTCGATCTCGCCAAGGCTCGAGATCCGCCCACCATCGTCGATGCGCAGGAGATTGCCTTCCTGCCCCAGACGAGGCGATTCGGCGGGCCGATCGAGGATGATCGATGCCCCGTCACAATAGAGCCCGTGGGCTGTCGCGATCTCGATCCGGTCGGTCACTTTCAGTTGGCGGTCCAGGACAAGGAGCTGATTCACGCCGCGCGGACTCGGGCCGCCCCGCACCAGCTCACGCACCTCCACGACGCGAAACAGGAAGCCGCCCGGGCTCCGGGCTTCACACAAGCAAGCCAGATGCACCAGCGCCCGCCGAGGGTCGATCACCTCCTGGCGAACCAGCGCCGGATGGACGATCCGGTAAAAATCCTGCCAGGACGGCAAGCGCGCAGCCGGCGCAGCCCCGAGTGGAGCGGCCACAAAAACCAAGGACGCAATCAGTACCGCAACGAGAGGTCGGACAGGCATGGGCATCACCGTTTCAGCTGGGAAAAAAGACGGGTGACGAACGCCAGCTTGTCGGCGTAATCCGGATCACCCCCACCGTTATAGCGTGCGGCGATGGTGGCGAAATCCCACTTGCGCCAGCCGACGATGATCTGCCCCATTTTCGCCTTGCGGTATCTCAGCTTCTCTCCAACCCGCAATTGCGTGGTGGAGACTTCACTGCGAAAGCTCTTCAGCACCTCGACGCTCGTCCCGACCCGCCCGGCGATCCGCTCGAGACTGTCACCGCGTGCGATCGTGACGGTATGGATGGTCTTGTCGGATTCGTCGACCACACTCCGGACGTCAAACTTTGCCATGCGCGTAAAGAGATAAGCGATCGCAGCACGTATGTTGAGCTCTGGCGAGTCGATCGACTGGGTTCGGATTGCGGCGGCCAGCGCCGGGCTCATCACAAGAGCGCTGCCCTCGGCACTTTTCTTGAGCACACCATAGGCCGGGTCGCCCGGATTGCCGATCTGCATCGGACGGGTTTTCCAGCTTGCCTGACGGGGGCCGCCGCTCTCCACCCACAACATGGCCTTGATCAGCATCCAGTCGACACAGACATAACCGCTGGCGACGTTTTCGATGAAACGCGGGTTATAGGCAGTCGCCCGCTCGGAGCATGCGCACTCGCCGATTTCAGACTGGATCAGCGCATCGTAAGCATCCCAGTCACGGTTGCTGAGGCCATCCTCGACGGTGGCGATCCATTTCGGTGATAGCGCCATCAAACCCACCCCTCTCCGAAGAAAAACGTCAAATGAATTGATCTGGTCATGCTCCCACGCCATGCCGCAGCTGAGAAGCCGAGACACTAAAAAACCATGCCCTCACCTGCCCGGCGAAACTTTGCGCCGATCGGGCACACTGCAACTTCGACCACTGCCGTCGCAGGCACGAGGTCGACGGCAGCGCTTCGCCTTGCAGCAGCTACAATCCGCCCCTCGCCGTCCAGGAAGCCGCCATGCCCATCCAGCTCCTCCCCGACCACCTCATCAACCAGATCGCCGCCGGCGAGGTGGTTGAACGTCCCGCCTCAGTGCTCAAGGAAGTGCTCGAAAACGCCATGGATGCGGGCTCGACCGCCGTCGAAGTGCAGCTCGAACAGGGCGGCGTGCGGCGCATCCGCGTAAGCGACGACGGCAGCGGCATTCCGAAGGACGAACTCCCGCTGGCGCTGGAGCGCCACGCCACCAGCAAGATCGCCAGCCTCGACGACCTCGAACGCGTGGGCACGATGGGCTTTCGCGGCGAAGCGCTGGCGGCTATCGCCGCGGTGTCACGGATGAGCATCACCAGCCGCTTCGATACCGAACCCCACGCCTGGCGCATCGACGCCGACCCGCGCGAACTCGCCCCTGCGGCGCTCAACCACGGCACCGTGGTCGACGTGGCCGATCTCTATTTCAATACCCCGGCGCGGCGCAAGTTCCTGAAGAGCGAAGGCACCGAATTCGCCCACTGCGACGACGTCTTCCGCCGCGTCGCGCTGGCCCGGCCGGACGTGGCGCTGCAGCTCACCCACAACGGCCGGGTCAGCCTGCGCCTGCCCTCCGGCCGCCGCGAAGCCCGTGTGCGCGCCCTGCTGGGCGACGATTTCCTCGCCGCGGCCCGCAGCATCGAAGCCGAATCCGGCCTGCTCCGCCTCACCGGCTTTGCCTCGCTGCCGGCCTACTCGCGCAGCAGCCGCGACGCCCAGTTCTTCTACGTCAATGGCCGCTTCGTGCGCGACAAGCTCGTCACCCACGCCATTCGCGAAGCCTACGCCGACATCCTCCACGGCAGCCGCCACCCGGCCTATGTGCTGTTCCTCGAACTCGACCCCTTCGGCGTGGATGTGAACGTGCACCCGGCCAAGATCGAAGTACGCTTCCGCGACTCGCGCGCCGTGCACCAGTTCGTCTATCACGCCATCCACCGCGCGCTGGCCGCATCGGGCGCGGGGGCCGTGGGCAACCCGGCCGAAGAGCACGCTGCGCTGCCCGGCGCAGAAAGCCCGGCGCCCGCAGGCCACGCGCCCCAGCAAGCGTATTTTTCGCAGCCCCCCCAGCAGGGGCGGCTCGCCATGGAGCCCGCCTCCCGCGCCTACTTCGACTTCGCCGCCTCGGCCCGGCCAGAACCCGCCGCGGGCTTCGCGGCAACCGCCTTCGCTCCGCGTCCGGGTGCCGCGGCCTCCGGCGGCATGGCGGCGCCCTCGCTCCCCGCCAGCGATCTCGCCCCGCCCCTCGGCTATGCCGTAGCCCAGCTCCATGGCGTCTACATCCTGGCCCAGAACGAAGCCGGCCTGATCCTCGTGGACATGCACGCCGCCCACGAGCGCATTCTTTACGAGCGCCTCAAGACCCTCCTCGACGGCACGCCCGGTGTGCAACGCCTGCTGATTCCGGCCGTTTTCGGCGTGGGCGCCAAGGACATGGCCAGCGCCGAAGAACACGCCGGACTCCTCGAACGCATGGGTTTCGAGATCGCCCCCGCCGGCCCGCAGGAACTCGCCGTACGCAGCGTGCCCGCCCTGCTGGCATCCGCCCAGGTCAGCGAACTGGTGCGCGCGCTACTGTCCGAGCTGCGCGACTACCCCAGCACCGAAGTCATCACCGCGCGCCGCAACGAACTGCTCGCCACCATGGCCTGCCACGGCGCCGTGCGCGCCAACCGCACGCTCACGATCCCCGAGATGAACGCCCTGCTGCGCGAAATGGAAGCCACCGACCGCGCCGACCAGTGCAACCACGGCCGCCCCACCTGGACCGCACTGACCATGACCGAGCTGGACAAGCTGTTTTTACGCGGACGGTAGCCGCACGCATCACGGCGCCCACCCACCCCGGGTTGCCCTCGCCCCTGTTTGGCGAGGACAATAGCGGGTTATCCAAGCAATCCGCTCTCCCCCCGTGAAACTCGAACGCATTCTCCAGAACCAGGGTTTCGGCAGCCGGCGCCAGTGTCGGCAGCTGGTCGAACTCGGTGAAGTCCGCATCGGCGGCGAAGTCATCGACAACCCCGGCGCCGAAATCGCCACCGCCGGCCTCGTCTATGAAGTCGAAGGCGAAGCCTGGACCTACCGCGAAAAAACCTACGTCGCCCTCTACAAGCCCGCCGGCTACGAGTGCTCCCACGAGCCCAAGCACCACCGCACCGTGTATTCCCTGCTGCCGCACCAGCTGGTCGAGCGCAACGTGCAAAGCGTCGGGCGGCTCGACCTGGACACCACCGGCCTGCTGCTGTTTTCCGACGACGGCGCCTTCATCCACAATCTGTCGTCCCCCAAGAAGCACATCCCCAAGGTTTACCGCGCCGAGCTGGCCGAGGACGGCACGGACGCGCTGATCGAACGCCTCCTGGCCGGCGTCGACCTGATCGACGAGCCCCTGCCGGTGCCCGCCCTCACCGCCCGCCTGCTGGCCGAACGGACCCTTGAAATGAGCATCGACCTGGGCAAATACCACGTCGTCAAACGCATGGTCGCCGCTGCCGGCAACCACGTGGAGAAGCTGCACCGCAACGGCTTCGGTGGC